>Ga0316205_10000431_pt1 | contig 78952 bp, 107 predicted proteins | sample 3monthpyrite_MG_FD_204941 | JGI IMG/M metagenome (GOLD analysis project Ga0316205, IMG submission 204941) | Microbial mat bacterial communities from mineral coupon in-situ incubated in ocean water Damariscotta River, Maine, United States -... | ecosystem: Environmental > Aquatic > Marine >...
AGGGTGCTTCCATAATGGGTACTTCGTGTGATACATACTGCAGCGAGTCATCGACTCTTTACATTCCTTGATCGCTAGTAAGGTCTCGTAACGCCAATCTGTTTTAGGTACGTCATTAGCGAGGGCTGTATCGACAGCTAAACCATCAGTGCCTGGCGAACCTTCTAAGTTATACTTTTGACGGCCACTACCAAAGGTTACCTTAGAACGTAAGCGAGTCGGTAGCCCCATCATTGCGTACATAACCAACTGCATTTGCGATGCGCTGCCCATGTTCAGTTCAGTGCCGGTAGAAGTTATTGTACCTTCGCCCATGAACTGGCCGCAGAACTCGGACAACTTTTCATATTCCTCGCCTTCTCTGGCTTTCAGTTCAGGTAGAGCACCCATAAGTAACTCGATGAATTCTTTCTGTTGTGCAGTGAGTACTACTGGCTCAGCATCTATATCATCGAAGTCGTACGCATTGACTTCAGCTGCCCAACCAGAGATACGAGATTTTGCGACTGACTCGATCGGCGTTGTAATCCCAATCGCTTCAACAACCACATTGAAGTTTTTAACAGTGGGAATAAACTTAGGCATCACAACGGTTTCTTTATACGGTATGTACTGAGATCCGGCACGCGCCTTTTCTCTGAACTTATTCATATCAGAAATAACTCTGTCTTCTACCCATTTTTCTTCGTCTGCAGCTACCTGATCACCTTTCTCTACCAGCTTACCGAATGCCTTGGTAGCTTTTCGTCTAGCAAGTACGTGAGTATTCTGACCATCCGCAGCAATGTAACCCAGTGCGCCGGCCTCGTTTCGTTCAGCGCAATTCTCTTCAAGTTGGCGTCTAACAAATGCCGTCTTTTCAATTATGATTTTCTTGTCGCGCTCATAGATCTCAGCCAACCTATCCCAGTCCATGTTGGTGCCGTTGATAAATGCATCCGTTAATGGATTCTGTACATAAGGCTCGTTCTCTTCGTAGAAATCCCATGTACCTTCCAGCATCATGCGTAGTTTAAAGAACGAGTAAAGGTGAGCAGTGACGATACTGTCATCACAACCGTAGCTCACTACTTCATCAGCAGTACATTCGAACATTCCTAGGCGGTCCCCGACTACTTCAGCATACGTTTCCTGCGTGTAATTGAAGTTTTCTTTAGACAAAGACTTAAGACCAGATGATTCATTCTCGTCTACATAAGAAGACATGATAGCGGTATCATAAACAGGGTAATCGAGTACCGTGTTGAGTTGCAGTTTAGTCACAGCACCTTCGAATGCATTGTTATGTACTACGAATTTAGTATGTTCATGAGGCATATCGTCAAGTAGGTCTTGGATAACCGTCTTAGACAAGTTGTTGCTGTCTTTATGATTCACGGGAATATAGAAACAGTACTGATTGTTTTCACCAAAGCAGAACGAAGCTCCTGCGATCTGCGAGGTCATGATGTCTACGTAGTTACCTTTTGCCGCCGCCTTATTTAACGTCTCGTAGTGAGCATCCTGTGTCTCGTAGTCAAATCCTACGCACGGACTTTTAGCAAATGCTGCCAGTGCTTCATCTATGTCTCCGTCCTCTATGTTCTCAGAGTCGAGTAACCAAACCTGAACACACAGCTCTTCATAGGCGCCAATTTTTTCTAAGGCGTTCATGCCAGTAAGAACTTTGGTAAGACGTTTTACGTCTGGGATACGGCGGAACCAATCGATAGTCACCAGCTTCTTATCTTTCGTACCGGTACACAATTTAGGTTGAAGCTTTGCCAGTTCGTACTGTAGTGCCCAGTTATCTAGGTCGTTGATAATTATTTTAAGAGGCTGATTATCTGGGCAACATTCAAGTGCTTCATGAAGTGCGCTGAAGTCTCTAGTCTTGATACAGTTTTCAATCTCATCCATACCATCGTAGCCAAATGCTTCAACCAGTTCAGTCCACTTCTTAGGGCCGAATCCTTTGATGCCGCCGTACTGGTCAGACGTGTCTCCGAGGAGTGACTTGCATAAGGTTAGTTTGTTTGGTGGAACACCTTCAGCAGGGCCGCCAGAGAATTTGAACATGTCACCCATAAAAGCTTCAAGCTTCAACTGTACGATCACGTCTTCACTGCTAAGTGCAACTAAGTCACCGTCAGTTGTGTATACCATTTTCTTGCCAGGCAAGTTGTCACACCAGTAAGCGATCAGGTCATCAGCTTCGACGCCTTTAACACGACCCACTGTACAACCAATCGCTGCCCAGAAACCTTGCATCGCATTGTAAAATTTTGCTGACTGTTCTACCTTTACAGGGTCCGTGGTGCCTTTAGCAATCTCACGTTTCTTTTTGTAATCAGGATGAAGGGAACGTCTATACTCAATACCGCCGTCCATCGCTATTAATAAATTTGTAGGAGAGACTATCTCTAGTGCTGCGTCCATATATCTTGTTAAGAAATTTCTAAATGCAAATTCTGCGGTGTTATATAACTCGCCGTCTTCGCCAATAATTCGTTCGGGATCTTTTCCCATGTTGAAGCAGTGATGCATAACTGCTCGTGCATCAAATATTACCCAAGGGCCTTCAGTGTTTGACATAACTAACTCCAGACTGTCATTAAATACTTAAAAATAACAAAGGGGCTGCATTGCCCCTTTGTCAATTACTTACTCAGTGCTACGCAGGGCCACCGTACTTGAAGATCCAAGGATAGAAGTCACCAGAATCGTTAGTAATCTTAGCGCCAACCTGACACTTAGTAATTACTTCAGATGGTTTACCTTTGCCTGTGAACTTAAGCATCGCTAAGTGACCACTGAAACGCTGTACACCTGAAGGCGGAATTGACAACATAACCATCTCACCATCAAGTTCTTCAGAACCTTCTGCATCTACAAGCATTGCAGGTACTTCAAGGTACTTCTTGATTTCAAGTGAATCAACACCCCATTCAGCTTTAAGCATTGGGACTGTGTTGCCTTCCAATGTTGTACCAGAGTCAGCCTTCATTACATCGTAACTAAAGTTAACGCGCTTATCTTTAGACGTAGCGCCTGCTGGCTTAATTAAGTACTTAGCCTTACTCTGGGTAACTACTACATTAACTTCTTTACCCAGCGATACACCGCCGTTAGTTTCAAAGATACCTTCACTAGGTAACTTGATAGAAGGGAATGAGAAGAAGCCTAGCTCAACACCTTCAAAGCCGTCTTCAGCAGATTGTTCTGCAAAGTTACCGCCGCCTGGATGTGACGCTGCTACTTCAGTTGTTTTAGCTTCAGCTATTTCAGTAGAAGTAGTAGGTGCGGGTTGTTCGATAGTTTCTGCTGGTGCAGATGCTTCGATTGGGGCCGCTACTTCTGATACAACTTCAGCTTCGATTGCTTCGCTTTCTGCGGTTGGTGCAGGTTCGTTAGCAGGTTGTGTTTCTACAACTGATTCGTCGTCTGTTTTAACGTCAACAGGTTTTGATTTCTTTTGTAATGCCATTTTGATTCTCCAAAAATAAATAAATTCTAATTTCAATTTCAGTTCAAGTTTAACCATGGAGCTACTGCTCCACGAAAATGATACTACTACTAAGTCTCTTTCATATCAACCTCCTCCGATAACTGTGGATCGCATTCTATTTGACAGGCCAGTATCCTTAACTTTGCAGCTACTGCTGATACAGAATCTCTCCGGTTAAAACTCGCGGTATGTCGCGGCCCTTCTACAAAACTAACTAGAAATTCGAAGTGCCGTCTCTCTTCTTGTACGTCGTTTAAGACAGCATCGACAAGTATGTTGTGAAGTCTATTAGGCATCGCTTTTCTCCAAGCTGTTTACGTGATCCTCTAGTACCATACCTAAGTGATGCACAATACTGTTGGCTTCGCGGCCCGAACCATCTGGGATTATGTACTTTCCATTAGGGTCAAAAGTTTCGGACATGTCCGAAACAATATCTCTAATGTCGGCACCTAAACTAACCTGTCGTGAATAAGAAGTCATCAACGATGTCACCCACTGAAACGAGTTCATTTCCTTACTGTTTACAAAGAAGGCTGTAGGGACAGCAGCGCCCAGTATTGTAAAGTAGATAGTCTGCTCGTCTTCTCCAGGTATTTTTATTTTGTACGTTCTACTTGGTAGTACTTCCATTTCGGCTCCTAGTCAGGCTTCGCAATCATGTCACGAAGTAGTTCTTTATTGTCACGGTAAACTGTATTAGCTTCCTGTTCTTTGTGTAGCATCTGCTCCAAGATTTTTGTGTAACTAGTATCAATTACATCTAAGAAGTAAATATTTACTGTCTCATCTTGGCCAGCACGGTATACCCTGTCACTGCATTGCTGTACGTCACCTGGTACACCTGTTGGTTCAGCGAATAACACATTACTGCACACTCGTTGAAAATCCAACCCAGCCCCAGCAGATTTAGGATGCGCAATAAGCATGCGACAACTGGCATCTTTCTGGAACTTCGCCTTTTCTACATTGGCGTGCTTACAGTACTTACCGCCGTAAATTATCGCGGGGTTAAAATCACCGTACCTCTCATATAATTTTTCTATAGTAGAATTAAAGTGAGCAAATATTATGATCTTATTTGTCGGCGGGTTGACTGTATCGACAACCTCATCGACAGCACTTACCCAAAGGTTTTCAATCTTTTTGTCATCAGTAAACTCCTCAGGTGTACTGACAATACGCATCAACTTCATACGAAGTGATGAATCATTTATTGCGTCGATTATCTCCTCTTCAAGTTCTAAGATGCGCTCTCTCATCAAAGTGTCGTACAGCTTCTGGTGCTTAGGGTGTAACCACACTGGGATACGTGAGACCAGTTTAGCTGGCATGTCTAGCACTTCAGATTTAAGTACACGACGAGCTTGCAAGTACAGGCTATGATAAAGATGCTCATGGTTTTTGTAAGCCAGTATCTGCTCGTACTTTACATTAGGATTAAATACACAATGCAACATCGCAAAGTTATCCCATGAACTGTACCGACCTGGCGTAACTAATCTCACTAAACCGTAAGCATCGCGCAAACCATTGTGAATAGGTGTGCCCGTCATAGGTAAGAAGTTAGACTCAGTTACATCGCGGCCCCCGATAAACGAGTTAACTACTGCGTGTATCTTAGAGTCAGGGTTCTTTAACGCCTGAGCTTCATCAGCAATCAGTACAGGATAATCAAACTTGAGATCTCTCCAGTGCTTTAAAAACATTTGATATGACATTAACAGTAGGTCAGGCCAAGTATCGGTAGCCCTCCATTTAGCCAGTAAGTCACGTCGTTTCTTTGGTGTCTGATTAAATTTTTCTATTGTTATAAAATTTTCAGCCCCTTGCAGGTTTGTCGCGAAGGTTTCACTGTACTGATTAACCAATATAGGCGGCATGATACCTACTACCTTATTGCCTAGGCCGTTTTGATAAGCAACATAAGCTTGCGATATGAGTGTCTTGCCTGTGCCTGTGTCATCGTATAGGCCGAACCTTTCCCAGTACGCTGCCTGCGATAGTCCGGTTACTTGATGATGAAACGGGACTAGCGTGGGGTCATTATTGATGTTGATCAATACCTCGCTTGCCCATTCCGGTACGTCACCTATACCAGCTTCTTCAAAATACTTAGCTAGAGTCCAGCTCATACGGTGGTTGCTTCTGATTGGAAATGACCGATGTCCAACCCTTTTTCTACCATCTTATCCATGTCTAAGACTTCCATCTCCCTAGCTTTAGAGAGTACTTCTGCTTTTTTACTTTCTAAGTAATAGCCTTCTTGATGCAGCAACGTCCTAAACTGGTTTACGTCAGATATAACCACACGTTCTTGGAAAGATCTGGCATACCGTTTATACAATGCGTGCGCCATAATCAAATCAATGTACAGTTTACCTTCGGCCATGATGTAGTGCTTGCCACTTACTATGTAAGTCTTACCGCTGCTACCGTCTTCCATACCTGCCATAAGATTAAATGCCTGCATAACTGCATCGACTTCTGTCTTACCTTTGTCTCTGCTGATATGTTGTTCTTGCCCAGATAAGTGAGCCAGTACCGCGCCTTTAAGTTCGTTTATCTCTGCTGTCATATCCAGCTTAAGGCCTTCGAGTACTTCTTGGAAAAAATCCAATCCAGTCAGTACTACTCGGTAAGAATAATTTGAACGAGCTTCTATCTTTTTAGGGATAACATCTCGGTACTCTTTCATCTTCTTACTTGTCCAGTTCGGTAGCTTATCCAAACTAGCCCAGACCATTGCACGGGACAGTCTCCACAATTGTTTTCTGTTATCTAGTACAGTGTAGAAGTGGTCATCACAACCTACTCTGGACTTAGTAGACATGCCGACTTGAACCATACGTTGTTTAAGTGCAGGCATCTCTGGAGACTGCTCAGACATGACAACAATTGGCCCTGATATTTTGTAGTCGATAACTCCAGCACCAGACCTGCCTTTACCGTCTGCTTTGGCTGCGCTTGTGACAGCACCTCTAGAGAAAGTCTGATTGTTCCATGCAGCTTTCATTACTTCGGCAAAATAATTGTAATTACTTTCTTTTATTTTAGATCTGTTGAACTCATCCAACAGTCTAGGGGCTGTTGTGGTCGATGCTGCGAAGTTAGCTACCGCCCAAGGTGTTGCACCTCCTAATGATATTGGAGAGTCTTCCATTATGTAATCGCAGCCTGACAAGCACGCAAATACACAAGCGGTTGTAGTCTTGCCTGACTCTGCATTGCCCCACAAATTTAAGATAGGAAACTGGTTCTCTACACTTTGTAGATGCACCTTTAAGTGACAAGCTGCATACCAGCCCAGTATCTGTCCAACTATGTGCGGCTGATTTACTTTCAAAAGCGCCTGTATAGTTTCTTTAAATGCTGGGTCTTTCAGGTCTGGAAATTCTTGCTCCGAGATCCTTGGAGGTGCTGGTACTCTACCGTCTACGTAATGTGTATCACGTTCTTTTTGTGCAGTAACTGAGAATCCTGGCTCAACATAAACTAGCGTTGAAAGTTTCCCTACTGGATGTCTATGAATGCCAGCAGAAAATACTTGTTGGATTTCACCCATGTCAAATTCCTTAGTGAATAAATAGTGTTTAAGTCTCTGCACTTCTTGATCTCCACCAAGAAATGCTAGATTTTTTATACCTCTAAGTTCTTTTATAAGTGAGCCTTTAGAGTCCCAAGCACTTTCCTCGATCTTGGCAGAGGCGATCTCTTTTCCTCCTACCATTATTCCTGCTTCGATACCGACACGTCGAGTCAGTTCAGTGTCTTGTGCTTTGGTGGTATAAAAATTTTCAGGCTTTATTGTGTAAGTAGTAATTCTTCGAGCACCATCTGCAGTTGCTACATAGTAACCATCTGCGCGTTCTGTGATACCGGCTAAATTGTCTTCGTCTACATCCTGTATGTCTTCCCCTTCTGCTGTCTGACATATTGGGCAACCTCCACAAGGACTTATTACAGAGAACAACGCACCTCTAGAAAACTTCCTACTACTAGACGTTGCAGCGTATCTAATCATACCTATCAGGTGTTCTACTCGATTACGTTCAGTCTTGTAGGTTCCTGATGTAACATTCTTAGCCATTTGCTCTACAATAGGCTGCCAAAAATTACGGTGCATTTTAGATCTAGCTACAAATATACCAAACTGCATAGCGGCTTGGTTAAAGTTTGATGTACCTTCGTTGGCACCTTCTTCAACCAGCTTCTGTATACAGCCTGGTAATGTCTCAGAGAACTGCGAAAGTAGCTCATCTGATACTTCAGATTCTATGTCCTGCTTTTGCTGCTTCTGTTTGAATATTACACGCTTCTTACACAGCTCAAACAACACTGATAATTTTGTAGCTTCTTTACACGGCGTTAACTGCTCAATGTTACGAGCCTTGTCAGTGAGTCTTGTATATTCTTCTACTGTTAAGTTGTTCACCTCTTCAGGTAGTAGACCTACTTTAAATTTACCGTTGTCAGCTCGTTGTACATTTTCCTGTCGCCAGAGCCGTCCTTTCTTTCCAGAGTAGACAACCATATCGACACCATCTACAAACAGTTCGAGTGCCATTTCTTTGTAAATATAAGGCAGGTAACGTATTGCCCTACCACTGCTAAATACTTTCGAAGGTACAACTATATGAAAACCTTTCTTACCTGATGCCCAGACTAAAATATCTTGTCTGTCTACACCTTGGCCTTCTAGTTTTCCTATTAATGTATGTAATGCTTCTATACTTTTATCGAGACGCTTGTCATAGTCAATGTCAAAGTATAGGCCGCCCTTATAAGTTATTTTATCTGGGTCACTATCGTCGTTAAAGTCATCCGATATAGCCAGTACACTAACCATCTGACACTGCTTGGCAATCAAAGCTTCTAGAGCTTCAGGTGTATCCAGAGTCATCTCCCAAGGAGATTGTTCTGCAATGCTGTAATATCTAAACATTTACGCAACCTCCCCTAGCGGAATAAGTCTTTCTCTTTTGTACCATATCTCTTTTTCAGAGAACTTAAGGGGTGAACTCTTAAGTGTTCTGGGATTATGATTATAAATTCTGGTGACAATACTGGGTTTTGTTTATGTAAAGTTACTGGTATCGATAGCACCACCTTTACTGTCCCACCATTGTTAGGTAACGTCACTAGATCTACTTCACCTAGATTACCTTCTACCTCTCTACCGCCTGGCGTACTCATTTTCCATTTTACATTTCCGTCTTTAAACTCAAATGTATCTAGCGAAAAAATAAACAGAGGTTCAACTGTACCTCCGTTAAATTTTGGATTGTTCATAACTACCATAGGCGCACCGTACGGCAACGTCATCTTTACTTTGCGACTGCTCATGTCAACGCCTATTAAAAATTGTTACATTCAACTTCGGTAAGTTTTTTAATTACAACTCGATAAGTACCTGACTCTCCAGCTCTAGCTTGGGTAGATTTACAGTTATAATCTTCTCTCCGAACAATGCCGCGTCTTGTGAGCATTTTTATAAAATTACCAATTACAGATCCGCTGTATTCAAATACTAGTATTTCACCTACTGCTGCATCGTTGTACTGTTCAGTAAATTCATCGTAATCAAACTTTCTATCTGGAGACTCTACAAATTCCTGCAGGGTTTCGTAATTCTCATTGTCTGGACTTATTCTTTCTATCATCACCAATTCTCCTGAATTATTTTTTATATTAAACTTTCGTAAATGTCTTCATCGTCAATCAAAGCTTCTTGCAATGTTAGGATCTCTTCTACATCACAGCCTAAGATTTCAGAGGCTTCCTTTACTGACAGCAGGTTTTGCTCGTACACAAACAACTGCTCCCCTCGCTTACCTTTCATTCGGTCTTTGTTACCTATATCTACATTGCCAGGCTCATACATTCCCTTAGGAAATAGGCGGTAAGGCATCCAATAACCGTTTTCTTTAGTCGCACCTAGCTCTACCATATGCTCGTAAAAATTTTCATAAGCAGAGTAAAGGTCTAGGTCAGTGCCTAGGCCGCCCCAGTCATTACAAACTTTGTCTGGTGTGTGCACTAACATTCTTCTGAACTGATCTCGTAGACATTCATCCATATTAACCAGTATAGAGTCTTCACCTTCTGCTACGTCACACATAGGACCTAGGCAGCCTTTGTTTTGCGACTTACGTTTCTTTATCTCTGCGTAGCTGAGTGTGACGAGACCGCCACACTTGCACTCACAGTTGTACATTAGGAAGTTTCCAGCGTGGTTTGTTTCTAAACTCTTTATAATCAACTTGCCCAGCACATCTCCGATGTCCATAGATACTCTGGAGACTCGCTTGCTCTTTCTAGCCGCTCTAGATTTCTGCAAGTTAACTATAAATTCTACTGTACTCACTTTATCCCTCGTACTTTTAATATATCCGCTGCACGTATTTTAGCTAACACCTCAGGATCTTCGACCTCTCGGGTATACCCTTTACCGCAAGCGACAATAGTATTCATAGTACATACAAAATTAAGATCTATATGTACGTACTTATAATATTCTCGCGCTACGGCTAGCTCTTGGACTGTTACCAAGTTATCCGCTGCTGGTCTGGTACTGCTATCTTTTCCTACAAGTGTTAAAGTCATAAACACCTCCTATTAAAATATAGTCATTACAAATGACTGTCAATAAATTTAACCTCGGGCTTTGCCGTGCACCAACTCTCTGGCCTCTTTAATTACGACCTCCTTATCTACTAAGAACCTTCTAAGTAAGCTTATCAGGTCATTGTTTAGTTCAAGTACAGAATAGATACAACTGGCTGTAACCGTATCTTTTTCTTCTATAGATACCGCGTGACCTATAAGCAGGTGCTTATGTGCATCGTACTCTGAACGGGCTAATTGTTTGCTTACGCCATATATCAAAGTCTCATCTATCTTAATAGATGAGGAGTAAGAGTTAGATACTGCCTCAAGTTTCTTCAGCGTTGTTATTAGCTGCATCCGTTGGTCTTTCATCGTCTTTAGCCTTTGCGTTTAGGAATTTATTTACATACTCACTTACTTTTCCTCGTAACATTTGAGCTTGTCCATATGCAATAGCTATAGAAGTTAAACCATTAACAAACTCAGCAATCTCATTATCTTTTGGCCTCTGAGCCTTAAGCTCTGCCTCATGCTTAGCATTCAGAACGTCCTCAGTAGCTCTAACAGCGCAATCATAAGCGACTACTGTTTGGTATTTAAGCTGTTCTTCATGCTTAGCGTTTAGCTCGTCTATGTGAGATTGTGGATAACAAGCAGTTGAGCCTTGGAAGCTAATTCTACTTGCTGCAATTAATCGCTTATCAGACTCTTGTACTTCTGCATAGAACACATCTGGCATATCTTTATTAACAATAGCTTCTGCTACTATTTCGCCTGTCTCATCATCCGCTGCAAATATCTTTTCCATCACTCACCATCCTTAATGCGCTGCTTTACGTTGTTAATAACATCTAAATTAGCCTTAAAGGCTCCTTCAAGTCTTTTTGTAAATTCGGTATAGCCCATAGAATTAAGAGCATCAATTATCATTCTTTGCTGTAAAGCTTGCTTACTCTCAACCTCATCCAACAACTCAAGTTTCTCACGCTGTACATCTGCTTTGTGTTTTATAAGCTGCTTACCTAAGTCATGCCAATTGTTTAAGTGGTTAACTATTGCCTGCTGGCTAAAAGGTGTGCCGTTGCAACCTATTTCACCACCAATCATTAAATTATATTTATCACTCATCACTCACCATCCTTTGCGTTTAGGGCAACTTTTGCAATGTCATATGTTGGGTCATCAGCCTTTATTTTAAAATGAGTTCTGCAACTAGCCTCTAATAAAAGCGTTTGTACTGCATTAGGGTGGCAACACATGGCACTAGTTATTTTAGCATCTAAGTAATCAACCTCTGATTGCTTGTAATTCAATTGCTCATCATGCTTTTCAATTAAATCATCATCGTTTACCTTTGCGTTTAGGATTGCTTTGTGGCATGGAATTGAATAACCCATATCTTGACTTTTAACTATATGATGCTCTGCATAGATATTCCCACATTTATTAGCTAGAGCCTTAAGCTCTGCCTCATGCTTAGCGTTTAGCTCGTCTATGATTTCATCTGCGCCAACTCGCGTTATCCATTCAGCCTGTAACTGATCAAACTCATCAGGAGTCAACGAGACTATTCCGTTAGATTTAACTACTTTGCGCATTTTACTAATCATGTTAATCCCATCTGGCATATCTTTATCACTCATCGTCTTTTACCTTTGCGCTTAGAAGTTCAAAAACTCTACCATAAGAGAAACTATCATCAAGTAGATCAAGGCATTCGTATATTGTTGCGCGCCTTATAGCCTTAAGCTCAGCCTCATGCTTACGTGTTAGCTCGTCTATGTGAGATTGTGAGTAGCACTTAGTAAGCCCATCGAAATTAGTCTTGTACCCTACAATATCAACGCCAAGTGAATTATCAACTTCAGCATAGAACACATCTGGCATATCTTTATTGGTCATTGTTTAATCCTTTCGATAACAATTCACAAATCCATGATAAGTAAAAACAAATAATCGCGATCATGCCAAACACAAAACTATAGAATGCTTGAACTACATTAAAATCAGAAAAATAACCTATAACAATATTCAAAATCATTGCTATCAACCACAAGAATTTAACTTTCATCACTCACACCTCGCTCCTATGCTGGTTTAGGTACCGCTGTTACACGGAGAATAATATCAGCGATCAGATTACCCATGCCTCGGGCACTGTTCCAGAGGCCTGACTGACCTAACAGCTGGTGAGCTGTAGTCGGTGCTACGCCTTTAACTAAGCTCTCCGGTACATCTTTCACTCTGCAGTGTTCTACAGGTGTCAGGAGACGCTCCTTGCTGTCCTCAGCACGTACTAAGAATGGTTCAGTACTTCTGCGTTTATTGTAATGGCGTCCAATGGTGCCGCAGCTAGTTGCTTCCTCAGTTAATAATTGGCGATTAGCAAATCCCTTACCCGCCGCCTTGTCAGTTACAGCCTTGTCCTTTAGGTACTGGTTGTCAGACCACGACTTATCATCTGCTGGCACCGGCTCCAATAGTTCGCCCAGGTTGTTGTAAGTTCTGCCGTAAGTCGTTAGCTGTATGTCAGCAATATTAGCTAACGCATCGATGCCGTTAGATACTGCCAAGAACCAGTAACGCTTACGCTGCTCGAATGATCCAGCCTGCTCATTGTCCAAGATGAACTCATGTATCGCATAGCCCATACGTTGTAGCTCTGCCTTTATCAGCATGTATGTGGCACTGCCTTGAGCCTCTACCACGTTCTCACTGCTGATGATTGCAGGGTTTGTTGCCTTGATGGATGCCATTACTCCAAACACGGCTGTAGCGTCAGTAGGATGCTCTTCAGCTCTGCCAATTTTGTTCTTCGACTTACCAGCAATACTATGACCGGTACAAGGTAAACTGAACTGAAACACATCTACCGGAGCTAATAACTCAGGTTCCAATTCTTCTAGACTTGCTTCAAAAATTACAGTGTCGTCATCGATGGCGGTGTTGTTGTCCAAGGCTACTTGTAGGTAACTTCCATCACGATCTATGATCCACTCCAATGAAGACTCAAGGCCACCTTCAGCCATACCCTGTTTCATGGCTGCGGCAAACACCGCGGCCCCAGAACAGGCAGAACCTTCAGTTACTTTTCCGGCCTTACCATTTTTCTTAAGACGATCTTCACGATCATTTAACTTTATGTCTTCGTGATGCATCTCAATAAGAATTGTACCATTCGTATTGAATGTAGCTTTTACTTTACTGGCACCTTTGAATAGTTTTGTAACCGTTTCGTTACTGAAATCCAAAATTGGAATTTCCTTATCACCACGTTTACGTCCGGCCACCTTACGTTCGCCTTCTGGATCTAATCGAAGTAATATTTTCTTAGTCTCTTCATTGACCAGAACACTATAAGGCTGGTGACGTACAAACCCAATGTCCGCTAATTTTTTACCTTCAAGCCAAACACGTTTATGGCCACGGTGATCACCTAGTTTTGAATAGGTTACTTGTGCTGTTTTGTCGTTCATGAAATTCTCCTGAAATTACTTAGTAAATTTTAACACCTTGTAAAAGTTATTAGACCACCTACCGTTACGTCTTAGGTTAGCATATACACTTTCCAATACTTCAGATCTCAACAAGTGTTCAAGAAAATCTAATGTATCAAACTGTATTAACTCTTGAGAATCTATCGCAAAATATGCATACGCTCTATTCTCTAACGGCCTTTCGATAGCTTTGGCAAGATCTTTGTAGTCAACATGGTTCCCATAATAGTTGTCTAGCAGATCAGCAGTCTGCCAACTGGTTTGATATGTCCGTCTATTGTAGATAGACCATATATGCCTAGTACCGTTAACAAACGAACTGCCTCTATTAGTATTCGTCTCGTGAGTATACCCAAGTGACTCGGCTAACTTTACTTCACCCTCGTCTGCATATGGCATTTTAAATTCTCCTTAAATTACGCAGCTTTATAAGGCCTTCCTAGTGATCTTTCTTCAAGGAAAAACTCTGCTGTACTGTATTGTCGTTTCATCTTATAGAAAGTCTGCTCAAATGAAAGACCTCTAAGAATCCACCGATAAAATATTGCTTTGAATCTATCCAATGTCGGAGGTATAGCGTACCTCTGAGATGTATACATTCTTAGCAATTTCACTTCAGCTTTTTTAGTTGATCGCCGGTTCACTGTTAGGCGAGCCATCCTTCTCAACTCTTCCAGCTTCATATTTGAATACTTGTCCCTGTACTTTGGCACAACTAAATTATCTAACTCGTAGGTAGATAACGTAGCTAGGTCAACCAAAGTATAGGGGACTTTGTATCGCTTACTCATGATCTAAGTACTCCTAAAATATTCGGACAAGTCCGAAAGTTATTTACGAATAACAATCATCATAGTAGCAATGTTTGTTCCACTGGACTTAAACATACCTGCTGGCAGCTCTTCAATTTCGGCCTCTACTTCTAACAACCAAGCGCGAAATGCTACCTGCTTTTTCTGATTACCTTGTGACCAAGACTTGCTAGCTAATGACACCATTATACCTCCGTCAGCTAGGTGCTGGTACATCTTGCGGATATGGTCTACGTCCTGATTTTTGGTGAACGGAGGGTTCGCAATAATCCTATCGAACTCGCGATTAAGCATACACTCGCCGTTCATAAAATCATCTTCAAATACTTGGCCGATGTCCATCTTACGCAATGCCTTAACTCGTTCAGGTTCTAGCTCAACCATTGTGATCAATGCATCAGTACCTGCATACTCTTTGACCAGTGCAGCTTCACCTGCTGACGGCTCTAACAATCTGCACAGTGGTTGCATATTAAGTTTACGTTGCATACGTTCTACTACAGATTCAGGTGTCGCAAAGAACTGGTACTTCTTTTTGTCATCTATCTTTTCGCCACCTACCAGACGTGCAAGTACTTCTCCGGCGTCACCTTTAAACGTGAAGCCGCACTTAGAATATTTACCACCTGCTTTTGTCAGAGTTCGTTTAACTTCTGCATAGTTTTCAATTGCAGTGTCTGGAAGGTTTAAGCGATTGCCGTCAACAATCATAAGTTTTAGTGATTCAATTAATTTTTCATTCATGGTTTTATACTCTATCGTAATATTTTTGTTTGCGACCATCGCCTGCGTATTCAAATTCCGCATTGCTTCTGATCTCGTCGTGTTCTTCTTCGGAGTGAACTCCGAACAAGGTGTAGTGAGTAGGGCCTGAGTTTTTCACTGTACGCAGTTCCCTGAGTAGTGGAAAATACTCTTCTCTATTTACTGTTAGTGTTGCCAGTCTCATCAGCCAGTCGCCTTCTCTAAAATAAACACGCATGACAACTTCTTTGAAAGTCTCATCAGCTATTTTAGAGTGTACTTCTAGTCCAGTTAACATGCGGCCTCCTAATAAGTAAAGTTAAGGTCTTTATCTATGTTACGTACCAGCCATCTGATCTTTTTATGTAGTTCGTTTATACCTTCATCGTTAACAATGGTGTCAGAAATAAACGCATCACTTATTCCGTTCTCGCTACTGTGGCCAGACTTGCTAATCTTTTCCATTCCTGGCCGGACTATTTTGAATACCATACCGCCTCGCTGCAGAATCATCTTGGCTTCGTTGTCGAAGCGAACATCAGTGAAAACTGTATTCTTTGACGTAGCTGCAATTCTCTGTTGCGCTCTTAATACCCACAACTCTGGGTGAACTATATCGCGGCCCCATTCAGTACCTAAGGTCTGCAATAGTTCACGGTAGGTTAAGTCTATGCCGTCTGGTCGATAACCTGCTCGCTTACCTAACTCCACAGCTTCTACAGTAGTTCCAAACATTGCAGCCAGTGCTTGGTACATTGGCATTGCGAATTTGTCTACTACAAATCCTTCGTTTACTACTAGGCAATTTCCTGCCTCATCTTTTCCGCAGCCTGCGTCACCATGTAATCCAATTAGTTTATTCATTGTCTTTACCTTTAATTAAAAAATTTAGCGTTTGAGTATTTAGCGATTACCTGACGCTTAGCGTCAGACCTATTCTTGGCTCTGAAGAATGCATACAACTCATTCTCTGGGTCATCTGTAGTGTAGGCACAGTACAGAGTGTCACCGCAGCCCCAGTAAGCTCCTCCAGAATCGTACGCTCCGTCAGAGGACATTCGAACCTGCACTAAGTGAACTGTTTCAGTTACCTTGTCAGGCCAGTGACAGTTTCGTCCTATTGGCGCACCTCTAGAACAATTTACTTCCGGTAAATCAATAGCCATATCAAAACCCTCCAGTAAAAGTTATTACTACAAAGCCGTCAGTAACTGCAGCCTCAAACATCAGACCTTGTTTCACTAGCTCGTGAAGTGTCTCACCTAGCATGTCTATCGGTATTGTCAATTTCATGTTTCATTTCCTATTTGTTCTAAGTTTACTAGTACACCAAATCGATAGAACGTTAAGTCGTAAAACTCTACTCGATCACCTGCCAGCAGCGAGTCGGTTTGAAATACCATCTCACAATCTGTATCAGAAAGATCCTGAGAAAATTTATAACCATCTTTAGTTACAATTGAATAGCTAAAAATTACCCCAGTCATAGTTGCGAAACCAGACGCTTTATAGCGGTTAAATCCTAAACTGAAGATACTTAATTTAGCTAGCGTCTCGTTTTTTCGGTTTCTTAGATAGAGATGGGCATCTGATTTTTGCTTCTTAGGTTTACGTGAGAACAACTTATTACAAAATCTCTTTGCCGAGGCTGTCAGGTTTTTCATATCAGCAAACCTGAGTCTAATTTATTGAACTCGTTTATCTTCCAGTTGGTGCCGTGGACAGTGATGGCGATATCTTTCTTAGTGCCATCGCATAACTTGCACATCTTGCAGGTCATATCAGCGTTCTTTTCAGCTGCACAGATTGTTTCTTTAACAACTGTCTCTTCACCTGTTTTCTTTATTCTGAAAGTTTTCCAGCCTTTAGCGTTAGCCGCTAATTTGTCTTGTAAATTATCAACCGATGCCATGCAATAATTTTGCAGTTCTTGGTCGCAATATTTCCAAGCGTGGGTATAGCCAGTATTGTTACGAGCGCCTTCAGATAACTGTTGCCACACCGTTAGAGGTACAGCTGCCGGATCTCCATAACTACCGAAACGCACAACCTGGTCTTTGCATAATTCGTTAAGGTTCTCAGCTACCTTCATGTCTCGGCGATTGTAAGCATGCCACACCGCTGTTGGTGCTTGGTGTACTAAGACATAACAGGTCTTACCTCTAAGCTCACAGGTGCCGCAGATAGATTCATCAGCGCCTGTCTTTAATGCTTCGTTTGGTGCCATATCCTTACGTAGAATATACGTCTGAATAATCGGCCCAGTCTTTCTATTAGCACTAGGGCGCTTGAATCCAGTAGCCAGCACAATGATCGGTGACCCGTCTAACAATGACGGCCCGTCGTATACAAGGTACATACTATCTTTAACTTTTTTAGTCATGAAAATTCTCCTGAAATGTTCGGACATGTCCGAAAGTTACTTTGCAACTAATTTGTACTGATTGTGTCTTGTGTTGTAGGTGTAAATCAGTTTCGATTTGTCACTAAAGACACAGGTATATTTTACGCATTTTCCGCGGTCTGTATACAGGCTCTTAATTTCCTTAGGCGTCTCATTTACGGTGTCTGAAAAGTCTAACCGTTTACCCCACTTTGTGGTTCCGTAGCCGTCTTTCATAGACAGTTGAACACAATCTGCGGCTAGTATTGCTTTTCGTAACTCTGCTGCTTTAGTCATTCTAAATTCTCCAAATTAAATACAATGTCGTTCTCTAAGTTCTTCTTCGGTGTACTCTCCTTTATAGTAGTTACACCATTTACATCCCCGTTGGTGAGGAAAATACCAACCATCGCATGTACATTTTACCCGTCTCGCATACTCTCTCCTCTCTTTTTCTACACAGTGTAAATTAGCACCGCATGCTTTACATTTAGGCTCCTTTACATATAGGTGTTTAGCCTTATTTAAAGTAACCCGCATCCTACATTTTTTACTATTGCACCTATACCGGTTAGGCATATTAGCTCCAAGTATTTAACGGGGCACATACTCCAAACATTTCGTACTCGTGATTTACATTCAAACTAGTATCAACACCTAAACTGAACAATAAATAATGAATCATCTCATGCTCAAGGATTGTAGTACGTTCAAGTCGTAAGATTTCAGCGAGTTCTACTACAATGATCCTGTCGTACTCGTAAGTGACGCCAGCCGCAGTACCTCTATTAAGGTCTTCAACTACTACAATGTGTGGGCCTTTACTTACTGACAAACCGGTGCAAGCTTGTACTCTATCCCAAGCATTTACAAACCAGCTTATATCTAACTGCTCTTCGGTGTGAAATTTTACAGTAATGCCTGTCCGAGCATCTCCTATGTCATAGTCACCGCTAGTAAATCCAGAACCGTAGTCACCATTAATATCGCAACCGGAAAGCGCCACTGACGCTAGTATAAAAAATCCTACTAATAAGATTGTCTGTTTCATTACTCTTCCTCTGTTAGCTCTACACTTAATAATTTAGCCAGTCTCTCTACTGCGTCAATACTTGAGTTTACTGAATGATTATCAGGCACCCAATCCCCATCACCTAATAAATTAAAATCAGTCCTTAGGTTTGACAGTAGTTCAGTAATTTCCTGCCGGCTCTCTTTGTCGTACCTATGTACGTTAGTTGCCAGTGCCATTTTCTGTATCCTCTTGCATGCTATGCATTATACCGTCCACTGAATCCCAACCTTGTAAATAACGTTTTACGTAGTCGGTACTTTTACCTTCTTTGATAAGTGCAAGTTTTGCTAACTCTCGCTTATCTTTATTTTCTACGCCATACAAAACCAGACCGTCTAAAATTCCGGCCAGATAGTCTGTGACCATGTCGTCAGTTATCTTTCTCTTTGCCCCTGTAATTGCCTTAGCTACAAGATCAACTTCAGCTCCCCACAACGACCAACTAAAATCAATCTGCATGTCATCGTTAACTATTAGACTTGGGTGTCTAGTATTTTCATGAGCCATCATAATGTCCTCCAGATTAGTTTAAGTCATCCATATAATTTAAGTTGTCTGACCTTCTTATATGTACACCCCAAGTATTTATATAAATAAACTCCCAACCGTCTGGGAGAGTATAGTTACCAGAATGGTCGTAGTTGTAACCTTTGTACGGCCACTTATCTCCGTAACCATTCTTCAACCGTCTTTGGGATTGCTCGCATTGAGCTTCTGTAAGTTCGATAGTTTCACCCATCATCATCTCCACAATTAAACATAATTAATACAGTCACTACTACACCTACAGTAAGGCAGCAGAACACCATTATTCCCATTACAAATTGAACCTCTGTCATACTCGTATAGGCTCTTCGAACACATACTCAATAGCAGACTGACGGAAACCATAAACAACCTCTTCATGATGTACTGACTTGAAGTACTCTACGTAACCATCTTCACGCATTGCCATATGCTCATCGTAACCAAGGTTACGTTCAATCTCTTCCAACTGGTCACGATTTACATTAGATAAAAAGCGTGCCCGAGTTATCTCAGTTCGTTTATCTATGAGATCGACAAGGCCGCCCTCTACATGTACATCGTCTGGGTTCCAATTAACACAGTCGCTGTAAAAATCTAATCGTTTATTTGGCATCTAAGTTCTCCTGAAATGTTCGGACATGTCCGAAAGTTAATTAGAGCTGAGAGCTGGACTCGAACCAACGACCTCCACCTTAATAGGGTGGCGCTCTTCCCGTAGTGAGATACAGTCTTAGCAACAGTCTCACCTATTACCTCGCCTCTGAGCTATCCCAGCTCTAATTAACCTTATATTACTACTCTTATACAAGAACACTCTTTGAGATTATACCCCTCCCAAGGGGAACCTGCCTCGTTTTACAGAGTGGGAATACAGGTGAGTGCTCTTATATAAAAATAGTAGAAGTGGGAAGGATCATCACCACAATAGATCCTCCCACCAAGCTATGACTGGTGTGATTTGGGCACCGCCCATTACGTAACTACATTGTCCTATCCTCCAGTTAAGGTTTAGTATTTAAAAATTACAGTGCTTGATTAGTTAGTCTAGCATACTCAATTGCGTTTTCGGTTTCACCTGTATCCACAAACTCTTTGAGAGCAAGTTTAGGCATGTTACGCGGGCCACGAGGCCGGCCCCTGTTGTGTGCAGAAAATATTCTTTCCTTCTTACATTGGTCTATAAGATTATGCAGCCGCTCAACAGATGGTATCAGTTTATAAGTAATTTTTAAGGCTCCAGGAAGTTTTATATATACCCAGTCACCTTCATGATTTCCACTTTCAATAGCATCGATGGCGAGCAGTACTCGTAGCTCGAACTCTTGAAATAATTGTTTAGCTGACACAATTCCTCCTTAGGACTTGTCCGAAAGTTTAAATGTTACAGGTTTGTACTGCTGACTTAGCCTTAATATATGCTGAATATTTTTCATCATACGCATACTTCGCTTTTACATGGTCAGTCAGTTCTTTAATTCGTTTCTTGTCCTTAAGGATAGTACCCATAGAACTTAGTGGCCCCTTTATTCCTTTTTGGTATTCGAACAAGTTACTGGGGTAGGTGTAGGTAAGCGTATCTTTAGTACTCGCACTTTCTTTTGCGAGTGTAAGTACACCCCATTTATTTTCACCATTATTACCTGTAGTTACACCTTCAGGCGGTACTGGTACAGGGTTTTTACTGTAGATGGCTTTTGCTTCGAAGAACTTCTCAATTTTAGTCTTGTGCTCTAGTAGAAACTCTTCCAGCAACTCTACAGCGTAGCTAATCTCGGCGGCTGATGGGTTTGTTTTGCCAAATCGTATACCAGATATTGCAAACAAAGGTTGGCCGCATGGCCCTACTATCTCCATATATTTCTTATCTTCCTGAACTCGTACATGGTAATCACCGAGTCGGTTGTTATTCAATAAGGATTGACATGCTTTACGTAACATTAAACTCATAATAATTCTCGCTTTTAATTTTCAATTTAGTTTATAAAATAAGTGCAGGGTAGTTCATGTGATGATCAGGTACATCTATATGTACAATGAACTGTGTACAGCCTTCTACAAGGTCGGGAAGTTTGCCATTAAATCTCAGCTCCCTTACCTCTTCGAAGATCTCGTAAATTTGCTCCTTTTCTGTTTCGTATGAGCCAGTAGAATAGAACTTACCGGTAGTTGGTTTGAAATAATTAAGATTTACTTTCACAATTTTCTCCTAAAGTAATCCACGTTCGGCAAAAGATACGACTTCATCTCCTACTATAAAATGATCTAACACCCGCATATCTAAGAAGCTAAGTGCCTCCTTAAGTCGTTCAGTGATGCGTTGATCTGCGCTACTTGGCTCAGTATTGCCTGAGGGGTGATTGTGTACAAAAATCACTGCCGCTGCATTGACCTTCAATGCAGACTTAACTACTTCACGAGGGTATACACTAGCACCGTCTATAGTGCCTCTGAACATGTCCTCTACCTCAAGTACACGGTGACGTTGGTCGAGCCATATGCATGAGAACACTTCGTGCTCAAGCTTTCTGTATTTTACCTTTAGGAATTGGCGCATAGCTTCTGGAGAGTCCATAACCTCTCCGTTTCTAACTTTAGTTTCCAGTATCCGAGCTGCCGCATCTAGGATGTCTTCTTCCAGCCAGTGTTCTATGATAGGTGTCTCTACAGGAAACGCTTCACTGAAGCCTGCAATTTTAGCTGGGTTCTTCTTATAACTATCACTTACTACGGTGTTCCACAAGTAAACCTCGGCGTCATCCAACTTAGCAAATGCCTCTTCAGTGTTTTCAAATATTACATTGAATGTCCCACCGTTTACGTCAATGTAAATAAAATACTCCTTCTGGTTTCCGTAAGTGTAGCCACAGATACTGGCAAAGTAGTCAGCTAAATCTACGTCTATACTGTCTTCCCACTTTCGTTCACCTATAAATTCCAAGTAGGTCATTTTACTTGGCACTTTGTACTCAACTTCTTCTTCTGAATTTACTTTGTTAGTCATAATCTTATCGTCCTGAGTTACCTACGTTAGTTACTGCCTCTGCAAAATTTTCTAAACTCTCCAAAGCCTCTACTGGTGCGAATCTATTCTGTCCACCAGAGTAATCCTTACGGCCGTTACACGATCTGAACAATATCTCGCTGCCACTTCCTGCCAGTGGTTCGGATACTTGCACATACACCTTTTCAGTGTGTAACGTGACCTCACCAGATACGGCAATGCCGCCCTTATTAACGCTCAGGTCATACTGCCACTTGTCCAACCCCATCGCCTTAGCTAGGTTACGTAACGCCTTTTTACATTCAACATGAAACGTAGCTTTGTTCCTTTCGTTGTAGCAAATTTGCGACTTCATTATTAACGATAATTTTTTACTCATTTTAAAATTCTCCTGAAATATTCGGACATGTCCGAGAATAAAAGGGCAGTACCTCAAGGGCTAGGTACTACCAAACATGGTGGCGGTTGCTGGGCTCGGCCTTTGTTATCCAGCGTTAGGTTGCTTGAGCGTTTTCGATTGGTTGTACATAAGACTCTGTAAAGTCTCATACACATAATCTACTTGCTCGTTGCACCATCAAGAGCAGCTTACAGGCTGCACCACCATAAACTTAACTTTTGTAAAGGAAGTGAGTTCCGCCGTCATAGGCTTCCCAATAGTATCCACGCTCTTCTACAAATTTATTTAATTGGTTGTGTACCATCATGGTATACATAGTTTCGTCTGGGTCTGTCTCCCACGCATCATTACTAAATGCTTGCATACCCTCGATGTAGCTACCTTCGCCAGACCACACAAGTCTCCTTTGGCTATTATCAAACTCACCGCCGTCCTTAAACCAACAGCCTGGAAACGCTAATTTTAGTTCGCCCAAGATTTTCTTCTTCTCTTCCATAAAGTCTTGTTCAATAAGTCCGTCAGCTTCTACCATTTGCTCAGAGCTAACAGCTGGAACTATAAAATCAACTGGCGTCATTCTTAATGTCATTGTGTTACTAACTTGTGTACTTTCGCACAGTTCAATAATTTCCTTAAGCGTTTCTATGTAGGTAGAAGCGTCTTCAAAATTATCTCTATACTCAGGGTCGTTAGTTAGCATAAATTCTACTGCCGTAATTTTACGGCTTTCAATTTTCTTATCTAGTCTAAGTTTAATCGTTGTCAGTAACTTAGTCTTGTAAGCTGTCTCTTGGCTACTCATGATATTTTCCTTTCGGACATGTCCGAATGTTATTGGCCGATAATATCGAAACTAGTACTGGCCATTTTAATTTGCACATCAAATCCCAGATCTTTAATTTTACGCAGCTGGTCACGACTTAATGTTTTTGTTCCTGCTAACTGACAAAAACTTTTAGCATTGTCATCTACAGGGTAGGCAAGTTCTTTGCCGTATTGTTGCTTTACTTCAATTGTAACAGTTGGTTTAATCATGTCATTATTCCTAAGTCTCTAGGCGTTGCCAGTCTAGCTGACGCCATCTTATATTTTTTACCATACTGATTTTCTAGTGCACCTTTCTCTGCACCTTCTTTAGTTTTGGATGCGACAATTTTAGTGCCGCCTCCGATACGTACCACCCACTTTTTAACTTTGCGAGTGCTCCAATATTCTTCTGCATTAAATTCTTCACTCATCAGGTTTTTCCACCTCTGTGATACAGGTCTACAGAGTACTATACATAGCTGCACCTTAGACCATTTTATTAAACGCAACACCGTGATAGTACCTTTGCTTTTTCTGCTTCTTACTACGTGAATAACAATCAGCAACCATCTCCCAGTACTTGTCTTCTTTCCACTGGTGAACAGAGTAATAACCTTTATCAGCTAGTGTATAACCTAGGCTGCACAGGTCATTTAATCTGTCTTCTTGCATCGATGCTCTATGCCTGGCTAATTGGTAGTGATACCCTGCATCATGTTCAAACGCTGCATCTTCTCCAGCCGTTTCTGTGTCTGTAAAATTACAGATACGTTCAGCTCTTGTGCCGTCTTCCTGTTCATAAATAATTTTAAATTTCACGCCGCCTCCTAATAGCTTCTTGCGCAGATTCTCTACGCTCTCTAGTCATTACTTTATGTTCGAGACTAACAACATACATAATGTGAGTATTACATTTATGTTTGCTGTCTTCCAACATGAACATAGCATGAAGTATAGTCATTACTCTTTCAGGGTTCACGTCGTCTCCTTTAGCTTTCGGACATGTCCTAAAGTCCCAAAACCTTTCTAGCTTTCTCATCCGACATTATATGGTCGTACATACTGTTACACATACGTTGTCTCAAGTTGCCGCACTTAGGCTCGCTATCAACATCATAGCCATTCATTAATAAATAAAACTCAGCCAACGCGGCCTCAGTCTTAAGCGTAATAGTGACAGGTTGAAACTCTTTAGCCTGTTCTACTCTAAAATCTAAATATGTGTCAGCCATCTTTTCTTACTCCAGTTAGTGTATAAAGATCTGTGAACGTTTCTTCACAGTTGTTACAAAATACTTCTTGTGTGCCGATGCCAGTATCGCCGTTAAAACTACCAGCAATATCTAGCGCATTACTTTTGCAGAATGGGCAGCGGTTGCCGCCGTTGGTTACGTACTCATCCTTCATACTTTTAGTAAATACATGCTTAGCCGGTTCAATAATTTCATCCGGCTTATATACTTTAAGCAGTACACTAAAAATAACCTCACCATAAGGTTCAGCCATTCTCAACGCGGCTCTGTTCTTGGCCGCCATACCTTTAAGTAAATTCCTGGCCAGCTCTATATCTTTAGTAACTGAAATGCCTTGCGCTAACTCTTTCATCGCAGCTGTATCACTGTCACGCACTATCTTTTTCATAGCGTCATTTATACCGTCTCTATGTTCAGCAACACCAGCGCTAATTTTAGCGTCTACTTTATCACTCGCTCTACTCGTACAAGCTTGGCAACGTGTAACTCCGTGCTGTATACACTTAGCAGGGCCTATCTCGAATAAAAATAGTTTATTTATTTCCTTCTGCATCGGTGTGTCATACAGTTCTGGATCAATATAATTATATTCAGCCATTTTAATTTGCTCCTTAGTTTTCGGACTTGTCCGAATATTTAATCAGGCTCACCTACAAAGTTAGCTAGAGCCAGTTCTAATGTTTCATACCTGCATTTTTGTGGTTGACGATCAAACGAACCACCGTAACTATAAGGCCAAGCGATATGGCCTTCCCAACTTAGCAGAGCCAGTACATTGTTTGGTGAATATGAAATGGTTAAGTTCTTGTCTTCTGTATTTTTTAAGCAGACGTAATAGTCTTTGTGGTGAGTTACTGTCCATTCACCTGCGGCCCCAGTTAACTTGTCACCTACTTTAAGTGCGTCTGAGTCTTCAGGTTCCATCGGTTCAATATCTTTCATCCAGCAACAATAAAAGCACGTAGTATCACCAGACCATGTATGACCTTCTTTCAGTCTGAACATCTTACGTCCAGATTCGTGCTTTGGTTTTTCTTTCACTACTCTAGAATTCATACCTTTATTAAAAAATTCTTCGTAGCCTACATAAACACCAACACCGTGCGGTAATTTATAAGGCCGGCCCAGTTCAAGGTCAGTATATTTTATTGTCATGATCGCTCCTATACTTTCGGACAAGTCCTAAAGATTTTCATACCAATCCATGTATGTAGACTTAAGCTCCGCATCGTTATGCAAATTTTCAACCATCTCCTCTACATTCTCACAGAGATACATGATACGGATAGCGGCCCCAGTTGGTGTATTGTCAGTACGCTCCCAATCAACACCAAACAGAAAAGAAAATTGTGCGTCCGTTAAAGCAAATGTATCTTCACAATATTGAAACCAAAAGAACACTGCCATATCCTTACTCATATGATCTTTAGTAAATTCCAATCCTTTAACAAATGGCGCATGCCCTAAAGCACAACCAATAGTCCCACAATTATCTAATGATCTAAACGGCACCCCCTCCAACAAACGTCCATCAGGTTTCCTAGTTATCTGACCGTAATCAGTTGCAGCATCAACTTCATGCGCAGCATCAACTTCATGCGCTCTATATTCACGCATATCAAATTCTTCTTGTGTTACGTTGTGCATTAAATGTTGTGCTAATAATAATAAATTTTCTTTAATCATGATGGCTCCTTTATACTTTCAATCATCTCATTGCACTGCTCACCAATAGACTGGATAAGTTTAGCTTTAAGTAAGTTTATCTTTTCAATATTGGCCAGCTTTACATCATCTTCGTAATAAATTTTTGCGTCTAGTTGCAAACTGTCACAGTCAACGCCGCGCATATCTGGTTCAAGTCTGAACTTACAGTCGCCTTCAAACTGAGCTGTCTGAAGACTAGTAAACTTTACTTTGCCCGTCGGTACAGGTGCGAAGATAGTACATTTGTCATAGTCATCTAAGTGGTTGCATTTTGTTTGGCTCATAATTTTTCCTTTAGGACTTGTCCGAAACTGTATTCCAGTTACATCCACATAACATCTGCATAAGCATTTCTATTAGCCGATACAGCATGTGAAAAGATTCGTTGTTTACAATGGTTAATAAGTTTAGTTACTTTATCTTGGTCACACTCTGGATAATCAAAAATAGTTGACCGCAACTTGCGCACCAATCGTTCAAGTTCTTTAGTTCTTTCAGGTGTTAAATTCATAAGGTCTCCAGTGTAATAAGTGAATCTGTTTTAAATGTAAACAAACAGATTTAGTTATCACACTGAAAGTAAGTACTAGCTGCCAGTGTACCTAACATCATTTGTAATGCGCTGAGCTTAGCTCCTTTGCGTTGTTACAAGTGTTAGCCAGTGACTGACCCTTACTTTCAATGTAGTCACTCCTCAGACCTTTTCGGTCTAACCATAAATTACCTGCGTTGCATTATCATGTCTTACGTGCTGCACATTAAGCCAATGGGTTCCAAGTCAGTTAGTTTGCTCAGGTGTTAGTCCTATCTAGAGCCGTTGTATTATTTGAACAGCTCTCGGACATGTCCGAAAAAACTCTAACCAGTTACCGCTTATATACTCAGGGTCTTACAGTTGGTTACGAATCGCGGGTAGCAATTCATATATAGTAACCAATCAAGCCAGCACTGCTTGCAACGATCACACTCTGTGATCCGTACAGTTCTCTACAGTAATTTGTCGAGTGAGGTCTCGGCTTGTCAGGCCGAGCACCATTTAATCTAGTTGTTAATTAGCACGTCTCTAGGACTTGCACCGGCTTGGGGCCGCTGCCGCGTTTACTCATCACCTGTACAATCTGTGATGCCTTTAGTAAGGGTCAGTTAACATATACGTTAACAACCTGGCCCTTAGTGAAAGCTTCACTCAAATACAATGCTGATGACCATCAAGGCCAGTTCAACCCAAATTAGCTCTAACATGTCGTTCTCCATAAATGCTTCTAAAATATCTCTCGGACAAGTCCGAAAGTTGCGTTATATCAATTAGCTATTACTAATTGAGGTAGATCAAAAAATATTACAGCCTTATTAGTCCCATCAATAACAGTGTCATAATTACCGCTATGGACAGTACTAATAATAGTCGCTCTCCTAAGTATCTGAGTGAGCCACCTAAAGTACCATATTTAATACCTTCAACTATCCACTCAACTATTTTATAAATTGCAACAACTGCCAGTATAAATCCTAGTCCAGTCAAAAACATATAATTCCTACCCTATCCACCAAACCACTGCGCTTGATACAACCAGTACTACTGTAAGCGCCACTATCAGCCTTGCTATTATCTGATCTTTATTCATGACGCGGCCTCCTTAAGGTCTAAAGTAAGCCATTACACAAAGTACAGCTACTGCACCTAATATAATGGTCATGTCTATTCTAAATGCCCTACGTATGCGCTGATCTTCTAGCTGTGCATCGTAGTAGCGGTAGTCTTTCTTAATCATCTGGCCGTTACGGTTAGTCATCTCATTTACCTCTGTCTTTAGTTTAGGACAAGTCCGAAAGTTTTACTGCTTCGGACGCTTTCCTCCATTTCTAGGTACCATTATACACCTATTATTAGGATATGTCAATACCTCAGTATTAGAGTATTGGAGTATTAAGGTTTGAATGTGTTTGTACAGTTTTTGTGTTTTTGAGTGGTTTGTATAGTCAGGTCGTCACCTTAAAATATTAGCGTATTAGAGTATTTAGGCTTATTTTATTTGATATGCATGAGGTGTGCCAGAATTCTGTTTACACGTTTCCGTTCATCTCTTTTATTGATGGTGATGACTAACGGTAACGTGTCCTCTTTTTGGTTTAATATGTCCGCGATAATATTAGAGTATCTATGTATGCCCTGTTTTTTAGGTGGCGGTGGTATTTTAGGTTTTGTGTGGCGTCCTTATAGTATCGGTGATTGTGTGAGGTGTACCTGTGTGGCGGTTTCAACGCGGCCCCCGTATTTTTGAGGGTTCGTTTTCCTCCTTTACATTAAAAAACGTTTTTCAAAAAACACCTAGTCTCAGACAAATAATATTAGAGTAACCCTATATTACACAGTAATTTTTTAAAGAAGCCGAAAAAGAAGACCCTATGTCGCTAAAAAGTTGTTTGTCAGAACGCGGGGGCTTGTTCCGAAATTTAGCTGATTTGGAAGTCTACCCCCCTTCACCTAGGGCGAGCTAAATGCCCAATGTAGGATACACCCTTACTTATATATAATAATAAAAAAAATAATTTAATATTATATATATAGACATGCTGCGCATGCTGTGAGAACTGTAGATAGCCCTGAAAGCCCGCCACAGCAGCCTCTCAGCCCTCTGGGGCCGCGTCCTTACTTACAACCCATTGTGCTAACTGTTTGATTTACTTAGATATTTAAAATGGCGAGATCTGCCAGACTGGGGCCGCGGCCCTAATTTTATTCACGGCCAGGTTTTGCTCAGGGATTTTAATCTTACGGTTACACTGGGGCGGCGATGTGGAAGTGAACGCGGCCCTAATAAAAGTTAAAAAGGATTTTTCCTTAGGGGATTTCCAATTAACCATTATTAAAAAATATATATAGGGCGGCGGCGAAAATCACAAAATCCAGACGTCAAAAAGCCCGCTTTAAAAAGCAGGCTTTATTTTCGTTTTATTTTCGGATAAGTCCGAAAGTTTAGACTTCTGAAAATTCCTTCAATTGTACAGGGGCGGGCAAATTCTGATTAGCCATACTGGCAACAAGGGCGGCGAGTGCCTCGTGTTTTCCAGCGCCGCTAGAATAAAAAACTTGTGTATGCTTTGAGAATTTAAAAACGATTTTAAATAACTTCATATCTTGCACCTTGAATTAGTCAGTAGATAGGGGCGGCATTGCCGCCCCTGTTGTGGTTTACGCCGCTTTTGTGCGTTGCTTAGCTACCGCATCAACCGCACTAGCTAAAACCGCTTGTAAGCTCTTAAGCTCAGCCATTGCACCTACTGTTTCAAGGTCTGCTATTAAGGCACTGATTTTGTCGAATGTTTGAGCCGTATCCATTAGGCCTGATTCAGAAGCCGCCGCCGGTGCCGTTTCATCAGCCGGAGCCGCCGCCGGTGCCATTGCGCCGAACTCAAGTAAACCGTCTTTTAGGGTCGCTTTGATATCCACAAGAGCATAGGCTCTAACAACGGCTTTGCGTGCCGCGTCCCAGTTTTTACATTCTGCTTTGCTTTTCTCGCTGTTGTACTGAGTAGAGATAGCCGCTTTTAGTTCTTTGCCTGTAAGCTTGCCCGCTTTTGTTAACGCCGTAGTGATTTTATTTTTTAACGCCTTATTCGTTTTGTCATTAGTTACGCGGTGCGCCTCTTTTTCATTATAAAACTCTGTGATTATGCCTTGCACGCTTTGAACGTCGTCGGCCTGAATAAATGCATTTAGACCAGTCGCTATCTTTACGCCGTTCTTAACACTTGAGCGGATAGCCGTAACGATTGCTTTTTGTTCAGTTGATAGAGTAGCGATAGTTGTATTTTGAGTAGTCATGATATATAAGCCTTTTATAATATGGGGGTAGCAGATTTGCGCCTCTTCCATGTGTCTAATAATACGCCTATTAATTAATAATGCAATACTCCAATAGTAAAATAATTAAATATTTTTAAATTAGTTTAACTTTATTTATTCTGACTTTCGGATAAGTCCGAAAGAATAAACGGGAGCGGGGACGGGGACGGCGGACGCGGTGCGGACGTGGTGCGGTGTGCTGGTGTGGGCAGGAAGTATGCCAAGTTTTATATATACGATAAAAGGTAGAAGAAAATAAAAAGGCGTGCCCCGTACTACCTTTTTTAAGCGCGACAGCCTGGAAAATCCTTATATAGTGCTTGTGTGAAAAATTTTTAAAATTTGAGAATTTAGGCCCGCGTTGACAAACAAACCCCACAAGACTAAATTACCACCTACCAGTTTTGGATTTCTCTTAACTACTAGGCCGGCGGTTACCTACGGACAGCCGACCTGAGAGAGATCCACTTTTAATTAAGCCAAAAGGCCTTAGCAATGCTTAAAGATTACGTACTCGCAGTTCTTATGTTGCCGTCTGATACCCCCATTATTTTGGTACCGGTACTGGGCCTGATAATCTTATTTATCTACTTCGCAGCTGCAATAGAGATCAGAAAAGCCGCGGTTAAACGCTTCGGTAAAAACAGCCTGATCACCAAAGCCATTGTGTATACCGTCGGAGGCCGCTTTCTCTGGCAAGATGTAGTCGCAAACTACGTATGCTTTGCACCTCTCGTATTGAGCTGGCCGAACCGCCACAAAGAAGGTCGGACGATAACCAGCCACATAAACAACATACTCGAAAGAAACATACTGGATATCCAGAGAGGCACATTGTCAGGGTTCAATAAATGGCGGGTGACTTTCTGCCTGTTCTTAGGCAAGCAACTAAACAAAGTAGACCCAGACCACATAAGCGTACTGAGTTAAGATCAAAAATATGGCACTAGCAAAAAAGAAAACACCACTGGAAGAAGTTGCGGAGGTTATCCCGACTACACCAGAACCCTCATCGTCTATGCATGCGTTCGAGGAAGAGCTGAATGAATCTAAGGCAGACGATTTCGCCCCATTCTCCGTGTCGGCCCTAGGGCTCGCATTTAACACGGTTGTCGATGCCATTAAGCGTGACGCCATCCCTAATTACGAACTTGTAAAGATCCTTGATGTATTACCGGTACAGGAAAGCACACAGGAATTCGATGCAGAGTTTGACCTGGCGGAAGAGATCTCCGGCCAGCTACGTACACTGAAAACAATCAAGAACAGCATCTTCTCAACCGATGGCCGGATCAAAGAAGGAAGCTCTGTAAAAGAGGCTAAGGACTTTATGGCCTCTAGCTCTCAACTGTTGCAGATGTTACAGAAAGCGAAGGCTGAGCTAATCAACATTGACCGCATGCAAGCCATTGAAGAAGCAACTATCGAAACGCTACGAGATCTGGACGAGAACATAATAGAAGAGTTTGGTAGAATCCTGAAAGAGAAACTGGACAGGATACGGTAATGTTTGCCAAATTGTATGACACCAAAGCTGGTCAAGTACTGGTTAAATCTGATATGAACGATGAAGGCGGCCCAGAAGTGAGGTTCTATTTCCAGCCGCCTGACCTAGGGATTTGTTCGGTTGCCTATACATTCGAAGACACTAAAGAGGGCTGGGATAAGCGAGATAAATTTTTATTTGATGTAAACCCATTGCAAGCAGAGGCCATTGCGGCTGATAAGATAAATGAAGTAATGAATATTGTAGGCGACTAGTGGTATATAAGCTAGGTTTATGATTTACTGCCAGCCATAAGAAAAGACTTGGAACGCAGTAGATGGATTCAAAGACTTGTAGTAATTGCAATATTACCAAGCCACTGAAACAATACGACAGACGAGCCGCCAGCTCCGATGGCCTCATGACTAGATGCAAGTCATGCGTAAGCGGATACAAAGTAGAATACCGGAAGACAAAACGCGGGCTAGCGATTGCGACCTACGGTAGGCAGAGGAAGAAATCGAAAGATCGAGGACATTCGCCGCCAGGTTATACCAAGGAAGAGTTCATGGATTGGATGCACAATCATCCAAAATTTGAACAGCTGTACAATGACTGGGCCGGCGACGGGTTTTCCAAAGACTTAGTGCCGTCAGTAGACCGGATCGATGATGAAGATCATTATCATTTCGATAATATTCAGTTGATGACATGGAGAGAAAATAACGCGAAGGCCAATGCTAGTAGATTGGCTGGCAGGATAACCAAACAAACAAGAGCGGTCATAAAAATGACGCCCGAGTTGGAGCCGATTGAGATATATCCATCCGTGAGTCTAGCGGCCAGAGAGAATGGCGTTACGCGAGCAGGGGTTATCAGAGGTTGCAGGGCAAAGCTCAATAAACACGACGAACCAGCGCAATATGCGGGGTTTGTCTGGAGATACGTAGATGATTCCACAGGCTGAGTCGTTCTTTGACCGCATAACCAACGCACTGGACAAGTCTAATTCACTGAGAGGACTGTCAGATTGGATCTGCAAGCACACTCGGCTAGAAGGTAAGAACTTTTCGTTCAAGCACCATGAGTACCAGCCGGACATCATAGATGACCCACATTCACGTAAAAACATCAAAAAGTGTTCACAAGTAGGCCTATCTGAACTTTCAGTGCGCCTTACGTTAGGTTTTCTGGGCGTTTCACGCAGTAAACGTGCGATATACACGCTGCCCACGTCACGTTTTGCAAGTAAATTTTCTAAGGATCGCTTCGATCCGGTGATTGAGGAGTCAGATTTTCTCTCATCATTGCGTGTACGTTCGGCTGATTCAGCTGAAATGAAGCGTCTCGGGTCGTGTACTTTGTACATGAACGGTACGTATGGCCAAGGATCTGCGATCTCTGTCCCAGCGCACATGCTTGTTCACGATGAGATAGATTTTTCAGACGCTGCAGTCATCGCAACCTATCAATCGCGTCTACGACACGCAGAGGAAGATGAATATGGCTTCAAAGGCATCACGTATAGATTTTCAACGCCTACGGTTAAGGGATTTGGAATATCAGCGGCGTTTGAGCGCTCAACTAAAAAGTATTACCTTGTCAAATGCTCCGCCTGTTCCGACTGGTCTGCGCCTGATTTTTTCCGCGATGTTGTCTTGCCTGGTTATGATGGTGACCTGTCAACTTTTTCTAACGTCGACGCCAACAATCCAAATTACAAACTCGATAAAGCCTACCTATCGTGTCCGAAGTGTGGACACGATCTCAGCCAAGACTTACTAGATCCTGCCCGCCGTGAATGGGTGGCAATGAACCCGAGTGCACGCGAAGGTGGCTGGCAGGTCAACCCGTTTGACGTACCGGTTTACAACAGCATACCTAGCCTACTGTTACAGGCGGGCGATTATAAACGCATAGGAGACTGGTGGAATTTTACCTTAGGACAAGAGTATGAAGACGCTGACAATACTTTTCTCTCGGATCCGTTTGAAAAAGGCCGCGTGTCTACGTGGACTATCCCAGAAGTAGGCGCTAATGGTACATTTGCTGGACTGGACGTAGGTAAAGTATCTCACCTCATAATCGGTAAAGAGATGAACGGTAAGCCCGAGATCATCTACGCTGAGAAGATTAAGATGACCAGTGATAAAGCTTTGGCTGAGTCAGTAAAGGAACGCATGGACCAATATGGTGTAGGTCTCCTGGTCATTGACGCTATGCCCGACTTCACCACGGCATTGACACTGATTGGCATGAGCCGGCCCAAGCAGGTATTTGCTAACTATTACCAACAGACGGCGCCTAAGAATAAGCTCACGAACTTTGTGATCAAGGAAGAAGAGTCGGTTATCTCTTCATACAAGACCGGTGTGTTTGATGAGTTCTGTAAGATGCACAACAGCTATCAGATAGCGTGGCCGAAGCATCCTGAGATTGAAGAAGTTGGCCGGCATATGAAAAATTTGAAGAAAATTATGAATAGCCAGGCATCTAATTTGGAAGAAGCGCAGGGTATATGGATAGCCACAGGTGAAGATCACTATGGTCACGCCGCAAACTACGCTATGATTGCGTATGAATTGATGGATCAAATTATTGGTGGTGGCGGTTTCTCTATGCCACCCATGGTGTCGTCTATCAAAATGCGTGACAAGCCTAAAGAAATTAAACATTAACTAAGTGGAGCTATCAAATGCAGCTAAAACCCAGCGTAAATGTAGACCCAAGTAAAGTTAAAAAATCAGGTGACACCATGACCGGCAGTTTGTCAGGGATAGCTCCAACTCAAGATGCGCACCTAGTTAGGAAAGACTATACCGATTCCCTAGCCGCAGCTACTGTAGAAGTAGCTAAGCGGTACTCATTAGCCTTAGGGTAGTACTATGCCAATGTTAGAAAAACAATTAGGACAAGGTAGGTTTAATAATACTTCTAACCTTAATGTTGTTTATACAGTACCGCCACTAACAACTGCCGGTATTACTGCAGTTCATATGTGCAACACCACAAATTCCGATGTGACAGTTAGGCTAATGTATCCACCATCTGGCGGCATAGCTGATGAAACTACTGCAATACTGTGGGACTTTACGATCCCTGCAAATGATTACCATTCATTCAGCCCAGCCAAGCCGCACTATATAGAAGCAGGAGGCGGAGTTGTTTTTCAGAACAGCGTAGCTAATGCGATAACAGTAACAGCTAGTGGGGTTGAATTAACATAATGGTTATTGAGCGAGAAGGTAGAAAATTTTATGTCAGTGATGCAGCCACAAGCTTAGACGAAAATGGTGTATGGCAAGGTATCAGTGCAGCTAGTCTAATCCCATACACACTCTATGAGCGATATGGCGTTACTGCTACGTTTCAAATGCTGGTTGATGAAATTGCAGAGCTTCAAATTAAAGTAGACGAAGATAAAGCTGAGATAGACAGAGTTGCTACTAAGTTTAGAAGTGAAGCAGACTCGGATGTAAAAGACGCGCTTGAGGCCAAGTTAGAAAAGATGGCCGATGACTCCATGCCAGTGCTTATGGAACACTCTGAATTGAAGTCAATATATAAAGAGTTGACTGCGTAATGGCCGTTACATATGGCGCAAGTATAGAACTACAAAGAGCGTATAAGTATGTTGCGTTAACTGACACCTACACTTTACTTGGTGGAATTAATGCTACAGAAAATATAGATTACTTTCCTGACTCTGGTGTAGCAGTTGGCGATGCTATAATGTTTGGGAGCCAATCAAATAGTTGTAGGCAATTCTATCAACTTAATTTTAATATACTAACGCCAATATCCGCAGTTGGCTTTGATGGCGTTTGGGAATACGCAAGGCGCGATGGTGGGAACTACACTACACCAACGTGGCATACTCTAGAAAATGTTTATGACGGTACAAACAAGTTTCAAAATGCTGGAAATATGGCTGTATCTTTCAAAGTGCCTAGAGATTGGGAGAACTACATTTACCCAAACGCTTCGACAATCTACTATGCTTTCTGGGTACGCTTTAGAGTAACTGCAATAACATCTATAACAGAGGGAGGGAAACAGGGCTCCGTGCCTATAACCTGTATGCACCACTGTTTGACTATTACGTCTGCATATACATTAGATACTTTATATGCGGCACTGAACTCAACTGTATACAATATTGCAAGTGGGTTCAGTACTGCATTAGATCCACTACCACTAGCACCACAAAGAGAAATGCGGGCCGGTGACAATAAAACGCTAGGTGGCGACTCTAAAAATATATATATATTTACTTATGCTCAAACTATGGCAACGGCCACAGTTAGGATTACTGGACTAGACTTAGATGGTAATGTGATAACTGAAGATGTAGTCCTAGTTCTACCCACAGGGACAAAATCCTATTTGACAAAAGTTTATGCAGATATAACAACAGTACAACTCGTTACATGGTCAGCGGCAGGAATGGTTCTCTGGATACTCGAGCAAAAAGGTTCTTACCTTATGTATAAGCAGGGGCGGCAATATATGATTGACGCTAATCTACAATCAACATCAATTGGCGCACTCTCAGATACAAGCAAGCAATTATATTTTAATAGTGGTTACGGCATATTTGATTTTGTAGGACTTATGACTTTTGGAGAGGTTACAGCAGGTGGACGTGGCTATAATGGCGTAGATATTTTACATGAGTCTATAAACAATTCTATAGTAACTGCTGGAAGTTGGGGCAAACAAGACAGCGCATTTATGGGTTCGACTTGCCGCGTTGCACTAGGAGGAGCTAGTTCTCATGGGTATTGGCAACCTCCTGGGCTAGGGTCAAGAATAAAACTTAATGACTTCTACTCAGAAGGAAATAGACAAAATAATTGGGCATATAAAGATACTATAGCAGTTAATACAAGGCACTATAAGCAGCATGGTGAACCTTATTTTTCAATACTAGATGGTCTAACCAACTACGGCCCTGGGATAGGTTGGAGGGCATCATCTCACTCAGGACATATACTTCATCGCTGTGACTTCAGTGGTGTTGAAGATGCAACAGTTAACCCGTGGCAACCAGTAGGTGATGGATGGCATTGTAAGCTAGTAGATTCTAAATGGGGAACAGCCAAGTCAGAGCCTTATCAAATAGCATGGAGACACGCATCAGTAGAAACAAACCACCATGTAGATAGAACTATTTCAGCAGAGATAAGGGTAACTGATCCGCATGGGACTCCACTCGACTTTGCACATGTAGTAATCACCAATGTGTTTGGCGATGTGGTGCTAGATGCGATATCAAATGTAGATGGCTATGTAGGCATGGATGGAGGCATTGCTACGAGTGGTACTACTACTTCACTAGTAGATACTTCTAAGTCTTGGCTTGTTGACCTTAACAGACCAGATTTAGATGAATGGTGGAAGCGTGAGATATTAATCACTGGCGGTACTGGTGCAGGCCAACGAAGAATTTGTCAGTACAACCACTCATCTACAAATCAAAAGCCTCACATTGATTTTGAAACTGCGCCGGATAACACCAGTAGATACATAATAGTGCCGTACATCGACATTGTTATATACTCACCGATTACTTATGAAACAGGCTACACGATTGGAAACGCCGATCCTCAAGGGCCGTTTAAGTTCAAAGTAACTTGCTCGGGCTATGAGACATTTGAAGAAACATTAGATATTGGCGATGGGGCTATGATAAAAGATATACCAATGAAGCCACGAAGACAGCCTAACAGGTAACCCAATGACTACACAGATACAACTCAACGATACAGAAAAGCTACTGGTCACTGCAATAGATGCAGACGGTAACTTTTTAACTGGACTGTCAGATGTGCTGCTAACAATAAAAAGAAAATCAGATGGAGCCTATTTAGACTTTAGTGACAACACATTCAAGACTTTAGGACTTGTTAATGTATCTGTAGTTATGGCTGAAACAGATGTCGCATTATTTCCAGGCAGTTACTTTTATGACTTTGATACTACCGGACTACCAGTAGATACTTATTTTATGCGAGCTACTTCAGTCACAGCTGCCAATATGCCGCAAGAAGGAGATTTGCAGGTAGTTAATCTAAATCTACAGTTAGCTGACATCAGTACGGTAGTAGACAATAACAACACTACAGTAACGCAGGCAGTAGCAGACATTTCAATTGTAGATTCTAAGCTAGACGCTACTTCTGCAGATGTAACAACCGTAATAGCACAAGGCGTTTCAACTGATACAAAGGTAAGCGCTATTGCAACTGATGTAGACAGTGTAGCTTTACAAGTAGCTGCAGTAGAGTCAGAAGTCGATGGCACAAAAATCCAAATAGATGAACTACACAAACTTCAAGGCCTTGATACAGTAAGTCCACTCACTGTGACACCTACATCCAGAACGGCGGGTACAATAGCCCAGACGATCACTGGAGACGGAGAAACTACAAGCACGGTAACTAGAACATGATCTCCCCTATAGCTGTAGTAACTGAAGGCCTTATAAATAGATCACCGCTGGCGATGACAACCAACGGATTTTTAGGTACCGGAGAGATAGTAATAAAAATAATCAACAAGACAGTAATTAGATATACTGTCTGCCTAATGAAAGTATTTAGGAAGACCGTTGAAAGTTAGAACATTTGCATTTACTACACCACTGATGAAAGAATTGTCTGTGGCCAAGGCTCGAGTAAAAGAGATTGCGATACCTGCAGTTGCTGCCATGGAATTAAAGGCAGAGACCCTTATAACCAAACAAATAGTACATGAGGTTAAGATATGACGTGCACTGCATTTGTCGGCCAGACACTACGGGTAGAATTTACGGTAGTTGATCAGGATAATGCGATAGTAGACCTGTCAACAGCAGATACTATTTCGCTTATATTTAAGAAGCCTAACGGCAGCAAAGATACTAAAGTAGCCAGCATGGTAACGGACGGCACTGACGGCAAGATGGAATATACAACAGCTGTAACTGATCTGGATGCTGCAGGCTTATGGAAGATACAAGGCCTTGTGACCGAAGCAGGCGGCGTGTACCCGACATGCATAGAAGAACTGCAAGTAGCTGCCAGAGTATAGAAAACATTGCAATAACTCTTTTAACGAGGTTAAATAGGCCCAACCATCAAAGGCCTATTTAACTGATGAATTATAGAATCCATAATGATTAGTTTTACTAATAAGCAAGTAGTACTGCCAAGAACCTTAGCTGGTAAGACAAAATCTCGTCCGGCTTATGCCTCTGTTGGTAAAGGCGACACGGTAATAAACCCGAACGATACATATCGTCAAGTATCTATTCAGGAACTACGTAACCGCAATCAGTTAATCCCAGCCCTTAGACAGCTTAGCCAGGAAGATGGGAATTTTTCTTCAGCTATATTCAATATGGTTCAGGTAGCGAACTCAGGCTACAAGATAAAAGCTTATACCACCGGCACAAATGAATACAGCCAAGACGGCGTTGACGCAGCTACATCAGTCATGGCCACCATCGATACACTCTACGACTACACCAAAAAATACCGAGACAAACAAACAGTAAATGCGGTTATCGAGACGTTGCTCCGAGAAACTGCACTTACGTCAGGTTGTGGCTTAGAGCTTATTTTGGACCAAGCACGTCTACCTGACAAACTTCAGCCAGTTAACTACGGTACGATCGAGTGGGTATCTGATGGCTTTGGTGGACGTTATCCTCAGCAGAAAAACCCCGAAGGCGGCGATCCAATCGACTTGAACATCTCTACGTTCTGGGTCGGAGAACTGCACAAAGAAGCTGACAGCGCTTACGCGGTACCGATGATGAAAGCTGCGATGAACATGATCTATTACTATGACGAGTTCATTGAAGAGATGCGCCGTACGGTACGTAAGTCTGGCCATGGCAGATTGGTAGTGTCGTTAAACGCTGAGAAGGTTAGAGACTCTGCAGCAGCAGATGTAAAAAGTGATCCAGCAAAACTAAGCGCGTACATGAACGCGGTCAAGGCTGACGTCGAGTCATCTCTATCTAATTTAGAGCCCGAAGATTCTGTAGTTTCTTATGATTCTGCTGAGTTTGATACGCACAACCCTGTAGGCTCCAAGTCAGACTACGCACCGATGATGAAGACATTGGCAGGTATGACTGCTACCAGTATGAAGACACATCCATCAGTTATCGGCATGCGTATGGAAGGAAGCCAAAGCCTTTCAAATACAGAATCACTGGTCTACCTTAAGGTAGCAAAATCCATCCAAGGACCGCCACAAGATGTGCTGAGCAGGGCGCTAACTTTGGCTGTACGCTTGCTTGGGCAGGATGTTTACGTTAAATTTGAATTTAATGATATAAACTTACGCCCTGAGGACGAGTTGGAAGCATTCAAGACAATGAAACAGACCAATGTTCTCAACCTACTGTCACTAGGCATGATTACAGACGCACAAGCCTACAGTGACCTAGGACTGCCTTTCAACAGAGACGCTCCAGAGTTGAGCGGTACAGGATTCTACGACTCAGGGGCTAGCGGCGGAGCCGGTAACGAAGACGATGCACCTACACCAAACGATGATCCTATGGGTCGATCTTTACAACCTGATAACAAAGCACCCAGAAAAGGCGGCGGAAAAAGTCAATGAGCATATTCACTAATAAATTTTGGTTAGGTGACCTTAACAGCTTTGAAACTATCTTAAAGATGGAAGAGGCTGTTCAGGCAAGAGTCGCTAAGTCACTAGAGACAGGTGAGAAGTTTGACCTGTATGCTGGCTACGAATCAGAAGATGACGAAGAGCGTGAGTACCAAGTTTCAAACGGTATCGCTATCATCCCTGTAGTAGGCGATCTGGTAACCAAAGAAACGTGGATCACTCGTATGTTTGGCATGCCGTCATATGACGGCATTAAGCGCATGCTGAATGACGCTGCAGCCGACGAATCTGTAACTAGAATTGTTATGGACTTCAATACGCCAGGCGGTTCATCTGAAGGCATCGATGAAGTAGGTTTACTTATCGGTGACATAGACGACAACATTAAGCCGGTACATGGCTATACATCTGGATCTGCGAACTCTGCAGGTTACTGGCTGATCTCATCATGTCGTGATGTTACGTGTACGAAGATGGCAAGACTAGGTTCTATTGGTGTGGTAACTATCCACCAAGAAATATCTAAAATGCTTAAGGAACGTGGTATCGAAGTTACAGTGTTCCGTGACGGCGAACACAAAGCTAAACCAAATATGTATGAGAAGCTAGATGAAGATACGCGCAACCGCGTAGAAGCTAGCCTCAAAATTTTAGGCAACTTCTTCTTAGATCACGTAGCAGCTCAGCGTGGATTTAGTCGTGAAACAGTTCGCGCAGATGTTGGCGAAGGTCGTGTATTCTTCGGTGAAGAAGCCGTAGAGATCGGCCTTGCAGACCGCATCATGTTCTTTGATGATTTTCTTAAGAAACTTTCTCTGCTAGACTCTATTGACGTTGATCAGAACAACATGTCCAGAATGGTCAGTTTTACTTCAGGAGACGCACCTAGTGTACAGCTTAATGTCTCAGGAGCAATTACATCACATATGATGGACAGTGTAGTTATACCGGCCATAGAGGCTAGTTTGAACGGCACGGATGTAATTGCATCCGGTCACGATTTACCAACCGAGGATATTGATATGTCAGCAGCTAATGCTAAAGATAAGCCCAGCAATACTGCTGGCAAAAAGATCCAAACTGCCAACGGCGAGCTAACGCTCGAGCAAGCGCAAGCTTCAGTAGAGTTAGGCACGTTGGAATTGACCGATGAATTGAAACTGGCTATGGCAGCAGTTCAAGAACCTGAAAGTGCAGTCGACGAAGATGCGGCTGACATCGGTACAGATACGGAATTAAATACAGAAGAAGACAGTGCTGATCTTTCTTCTGAGACACCAGCAGACACCAAAGGAGGTGATCCGGTAGTTCTTCACATTCAAGGTCAATTGAATGATCAAATCTCAGCTAACGCAACACAAGCGATTGAGTTAGAGACGGTTAAGGCCAAGTTGTCCAGCCAGGACGACACCGTAAAAGCCCTATCTGCAATCGCCATGAACTCTTGTCAAAAGATGAACATCGCCATGGGTGGAGCACAGATTGATCTGTCATCTATGGATACGGCAACACTGCTTGCTCATCACAACACATTGTCAGAGCAGTTCACTAAAGCATTCAATGTTGGCGGCGTAGCCGCTGTTGAAACGACTAAAGAACATGCAGAGGATCGACCTGAACAAATGGTTGCACCTTTGAACACCGTATCATTTACTACTAAATAATCGAGGGCATATAAAATGCAATTCAAATTCGGAGAATTAACTCAGGAAAGTCCTGATATCGTATCTGCAGCTCTAGGCGTTTCTGCAGGCACTAAATTAACAGCTAACGATCTTGGCAAAGCGGTTAAGCTTGCTGGTGATGACAACTACGTGTTGTGTGCTAACGGTGACGACATCGCTGGTACTGTAGCTTCAATCAACCCAGATACTGTAAACGATGGTTTTGCTTTCGGTTCGGTTAATAAAGATGGTCGTCGTATCGCAACTGTTGATGCAGCTGAGGTAGATGCATTAGTTGTTGGCGAGACAGTAGTTGCTGGTACTCAGACAGCTATCGACACAGCTGGTGGCCTTGTTGCTACAGCAGGCGCTGGTGCACTTATTAAGTGGCAAGTAATCAGCATCCTTACAGGTACTGGCGTAGCCGGTGATACTGTTTTAATCGAACGTGTTAAGTAATAGCGTTTAAAATCTAATACCTCTTAGGGGAAAACAATGAACGAAAACGAAGGTAAATTTTCTTTTGTAGGCAAAGATGGTAAGCGCACAGAAGCTACGCTTAGCACTCACGACTACAAAGCAGCAGCCGACAAAGGCATCTCATTATCACAGCACCTACAACAGACTCATGGTATGAACACTGATGTAGAGAAGAACGGTACTGTTCTTCAGCAGATGATGGCCTCTTCTGGCATGTTCTTAAACTCTGACAACATGACTGGCCTTAAGCCGCCAAGCATGAAGGACGTACTTGAAGGTTCTGTAGACTTCAATATGGGTGCTATCACTCGTCCTGAAGACAACCAAGGTGCAGGCGCTCGCTTGTTATTCCCTGAAGTTGTTATGCAGGTTATTGAGTCTGAGCTACGTACAGACTACGGTGACTTCCTAGGTACTTGGAACAACATGATTGCACAGACGCAGACTATCTCGGGTCCTAAGTTTGAGCAGCCAATTGTTAACATCAAGGCACCTGAAGGTTCACGTAATCAACCTGTTGCACAGCTAGCTGAGCCAGGCGTAATGGTTGGTATCACAACCTCTGATGTTTCTCGTCGTATTTCTACTAAAGCTATCGGCTTAACGATTTCTGATGAAGCACTTCAGGCAACTACGCTTGACCTAGTTAATTTGATTGTTGGTGCTCAAGCTCGTCAAGAGCGTGTATCAGTAGTTGAAGGTGACATCTCTGCAATGATCGACGGTGATGTAGATCGTAACGAAACTGCATTAGGTTCAGTACTAGGTTCATCTTTTGATGCCGCTGCTACTGGCGGTGTAATGACTCACAAAGCGTGGATCAAGTACTTACGTGCTAACTACCGCAAGATGACTATCGATTATATCCTAGCGGACATCGATACAGCTCTAGCGATTGAAGGTCGTACTGGTAAGCCAACTCGTGACGTTGTTGATGACAGCGGTAGTGAATTCAGCATGGCATTCAGTATCGAGAACCTAGGCATCAAAGCACCTAAGATCTTGCTAGTTGATACAGCTATCATCGGTGCAAACACTGTTGTTGGTATCGATAGCCGCGCAGCAGTTCGCCGTGTAATCAATGCATCTGCATCTTACTCAGCAATTGAGCAGTTCGTTCTACGTAAAGCACAGTCAATGCGCTTTGACTATGGCGAAATGTCTCACAAGCTTTATGGTGATGCATGGTCTAAGATGACATTCGCTTAATCGCAAATGTTTGATTGATAAAGCCGGAGGCTGTCTCCGGCTTTATTTAAGTTACTGGAGAACTGAAATGGGAAGTCCCAAGAATTCAAAAACAGCTAATACTAATAAAGTCGTAGCTGGGAAAGCAACAGCAGAAGGCACCGAAGGTAAGACCAAAACTGCTGTATCAGAAGAAGTAAAAGCGGAAACTAAAAAGATATTAGATGGTTACGCACAGGCTATCGAAGACTCGCAAATAGAAGGCGTTGTTACGCTCTTGAACATATGCGGTTACCCTAAGAACGACACTGAAAGCTCTATCACATTCAAGCCAAATGTACCGGTCAAAGGCGTCGAAATGAATGCATGGATGCGCGCACAAGTTAAAGCACGTATCTTAGCTGTAGTGAAGTAACATGTCAGAAACTATACTAGGCACTGTGACCAGTACTGATCAAGTCAGATCTCTTTTAGGTATAACTGAAAGAGATCTTGGTGATGATAAATTTGACCCTGTTCAGGTTGAGTTAGAGTTGTCTGTATATTTAGCAGAGAAAAGCATAGACTATGTTGCTATCACTGCTGCCGGAGAGGCTGGATCGCCTTCCGCCACTGAGACGACTCAGTACAATTATTTAAAGTTACTCTGCATGTACTATGCAGCAGTGCTTTTAGTCCCAAGACTCCGTTTAGCCGCTGTCCAGAAGGTTGGGGACGGCGACAATACAATGGAGCGCTTCTTAAATCCTAAATTTGAAACAACTGAAGAGACTTACAAATCTAAAGTTGCCACATACCTGACAGCGCTTACCGACGAAGTCAGCGATACGACTACACAAACAGACGTACCTTCGTTATTTTCTGGTGTGGCACCGGCTTATGATCCCGTGACCGGAGGCTAGTCAGTGGAATTACGCCAAGCAGCTCACTACTTCGAGAAAGAAAAATTTTCCGTTTACGTACGCGAGAACGATGACTGGGATTTAGAAGAGATCGAAGGCCGGTTTTTACCTGTAGACAGATTCTTATCTAACTTCAGCAGACCATTGCACAGACGTATGTTTGTATGTGATGTTGATACTGTTATCCCACCATCAGGTACGGTACGTTCTGAAGCCACTGGCGAGGTCTATGTGATTGGCCAAGGTCGCTTTGATGCATACAATAACAACCCTTACCAAGCAATGTACATGGCACATCTGGTTACCGGTGCTGCCGGCGGACTAGCTACCGTTACTCGGAGAGAAACTGAAGGCCCTGCCACAGATCCTGGCTATTTGGTAGAGACCGTACTCGGTAAGTACTACGTAGATCTAGAATTTAAATCGTCTACCAATGATACCGGCACCGTACAACAAACTATCGGCCAATACTTTTTGATGTGCCCGCCAGAGTGTCCGCTAGATAAGTGGGACAGCATTCACCTGAACGGCAGAGATTACGTAGTAGAGACTTCATACTTCGACTCTGGTATGCGCTTTGCTAAGGTAGAAAATACAAACGATAACCGCGTAGATCTTCAATACCTGAAGACTACCGGCTTTTCGTATGACAGCGATCTTGGAGAGTCGGTTGACACTACTCAGTCGTACAATGTCTCCGGAACAGTTCACGACTATACCAAAACCTCTGTTGATTCTGACCGCGGATCAGAGAATGTATTCAAGGTCGTTATCGCAGCTAATCATATTGGATTTAACCCGACACCTAGAGAGTCTGTAATAGTGGACGGCGTGACACATATCATACTCAAGGTTACTCGAGACCCGCTAACTAAAGAATGGACATTGGTATGCCAGACATAAAATCTATAGCAGGCAGAGCTGGTGTCGACAGATCTAACCGGAACACGAACAGCGAACTAGAAAGAATGAAGCGCAAATTGCTAGGCCTACCTGACATAGCACTAAAGGCTGTAATTCGCGGCGTCTACCCGACCATTGTTAGGGAGACTGTCCAAGACTCTGGTAAAGCAGCCTATAACTGGTGGATAGGAGAAGGCAAAGCTTCGATGAACCGGTTTTATGTAGGAGACAGTGTTGGGCCGATAGGGTTTGCAGGAGAGAAGAGATCTAAAGGCGGGCCACGTCACAAACCTGTTAACGTAAGCACAGTAAGTCCAGAGGTAATTGTAGGCCTTAAGATTTCTTACATGGAAAAAGTGCTAGAGACCACTAGTTTTGACAGACTGGGCGGGGCCACTATATACAACAAGACACCTGTCAAAAATGCGGATACCTTTAAAGGTACTTACGAGGGCAATGCGCAGATACGGTTGGCAGTAGCTAAAGCTATGGTAAATGCTCAAGGCGCTATGGATATGGCTATGCGGGAGTTCAACTAGATGGCTAGCAGAGGCGAAGTAGCAGACGCTATAGAGAAATACTTAGAAGCTAACTGGTCTGCAACCAAAATAAGCTTCGAGAATATTGACGAGAAAAATCCGGACGACCCTACAAAACTACTGTCAGAAGGAAAGGACCCGTACATATTTTCAGCCACACAGTTTGGTGACTCTAATGCCGCTGAGATAGGCCGCACGTTCAGAAGAACGCACGGCGTATTGTATATGGAAGTTAGAATACCAGATGGCAAGGGCACCAGGTTGGGACATAATTATATATCCCAACTGCAATCGCTTATAGAGTACCAAGACATAGGCGATGCAAGAATGCGAGGCTCATCCTCAAGTGATGGCTTTTCTAGTGGGGGTTGGTATATACTCCCTCTATCTTTTAAATTCAGATATGACCGACAGGAGTAAGCTATGCCTATAGCAGACAGTTCAAGAACTTCACTTGCGTACACTTTAGAGCCTCCTACAGGTCTTGACGGTAGCGAAGTATTCAAATTACTACGTACCACAGGTAACACGCTCAATGGTACGATCAACTCTGCACCGACAGACGAAATTCGTTCTGATCGTCAGATCTCAGGATCATCACATACTTCTGGTTCTGCCGGCGGTGATGTAAACACACAATTAAGCTACGGTGAATATGATGACTTCTTAGAAGCATTACTAGAATCATCAGGCTGGACAAACTTCACAGCAACAGCTACAGATTTTGTACTTGCTACAAAAACTATCACGCTTAGCACAACTGCTGGTCTGATCCCAGAGCAAGCAATCCGTATCGACTCTTCAACATCTAACAACGGTATCTTTACTATCGCAACTGTAGTTGATGGTACAAACATCACTGTAGTAGAAGCACTTGTTGACGAAGCTACGGCAACTGCTAATGTGGTATCTCAGATGATCTCTAACGAGACAACTGCTCGTATCTTTGCATTGGAGACAGCTTTCCAAGACGTTGGCGAATTCGTTCTTTATGAAGGACAGCGCGTAGGCTCTCTTAAATTTGCGTTAGGTAACTCGCAAATTAGTGGCGGCTTCAGCTTCATGGGCACAGGCCATACAGCTTCTGGTGCATCTGTTAGTTCTGGCGGTATCGGTGCCTATACACCTTCATTGTCTAACGACGTACTTAACGGCGCTTCAGGCATCTCTAATGTTGCCATGGAAAAAGTTAATGTTGACGGGTCTCATGATGCGGCAGAGACAGCGATCTTCGAATCACTAGACGTGACTATCGATAACGCACTACGTGAACAGCCAGGTCTAGGTAGCTTGTACCCAGTAGGCATTGGCCGTGGTCGTTTCTCTGCTGACTTATCTGCCAACTTGTACTTCGAAAGTCGTGCAGTTTATGAAAAATTTGTAGCCAACGATGTAATGACAGTTCGCTTTATCTTAAGTGACAATGCACTAGACGCCGCTGCAGGTAATTCTTACCTGTTTAGTTTTCCTGGCTGCCGTATTCAATCGTATTCAGCTAACCCAGAGTCTGCTGATTCTGATGTTATGGCTAAAGTAGCATTCAAGGGTGTTATTGACCCGTACTTGACGCAGAAGACCTGTATCATTACACGGTTCCCAACACCTTAGACCGAGTAAGAGAGCTGGATCGGGGGCACCTTAAATCCTCTCCAGTGCGGGAAATTCCAGCTCTCTTCTTATTAACCGTAAGCACTGTACTACTGGGGTAGAAAGTTCAAGAGTTCTTTTTACTTCGTGTTATTCAACATGGAGAAAACCAATGTCCGAAAATAAAAGTTTTGACCTATCGTCATTAGCACCTGTCCAAAGCATGGCTGAAGAAGGTGTGTGGATCGAGTTCTTTGGCGACTCACGCCTTAAGATCGCGCAGGCACAAAACCCTAAGCACCAAGCATTCTTGAGCAACCAGTATAAGATCCACCGCCGTAAGATTGATCTCGAGAACAAAGCAGCTGACGATTTGTCAGAAGAGATTACCTTGCAAGGCATGGCTAAGTTCTTACTGATGGATTGGGAGAACATCACTATCGATGGTGTCCAGAATACGCCTTATTCTCCAGAGATCGGCGTCAAGGCAATGATCGCAGTTCCCGTCTTACGCAAGGAAGTGGAAGAGCAGTCTCGTCGTCTTCAAAATTTTCAGGAAGCTGAGAATGTTGAGGACGCCGACAATGTAAAGACGTAATCGCCTGGCAGTTAAGATGGGGAAGCCCAGAGCGACAGTCCACTCTATCTAGAATGAGTGAGAAAACGGGGCGACTACCGGAAGCCTTGCTAAGGAAGCCAGAACTAAAGCGTTGGAATGTTAAGTATATCTCAGCATTCCAAGCTTTATCCCCTTCTCGTAGTCATTCAGAATCCCCGCACCCTTTGAAATTTTCTGATATTATTACCTACGGAAAGCTTACAGGTATTTTAAACGATGCCGATCTGCTATTCTTCTACCAAATGGTTAGACTGTGCGATGAACAGTATTTGATATACCATCAAGAGAATAGCAAAACTGAAGGTTAGGGGTTATTACATGGCATTTGACATAAATATTGACACCAGCAAAGCGCTGGGGAAAATTAAAACGGTAAATGCCAGCCTAGATGTAATGGCTGCAAAGATAGTAAAGCTAAACACCAAGGGCCTCGCTCTTGGTGCTGTCGGCCAAAAAGCAGCTGCTTTGAAAGGGTCAGCCGGTACCGGCAGTGTTGCCCTTCAAGATCTCTCACGTTCAATGTCACAACTCAAAGCCATGTCTTACACTACCAATGAAGGTATTACAGGTGTAAGCAAGCAGATAAGTACGTTCGGTGCGCAGACAGCTAAGTCAGGTAAAAATCTGAAACAGTTCAGACAGAACATGAACCACACAGCCAAAGAAGCTGCAGCTTTGCGTGCAGGTATGTATGCGACAGGCACTCACTTCGGCGCATTCACTGCACAGACAATTTTGGCAGCCACTGCAACCTATATGCTAGTTAGAGCATTTGTGGCTGTAGTTCAGACAGGTGCTGAGTTCGAACAGAGCATGGCTAGAGCTAACGCGGTAATGGGCAACACCGGTATGGGAGAAGCAGCTGAACGAGCTGCAACCTTAGAACAGGAAGTCCGTAGACTGGGCGAGTCCACTGTATTTACAGTGAACGAAGTGGCCGGAGGTCTGGTGTTCTTGGGTATGGCTGGTCTAAATACAGCAGAAGCAACCAAGGCCTTAGAACCTGTACTTAACATAGCCTCTATCGGCATGATCGAAATGGCTCGAGCCGCGGATATAGCTACCAACATAATGCTTGGCTTTGACAAAGGTGCGAAAGACTTAGTAGATATTGTCGACATAATGGCCGTAGCTATTACTAGCAGTAACATGGATATGGAACAATTAGGAAACTCATTGTCCTATGTCGCACCGGTTGCCACGGCTACTAACAACAGCCTTAAAGATACGGTAGCTACATTAGAGTTATTCCACAATGTAGGTATCAAGTCTAGCCGTGCAGGTACTTCTCTACGCAGAGCCATGATCAATCTAAGTAAGCCAACAGAGAAAGTAAGCGCTGTACTTACTAGGTTAGGTGTTACGTTGTTTGATCAGCAAAACAAGATGAAACCACTTGTAAATATAATGCGTCAGTTCGTTAAAGCACAAGCGTCTGTGTCAGATATTACAACCATATTCGGGGCCAGAGCCGCTCCAGCATTGTTAAAATTCTACAGCGACTTGCAGAAGGAAGTGGATGGTGGCACATCTTCGTTCCAGAAGTTCAGGAACGAGCTGGATGCAGCCGAAGGCCAAGCAGATAAAATACGCGATGGTATAGAGGACACTTTAGCAGCAGACTGGAAGAAGTTAATATCTGCCATGAGCGAATTGTCTCTACAGATATTCAAGGATATAGTGCCAGGACTACGCTCCATGGTAGCTGGAGTTACTGAGTTTGTAAGAGCTATGAACGGAGAAGCTATAGTAGAATTTGCTAAAGGAATAGCAGCACTTATAACTACCGTATATTTGCTAGAACCTGTAGTGATAGGTGCCATAGCGCTGTTCTCGAAAATGGCAGCCGGTGCAACTATTGCCAGTGTTGCAGTTAAAGGCTTAGCAGCTTCGGCTGCATTCCTTGCAGGACCTGTAGGTATAGCGATCCTTGCTGTAGGTGCGTTGGCCTATGCAGCAAGTCAGTACAAATCTACGGTAGGCAAAGCTACGGATGCGTCAGAGATGCATGCAAGGAAACTTGCGGAAGAAGCTGATGCAGCTGATAAGCTAAAAAAACTAAAAGAACAGTTAAACGAACTAGGTCGAGAAGATCTGCTTATACGTGCAGCTGCTTACGCAAGTCAGAACGAGAACGCGAGTAAGGCAGAGGCACTGGCCTTGAGGACTCAAGTAGCGTCACAGAGCCGTTTGGTAGAACTAGCAAGACAGCGGTCTCAAATATCTAAAGACATGGTAAGCGGTAACCTGTCTTCAGATGAAGGCACTGCTCAGATGTCTAGAAACAGATTCCTTACTGACATGACTGCCAAGCAGTTAGCCATAGCAACAGGCGAGCTCAATGTAATTAGAGAAGGCCTAGCACCTGCAAAAGAAAAAGCTAAGATAGCCAAGGATGCGTTGGATCTCTCCAACGCGCAAGTAAAGGCCACAGCTGAAGAAGTTGCTCTTATACGTCAGAAGGCGCGTATGACCGAAGATGCTAGCGGGTCTACTACCATCGCCAAATCTAAAGAACGTGCAGAGTTATTGTCACGCGAGATAGATATGCAGAAGGCATTAGGGAACATAAACAGCGTAGAGCAGTCAGCAGCTAAAGCCTCTATATACGCTAACGAACTTAAGTTTGTAAACGGCGAATTGGATACTATTATAGCGCACCAAGAGAACATCGTAGCACTTGCAAAATCTAATGCCTTTGACACTGAAGGGCTAGGCACAGCAGACGCTCAAAGGCTAACTAAAAAATACACGGAAGAGAGAGAAGCTTTAGAGAAATTGCAAAGACAGAAGATAAATTTTGAAAGAGGTACTAGCAAGAACATTGGTGCTGAAGAAGGTAAGACGTTAGCTCTAGGCGCATCAGTAGATGACAGCCTTAAGAGTGTGTGGCAGAAAGAAAAAGAAAGTTACGCTGTTAGACTTTCAGCCCTTAGAAAGTTCCATAAGGAGAAAGACATTGTAGGGAAAGAAGCCTCGTTCGCTGAAGCCGAGCTTACGCTGAAGTCAGGCGCCGCACAGGTTGCAAACGCTGCGCAGTATGTAGGCCAATTGGTCGGTATGGCAGCGCAAGCATCTCAGCGCAAGTATGACATCTCAAGAAAAGAAGCGGAGAAGAGTTACGAATTGTGGCAGACAGCCAATGATCGTCAGAAAGAATTTAGAGATGCAGCTAACAATGCGCAGACAGCCGGAGATGCGCAGTACTACAACAACATAGCCAATCAGTACAAGGCCTACGCTTCTCAATACAAGAAACAGTTTGAAGAGCGTGACGCAATTGCTCGTAAGAATTTTGAGAGCAACAAGCGCATGCAGATTGCACAGACCAGAATAAATACTATTGCCGGTGCGGCGATGGTACTTTCGCAGCTTGGTTACTGGGGCATCCCAATTGCAGCTGGGATGGTTAAGCTAGGACAGGACATGGTGTCTGACATCAAGTCCCAGCAATACCAAAGCCCAGGCGGTGGGTCTTCACAGTTCGGCGGCTTGCCATCCGCTGTAGACAATACTAGCAGCTCAAATATATCTGACGCACCTAGAAGTGATGGTACTAGCAACGCGCTGAATATCTATATAGAAGGCGCGATCACAGAAGATATGATAAATGATGTAGTTATACCTGCAATTCAAGACGGTATAAATGAAAGAGATATTGTACTTATAAGCGGGACAGGTGCAGACTCGGCTCAGTTATCTCAAGTTAAAGGGTTGTAGAAATGCCAGCAAATATACGCTATACCGCCAAGACGTCTAATAGATTGAGAGCAGGAGTTACCGCAGGTACTGTGCAAATATTGTCAGCTACTTTAACTGTCTCTGACTTATCTTTTGTAACCGATAAGAAGGCAAGATTTGCGTATGACGGGTCTCCAGAAGTTATAGTTAATGGCGAGCATGATGCTCAGAAAATTACTATTAACTATTTAGACGCGACCGATATACTTCAGGCCAGAGAGTGGTACAAGTCTGTCAGCGATGGTACACAGTTCGAATTGGATTTAGATGGTACGGACACTTACGCAAACGCTATGTTGACTTCATCCAGCTATAACGAAAGCCGCATAGGCGATACCTTGGAATACTCGATTAGTTTCGAAATACGGTGGTTATAAATGAAGGAAGTAAACGGCTTATATGCCTCTCACCTAGACGAGCCAGTAAAGCACCCTAGAGTAACCATAGCTATCTCATTTGATTCAGCTGATACAGATATAGTATATGTGACTAGTCATGAAGACGGCATAGGCCCAGCCGGCGAATTGGTGATCCAAGGTGTCATTGAGAAAAATTCTTTATCCAACCAAACTCAAAAAATTGACGTACAGACAGCTACTAGTACCATCGGTAAACTGTCGTTTAATTTAGTTGATAGAGGAGGTCAAATATCTGACCTTCTAGGCGACAAAGAATTACTAGGGTTCGGGCTACGTTACAAACAAGTTGCCGTCTACTCTGGATATAAGAACGACCCATGGGAAGCTTACGAGCTAGACACCACTGGAATAGTGGAGAATATAGACCAGGAAGAAAAGCTGTTCAAATTCTCAGCTACCGATGTGCATAGACTTGCCAGAACTAAAATATTTTCGGTAACGACTCAGTATTTACGAGCCGGCATAGCCGCCAATCAAAAAACTTGTCAGCTAACAGCCACCAACTTTACGGCGATAGTAAACACGATAACACTAACTGCAGGTACGTACACCGGTTTGGATTTAGTGCCAGGTTCTACTATAGATGTAACTGGGTCAGTATCAAATAATGGCGCGTTTACTATAGCCGAAGTAATCTCAGAAACTGAGATAAAAGTAAACGAACCACTGGTTACTGAAGCTGTAGTGGCTACAGTTGATCACGTATTCCGTATATTGCTTACAGGAAGTGACCTGACAAACTATCAAGGGGTAGAACATGACGCTGAGTATGATGCATGGCCCAACGACACTGTAGCATTGGTCACCATAGACGGTGAAATATTCTTACATGACGGCCCTGTAAATGATCCGAATTTTGGTTATTGTTTAGAAGTTAGAGAGAATGGCCGAGGCGTGCTCAATACAGCAACTAAGTCACATAACTATGACTCAGGAGCAAAAGCCGAGGCTCAGCCGGAAGTTAAAGAAGTAGTGTATCTAGAAGGCGCTGCACCTAAGCTGGCACTGGCCCTATTAACGGGAACACTGTATGGCCAGACAGGATCATTGCCAGACAACTGGAACTGCGGGGTACCTCCTAAATTTGTACGTACCTCTGAGTTTGTAAATATTGGTGTAGATTTATGGGACCCTGCTACAGACAAAGGTAGAAAGCTCCAGTTCATTACTACCAAGGAAGTATCTGGGAAAGACTTTATAGAGAAGCAGATAATGCTGTGGCTTGGCACAGTCATGATTATCCATGCTGACGGGTCATTAGGACTTAAGAAAATACCGGCAATGAACAGCCAGACCGGCTTCACTGCAGTGCTTGATGATTCTGTCAGTTACAAGCGCGACGTATTGAAGCGCCCTATGGCTAAGTTACTAAATAATGTAGCTATAAATTGGGGCAAGATTGCACTAAAAGATGAGTATACCAAGACAAGTCAACTGGTCGATGCTACTAGCATAGCTGTGCATGGGTTAAATGCACCGAAGACATTTAATTTTGAAGGTGTGCGTCTTGGCGTACATACTGATGAGAATATAAGAGATTACTTAAGAGTTTGGAGAGACCTGTACTCGTCACCGCCTTACGAATTGACTGTAACCGTAATGCACAAGATGCTTAGGGTAGAAGTCGGAGACTCCGTAAGAGTAGTAATGCCGAACCATGTTGACGTCATAAAGAAAACACCTTTTGACAGAGTTATGATGGTCACATCTGCTGCGTACAATTCAATAAACGGAGATGTGAGACTAAGCCTTATAGGTCCAAGCAGCTCACCAACACCGTTAGCCGCTGTAAGTGCGTCAGCTAAGTTAGGTGCTGGCTACTATTCGCCAGGTGGAGCAGCCAGAGAATTAGGTGCAGCAGTAGTCGCTGGCGGAGGGACAATAGTTGGAGGCGTGATTACAGGAAATTGTATACTTGCCGGTGACGACAGTATGAACGCATTAAGCTCTGTCTTTTATTACAACGGTGATTTAGAGATAGGGTCTGGTGTAGTTGTAAGTCTATTTAATAATGTAAACTTTAGGATAGACGGGAACTTTACTGTCAATGGTAATATAAATTCATTAGGGTCACCCAATCTAGGCGGCCTCTATGATGGATCTACTCACCCAATTACCGGTGTGGCAGGCAGTACCATAACCTCATCTGAACCTCTGGATAGCATAAATATAGGGGATCTGGTTACAGCGAATATCACAAATTACTACCAGACTGGAGAGCCTCCAGTTGGCCGGTATTTCTTAGTAGCCGATAAGCCTACAGCCAATTCTATAACAGTAACCTTCCCTGACGGAGGCAGTGTAGAAGCGAGCGCCTCTATCCTTTACAGAGTAGAGCCTTACTATACCCCTGCCAATATACAATCGGACGTCATAGGTGATTCTGCCTTTGGTACCAATATAGGATTAGCTGGAGCCAGTTTAACTGTATTTAGCAACTCTACAATGCGTGTGGCAAGTTCGGGATACGGTAGGACTGAATCTGAATCTGGTGGCATAGGTGACTTCTCCAGACATTTAAGCATAGTAAATGAAGGTTCAGAAATCGTAGGCCTACCTGACAAGTTCACAGGTACCGGAGGTACTGGAGGGTATCCGGTAACCTCGTATATAAGTGGTGATTACTATGCCACTCACAATAAAATACTGGCCTCAGGCGGCAGAGGCGGGGCTGGCGGAGCGGGGTTACTGGTCGTCTGTAAAGGCTCTAGCTTTGGCGTCAATTCAAATATAGACCTAAGCGGAGAAACAGGTTTAGTACCTGACGTTTACACAGCGTCAAACTATTCTTTATCTATATCAGTTAATATATATGCTGGAGCTGGGAGAGGAGGAAACCCAGGCGCACTTTATATTATGCATGACGGAGACTACACCACTCCCTCACTGGAATTGTATGTCACATCGCAACAAGGCTCCTCACCATCTTTAGGGACAGGTGTAAACTCCACTTCGCCGGTCCCTATGGTAAACGGGGCCAGTTACAGAAGTCTTGATAGACCTTATTGGGACACCTATATTTACACCAGTGAAGATGCTCAGTTCCAGTACATCCCTGCAAGCGAGGTACCGGTAGGTGAACCTGTAGAGATAGCCGAACGAGCTGCCAGCCTAGGATTAGTAGAAGTATTAAATACACCTAAATCTGCCGAAGGTAATTTATCTAGTATAGAGGTTACAGTAACGGCCCCTTCAGATACTGCCTATGATTATGCAAATGTCTACTATAGAAAGGCCGGCGAAACACAATGGTCTTTCTTAGCACCTGCAGCTGGAGCTGCAGTAGAAGTGGTTCAGGTAGTTGTAAGTGACGGGTTGACTTGGGAATACCAAGCCAGAGCCGTGTCACAGTTAGGTGTAGAAGACCAAGACGGTATAGTTGCAAGTATTACAGTTACTGACATAGTGACAGCCCCTCCAGCTGATCCAGTATTGCCAATAGCATTGCCGTTAGATACACCAGGCAATTTAGCGTTACTTGGCGGCGGTGCTGAGTTCACCGGAAAGTCTTGTCACATTACTTGGGGCTACAATGCGGCTAACGATACAACACCGCAGCACTTCCTGCATTATCAGGTAGAGGTATACAATGCGTTTGGCGGGGACACACTCCAACGCACATTGTTTACAATCAATCCGTGGCTAGAATATACGGAACAAATGGCGACTGAGGATGGTGGCCCGTACCGTGAACTTAGATTCGATATAACATCTATTGCTAGACAAGGCCATACCGGTGCGACGGCAACAGCTACGTTTACTAACCCTCAAGCGGGAGCTCCAGCCGCGGCTACACTACGAGGCGTATTGTCAGCTATCCAATTAGATATTACATTGCCTGTAGAGAGTGATCTGGCCGGTATTCTGGTATATATAAGCAATACGCCAGGATTTACAGCGGACGCTAATACGTTGGTGTTTGATGGACAATCTACTTCACTGTATCTAACACAATGGGCTTCTGGAGGCGTGCTGGCTGATGTAGCAGCAGGGACTACTTACTACGTACGGTACGGGCTTTATGATTCGTTCGACAAGACAGGGGTTACACTATCGGCAGAGCAGTCGGTTGTCCCAGCTGCCATATCAGGCGCTGTAGATGCTAATGACATTACCGGCTTAGGTGAGTGGGCTACTAGAATCACCGATGTAGATGCTGCGTTTATTGCAGCCAATATGCTAGCCGACGCTATAACCTCAACGCAGATAGCATCGATTGTTGCAGGTAAGATCGCTACCGGTACATTGTCATCTACCATGACTGTAAGTGGGTTGATTACTACTGCAGCCTCTGGCTGGCGTGTAGAGATGGGGCCGGTAATAGACGGTGGTACGTATGTACTTAGATATCACGATGGTTTGGGCGATACTCGATTCTCTATCGATCAGCTAGGTAATGTCGTTGTAAACGGCTCGATCACTGTCACCAACCCAGGCGATGTACGGACTACCTTGAATGTAGCTGACGGGTCTACTGCTGGCGCTACTTGGGGCGTAGATATTGGCGGCTCAAACTTACCAGCCAACAATGCTGACGTAACCCAGACATCACTTATAGCCGGTACCACGATAACTGGCGGAGGTATAACACTTAGTGGCGGTGGCGCTATAAATGCAGGTAAGCTAACTGCAGCATCTACCACTAAAGGGTTCTGGCTTGGTTGGGACGGTGTAGCCAACTACGACTTTCATATAGGTGACGCTAATAACTACCTTAGATGGGATGGCTCAGCAAATTCATTGTCAATACGAGGTTCTCTTATAGCCTCAAGCTTAGCTACTTCGACCACTGGAAGACGTACTGAAATAAATGTGGCATCCTCTAATGAGATACAGTTTTACGATGATCTCGGGGCAGGCGTAGTATTGGCAGCTACTGTAGGCCTTGACTTCTACGATGGAGATCATGCAATAATAACTGCCGGTAATCTATTGGCAGGTACAGCCACTGTAGGGGTACGCGGGGTAACAGGGTCTGGTACAGGTGTACTTGGAAGGGCAAGTTCTGGTGCAGGGGTACAAGGATTTTCTTATACTGGCTATGCCGTAGCTGGAGAAGGTGGAGGCGTTACAGGGGCTGGCGTATATGGACAGAACACTGACGGGCCTGGCGTAAAAGGACATTGTCTAGGCACTAAGAATGGCGGATACTTCTCAAGTGTCAGCGGCCACGGACTGTATGGGTTCTCACTAGCAGCAGATAAGTTTGCAGTAGTAGGCCAAGCTGCAGACGGTTACGGAGGGTACTTCGATGCAGGCACTGGCCCTGCTCAGATAGTCCTCTTGCCTTCAACCTCGTCAGCTACTCCAGTTCATGTCGCCCTAAAAGGGTCGCTTTGGATGACATCTTTAGGTTGGGTATATTCAAACACTAACGGTTCGACAGCTTGGACAAGAATAGGATAATATTATGGCACTTGAAGATAACGTAGTAGACGATATACGCGGAGGCACATACCAAAACGCATATCACAAGTTGGCGCAAGTTGCGTGGTCTGACATAAATAAACAGGTAATCGCCACGTTTTCAGTATTCGCTACACCGACAGCTGAAGCAGAAGGGAAAGAAGTAGTGTCGTCCATACAGGTGGATGTGACTGACTTATTCCCAGACATCCAAAAGAAAATTTACGAGAAGGCAAAACTAGATCCCGCATTCAACGACCCGAAAGACGTTTAAGACAAAAGCACTGGAGAAACACATGCAACAGCAAGACCTTAAAAACCAAGTAGAACAAGAAGCAGCCGGACTAACACTCAAGCTGTACAACATAAAGCAAGAAGAAAAGGCTATCGAGGAGCGACTTAAAGAGTTGTCTATAATGTCGCAGACGCTCGGTAAGATAGAACCCAAGAAGACAGAAGGCAAGTTTGTCGAAGATCCTGGCACTGGTCCTGGCTAAAGATAATAGTTAGCAATTTTTTCACACACATGGCAGAATACTGCTGAACAACACTGGAGAATGTTATGAAGGGCACTTCACAACCAAAGACACAACTATTTGGACTTGTTAGAGATAAAGACGGCAAGCCAAAAATTGATGACCTAGACAATATCCCGAAACCTATTTGGGACATGTTAACTCGAGAAGAGCAAGAGGAAATATCCCATGGCCGTAACTCACACAGCAGCAATTCGTAACACACTAGCTAACGCTATCCTGACAGCTATCGGTGCTTCAGGTGTCTTATCATTTGAGACAACTGGCGGAGCGGGTGTGGTAGCAACACTACCGTTGGCGGTAACAGCAGGTACTGTGTCTGGTGCAGTGCTTACGTTCAACCCAATCGATTCAGATACGAACGCAGCTGGCGGGACTATAGCTGAGTTCGCTATCCAAACATCAGCACTGACTGATATATTCCGTGGCGATGTTAGTACATCTGGCGCAGATATCAATCTATCAAGCTTAGTTATCGCACCCAGCGATACAGTAGCTGTGACTTCTCTTACTTATACAGCCCCTGTATAGTCAAGACAGACTTGCAGCGTTGCTGCAAGTCTTTCACCAATTGTAAAGTAGCAATTATGTAAGGAAGATCAGTGGCAGAAGTAAGATATATAGATCCTGATGCAACGGGTGGCACTGGTTCAGGCTTGGATTGGGCAAATGCCTATACTTCAATGTCTGCTTGGAATGCTGCCGAAGCTAAAGATCTAGTTACTGCTGTTGATACTCATACGGTTTACTGTCGTTCAAGTGCAGGTACTGCTGACACTCAACGTGTAGCAATACTTACCTCAAGTGGTTGGGTTACATCTGCTACCAATAGAATCACAATAATTGGCGATGCTACAGGCGGTGTTTGGGATGATACAAAATACCGCATACAGCACACTGCTAATGGCAACTATCAAGACACGATCAGAATCAATTTAGAGGGCGTATCGCTTCTAAATCTTCAAGTCGGTATTCACACTGAAGCTAATACATTTGCTACACCAATAAAGCTATTAATTGCAACTGGTGGTGCAGCGGCTATAAACATTGATAAATGTATACTTGCTCCAACCAATGGTGTTGGTGGTACTACTTATGGACTTTATGGTGACGGTGCAGCAAAACCTCTTACTGGGTATGTGAGGGTAAATGACACTATAACTTACGGTTATACTCAATACGGCATGATTGTATACAGTAATGGCGCAACAATTGATTACGTTAACTGTGTGGCAATTGCCGGTACAAATACAACTGCAACAGGCTTTGGGTCAAACACATCTGTATACAATGCCGTCAACTGTATATCTCAAAACAATGTAACCGCTGACTTTGCAACTACCCTTGTTGGCGCATCTTGCACAAATAACTTATCTGAAGACACTACGGCAACCACTATTGGTACAGCTGGTGTTGCCTCAACTGTACTCACATTTAGAGATGCCGCAGCTAATGACTATCACTTAGCCGCCACAGATACCGCAGCTATTGGTGCTGGTGTTGGCCCGACCACAAATACAGATGTCCCAACTACGGATATTGATGGAGATGTGAGATCAGGTACAACCACTGATATAGGTTTTGATCTATATACCGCTCTTGCTATAGCAATGTCTAGCCCAACGTTTGATCTAGCAAAAGACACAGTTAATCAAGTGTACAGAACTGACGTATCTGGGCAGTCTCGTTACTTACTGGTTGAGAATTTTGTAGCTAATGGTGGCATTACTTTACTAGGATCGACAACCACCAATTCATCCGGCGCTGCATTTATACGTGAGACTGATAAGGTCTGGATAATCCATAATGGCACAGCCTATATTGATGAGTACGAATCATCAGACCTGCTTACGCCTATACGACAAATTGATCTAACTACTACACTTTATGATACAGAAGGTATTTGTTGGATGGGATATAACTCAACTGATGATGCTTATGAATTCGCTACATGTTCTGAAAATGGTGGAGTTTATATAGTAGAAATAGTTCAAATCACTTTGGCACAACTTGTAAGTGCATCACCATTTTCAGTTGGAGCTATACAAACCCTTACAATTGCACCTGCTGGCACAAACACAAACTCAGGTGCTGAAGGTTTAGCATACGATAGATATAACAATGTGTTTTATGTAGTAGGCGAAGGAGAAGAAACGTCTACCTCAAGAAAATTCTACAGGTTTGTTAGACCAACTAACCGAGTAACTGATTACACTTATACAGATGCAGAACTTACAGTTACTGAACCATTTGACCCAGAGGTTACTTTACCTGCATACAATGCATTATGGGTTTCTGGTGCAGTGTTTGACTTATCAGATGTATTTTTTCACGAAGGTACAGGAACAGTACTGATTACATCACATCAAGGTGATATGGTAATCCAAGTCGATCCATCAGATGGTACAGTATTATCAGAGTTCTCAATAGCGGGACTTCAATGGGAAGGAATAACAATGGTAGGCGATAGATGCATACTTATAGAGGAACCTAGAAGCTTCCAACTACTTGATTACGTGGCCCCATAATGCCTGCTCAGTTTATAAGTGGTGAACAAGTAACAGGTAGTGCGTATGTTGTACCAGCAGGCACAGACCGCCAGATGTTATACATGGTTACCGGCGAGAACAGTGGTTTTGCCAGTGTACTAACCAATGTAACTTATGGTGGTCAGGCGATGACCCCTATAATTTCTGATGTCATTGATGGTAATCAACTTTGGGTTCACGTCTTCATGTTAAATGAAGCCGGTATAGTCGCAGCGACTGACACTAGCTTTATTGAGACTTGGAGTTCAGGTACCGTAACGGACACAACATTTGCTTGTACCCTTTCTGGCGTACACCAAGGTGCTCCGATAAATGCACAGTCACTAACCACCCACCTATCAAACGACCCTGTAAAACCAACCGTATCAGTCGGTGATAATGGATTACTGTTTGAGTTAGTCGGCTCTGGCGGAACCGTAACCAACTGGACGTGGACTAATTTTATAGAAAGAGTTCGCGATGCTAACTCTGGAAAAGACTTTGCGATAGCTACTCAAGAAGTTGTTACTAGTGGTCTAATACAGACAGAATTTGATGACGGTATTATTGCTAGGTCATACCTAGCGGCAATTGCATTTAATGAGGCGAATCTAAATCCATACGTAACAAATTTTGTTGGAGCAGGGTCAGGTGCAGATAGTATATATCTAGGCGAACTAGGTTTACTATCAGGTGCGAACTTTGAAGGGACTCGAAATTCTGGCGTTGTAATACTTAGCCCTACAACCGACATCAATGATGTAAACGCCTACACCGTAACGACATACTCAGGTTGGACAGATGGCAGTATATTCTTCATGCCATCAGCAGACGCTAATTTAAAAATAGGAACACTGTATGCGTTTGTAAGAAATAACAGTGGGTTAGAAAGTGCTGCTTTACCTATTACGTTGCTGCCAAAACAGCTTAAAGCATCTAATACTATACAAAGCATTAGTCCACTTGGTATATATAAAGATATAACTGGTATAGAGCTTGGTGCTGATATTGTAGAGTACGATACAGTATCTTCAGGCGGTGGAACTGTTACCGTATTGTTGTCTGGTATTGCAGAGATAGCTTATAGCAGCACTGTACCTGACTCAGATACATTCGGTTTCAGAATATTTGACGACTCACTATATGAATATACTGCAATCAGTACTGCAACTGTACAGAACGCTGACAAGACAGGCTCAGGTACTATTGCGGCTCAAGATGCTATATCTTCAGGTTCCGGCGAAAGATCAGTTACAGGCTCAGGTACTATTGCGGCTCAAGATGCTATCTCTTCGGGTTCCGGCGAAAGATCCGTTACAGGTTCAGGCGCAGTTACAGCAGAAGACAGCACAGTTATTGGCCAAGCAGGTCTCGGCCCACACATAGCCGCATCAAACGGCAGTCCGCCTGCTGTATTTTTTGAAGAAGAGTTCATATTCTGGACGCTGATATACACTACATACAGCATAAACGATGGAACTCCTAGTATTGATTTTATAGGTAGTGATCTACCTGCCGGATTAAATAATACCCAAGTCTCTAACAATATAGCAGCATGGCAAGGTACACCATCTCAAGGAAGTTCAGGGGATTATACTTATAAATCAACAATGACCACTGAATACGGTGTAGTCAGTAATGAGTTCACCGTACAGGTAAGAAAACGCGTTACAGGCACAGGCGTTGTTGCAGCAGACGAGTCTACAGTTTATGGGTCTGGTACGCTTACCGTAACTGGACCAGGTACAGCCGAAGCTCAAGAATCTAATGTAGCAGGCGCAGGTTTTATTGCACACACTGGTTCAGGTTCAGCAGATTCTCAGCCATCAATCGTAGATGGCGCATCTGTAAGTGAATATACCTATACTGCTGACAATACAAATTACACTGCAATAGTTGCAGGTGCTACTTCTAGTGAAGTAGTTGGTTTAGAAGCTGGTATATATACTGGTGGTTTAGCTGTACCTAGTGGCGTAACTGTTAAGGCAATAGATGGTTTAGGTAGCGTTTATTTCACGCAAGGCTCAGTCGGAATATCAGGCAGTAACGGCATAATACTTTTAGAAAATACTGGATCAACTGTAGATGGAATTATAGCGCATACACCAACAGACGATAATTCACACGGTATTATGATTACTGGTGATGGCAATTCACTTTTAAATTGTATTGGATACAACGGTGGAAATGCTGTACATAAAATACCATGCTTTGTTAGTGGTAATAATAATTTAGTTGAAGATTCAGGATTCTTCGGTGTAGGTCGTTACTCATTCCAAATATTTACAGCAACAGGGAATACAATTAGACGCGTTATAGCTAGATGGGATTCTACAGTTATAAATAATCTAACCCAACCAAATGCTACGTTTTCTAATTACAATGCAAATAGCACTACGTGGGAAAATTGTGTTGCAATAGACTACAACGCTACACCGGATGAAATGAATTATGGTGGTTGCTTCTACTCACCACACAACCAAGGCGTTTGGCCTATTGGTAACAGGGACAATGGTTGGTATGGTTGTATAGTTGCGCACCACGATAGAACTAATGACGCACTACCATTGGGTGAGAACAACCAAGGGTTTAGATCTGATACAACCAACCCAACAAATTTATGTGTGGATAATGTTGTTAGAGATTTTTATGTACGTGATACTTTGCGTGACATTCAAATATATCCATATACACAATATGAATTTACAGATGTTACAAGAGTAGATGTCGATAACATAACCGCCGATGGTACATTTGGTGATGGTGGCCGCTCTAGTATGACGGCTGGGTCTGGTGCAGATATTGACGTCCAATATATAGATGGCGTAAAAACTGCTACACCACTATGGCCGTTCAAAAATGAAGACATAATAAAAGCAGAAATGCTAAACATTGCTGACGGCAATCGTGGATGGGCTGCATCTAATGACACCTTAGAAGAATATGTAAAGGGAACTGGCTCAACCATTTCTAGTGGATCAGGTTCAGCCGACTCTCAGACAGCTGATGTATCTGGCGCAGGTCTGCGCCTGGTCACTGGTTCAGGTTCAGCAGATTCGGCACCGGCTAATGCAGTTGGTTCAGGTGATTCAGGGGGCGTATCTACAGGCGACGGCGCTCCAAGTGCACAAACAGCTGCTGCTTCAGGTACAGGCCTACGACTCGTTACTGGTTCGGGTACCTCAGATTCAGAAAATGCATCTGCTTCAGGTACCGGTGAGTCTGTTGGCGTATCTACAGGGTCAGGTACCCCAAATTCTGAAACAGCAACCGTTTCAGGTACCGGTTTACGTCTAGTTACCGGTTCAGGTACCTCAGACGCTCAGACCTCTACAGCTTCAGGTACCGGTCTACGACTAATTACAGGCACTGGTTCAGCGATAGCAGAGCAAGCTACTTCATCAGGCACTGCAGATTTCTTTGGGGTCTTTACCGGCACAGGCGAAGTGAGCGCGGATGACGCAACTGTGTCAGGTACTGGTATTAGAATAGGAGCAGGCATAGGGTCTCTTGAGGCTGAGGACGCGGCCTGTTCTGGTGTTGGTTTACGTGTTGTGTCTGGTTCTGGCGATGTTTCTGCAGATGTTGCAAACATTTACCAAACACCACCTAAATTTCAACCTATCGGCCAAAGGTCTGTTCGTGTTAAAGTCGAGTCACTTACAGTATCTATCGATACTAATGCAAGTAAACTTACTGTAAACGTAAATTAATAGAGAGGACGTATGGCTACACCTAAAGTTAGAGTAGGAGATGACATCGGCCTTTCGTGCACCATCCTACGAGGACTCTCAGCAGTCCCTATTGACCCTTCAGCTGTTATACGTGCAGCTATTGTAAATACTCGCGGCACTAAATCTTACACCGGTTCAATTACATTGGACATGGCAGATGTTAATCATGATTTAGAAGACGGTGTTGTATGGGTTGTTATCCCTGCTGCCAATACAGGGACAATGATTCCTGGAAAAGCTATACTTGAGATCGAAATTGTTGATGCTACTCAAAAGGTTGGTAATCAAACAGCTACATGGACTACGCCAGTGGTGGTAGTTCAGACCACCATAAACTAACTGGAAGAATACTATGCCAAATTATAGTAAGAAGTCTGCTGACAAATTAGCGACATGTAATAAGCCTATTCAGGATCTGTTTGCTCGAGTAGTTAAGCACAAAGATAATACAGTTATCTGTGGCCTGCGTACTAAAGCAGAGCAAGAGAAAGCTTTCAGAAACAATGCATCTAAGGTTCAGTTCCCTAACAGCAAGCATAATGGTAAAGCACCAAAGCACGACGTATCCGACGGAATAGACGCAGCACCGTACCCAATCCCTAAAGGGTGGGGCGACATCAACGGTATATCTAAAAGTGAAATCTCGCTGGATTGGAAAGAGCGTTTAAAGTTTTACCAATTTGCAGCTATAGTTACATTTGAATGGTCTGTTATGCAGGCAGAAGATGATAAGTATAAAGATTGGATTTTAACGTGGGGCGGAGACTGGGACCGCGATGGTGACTATACAGACAATACGTTTGATGATTTGGTTCACTTCCAGATTGTAAAAGCTAAACGTAAAGCTAAGAAACCTGTAGAACCTACCGAACAACTCTAACTCCCGAGCACTTAACATGACTTCAACTGCTAACGAAAAGAAGATGTACACCAAAGACGAGATGGAAGGCCAACTCGCAATGCAAGGGCTTACACTGGGCTTAAAGACTGTAACAGACGGAATAGCTACGTTACAGAAAACGGTCCAAGACGCTGCAGAAAAAGGCGAGAGGGAATTCAGAGAAGTACTTTCCGAACTTAAACGAGAGGAAGAGAAGAGAGTGCAGGACAAGAATGAGATACGAGAAGAAATGTTTGAGAAGTTCATACAGAAGAAAGACTTGAAGATCTACCTGTCTATAATTATTGTCGTTATTAGTGTCACTACCGGCGGTATCCAGTGGGCTATGGGTGTATCTACAGCGGCTAAGAACGACCTCTCTAGAGAACTTGATAGAGAACTAGTTATAGAGCGCCTGGAATCTACACTGCAAGCACATGGCTTATCTCCTAGCCCAAGAGGTAAATAATAATGTCTAGTATAATCAGCCAAGAAATGGCCGAAAACCCTGTATTAGTAGACGGTATGCCGTTAGTAGACCAACTTATCGCTACTTACGGGCCATTGTTACTGGATACTAATCTAATATTTGCTATTGTCTTGGCATGGGCAATCACTGCCTTCGCAAAGCAGTCTCCGATGATCACCGAGACAACACCTGTAGAGGCGCGACGATTCAAGACCCGTGCAATATCTGCAGTTATCGGGTTTTTCTGTGTAGTATTTATGAAATGGGATTCACTGGACGCTAACCTAGAGGAAGTTATACAGTTAGGTATACTGGTAGCGTTTACACATGGCTTTATTTACACAGCGTTGTTCGCTGTAATATATAAAGTATCGCCAGCCACGGCTGAACTATTAAAAGGGAAATCCAAATGAAGTTTATTTATATGCTGATAGTAGCAATGTTGATGATAGGTTGTGATGCGATAGAAGTCCAAGACATTAACGTGACTCCAAAATTTGGAACATTGGTAGTCGAAGCTAAGACTTACCGAGTGTTTGATGGGTATGTGGATGACGTAGAGAAGAGGTTTGAGTACGGGGCCGGCAATTACGTATGCAATGCAGCTGACCTGTTAGTTTATACGTTCGATGACAACCTGGCATACGTTGGCAATACTGATTTGTCTATGTCCAGCTGTACTACCAAGGTATACGACTTAATTATATCTAAAGAAGGTGATCCGACAATCGAGGTCATCTCCAAAGTTCAGATAATTCAATGAAAGTCTGGGCTTACTTAGCGATCATTGCCGTACTGCTAGGAGCTGCCGCTGGCATATTTCACGCAGGCAAGGTTAGTGAACGTGTTGCCCATTTGAAGGCAATAGGTGAGCTAAGGGCCGAGTTAGATGCGGATCGTATCGAGTACGAAGCCGCGACTAATTCCATGGCCATAGCTTTGTTAACTAAACAAGTAGAAAGAGTAACTGTCTATGAAACGATTACGGATGAAATCATTAAGTATGTTAATAATTCCCCTACTTGTGATATTAATTATGGGGCTTACGGGTTGTTGTACGCCGCTTCCACCGATGGAGAGCAAGGTCACTATGCCAGCCTTACTGATGCAGAAAAGGCCAGCCCTGCTCTTACCAGCACCGATGCCTTTGCCGTCACAATCAACTGGGCAAAAGCCTACTACGAAACCGTAGATCAATTGCACCTATTGCAAGATAGGGTAAATGAGCTACGGTGTGTGAATAAGGTCACTCTTCAGTAGTATCGAAAACAGAACTAGCTGCACCGCACCAGTCGCAGCTAAGTTCTCCCAGTCTGTTCCCTTTCATAATCTCGTAACCGCATTCAGTACACTTCCCTTCTACTGGAACCATCTGCCGGTCATATTCTGTTATTGGTTCAATACCAGTTGCACTGCCGATCTGTAGCCCTAGCCACGTTAACCGTCGGTAGGTACCCTTGTTTTGGTAAGGTCTTTTCCAACTATAAATAGAAGGGTTGTTATCTTCGTCTAGCATCTCTTCAGACTTCTCTATCCAAGGTATCAGGTACCCCAGCCAAAAATATTTAAGTAACTGCATAATTACTCCAAAGGCAATTCGTACTGTTCTACGTCCAGTACACCAAAAAGATCCTCGTTCTCATTGGGCATGTCCGGCCAGTAATGGTTTGATTTGTGTTCGTTCTTAGCGACTGTGATGATCTCTAGATTGGCTTCACAGTGTAAGCCCGTAACGTAAGGATGATTGACAGGCACAATGTGATCGACGACCACGTCAAACCCTACACGCCGCCTCCGCTCAGCTTCCATGTAGAGTTCCCGTATCTTGTCCTTGCCAGCCCAACAAGGAGTTGACTCTACAATCTTGCGACTGCGAGCCAACTCTTTGCTGATCAGCTTACTCCGCGTGCTCAATGGTTATCTTCACTTCATTGGGCGGCGTTGACGGTAACGCATCTTTCTTAATATACAGTTGCGGAATGGCTGCATCTTCAGTTATATATACGTGGGTATTTTTAGTGGACTTACTGAACGTAAGATTTATAACAATCTGTTTCATTACTCTGCCCCTCCAGTGAGATCAGAAACTCTTCCAGCATTTGCCGCTGCATCAGAGTAGCCATCTTTATAGCGGCCTCCGTCCAATTTTTCAATGTTTCCAACCAAACACTCTTCACGAGTAATCCCCATGGCTTGGCGTAGGCCTTCCATGTAGAACTCTAGATCACCAAGTTCTTTAACAACCTTAGTCTTATCTATGTCACGATTGTATGCGACAATTTTCTTTACTTCGTCAAGGACTTCGCCGCCCTCTCCGCCTACACCTGACGCCATGTGCCACATGTGGATACGCTGAGGTGTCAGTGTTACCAAAATGTCTTCACCTGGCTTAGCTAATCTGCCAACCATGTCTGAAAAGTTTTCTTCTAATTGATCATTCATTATTTACTCCAGTACTTACTTAGGAAGGCATGCACAATATTGTGCAGGCCTCTGTTAAAAAATCTTCTCCAGAACAGGCCGCGTACCATAGAGATAGCAGTGAACAAGGCTACCACCCAGAAACTAGGTATGGCCGGTATGCTCGGAAATATATAAAACTCATATACCGCCCAAGAAATTAGAAAACCTGTAACCATGTCACATGACCGCTCTATGATCGACTCTATTCTGGATTGGTTCATTATTTATACTGCCATTGATAATTTTATTGCGGGGTGTGACTCGTAACCTTCAAGTTCAAAGTCATTCAGTGTTACCCAAGTCTCCAAATCTTCCAGCGTTTTAATTTCTGGATTGATTGTCATCTTAGGCAATGCTACCGGCTCACGTTTAAGCATCTCATTGACACCTTCCAAATGATTTTCATAGATATGAATGTCAGTAAGGAAATGATTGAACTTGCCAGCCTTAAGGCCTGTAATCTGTGCCATGACCATAAGTAACCAAGAGTAGCCAACCATATTGAACGGTACGCCCAATGCCATGTCACAGCTGCGCTGGTACATAGTCAGGTGAAGCTCATCGCCTTGGATACTGAACTGGTACAATAGATGACAAGGAGGTAACGCCATTCTGTCCATCTCGCCTGGGTTCCAATGCGTTACGATCTCACGACGATTATCTATACCTTGTTTCAGATCGTTGTAAACCTTGCGCAGTTGGTCGGTGGTGATGGAGATTATGCCTGGATCGTATGACTTATAGTCACGGGCTTGTACACCGTATACGCGGCCCAAATCATCTTCGCCTTTACGGTTTGGATTATTCAACCACTGTTCGTTTTCATTGGCGTTCTGATCCCAGACATTGCAGCCCATCGCTCTGAAGTCAGCGGCATTACTGTAGCCACGTAAAAAACAAAGCATCTCTGCCACCGACTGTTTCCAGTAAGTTTTCTTTAAGGTGACGATAGGAAAACCGTCAGCCATATCGAATTGCATGTGAGCCCCGATAATGCCGGTAGTATTTATACCGGTTCTGTTCTCTTTTACGACGCCTTCAGTTACGGTTTTTTGTAACAGATCTTTGTATTGTTGCATTGGTATTACTCCTCTATGGTGACAGAAACTTGCATTTCTTTCTCCAGTTAAAATTGTGTAGGCATTTGGTTTCTAAAACTGCTTATTACATTGGCCATATACGGGGCCATCATACTTGCAAATACTTCAGGGGCCGCATCCACTAAAAGTTTTTGAATGGCTGGGCCAACTACCATATTTGCCTGACCATCCCATGCCTCTATAAACTCGGCCTCAGATAAACGCGCTTTTACGTTAGCCAAAAACATGGCCTGTATTTCTTTTTGGATTAACGCAGGGGCCAGTTCTTTCATGAAATGATCAACCTGAGAATCTATTAAATCCTCCCACTGCTTAGGCGGGATAAGGTCAACCAATTCCAGCCCAACTTTCTCTGCTATTGCAGACTTTAAATCTAGTACTTCTTGTCCCATAAATTTCTCCAGTTATAGTTCAATAGTTACAGTCGTACTGGCCACTTTGTTTCTAGGCGGATGTCCGACTTCATAACAAGTGACAACATTTATAGCAACGTTGTCAGGCACTACTCCAGTCCGTTCAACAAACTGCTCGAACTTGTTGGCCACGGATTTTGTAATGGCGGCTTCGAGTTTTTTCTTCTCTTCGGTTACTTCGCTTGTGTTCACTGCATACTCCCCAAATCAATTACATTTCCAGCTGACAGCTCTTCAAGATCAGAGTGCGTGCTGTATATGATCTGCATACCGGTGCCCATTAATGTGCTCACCAACCGTGCAGAGTTTTCTTCGGACATGTCCGAACTTGGTTCATCTAAAACCATGAACGAACTACTTCCATACAATGCCTTAGCAAGACCTAATCTCACACCAACACCCATAAATGCTTTCTGTGCGCCAGATGCACATGTTACGGAACGGTCAACACCATTCTCTAAGAACCTGAACTTACCCTTAGGGTCGCGTATAATTCCTTCGATCTCATCGCTAGTGCATGTTTTGCAGAAGGTCGATGCGTAACTCAGAATGCGGTCCCAGATTGACTTCAAGAAGCGTGAACGTGAATCACGCAAGTACGAAACCAATGCTTTAGCATTAGCCTGGTCAGTACGATCCCTGCGTAGTTTAATGTTGCTCGTGTCAGCAGCTTCAATGGTATTATTCGATGCTGCTATATTCCTCTCGATCATTGGAAGTTCAACAGTCTTCATCGGTGTAACACTGGCATTGTCAGTATTGATAGTTAAAATTAAATCACTGTGAGATTTTTCAAGTTTAACTATCGCAGCCGCTTTATCAGTAGTATCACATTCTACTTTCTTATATTCAGCAATGGCCAACTCCGCCGCCGTTCTATCTGCTACCGCTTTGTCGTAGTCTTTCTTAGCGTTGTTGTAACGAGCAACTTCTGCATCAGCGGTATACTTCTTACTGGTTAGATCAGAGAGCTCTACTTCCATGCGTTTTATATCAACTGCCGCTGCACGTAAATCAGAATCTGAAGCCAGATCCAGTGCTATAAGCGCATCTACTTCTGCTTTGAAGTTAGCAATGGTCTGCTCAACATTCACATTTACTGGTGGATTGTTTTCCACGTCAGCTAGTGCACGTCTGGCATCGTTCAAATGATCCTGACAGTCTTCCAGATTAAGTGACATTGTTGCTTGCTGGCCGGACAGTTCTTTAAGTTCTGCTTCTTGCTGCTCTTTGTGATTGTCTGCTCCATCGAATGGACGTTTACAGGTTAGGCAAACTGAATTGTCCAGCGCCCCCATGATGACTGCCATCTTTTCGGTGATTGAATTACGCTTAGCTTCCTCAGTTGATTTAAGTTCTACTAAACCTTCAACCTCTGCCTTCAACAATTCAATCTCAACCTTCCACTTATTCTCCGTATCAAGTGCAGGGCCGGCGTTCACCTTCAGCCACTCATTAAGTACGACTAATCGCTCAGCGTTCTTAATTCCCAGAGCTAACTTAGATTTCCTGTGAGGGATTTCATTAGACAGCTCGGTGATCTGTGCCGTGTAAGCAGTAGCAGGTTCCGGTACTTCTTTTACTGCATCTGCCAGCATACGAATAGCAGTCAGTGCAGCTTCTAGTTTAAGTTCCTCGGCCTGCTTATTTTCAGTGGCCATTTGTATTTTAGCCAGCTCAGAGACCTTAATGTTTAGGTCATCATTTATAGTTTTAGCGGCCATCTTGTTACTGACTATCGCATTGTCCAGCGCTTCAATCTGCAGAAGCACATAAGCCTTTCGGTCTTCACTGGCCTTAAGTTCAGCCTTCATCTCTTTAGTGTCGATAAGTGTCGCACCTTCAAGCCGACCTTTGAACATTGTGACATCAGTGTTCGCTAGCTTAATTACTTTATCGATAATAGTTACATCAGCAATTACCTCTACCATCTTTTGAAGTTCAGCAGCACCGATTGTAAGTAAGCCCGCGGTCTCACCCTGATCTGAAAAGTGAAGCATGTTGTAATTAGCAACAGAGATACCAAACAAATCATCAAGATATGAATTGCATGCAGTGTGGCCAGTGGCAACCGGCTTACCTTCGCCGCCCTTTGCATAGATATTACAGTCAGCCAGTGAGCGAGTGATTCTATGATCTCCAATCTCTATACCAACGTCACACTTGCCAGTAGAGTCCCAAGTTTGTACATCATCTTTACTGCCTGGTATTCCTTGGATACCTTGCAGTGCAAACTTAATACTGTTTAGTGTAGAAGATTTGCCAGCCCAGTTAGGGCCGCGTAGAACATTAAGACCTGCACCAAACTCAAAGTTTTTAGTGCCGATCTTTTTGAAATTTTGCGTACGCAATTCAGATAACATGGTCGTCCACTCCTATAAGAGGCCGTTATTTCTTAGCTTAATAATCTCATCAGGCGTAATACCTTGCTTAATGATGTCCAAAATATCCGTAGTCTTAATAGAAGAAGTCTTCTCTTTATCTACAGGGAACCCTACATACCCAAACACAGGGCTTGTAGAGATCATGCCGTTAGCGTCTGTAAGGTACCCAGTACTTTCATCATATTCTAATAAAATTTTTGACATATCTATTCTCCAAGTTTTTCTAAGTAGTGTTCCCACGTTGCTTGCATAACTTTGTCGTCTTTCAACTCTTCAGTTATATGTGCTGGTAGGTTGTCAATTTCAGTCAATCCTATCTCTTCAACATCATCTGTCTCGATAGGGCGTAACCCATTGCGTACCATTAAAGCCTGTGGATTCGCGGCCCAAACCTTCACAATGAAGTCAGCAACTCCAGCGTATTCATCTACAGGCAGTACGCCGGTAACGTCGATGAATTGTGCTGTAGTCTTGAGGTCATCATCATTGCTAGGGAGTTTGTTGAATGACAGCGTTGCTAGGCCCTCATCTTTGCTCCAGATCCGTTCTTTTTCTATTTCATTGTCTTGGTTTATATACCAGACAAATTTATCACCTATATCAGAGAACGAAGTAGGGTGTGTGTTGCCAACCAAAACTAATCGATCATCTTTAAGCATACGTGATTCGTGCTCGTGACCAATGAATACATAGTCAAAACGATCCAGTAATTGATCAGCTACTTCAGACGTGAGGTTTAATGAAATCTCATTGTCTGCATACCCGCACTCGTAATTACAATGCATGATTACAATCTCAAGCATGCCGTCGTTAGCCGGTTCTTTTATAAGCTCCTGAATCGTTTCATCAAACAGATCCTGGCTTGATTGGTGCGGGACAGAAAACACAAGGCCGTCATCGCCAAAACTATTCACGGCGTGAAATGTCTTACCAACCAGTGGAACCACTACACTACTGTCTGCCAGCAATATTTCACTTACTACAGCCAGTGAGGACAAAGTACCTTCTCTGTTAGGTACATCGTGGTTGCCGCCTAGTACTAAGTTACAGTGTCTTGCGACTTGAGCACCTTGCATGATAGTCATCTCATCATTGTGAGATGTATCAAACAAGTCACCAAGGCAGAGTACGTTGTCTGACTTCATCATCGTAGCTGCGTCCCAAGCTGCCGTATTAAGTGCGTCTTTCAACGCGGCCCTACTACTGTTAGTAGTATGAGCGCGTCTGTTTAATCCAATGTGTGGATCTGAAAACATTCCGAATTTATGCTTCATGATTGTTTACCTAAAAAGTAGGGTTGGTATTTTATTACATCAACTGCAATCTCTTTTCTTACTTCAGTTGAGATGTGTGGATTATGGTAGAGCCGCCAATCGTGCACATGCCATAGAGATTGTCGCTTCACTGGATATGGTGGTATACCTAACTTAGGGAGCAACCTGAATTTGATAAAACCTCTGATCGTATAGCGTGGCTTAGTCACCGATAAACTCCTTAAAATATCTAGCCACCGGATGAAATGGAATCCCGTCTGGCGTTAGGTTAGGGTAAGTAATATTTAGTAACTGCCCAATGTACTTAGCTTTATCTATAAGGATTAATTCTTTATTAGCATAAGTACCTGGCGCAGTGACTGTAAACGGCTGGCCGTTGTCCGTTCGCAAATGGAGAATGCCTACACGGTAAGTAGTCTCAACACCTGTAACGCCATCGACTTGGATATACGGTTCGCCTTCTGTTATATCCATTACGATAAACTCAGCGTCTAACTCTGCTTTAAGTTTCAGCAGATTGTTAGAGCGTGCGCCGACTTCGTAACCACCGTCACCCAGCCTTAGCATGCCGCCCTCGTATCCTCTAGATACAAAGTCGTCGAACCACTTCCAGCATTCTTCCAGCGATGTAACAGGGTGGCGTTCAATAGGTACAAGTACACCGGAAGTATCATCGCAGTGAAATCTATCGACGAATCTTTCTTGATATGACTTATCAACTGAGAACGAATCATAAACATAATATTTTATTGAGTCACTTTCTGGTTGCTGCTTCTTAACCAGCGATGCAATTTCCTGAAGTGTTAGGTTGTGGTTGTAAAGTTCGCCATCAAGATACTCACCAACCTCCAGCGTATCCATAAGTTCTTCATGCATATGATCTAACGTCTGTATCCTCTTGCCTTCTTTGGAGTACTGTAAAATTCCCTCTTTCGTCCGCACCGTCGTACATCGGTGGCCATCCAGTTTTGGTGAGGTTTCTGCGAAACCTGAGAAGTCGAGGTTCTTAATTTTTTCAATGCGTTTAGCAAGCATCGGGAGCGGGTGTCCGAGTTGATTCGTATGGAACGGGCCAACCTGCTCAATGCTGTGCTTGTATCCACCATCAAGCTGGCCATTGCTCTCACTGCGAGCCTCATTCTGAGCCTGTGTAAACGGCGTTGTCTCGTTAGATTTTCCAAGGTTCTTCCCTTTCTTAATTACTTTAAGTTTAATGATCGGCTTACCGTCAAGTTTCTTAGAAAAGGTACGAGTAATAACGCCGTGACCTTCTTCGTTTTCGTGTACTTCTATTTGCCAGTAACCCATGCCTGAATTACTGCGCTTAAATAATTTTAATGTATCCAATTTAAATTCTCCTAAGCCATACAGTCGCTCATTCCGCACACAGAGAACTGTGAAGGATGTGAACGCCATTGTTGTCCTGCTGTTTTAGCAGATTCAATTACCTGCTTACGCAGTTGATCTACAATGATCGGGTGAGCTATAAATTTATTGCCAGCTAACTTGTAGCAAGTCGGTTGCTTAGGTAAGGCATGTACTGCCCAGCTATCAAACTTCTCTACCCACTCATCACCCATCAACTCTTTTGTAAATTCAGTAAGTTCATACGGCCCTAAACATTGGGCGCTTTCTATTACGTCTATTGCACCTATGCGCATTTTAATTCTCCTAAAATATTCGGACTTGTCCGAAAGTTAGTGCCCTATAGCCACCAACAACTCATCTTCAAATCGGTTAACTACTATTTCCATTGCCTCAGCAATGGGCGTGTCTTTCAGATTTAACCTAAGTATGTAACCTTCTTTCTTTAATGGTTTAGCATTTCTTCTGGCAATTAGTATGTCTCTACCATCCCAAAGCTCTATGCAATTAAGGACATCAGAATAAAATATAAACATACTTGGATTGTTAGACAACATCCAACGCTTATGCCAGCCATACTGTGAGTCACGCACCATCGATGCCATACAAGATCTGAACGTCTCATATTTTTTCGATGCCTTGCACTCAATCAACGCGGCCCCAAACGGAAGCAGCAGCATGAACTCGCCTGGCTGCGCAGTTACCGTACCTCTTGCACTTCTAGAGTCAGGGAATTTGTAAAACATTCTTCCTCTTCTAGAGCACAATGTTTTAAGGTGAGGCTCGCACTGGTCTTCGAACCACTTACCGATGTCCTTAGCTTTTGAGACCATTACTTACCCCTCAATTCTGCCTCAGCGTCTGCCCAAGCTTTTACTACCTTATCAAAGGTGACAGCATCGCCCCCTTTGTCTGGATGGTATTTTGATCTGAGTTTTTTATATACGGCATTGACAACTGCTAGGTCATGTCCGTCATATGCAAATACCTCTCTCCATGGAGGCTGAATTACTGAGTCAGGACTAGGTAGTGATGTAAAGCCCTTAAAAACTCGGTCAAGTATCTCGCCAGATCCCCATCTACGTATGCCACGCATAGCTTCAATGGTCTTTGATATGGCGTACAAGTTGTCAGCTATACGATCATACTTATCTAATGCCAAAACCTTTTGAGAGTCGCCATCCATCCACCACACTGCGGCTCCTTTGTTTGCAGGTTCTCTTTGAGATGAGTAGGGTAGTCCGTCATTACGTAGCTTTAAATCTGTAGAGATTATTACATCCCTAGAATTTATTCCCATACGCTTGAGTTCTTCCAGTACGCAGACAGTTGCCTTGGCTATAGATATAGGCTTATTCCATTTACCGAACCTGCTTCTCTCATAGTTGGTTGATCTAGTCCAACCTTCAGGCCAAGTAAGTGGAGAACTTGAAATGTTTTCCATTACCTTACTCCTTTTGAATCCTGCACTGCCATGTCACCATTGTACTGACCGGTTTTTCTGTAACTAAACTTAGCCGGTACAAACTTGTGACGGTAAAATTTAATCTGGCCTATAGGCATACGGTATCGCAGCCCTAGTTTATGGGTTCGCAATAAGTTTGTTAACTCAAGTGTTAACCGTGAACCATTAAAGCCAGGATCGATGAAGCCAGCGTTACAATGATCTAACCCGCAGCGTGCCAATGAAGACTTCATATAAAATACAGCGGTAATGTTGTCCGGTAGATTAAATATTTCATTGGTTGCGCCTAGGATAAATTCGCCTGGTTGCATGTTGTACATACAAGAATCCATACAACCAAACAAATCAGTAAGGCACCTAGGTTCCATTCTAGGCACTTCTCTAGTAGCTAGATCAACTGAAGTTGTCCTGTGAGAGCTGTTACCTTCTACCATGAAGTCTTCGTGAAGAGTGACATCTATGGAGGTGGCGTTCACTTTGTCTCTGTCAGCAACTAGATAACCTTTATCGATCAAACAAATTATCTCATCGTGAGTCAAGACACTGTACGGATTAAAGAATGCAACTATCGGATCTATTATTTTATTGAGCAGGTTCGTCATCTGTCTTCCCGTAAGCGTATATATCAACAGTCTTTTTAAAGTCTATATCCATATCGTCAAAATTATTTGCACACCACTTTAAATAACCAGTAGGTACATCGGCCATGTTCTTACCTTTGTGCTTACCGAACGGCATGATCTTAAATGCAGTAGGGATCTGCGAATACATCCAGAACTCTTTCACCGTGTAATCTAATTTTTCTAACATCTTATGGAATACAAAGTGATTAAGTACACAATCGTATACAGCGTTGTGAGCTCCTTCAGGGTCCATGTCGCCGCCCATTTCAACATACATATCAGACAGCTTATGGCTTTCAGACTCTGGGTAAAGTCTGCGAGCCATCATGTAAGTATCGATGTGAGGGAAGTTCATTATGTCTTTGCTCACACTGGCTACTACAGGTTTGTCGTAGTACTCAATGTTATGGCCTACCAGTACAGGGAATTGAAGTGAGCCTAAATAACGTATGAACTGGTCAATTACTATGTGAGTTTCCGGCGCCCATTCTATGTGCATATCAGATATGCCGTGAACTTCAGTGGTCTCCGGTGGTATCGGTACACTCGGGTCACACAGTGCGTTGAATATAATATCTGGAACCTCTTCAGTCCCGTTATCAAGTAACGCACCAAACTGTACTATCTTGGCAACTTCAGGTTCTTTAGCTGTAGTTTCCGTATCGAAAATTACCGCTGTCATTTCGTCATCCATCTTTGGGTCTCCAAAGGGCTCCCCGAAGGGAGCGTTAAGTTATGCTGCTCGTAGTTTAGCTCGCGCTTCCTGATGCTTGATAGCTTTTTCACATGAAGCCATGATCGCATCATCAGACGGACGTACACCGATCTCATCAAGTCGTTGCCAATCAGGGCCGATAGATACATCAGCCTCCATTGGAATTGCATGACCAGGCGGTGTCAGCTCCATGATATCGATCAAACGATTTGTATAAGTAATCGCTTTAGATACTGGAACCGTTGACGCAACTTCATCGTAGATCGGAGCCAGTAAGATACTCTTCGTCTGCTCCATCAATTTAGTCTTATCAACCTGCGCTAATACTATTTTTAGTATGTCTGCAGCCGTGCCTTGAATAACAGCGTTAGCTGCTTGGCGTTCCATCCGTCTACGCACTGAGTTATCAGTAGAGAATATACGACTGCTCAAATGTCTGCGATTACCGTAAGCAGTTACAGTGTAACCGTGCTTTCTGCCGTAATCGCCCATCGCCTCCTGCCAAGGTTTGATGCCAGGATATAAGGCAAACGTACGATCCATAAATACTTCAGCTTCAGGTTGAGGGATTATTAAACGCTGTGCCAATGTAAACGCAGTACCCAGATAAGCGATCAAGAAGTTTGTCTGCTTAGCTGGACGTTTACGAATCATCTGCATCTCTGCGTACAGCGGGTGCGTCTTGTCTTCAATGATAGCTTCGTAATCTGCGTAAGGCATACCTGCAATACCAGAACCTGTAAGACTGTGAATGTCCTTACGGTCATCTCCTATGTAAGCTGACATCATTGTCTCGTCACCACATTCAGAAGCCAAGATACGTAGTTCTTGCTGACTGAAATCCGGCGCCACTATTACACGAGGTTCTTCATACGGTACCCAGATATTTTTACAAGGTTCAAACTTCTCTGAGTGAGCCAAGTACACACCGCGCATATCAGCATCTATCTGATGTTTGCTGACTGCTAGTATGTTTGGACTAGTTCCAGAAGGGCGTCGTGTTACGGTGCCACAGTTGCGTATCTGAGGGTGCATACGACCATCATCAGGGTGCTTCCATAATGGGTACTTCGTGTGATACATACTGCAGCGAGTCATCGACTCTTTACATTCCTTGATCGCTAGTAAGGTCTCGTAACGCCAATCTGTTTTAGGTACGTCATTAGCGAGGGCTATATCGACAGCTAAACCATCAGTGCCTGGCGAACCTTCTAAGTTATACTTTTGACGGCCACTACCAAAGGTTACCTTAGAACGTAAGCGAGTCGGTAGCCCCATCATTGCGTAC
>Ga0316205_10000432_pt1 | contig 78946 bp, 78 predicted proteins | sample 3monthpyrite_MG_FD_204941 | JGI IMG/M metagenome (GOLD analysis project Ga0316205, IMG submission 204941) | Microbial mat bacterial communities from mineral coupon in-situ incubated in ocean water Damariscotta River, Maine, United States -... | ecosystem: Environmental > Aquatic > Marine >...
TAAATTTTAGTAGAGATAACAGCCTTTTTTCTTTCAGTTCGTCAGTTAGAAGAAGGAAATGTTTCTTTTTAGAATATTTGCTACAGGTCGAAATTGTATCTAATATTTGAGAGTATTATGCTGTGGTGCCAATTATCCTACTTCTTTTTCAAGAGTTTGATGATCTAATTTATTGTTTTAAGTCATTGTTTTTATTTAGATAAACTCTTATCCAGTTTAATTCCCTGTACTTAAAGTGTCTTTTTTGCTTATAAACCACTCGTCTGACAGTTTGTATATTAGAGTATTATTATATACCAATATAGATCCGGATAAGGAATAATTCACCCTCCAGAATTTATCAGTATAGCTGGAACGGCACTAGCAGGAAGTGGTTGCCTCAGATTTTATCAGGATAGCGATTTTTCGGAGCACCCCCTAAATGCGAAAGTTTATTTCATTACAGGTGAAATCATTTTTACCTGCCATATTAGGCCTGTTTGTTTTGCCTATGATGTCAATGTCTGCCAATGCGGCATCTGCGCTTGCGACTGACTTACAGGCGCTAGTGACCCAGGCTAATAGTATCAACACCCTGTTATCAGGGATGTCTTTAAACTCAGATAATAGTTGTTCTGAGTTAGGCAATGCAATTGCTACTGTTGAGTCAATGACTTCTTCAGTTGAAGCGATTTCCGGGGGACTTTCTGCACCAGTTTCTATGGATCTTGATGTCCTTAATGCACTGGATAGTCTGTCTATAACATCTGCAGGCATTTCAGCTTCATTGCCACTGTTATCAACTGACATTACCAGCATCAGTACGGTTTCTAGCCAGGCTGACATACAGGCTTCACTAGATGCCATGTTAAAGCTTTCTGGTGATATCGGTGAAATGGCTGATCGTATTCTGGAAATGGCGGATAAGATTCTAGTTATGGCGGACAACATTGGCCTGATGGCTGATCGCATTTTACTGACGCAACAAATACAAAGCGCCAATATGGCGTTGACTCAGTCAACTATTCTGGCAACACAGCAAAATATCATTCTGTTAAGCGCGACAGTTGATACTTCTGTATATAACAACTCACTAGGCAGCTTAATTGATACGGGCAATGTATTGTCACTTGATATGAGTGCTGCGCAGTTAACAGAAGCCAATATGGCAACTGAGCTTGCCGATTTTGAAGCACGAGTTGATGCATATTTAAATAGTGTTCAGCTAATGGTTGCGGTTGTTAATAGTGATAATTTAATTGCGACAAACTTTTTGAGTGCTGACACTTTAACTATGCTGGGTGATCTGTCTGTCATTAATGCTGCACTGGCGGCATCGTTAAATGCCTATTCTCAGACAGTAACTACACTAGCTCCAAATACCGATATTGTTGTTTTAAATGATGCCATTAACAGTATGTTACGTTTAGCTGCTGATATTAGCTTAATGGGCGGTCGAATCGTTGAAATGGGTGATGACATAAGCATCATGGCTGACAACATTGGGTTGATGGCTTTACGCATTGTTGAAACACAAACATTGCAACAATATAACCTGACTTTAACTCAAACAAATCTAACCGCTGCGCAAATCGCAACTATTAACGCTATCTCGACTTACAACCTTTAAGTTGTAAATCGTTTAGATAATACCAGGTTAAAAGTTTTGGAGACAAACATGAAAAAATTATTCATACAAAAGACGGCAGTATTAATAACTCTGTTGTTTATGAGTGCTTTTGTTTCAACGGCAAATGCATCACAGTTATCAACTGATTTACAGAATTTATTAGTTGAAGCGCAATCTATTAATTCGCAAATTGGCGGCACTACATTAACTTCAGAAAATATGTGTAGTGATCTCTTAAGCATCAATAAATCATCTGTAGTATTTATTGAAAATATTGAGACTGTTACAGCAAGTATTAATTCACCTTTAGCAATTGACACTGAAAGCCTGCAGGCACTTGATGACTTAAGTGCCGAATTTGTGAGCATGGCTGATAGCAGCACTGCTTTATCGCTAAACTTAACGGCGCTTAACAGCACAACTGATATGCTGGCAATTAGCAATGCTTTAAGTGCTATGTTACGACTTGCGGATGACATTGGTAAAATGGCTGACCGTATTCTTGAAATGTCAGACAAGATTTTAATCATGGCAGATAACATTGGTTTAATGGCTGATCGGATTATTATTACTCAGCAGATTCAGAGTGATAACCTGGCACTAACCCAGTCATCTATTCTGGCGACACAGACAAACAGCCTTGCTCTGGTTAGTGTAGTTGACACAACAACGTATAATGCTGATTTTGATGCGCAGACTTTAGCGGGAAATATTTTATCATTTGATATCGCGGCTACTGCATTAAATGTATTTAATATGTCTAGAGAATGGTCAAGTATTGCAACTGATATTGATGCATTAAAAGTACAGGTTGAAACTACCCATGCTGCGTTAACAGCTGCTTCTGAAGCAAACACGGTTTATGTTGATGTTGAAAGTTATACTGCTCTTGCCGATATGAGCATTATGGTGAGCTCAGTTGCAATTGCAACACAGGGTTTGGCTCTGGCAACTGAAGGTTTATCCCCAATTACGAGTGACTCAAAGTTAGAGCCTAGTATGGATAGTATTCTACAACTGTCAGCAGATATTGGTGTAATGGCTGACCGTATACTTGAAATGGGTGATCTAATTTTAGCAATGGCTGATAATATTGGTTTAACGGCTGATCAGATTATTGCGACACAGCAATTACAGAGTACTAATTATGCAGCGACTCTGGCTTCAGTAGAAGCGACTCAGTCAATAGCAATTAGTATTATTGCTGTTAACTCACTGTAAAGTGATTTGATAGTGAAAGAAGCCCGGTGATGCCGGGCTTTTTTTTGCCTGTAATATTAAGATATTAGGAATGAATTTGGGGCAGAGCAGGGATGGTTAAACATAAAAAGTAAAACTAATAAGATGATAGATTTCAGTTGAATTTGACTTTAATTAATATTAAAAGGCGTTAGCGGCGAAGTTATTGAAAAACGTTAGTAATCGCAATATCAATTATATCGTTTAAAGATTTTATGGAGGCCCCACTACTTGCTAACACCCCCATACCGTATATAACAGCGATAAGATAAGAAGTGATTTTTTTCACATCATGTTTTTTGTTAAGCCTGCCCTGGGCTTGCTCTTTATTAAAAAAATCAATATAAAAATCATTATGATTTTTTTTAATTTTGTCTAACATTTTAGATATTTCTTCTGGTACGGCTTCGCTTCCCGCTTCGCAACTGCTGTTTACGAGCATGCAGCCTTTGGGTAGTTGTGGGTCCGTAACTAACTGAGCTGTTGCAAGCATATATGCTTGCAAACGTTTAGCTAATGGTGCCGTTTCTGGTTCTAGTAATTTTTTCATCAGGGGCGATCCGTACTGTTGTGAGTAATGATCCATCGATGCTTTAAACAGCTGCTCTTTATTGCCGAACGCAGCGTATAAGCTAGGTTTATTGATACCTGTTATTGACGTTAAATCACTAAGGGCTGTACCCGAATAGCCGTTCTCCCAGAAAAGTCGCATCGCTTTATCGAGTACTTCCTGTTTATCAAATGAACGTTTTCGACCTGCTTTCATACAACTACCCGTAGGTTTTCCTAATTAACTAGATTTGGTTTTCATGCTTGACATTATGTACCGTTCGGTAAATAATGTCAATTCTGTACCGTTCGGTAAATAATGTCAATTCTGTACCGCTTGGTATGGAATAACGAGCAACTATTGAGGTATTATGAAAATGGACACTATTAAAGGCCGCACAGTTCTAGTTACAGGTGCAAATCGGGGCATAGGAAAAGCTATAGTAGAAAGTTTTTTACAGGAAGGAGCGGAAAAAATTTATACTGCATCGCGTGATTTGAAAACATTAATTACACTACAAAATCTGTATGGGGATAAAGTTGTTCCTTTGCATATAGATTTAAATAAACCGGATACGATTACTGCTGCAGCCGAAATTGCCACTGACGTAGATGTAGTGGTTAATAACGCAGGTATGCTTAAAATTGAAAAACCTTTATCGTTAAATGCAATTGATGAGTTTAAGCAAGAAATGGAAGTGAATGTATACGGCTTAATGCGTGTTGCACAAGCATTTGCGCCAGTGTTAAAAGCAAATGGTGGTGGTACTTTAATACAGTTGAATTCGGTTGCATCAATTAAGTCTTTTGCTGATTTATCAACTTATTGTGCTTCAAAAGCTGCATCATATTCAATTACGCAGTCATTACGTGATACCTTACAGGAGCAGGGTACGCAGGTCATAAGTGTTCATCCCGGGCCAATTGCCACAGACATGGCTGAAACAGCAGGGTTTACAGAAATGGCAGAGCCTGCAGTGTTAGTGCCACAGGGTATCCTAAGTGCTATGGAAAATAATGATTTTCATGTTTTTCCAGACACCCTGGCTAAGCAGGTAGGTGGTGAATATAAAAACTTCGCGAGCAATATCGTTGAAGTTAATTTAATGGAAGGTTGATGCTTTTTAAAAAGTAGAATAAATAATAATTGGTGCCAGAGCACAATTGTTTCTAATATTAGAGAGTATTGTGCTCTGGCACTAATTGACTCATCACTTCTTCTGTTCCACATCACTTATATATGTAGACTACTTCAAGCAATATCAGTTAATTTTAATATACTATACCTTAAATATACTATGGTTTTTAATTGTTGTTAGTAATCACGGTTAGATGCTGCTGTTCGCTTATTTTATAAAGGTCTGGGATGTTTAATTTTTGTTCTCGTATTGTATTGTCTGTTTTACTTTGTTCAGGTTCATTTGCTGTTTTAGCTGAAGATGTCAACTTTACCACTTCACATTTTTCTGGTTCAGGTAATTGTGTGACCTGTCATGATGGTCTGACGGATACATCAGGTAACAATGTATCTATTGTCAGGGACTGGGGAACTTCCATGATGGCAAATGCAACCAAGGATCCATTCTGGCGTGCCAAGGTGGCCACTGAACTGGAGCGTAATCCGCACTTAACATCACTCATTAACGATAAGTGCACACGATGCCATGCGCCCGTTGCAAACTATGAAATCACACAGGTACAGGGTGGTGATGTCACACTATTTGGAGCGGGCGGAATTTTAGACCCTAATCACACTTTATATGATGGAGGCATGAATGGAGTGACCTGTACGGTATGTCACCAGATTACAGATGATGCCAGTTTGGGTACACTAAGTGGTTTTTCTGGTAAATTTAATATTAACGATACGAAAACAATTTACGGCCAGTACAGTAATATCACTACACAGCAAATGAAAAATGTTTCCGGTTACACACCAGCCTATAGTGCTCATATTTCAGACTCCGCCTTGTGTGCGACTTGTCATAATCTCAAAACTCCTTATGTCGATGCTGCTGGAAATGTACTGACTACAACACCTGAAACAGAATTTCCTGAACAGATGTCTTATACAGAATGGGAAAATTCAATTTTTGATGATGCTGGCAGTAACCCGCAAAGCTGTCAGGACTGCCATATGCCTAAAACCACATCTATTGTTTCCACTCGTCCAACCGGATTAGCTGCTAAAGACAATTTTGCTAAACATCATCTGGTGGGTGCTAATACAACAATGTTAACCCTGTTAAGAGACAATGCTGTGCAACTGGATGTTAAAAGTTCTAATATGGATTTAAGTATTAGTCGTGCACGCACTATGTTGCAGAGTTCGGTAAACCTCAGCATTACCTCGGCGTCAGTGAGCAATAACATACTAGAAGCTAATGTAAGGCTTGAAAATAACTCAGGCCACAAAACGCCTTCAGGTTATCCGTCTCGTCGTATGTGGCTTCATTTCAAGGTTACGGATAGCAATAATAATACTCTCTTTGAATCAGGTAATATAAACTCAGATGGTTCTATTGTTGGCGCGATCAATGATGTAGACCAGACTCAGTTTGAACCGCATTATGATTTAATTAGCGCAGCTGATCAGGTGCAAATATATGAACCTGTAATGGCTAATTCAGATGATCAAATTACCTATACCTTGCTTCGTGGAGCGGGCTATCTGAAAGACAATCGTTTAACACCGAAAGGTTTTAATAAGATGATTGTGCCTTCCGATGTTGCGGTACTTGGCCAGGCTACGAATGATACTGACTTTAATCAGGGTAGTGATGATATTACTTATCGTTTTCCGGTTACGGTATCAGGTGATTTAACCATCAGTGTTTCATTGAAATATCAAACTATAGCACATGGATACCTGCAGGATCTGTATCGTGATAACCAGTTAGATGAGGTGCAGACTTTCAAGGCCATGTATGATGCACAAAGTGTGAAGCATGAGCAGATTACAAGTGTGCAAACTACAGTTGTTAATACTGGTGGAGGCCCTGACGATAGCGTTAGTCCAGCTGCAGACGAGGCTTCTGGTGCAAAAAGTAATGGTGGTTCGATGTCGATTATGAGCCTGATTATTGTGCTTATGTTGAGCATTGGTCGATTAAAATTTCGTAATAGCAATAGTTTAATATTTTGTTCTGACGCCTGATTTTACTCACATAATGTTATGTCTTCATAGGTTTTTTCCGCACCATAGATGGGCATTTATTTGGAATATTCCTTGAAGTTGCGCTTGCATCATGCAACATAACTAAAATCAGAGCTTTTTTGCTATTTAATTCTGGCCCACTAATTGCTCACTTAAATAAGAAGAGGGCCAGGAATAATTAATTCTAAAATTAGAAATGCTTGGTCTGTGACTCCTGTTGTATTGCTACGGCACTATCGAGTTTATTGATTATTTAATATTGAATAAAAGAGATATTCATAATGAAAAAAAACATTGCACCTTTGCTGGGCTGGGCATTTAATGATGTTCTTAACGAATTGCATCAGCTTGTATTTGAAGGCGTACCCGGTGAGTCAGATCCATTTGAATTGACCCAGCTTGAACGTGAATATATTGCCTTTGTTCTTGCCTGTTATTATCAGTGTGGGCGTTGTATGGAATTTCACGAACGAGCCGTCAGGGTTGCGAGACGTAAAGAAAAATCGAAGGACTGGGGCTGGAAAGATGAAATGATCAGTGCAACACTATTTTTGCATCTTGATGGTCGAAAACTTTCGTCTATTGAATGGCAGCGATGGTTGAAGACATGGTCTGATTTCGCAAAACGTATTAATTCACATCATGAAGGCCTTGCCAGTTACCTTGCTTACGCAGTGGGCATCGCTCGAAATGACAAAAATTTGATGGATTGTGCTTTTGATTCTATTAGTGCATCAGTTGAGAAAAATGATCGACTTAAGGGTGTGATTCGAGATATTGATGGAGTGGTTGTCTTCATGAAAGCGGCTACCTCCAAAAACAGAAGTGACTCAAGTATTGTTAGTAACCTTAGATCGCGCGGAATTGAGGATATATAAGATAAAAAATACATAAGGCAAGTTTAACCCTGCCTACATGCAATCAGAAAAATCAAATATCTCTCTAACGTCTCGTTCCATGCATCGGCATTCTCTGATCAAATCGTTGACGCATAATCTGACGCTGATCAGGGTTCATATTTTGCCACTTGTCACGAAGCTCCTGTTTTCTTTCAGTTGGCAGGTTTTTAAACCACTGGCGCTTTTTACGTAACTGCGCTTTATCCTCAGCAGACATGTTTTGAAATTTCTGAAAACGTTGTTTTACACTCTGGCGTTGTTCAGGGGTCATTTTCTGCCAACGCTGCATGCGTTTTTTAGCGAGTTCCCTTTGTTCTTTGTTCATATGCTGCCAGCGATCTGCACCACGAATTAATCGTTGCTGTTGTTGTTGCGGTACTTCACCCCAGTTGCTTTCAAGCTGTTTAAGTAACTGTTGTTGAGAGCTCGTCAATTCGCTCCACGATTGACTTGCCTGTGCTGGTGATGTAACAAAAAATAAACTCATTAAAATTAGAGGTAGTATATATTTCATTTACTCTGCCTCCTTTGTTTGTGAAACTGATTGCTCTCTGCTGATTTTTTTCAGACTAACTTCTTCCATAGCAATATCAAATAAATCAGCATTTTCTGGCTCATATAAACTTAAGAACTCAAGCATCTCCTGGTCAAGAGGTTCTAGTTTCTGATTTGTATTTGCGTCTTCTGCAAATGCGGGTGAAATTAAAGTCATCATAAAAATCATAAAACCTGTTAAATTAACTTGAACGTTGTTCTTCAAGTAATAGCCATTGATAAAATTCAAGGTCTTCATAAAATTCCAGATTGTCTTCCGTTATAAGTAATTCAATATCGGCTATATCATCAATAGCCGGTTGTTCTACAGTTGGCTGGTTTATTAGCACCAGGGCCACCACTGCCAAACTTAGAGTTGCAAAAACAGATGTGGGCAAAGGTTTTAGAATAGATAGAAAACTAAATGACGACTCAGCCTTATCAAGCGCGGTAATTCGAGCCTGTTTAAGTTGTTGATCAATATCTGATGTCTTAAGTGTTTCTAACTTATCATCGAGATGTTGATTAATTAATTTTTTTAAATCGTTTTCCTTCATGATTCTTTACCTGTATCAAATGTCTTTAGTGACTCGCGTAATGCCTGTAAGGCGCGTGAATAATGTGTTTTCACGCTGCCTTCACTTATTTGCATTATTTCTGCTGTTTGCTTTACATTTAAACCCTCCCAGTTACGTAGGAGAAAGGTTTGTTGTTGCCGCAAGGGTAACTCATGTATAGCTTTATCAATCTCATTTCCTAGTTCATTTGACTCTAGTAAACGATCTGGTTGAGGTAGTTTTTCATCTTCAGCGTCCAGAACGTATTCATTATTGTCTGTGTCTGATTTGTGACTTTGCCAGAAAAACAGCTTCTTTAATACGCTACCGCGTCGATACCAGTCACGAATCTTATTCTGCATTATTCTATGAAATAGCGCCGGCCAATCTTCTGATGGTTTTTCAGAATAGTTTTTAGCCAGTGTGTACATTGCATCCTGAACTATATCTAATGCATCCTCATGTTTTGAAGTTGCGATATAGGCCATGTGGTAAGCACGTTTTTCCACACCGGCTAAAAAATGGTTTATGGCGGTTCTATTTTGCAGAATCTACCTCATTCACTAATTACTAGCAATGACTGTTAATTTCGACGGTTAACCTGCGACACTCGATCTGCACTGTTTGCAATTTGGCGACTACGCACATTCATCCTGGTATTAATACGATCACCACGGATATCTAAACGGCGTTCTATCTGGTCGCCTTTCATTTCCATTCGTTTCGCCTGTTGCTCGTTACCATTTGCGCTTGCGACATCTGAGCGTATATCCAGTCTTTCATTGATTCTATCGCCTTTTTGATCTAAACGGTAATCAATACGATCGCCTTTCTGATCTAAACGGTTTTCTGCCCAATCACCATAGTTATGAACACTATACCTATACTGGTGCCTGTTTTGCTTCTTGTATTTCAGTTGTTCAGTATCACCTGTATTTTCATGGGTAAATTCTTCCTGCATCTGGTTTTGATGCTGGAATGTATTATTCTCTACATCCGTCGTTTGAGCTTCATCTGATGCAAATGCTGTTGTTGATAATAAAAGACCTAAACCTGCACTAATTGTTTTATTTAATAACATTGATGTTCTCCAGTTGTTTGAACGTTATATAAGTAATAACGCACTGGTTGATGATTGGTTGACACAAATTTGAAATTTATTTTATTCTCTAATTATTAACGCTGAATTTAGCTCAGTCATCATTGAATTCGCATATATGTTGATCTAAAACATGATTATTAATATCAATTATTGACGGTACAGCTTTTAATAGTTGGCCAATGGTAGTAAGAATTAGTACCTGCTCGCTAAACTTTAAAAAGATTGTCTTAAACTAAGGTATCAAAATTAATCTTTTGTGTGTTTTATTTAAGGAGAGTTTTATGCAATGTTAGTAAATGCTTGTATGTTGATAGATTTATTTAAACTGGACTATTAGTAAAATGGCTTTTATTCTTCATATATCTTCATAACTTTAGCTCAAATACCTATGAATCCAGATTCTCTGCTAGCTGCCCCAAGTATGATTCTCAATGCGAGCCTGATTCTCGCTGCATTGTATGTTATGTATTTTCTACGTAGACCAAAGCTGCAAAATAGTGAGTCCTGGCAAGCTACCTTGACGCCGTTATCATCAATCATTGGCAGTGGTTTTCTAATTATGTCACCGTTATTAGCTAGTGTTGTTGGAGGGTTATCACCGATTGCAGTGGTTGGTATTGTTGTGTTGGCATACGCCATCGGTAGCGTTATACGATTTAATATTATTCATGTAGAGCCACGAATAAAAGATGGCAGTTTGTCGAAAAAAACCAGAGATGTTGAATACCTTGGTGATATTGCACTGGTTCTGGCTTATATGGTTGCTGTCGCTTTCTATTTATCATTGCTGTCGTCCTTTTTATTCAGTTATATTGGTATAGATAATCTCGTTGCAGAACGCTGGTTAACGACGGTAATAATTACGTTTATTGCGGTTGTGGGTTATACCAGAGGGCTGGGCGGTCTGGAAAAAATGGAAGCCGTATCAATGACAGCTCAACTTTCCATCGTATTTGCATTGTTGTTAGGTCTGGGGGCCTTTTCCTATCTTTTTTATACATCGGGTGAAAGTTTAAATTTCGATTACCCAGAGCGTGATTTTAGTACCCAAATACGCATACTTGCCGGAGCCTTACTGGTAGTGCAAGGTTTTGAAACTTCACGTTTTATTGGTGAAAAATATAGCCCGGAAATGCGTGTTGCGACAATGAAAAAAGCGCAAATTATTTCGGGCATACTGTATGTAGTCTCTGTTATTCTGTTTTTGCCGGTTGTTCAATACCTTGATCTTCAACATATCCAACTGGCAAAAATTGTTGATGTTACTGGTCTCGCAGCAATCGTATTACCATTTATGCTAATCGGTGCGGCCATATTGAGTCAGTTTAGTGCGGCTGTGGCGGATACGGGTGGTGGAGGTGGTTTATTATGCGAAAGCAGTAAAAGAAAAATGTCAACGTGTGTCAGTTACTTAGGTATTGCAGTATGTGCAATCTTACTTGTCTGGGCGGTCGATCTAATTGAAATTATTACACTTGCATCACGGGCCTTTGCTTTTTATTATTTTTTGCAGACATTGTTAGCACTTAATTTTTGTTACCGAGATTGTTCGCCTGATTCGCGAATGACTTTATGGACACGTTTGTTGTTTGTAACTCTTGCAAGCATACTTCTGTATATAGTTTTTTTTGCAATCCCGGCAGAATAAGTAATGTTATATGTTGTTAGAATCAATAAAGGCATAGAGAATAAAAAATTCTGGTATTAGAAATAATAGTTGTCAGACATTTGTATAATTCGGAGTTATTTTTTTCATTTATAGCAATCTTAACTTGCTACATGATATTCAGCAATTTTTTATGATCATTATCAATGAAATCTATGCCTATTTCTAAAAAGTCATGCCATTCTAAATCTATCATTTATGATTCCTTATAAGATAAAAAATAAACTAGTCAGAGTAAATCTAAACAATATTAGATGTTTAGAATAAGCTATTACTTTTAACGCCATTTATGACATTCCTGGCAGTTATTGACTATTTCCCCAATTTTTGAGTAATCAGGTGGAGTCGTCTTGGCAAACATCTTTGCTGTACCCATGTCAGTGATAAACTGTTCTATATGATCGCTTATAAACAACTGATTAGTTTGTGTGTGTCCGGCACTAAGACTAGCGGTAATACCCTCGAGTTTACTAATCTCTGCAATGATTTTTTGTTGCTGGCTCGTATCTGTAATACTGGCTTTTTCGACAATTTGTCCGAGTCTTTCAACTCCCTTGCCCATTTTTCTCATAAGTGTTTTTATTTCCTTGTCTTCTACATACGTAAAATCTTTAGAATAAGTTAGTTTACGTACCTCAGCACAGCCTGCAATACTGGCGACAATCAAAATTGCTACTGGAACAGTGAATGAGTAGTGTTTTAAAGATATATTCATAATTAAGCCCTCTGTTACATTATAGACTAATGAGGATGAACAGGATTAAGTGATGTACAACATTTTTCCCATAAAAACTCTCAAAATAAGAGCTGTATAATTGATGGTTATCAGAGACGGCATCTAATTATGGGGGGGGCTAGATTTTAATTTTAGGTGTTAAACAGGTTTAATCCACGTGTTTGGGTGATAGTAAAGCTAGTGTTAAGCCGATATTATTAAATAGACTATAATTATATTTTTCAAATGATGCAGGTGTTCAGTGTTTAAGTTTAAACTATTTCTGTTAGCTGGTTTTGTATTTCTGTCCGGATGTAATTCAAACCCGACTTATACTTCTCGAGTGGGTGCCGTCGCTGCTAATCCTACCTATTACCCTAAAAACCCAAGCGTAATGATCATGCAAGATAATACGGAAGGGCTTAAACGTTATTTACAGGGTGTCACGGATATAAATAAAAAAAATGAATCGGGTATGCCACTTTTACATTATGCTACCTTGTTTGATAAACCAGATGTCGCAGAGGTTTTATTGAGTCATGGAGCAGATGTGAATATTGGGATGAATGGAATGCCTGCGCTTTTCTATGTGAAAAGTATTCGAATGCTGAATGTTTTGAAAAAATACAAGGTAGATATTTATCTTGAAACTGAAAGTGGTATGACAGCTTTATTTATGATTTCTAAAGCTTCAGTATTAGATGTGTTAATTAAGTCAGGTCTTGATCCATTGCAAGAGTCGATGGGTATGACTGCTTTAGTTGCGGCAAAGGAAGGTATTAAAACATTAGAAAAAATCTATAATGAAACGGATAATGATACGGTAAGAGCAACATATAAAGAGTCACTAGATGATATCAGGGGAAAAATTAAATACCTTGCTCAATATGAGTCAAGAGGACCGCAACCGGAACTTTTAGTATTAGCTAATAAAGGTGACCTGTCGGGTGTTAAGCGTCAGATTAAAAAAGTCAATGCGCTGACTACCATTGATGACGCCGGTTATACCGCTTTGCATGTGGCGGCAAGGGCTGACAAATTAGAGGTTGTAAAGTATCTGTCTACAAATAAAAATCTGTTGAATGCTAAAAATAAATATGGAAAAAAAGCACTTGATCTAGTGATAAGCAGTAAGTCTGAAAGTGCAAAATATTTAAGCTGTCAAATGAACAGGTATTGTAAAGACCCTAAGTCATTTGCGCTTAAAATTAACACAGCTTGTACTAACGTCACTAATATAAATCAATGTGAAATCGCGATAAAGCAGGATGTGCATGGATTGTTTGCATCGATTGATATTAAAGGGTTGGCAAGAGATATTCGTTTCAAGCAATCATGTAAGAAATTTAATTATATAAAATGTAAGCGGCTTGAGTCACCGACTAATGATCGTATCTATGCGCAAAAAATTGATGCGGCAATTCAGTTGCATACTCCATCTATTGAAAAGAAATTTATAATTTCATGTGGTGAGAATGGCTCAATGTCAAAATGTGAAGATTATTTAAAACACTATCCCGGATTTAAATCTAAACCTGAGATTGAATACGCGATGTTGTTTCATGGACAGAAGTGCCGCATTAAAGAGTCGGGCTGGTTATATAAAAGCGCAAACTGTAAAGCCGGATATGCTCATGGTTCTGGCGCAGCTGTAAATGTAAAAAAACAGTTAAGTTATGCTGGTCAGTTCGCAGCTGGCTTACGTGTTAATGGAAAAATATCCTATCAGGGTAAACCCATGTATGACGGTGACCTTAAAGCTGGGAAACCGAATGGAAAAGGGGTGTGTTTTCATGAAGGTGAACCTGAAGAATGCAAGTATTACAGCGGTAAACGTATAGATAGCCTGTATAAACAGCGCATTGAAATGGCTAAACAGCAGAAAATAATGGATCAGAAACTAGCGCAAATGCAGCAGGCTCAGGATAAACAACTCAAACAAATGCAGTTAAAAATGAGTCAGCAACCCGCAAGGGGGAGTAATGCCAAAACAATGGGTGATGTGATTATGGACAAAGCGATGGACAAAGCAATGGATAAGGTGTTTGATTCGCTATTCTAATTCAAGAAATTAAGAGGGCGGAGAATTGAAAAGGGTTGGAGCGAATAAATTTAATCCTTCAACCCATTTGTCAAAGGGGAATAATAATGTATTCAAGGGACGAAAAATGACATTTGAAAGAATCATGGGTATCCAGGTTATTGATGATGAAGAATATCGGAGATACCGAGAAGGGATGTTACCTATATTACATTCCTTTGGAGGCTCATTCGGTTTTGATTTTAAGATTGCAGAAGTTCTTCTTTCAAAGACGGATAATGAAATTAACAGAGTTTTCACAATAGAGTTTCCTAGTAAGCAAGTTATGGATGCTTTTTTCTCAGACTCTAAATATTTAGAAGTACAAAAAGAACATTTTATAAAATCAGTTTCAAGTAAAACAATAATTTCTATGCATGAAAAAACACCGTAACAAGCTGGTCAGGATAGGGGGTTAACCCATAATTACTATGTCACTTATAAAAGGGCAGGCTAATTACAGAAATAGTAAATATGGTAAAGTTGTATTTAGGTGTTATTTATTATAAATCGGAGAAATCTGTGCCAGGAAAATATCCAGATAAAATTAAGTCACTACCACTTTACGATGGACGTTTTGATGCTTACAAACTAGCGGCTGAGGGCAGCGATGTTCTCTTTGCTTCATACCCTGCGGGCACATCTATTCCGCCTCATTCACACCATACTGATAATCACGGGGTTATTACACGCGGTGAATTGATACTCAGTATGAATGGTGAAGTTACAAAAGTTTGTGCAGGTGAATGGTATCATGTACCTGCAAACGTCGAGCACTCAGCTGAATTTGAAACTGAAACAGATGAAATTGAGTTCTGGTTTTATGAAAACAGGTAAGAAGATATTAAAGAGATGACGGAGGGGTTAAATTATAACCCCTTCGTCTCATTTTTTATTACCGTACATTCACTCTTCTGTTTCGGCTAGTGCAAAGGCGATTAATCGATGTTCGTGTATGCCCAGTCGATAACGTCCATCGGTGGCTTTTCCCCATATATCCAGGTCGGCCGCGAATGCAGCGTTGATGCAATCCTCTACTAGTTCATTTGCGGTAAAGTTCTGCTGATAAACATCGGCGACTTTATTGTATGGTGGTGCAGATATGGCAGCGGTTTCTGAATATTTTCCAGCTGTGCTAGCAACAGATAGCTCGGTGGAGCCACGTTTAATAATGAAGTTTAAAACAGCATGGTTATTTGGATGGGTTGCAGTAAATTCGATATGAACTGAATCTGCCGAATCGTTATAACGTAGAAAGCCACAATCATCGCTAGCTTGTATAGCGCCAATACTAGGTTGAGGTAGTTCGGCGGTTACATTGTTGTTATCAATGTGTACCTGAAAAACGAAAGCACCATCACTAACTTCATCTGTTTCAGCAATACGAGTGCCAATACCATCACTTGTTCTTGCTAGAAATTCAAAAGTATCTGCTCCGGGTATAATCTGTATACCATTTGCATTAAATACTTCTATTTTTATATCAAACGTGCCGGCACTATCGGTTGCATTTGTCTCACTAATGGCAGGTGCGGTTGAGTTTGTATTCCAGCTGGCGGCAACATCATCCAAATTTCCACTAGTCCATTCTCGAACAGCAATGGTCTCAGGATCGGGATCGAAGTCTCTAACCGGTGGAGTACGAGGTTTAAACTCAAATAAATTGGTCGACCCTTTAATGGTTTGAGGTGGAATTGGATATGACTCATAGGTGGGTAGGTCACCGTTTTTATATTCCATGCGATAACCGCGTGATTGAGGTGTCGTCATAGCTGTCCAGTCACCGGTGTCACCACTGCGTCGATATGAATAGCGATAATACTTTATGCTATTATCATCATCACCCGGTGCGGTGTCATCTTTTGGAATAAAATACGAGTCATCGTGATGAAAACGTAAAGTGCCACCAAAGGGTGCATCGTATAACATACCCAGTTCAGAAGTGGGGTAATTTACAAAACCATCTGAACGTAACCAGCGATTGGGCGCAGCTGGTGCACCGTCAGGTGTTCCCCATATGCGGGTATCACCAATTTTATAAGGCAAAACAAACAGAGTTACACCATCGGGAATATCATAGTCCGGTACTTCACAGCCTTCAGCATCAGGCGCATTGATAACTACGTGTGTACCGCAGGTATAATTCCAGTGGGTATGACAGGCAACACTGGGTTTATATACAGTTGTCCATATGCCATCCTGTAATTGTTCTACCCAGAAATATAAATCTGGCTGATCATTACAATCATGGAAAATGCTTGTACTAAAATGTCCTGTGTTATCAACATCAATTGTACGTATGCAGTCTTTTCTATAATGGTGCCATATATAAGGGAAGAAACACCAGAAGGGTGTGAGTAAATAATCAAGTTGTAGCAATTGCGCGCGAATTTCATTTGCGCTATTTGCGTTTATTAATGCGCTAAGTGTGAGTTGTGAAGAAGCGCTTGAAAATTGACTGGTAGTTACGGCATTAATATTTCTGTCTTTAGGTGGTAATGATTTTGATAAACGAAACTCGGTTATTGGCCCTGGATCAGGGATAGGGAATGGTGGTACAACAGGGTGTAATTTGTCTAATAAATCTTCCCTTAATTTAAAAATATCCAGATCAGGGATGCGGGGTAATATCCAGCGCCATCGATCTACTTCACATATATGCACGCGGGCATTACACACGGGCATAGATTCAACACTGCCATCTGATAAGCCTACATTACTAATAACTTGACCGGTTACAGTACAACGACACCAGAGTGGTAAAATAATACCTGGTATATGAATGTCTATTTCTGGTTTTTCCAGTAAGAATCGGTCGGGTAATTCATAAGCGCCAATGCGTTTTAAAGCGTTAACTGTAGGGATAGGTTCGTTATTTTTTTTAACGGGGCCAAGTAATATAGTAATTGGTCGCCCATCCATAGAATCAGCTATATCAATAATAGCTTTGTCTTTGTTGCTGATTGTGTCTGATCCAATTGCTTTACCGCCAGCACTAAAGACATAAGCCTGTAGTTCTTCGATTTTAGTTTGGTCAGTAATTTTTAAACTAATTGTTAATGGTTTTTCATTTTTACACTTCATGTCCGTTCCTTGTGTTTTATATTTCAGGTGTGATTTTTCTGCATAATTAAACTAATTCCGTGTAATGCAAAAAAGATAAACAAGATTAAGTGACGCACCTCCTTATTCGATGTGATGATGTTATTTCAGGAATAGTAGGGTTACATAAAAAATGTAATGTATAAATAAGGAAAAGCATCTTCTAGATGTGGTTGTTTATAGATAAAAGATGTAGGGGAATTCGGACAGAATGTTTAAGAATTTTCGTTATAAGTTTAAAAAGGAGATGGTGGTATTGAAATTAAATCCCGCCGTCTCCTTTTTACTTTTTAGTTAAACTTTAAATTGATTAACTAGCTGTTGTAAGTCACCCGCCAGTTTCGCCAGCTCTTCACTTGCAAGTGATGTCTGCCCGGTTCCCTCTGCAGTGCGGTCAACAATATCGCTGATATTAACTATATTACGATTAATTTCTTCTGCCACTGAACTCTGTTGCTCTGCTGCTGTGGCTATTTGAGTGTTCATATCTTTAATCAGTGAAACTGAGTTAGTTATCTCTTCTAGTGAGCTACCGGCTTTTGCTGCCTGATTAACGGTGTCTTCAGCTTTGTTTCGACTATCATCCATCACTTTAACTGCAGATTGGGCACCTTCCTGTAGTTTCTCAATCATCACCTGTATTTCCTGGGTAGACTGTTGTGTTTTGCTGGCTAATGATCTGACTTCATCAGCGACTACGGCAAAACCTCGACCTTGTTCACCTGCACGTGCTGCTTCTATTGCTGCATTTAGCGCCAGCAAGTTAGTCTGTTCAGCAATGCCTTTTATAACATCGAGTACAGTGCCAATATTCTCGCTATCTTTCTCTAGTTGACTGATAACGTCGACGGCAGTATTTACTTCACCAGAGAGATTTTCAATTGCCTTCATTGTGCTAATCACAACCTGTTTACCTTCAGCTGATGCCAGATCTGCACTATTGGCAGCTGCAGCTGCATCTGTTGCATTGCGAGCAACTTCCTGCACAGTAGCGGTCATTTCATTCATGGCGGCTACAACCTGCGAGGTTTCGGATTGTTGTTGCTGAGTGCCTCTGCTGGTTTCATCCATAATGGACGACATTTCTTCTGCTGCCGAAGCTAATTGAGTTGTTGAACCATGAACCTGACCAACCAGTCGTCTTACCTTTTCAGCGAAGCTGTTAAATGCCATGGCAAGCCGGGTGATTTCATTATCACCTGAGTCATCCAGGCGTTGGGTAAGGTCGCCTTCTCCTTCTGCAATTTCATTCATTGCGGCAACTGCCTGACATAAAGGACCGCCAATCATACGAGAAATTAGTACGGCAATTATTAGGCCCACGATTAGAGAAATAACGCCAATTATAACGGCTGTATTTCTCGCATTATTAATGGCAGTGGTGTAATGACTACGGTCCATTGCTACTTCCATAACGCCTATTGCCTTACCATTAAAATCATCCACACGATATGCGTAAAGGGCCAGGTCTTGACCTTCATTGGATATTTCTATTATGACTGGTTGATCAATTGCATTTGAGAGCTGTTCCTGGCTGAGTATGCCGGCTTTGCCAAAGGTTGATGCAAATGGTTTAAATCCACCGTCACGGCTAAGTGATAATGCGATATCAATATTATATTTTTCTTTGAAATTATCAAAAAATGCTTGTCCGAAAGACATACCAAATTCTACTGAACCAATATGTTCACCTTTATGGAATACGGGTGAAATACCTCGAACGCCTAATCCGGCCACACCTTTTTCAAGACCAACGATATTTTTTCTCTGGTTATTTGTTGCAATAACTGTTTTACGAAAAGAGGATAAATCATCACCAAACTTTTGCGGCTTGTGTACCCTTAAAAATGAAGTGGCTGGAGGTGTGTGAAACTGAAACTGACGAGCAGCGAAGTCTTTCTTCATAACCTTAAAGGATGGTACAAGTGCTTCAGCTAGTTGCTCACGTTCGCCGTTTACAAACATTTCAGTAAATATTTCTACATTGGCTATCATCGATGCAAGCGCATTGGCCAAGCGCCCTTCTGAAGCCATTTCGGCCTTTGCGGATTCAAACAGCTTATGTAATTCTCGCTGTTCAGCTTCATGTACAACAGAGGTGACTGTCGTTAATACAACAGGAATATTAATCAGGGTAACGAGTAACAATACAACGCTAAAGCTGGTGCCGAGTAAGGTGCTGATATTAAATCTATTTAGCATCACAAAATTCCGTTAGAGTTGTTAAGTTAAGCCAACTTATTTATTTGGCGTAGTGAAAGACAGGTATAACTATTTAATATATAGCCTAAATTGATAAAATAATCTGCCAGATTGCAGTGAAAAAGGGTAAAGAAAGGGTGGAGGGATTAAATATTGTTTCCACCCCTTTTTTGAAAGTTAATGAAGTTTTATTTCCGGGTCTACGGTTGAGCGTAGTGCATGAGCCAGGCTTAACATCATGGTGCGGTAAAAACCAAATAAGGCAAGCTGGTGCATTTTATAAAGTGACAGGTAAACCATACGAGCGAAAAAGCCCTCTAACATGACATTGCCGGTCAGGTTGCCCATCAGATTGCCTACGGTGCTGTACTTTCCTAATGAAACCAGTGAGCCGTAATCTTTATATTTGAACTCTGGCAGGGTTTTGTTCTTTACTCTGGCACACATGCTTTTTAATAAAAGAGAAGCCTGTTGATGCGCCGATTGAGCGCGAGGCGGAACATAGGTGTTCATCTCTGGCCAATCACATTGTGCACAATCACCCAGAGCAAAAATACTCTCATCTTCAGTTGTTTGTAATGTTTGATTCACAACCAGCTGATTGATGCGATTGGTTTCAAGCCCGTCTAAATCATTTAAAAATTCCGGTGCTTTTATGCCTGCGGCCCAAACTTTAATCGCGGCTGGAATTTCGCGACCTGTGTGGGTAATCAGTTTATCTTTATCAACCTTAACTACACGTTCATTGGTGATGACATCTATATCCAGTTTAGTGAGTTCGGTATGGGTAGCAGCGGATAATTTTGGGGGTAAACCAGATAAAATTCTATCGGCAGCTTCAACAATATGTATTTTGATCTGTGACGGATTGATTTGATCTAATCCGTAAGATGTAAATAATCGAGAAACTTTATGCAACTGAGCGGATAACTCAATACCCGTTGCACCGGCACCCGCGATAACTACATCAAGCTGACCTGGTTGTAGTGGTGTGGTTTGTGTATTGGCTTTAATGTAAATTTCTAATAACTCATTTTGAAATGATTGTGCCTGTCGCTTGGTATCTAAAAACAGGCAGTGATCTTGTACGCCCTCTATATTAAAGTCATTGCTGATAGAGCCTACCGCCATAACCAGGGTGTCATAATCAAACTGACGCTCAGGAATAATCTCTTCACCTTTATCATTTAACGTGGGTGCTACGTACACAATCTTGTTTTTGCGATCAAGTTTATACATGCGACCTAAGCGATACTCAAAGTTGTTCGCTTTAGCCTGTGGCATGTATTCAACCTGATTTTCATATGAGTCAAATGTGCCAGCCGCTACCTCATGTAACAGGGGTTTCCATATATGAGTACGATTAAGATCGAGTAAGGTAATGCGAGCGGTTTTAGATTTACCTAATTTTTTGCCTAAACGCGTAGCAAGCTCAAGGCCGCCTGCGCCGCCGCCAACGATAACAATGTGGTGTGGGTTATTTTCTGACATGAGTAAATGGGGGGGTATTTAAGAGAATGCTAATTATAGTGTATATATTCAGGAATATGTATTATTTATGGGCAAATAAGCCTGGCTTTTGGTGTGTGATGATAAACTAACATGTGAAGAACAGGTTAAAATAGGTTATATTATTGTTTATGTCCGCAGTGTGATACGGGCTCTGGTTCGACTCCCCGTGTTGTCATCCCATCCTTATAACAAATGATCATACTCTTACTCATAACTAAGAATCACTCTATAGAGGGATTGTTTAGTTGTATTTATTACTTTATTTTATAGAAGACTGACTATGTTAAACGCTTTTAGAACCCTTAGCCTTATAGAAGGCTTATCACTTATCACCTTGTTTATGATTGCCATGCCAGCTAAATATTACTTCCATGCTTTTGATATTGTGTGGATTGTGGGTATGACTCACGGTTTGTTATGGCTGGCTTACGTGTTTATGTCTCTGGCGGTGAGCCATAAACAGGGCTGGTCGGTTATGTTCTGGATGTCAGTGTTACTGGCATCGGTTGTGCCATTTGCCTGTTTCTTGCTCGACAGGGAGCTGAAGAAAGAAACACTGGAAGTTGCGGTTTAAAGAAAAAGTGCAGAGAACAGTTTGTTCCAGTATAAGAACGAACTGCTCTCTGGCGTGAGGCATAAACAGAGCTGGTTAATTCTGATCTGGATATTACTGGCATCGATTGTGCCATTTGTATGTTTCCTGCTCGACAGGGATCCGTCGAAGGAAAACCTGGGTGTGGCTGTATAGCCACCTGATGAGTTTACTCAGGCATTATCTTAATATTAGCGACTGCACCATCGTTATCAAATGTTACATCCAGACTGATATCACAATCATCTTCAGAAGATGAGCAGCCCTGTTTTCCAGTTACAGATTGATTTGGTGTTAATAACAGGCTTGAGAGCCTGTCGTATTTATCGGCATCATGCGTTGGTGTGATGAGTTTATATAAAGAAAATGACATAATTTTTTAACCATTAATTTGTTAAACGTTTGAGCCTTCAACTAACGAGAGGGCCAGGTTATTAAACTTATTATCATTTGGTCTTTGATCAAGTTATGAATAATTTAGACTATATGTATTGTTAAAAAATTGATGTAATTCACATTAAGCAGTAAATTTGCGTAATTTCATATAAAAATAATTTTATGTTGAGATATCTTGTAAAAACGAATAGTAGTTATTGTTAATAATCTAAAGTTTTGATTTATCGAAATTAATAATAAAATAATGAATAAATATTGAATTCAACTCATCTGTATTTTAGTGAAATGATAATTTAAATATAGATGGGGAAGTTTATCGATGTTTCGTTTTGTGGTTGTAATTTTTATTCTATGTATAAATTTACCCGCCTATAGTCTGACTTTTTCTTCACCCCCCCGGGAATCAAAGAAGGCTGGAAATAAGTTTTACCAGCCTTTAGCAAAATATCTAACAATGGTACTGGGTGAGGAGGTTACTTATAAACATCCCTCAAACTGGCTTTATTATCAAAGAAGTATAAAAAGAAACGAGTATGATATCGTGTTTGACGGGCCGCATTTAGCTTCATGGCGCATGAAGCATTATGCTCACAAAGCAACTATGATGTTGCCTGGAGGGCTGGCATTTTACTTTATTGCCAGACGTGATAATGAAAAAGTAAACAATACAAAAGATCTGGCTGCGCAAAAAGTTTGTGTGCTTCCTCCGCCAAATTTAAATGCGCTGGTTTTACTTGAGAAATTAGATGGGCCAGCTAGAGAACCTGTTATTAAAGGCATTAAAGGTGGTTTGAAAACGGTTGTAAAAAGCCTGATTGCGAAAGATTGCAAGGGCGCGGTAGTACCGGCTGGGTTTTATAATAAAAAACTTTCAGATACTCAGCGAAGTCAGCTCAAAATAATATATAAATCTGTGCCTTTACCTAATCAGGTAATAACTGTCAGCAATCGAATGTCTTCAATTCAGGTGCAACAGGTTATAAACGCCTTATCTACAGAAGAAGGTTTGGCAATAATTAATGCGTTTGGTCGTCGGTTTGGTGGTGATTTTATTCCTGCAGTAGGAGAAAAATACATTGGTGCGTCACGTTTGTTAGAGGGTTCAATTTTAGGCTGGCAGGGTAAAAAAAATAAGAAAATTATAACGATTTCGTCGGATACCAGGTGAAAAAATAGTAGTAGATGTGGCATTAATCAGTCTTTTAATGCTCACATTCAGAAAAACAATAAAAATCAGCATCAGTTCACAATTAAGTCCTGTTCGCTTAGTCATAATTCCCAACCTGTTATTTTAAGCTAATATATACTCTACCGATATTAAATACCGGTATTATCAGAGGATACATAATATGAAAAAACTAAATCGAACTATTACATTTACAACCGCTGTATTACTAGTTTTGCCTTTCAGTTCATTTGCAGAATCATGGAGTTGCCGACATGATAATGATGTGAGAGAGATTCATATCGTACATGAGGGTGAAGCCGATGTACCGTGCAGTGTTGTTTATAAAAAGTTAACAGAAGGTGTTGAAGATCAGGTGTTATGGACGGCTAATAATGATGCAAATTATTGTCTGGAAAAAGCGCAGGGTTTAGTTGATAAACAAACAGGCTGGGGCTGGACGTGTGTAGAAACTATTGCAGATGAAACCAGTGCTGAAGAAACAACTGATGTAGAAACTACGCCTGTAGAGACCGAAACAAAAGCAGAAGCTGCACCAGAAGCTGCTCCTTCAACAGACGCAGAAGCCGTGAAACAATAAATAACCAGCTGTCTGTGAACATCGGGGCTGACCTTTACTAATATATTTAAATGTAATTGGTAAAGGCCGGCCTTTTTTATGCCTGGTCTGTTATTAAATTTTAATTAGAAATGTAGAAATGCACCTAACATCAGACCTTTAAATTCAAGATCAGCATTTAGATTGCTAACATTATCAAGTTCAACTGTTGTTGATTTATAACCAGCTTCGAAGCCCAAAACACCAATTTCATATATAGCTCGTAAGCGAATATCCTGATAAGTCACGTCAGATACACTAAGCGTATTTATGTCTCCACCAATGGAAAAACCGGTGAAAGGCAGGTCGAATTGAGCTGCAAGGTATATCATAGGGATGGTTTCAGAAACACTCACAATTTCTGTATCAATTGTGAAATCACCATCTAGTTTACGAACATTTAAACCAAAGTCGAAATTGACCCAGTTATCCAGTAATCGCCAGTAAATAATGGCATCAGTGGTATCCAGGTTAACCGAAGAGTCGCCACTTACAGGTATGCCATTAAAATCAAGGTTAGTTGCTGTGCCTGAATGTCCTAATGTGGCTCTTTCGACGCGAATATTAGGGATCAGTGGTACGAAGTGCTCAAATGCTGCATAGAAATAGGTATCAGACTCTTCTTTGTAGTTAAGGTCTGATTTAACATCCATAATATCGTCACCAATGGTGCCAAATGTACCCGTTGGCTCGTGACTCCAGGAGCCTCCACCGACATATAAGCCCAATGCATCAGCATTTACGCTGCTTGCTGCAATAGATAAAACAAAAAGAAATGGTAATTTAAACTTTTTCATACTCAATACACCTGATAAAAAACAATTGATAGTTTACTTTAACCGCATTAATCAATCTGTGAAATAGCTTAATTTTTCAAATATTGATAAAACGACTTTCAATTTGTTAAATTCTCCTACCATATAAGGTTAATGGGTGATATTTGAGGGGATTGATATGTCATATGATGAAGTAGTTGAAAAGGTTATCAAAGAGAAGGGGGTGGAGCAATCCACACTTATGAAATCACCGTGCCTGCGATATAACGGTGATTTCATTACTATGATGTTCACAAAAGAGAAAGCACTTATTATTAAGGTTTCAGCATTGCGTGTGAATGAATTAATTGCTGATGGTGTAGGACTGGAATTTAATTTCACTAAGAAAAAATTTAAGCAATGGGTGCTTATACCTATGCAATATGAAAATATGTATGAATCGCTTATTTATGAAGCTTTGGCGTACGCAAAAAATAAGTAAATTTACTTGAATGTTCGAAAGGTAAGATTAATTCTGGGTGACTCAATATTTTTCATTTTGGGTAGGCAATGAGACCAGTAAGTCTGAGTTGTCCCTTTCATCACTAAAAGACTGCCTGCTTCTAATGTAAGTGAAATGTTTTGTTTACTGGATTTATGTTTTAAAGAAAATTTTCTTTCTGCTCCAAAACTAAGTGAAGCAATAGAGGTGTTTCTTCCTAAAGCAGCCTCGTCATCACTATGCCAGCCCATAGCTTCATCGCCGTTGTGATATAAATTCAATAAACACGAGTTGTATACGGTGTGAGTGTTATTTTCTACAATGGATTTTAATTCCAGTAGATCCTTTGTCCAGTTTAGAGCATGTTTAGTGGTGTTAGAGTAAGTGTAGGCATAGTTGTTGTCACCATACCATGCGACTTTGCGTTTAGTCGTGATGTGTTGTCCGTAAATAACCGCTTCATCATTTTTCCATTCTATGGTTTTAAGTAGCTGCTTTAAATAATGCTCATTTTCTTCATGTGATAAAATACAACCAAAATAATTTAACTCTCCATCACAGGGAAGTAAATTTAATAAAGGATCATAATCAAATAAATCCATAGTCAGATTTTATTTAACTGAGCTACCAGATTGCCACTGGTTCTGCGGAGTCTTTGGCTTAACATTTGTGAAATAATCCAAAGTAAATCAAAAGCCAGTTTTGGTGATTCATCCAGTAGTGAAAATAAACTGTCTTTAGATAAAAAGAGCATTTCTGTTTGCGTGGATGCGATGGCCTGAGCTGAACGAGATTCGCCATCTATTAATGACATTTCACCAAAACTTTGAGAAGGAAATATTGAAGCTATGACATTTATTTTTGAACCGGATTCCTTTTTTATTATATCGATTTTTCCCTTTATAACAATTGCCATAGTGTTATCTTCAGAGCCCTCTTCAAAAATCACGGTTCCTTTTGTCGCCGTATAGTGCTCCATATACTTACTAATAGAACAAATCTGATTCCATGAAAAATCTTTTGCCCAGTTAGTCAACTCCAGATTGTTGGCTAATTCATCCTCTGAAAGCTGTGTTTTCTTTAGAGCCACTGCGTTACCTCGAATAGATTAAACATGATGCTTTAAATTCATATATTTGTTTAATATAGAAAAATGCTTGTGATAGAGTATACAGCCAGTTAAAAGTAAAATCTTGTTCACATATTTTCTAATGTGAATTGAGTTTGACTATTCAATGATTTATACATGTTTCAGGGAGAAATTGAGTCTGGACGTTTAATTGCGTTATCTGTTAGAACCAATAAACAATTACACGGAGGTGTAAAATGAAAAAACAAGCGAAATCAGAAAAAAACTGTCATGATAATGCCGTTGGCCAATGCGGTTTGCCAAATGTACCCGATAGAAAGCTAGATGAGCATCTTGACCCGGGTAGAGAGTTTCTTATACGTTATATAGAAAAGAAATGGGTCAATAATACAATTCTACATTATTATTTTTTTAACTCACCGACTAGTTGGCGAGCCAGCGATAATCAGAAACAGGTAGTTAGAAATGCGTTTAAAGAATGGAAACAATTAGGATTAGGACTTCAGTTTGTAGAAGTTAATAAAGCTGAGGACGCGGAAATCCGTATTGGGTTTCAACGTGGTGGTTCCTGGTCATATGTAGGGCGTGATGCTATAGATCTGGTTAGTAATGTAAATGAAAGAACAATGAACTTTGGCTGGGATTTAACAACTCCTTATGGAAAAGATACTGCATTACATGAAATTGGTCATGCCTTAGGTTTTCCCCACGAACACCAAAATCCTAATGCGGGAATCATATGGGATGTAGACGAGGTAAATAGATCTTTTAGCGGACCACCAAATAACTGGGATGAAGCTAAGATTTATCACAATATCCTAAGAAAAGTATCATCAGCTGAAGTAGATGGTTCTAGTTGGGATAAAAACTCAATTATGCATTATCAGTTTGCTGCCGGGCTTATAAAGTATCCAGCAGGTTATGAGAATAAAGCATTAATTCCACAACCTGGTTTATCCGTAACGGATAAAACGGAAGTTAAAAAATTCTATCCAGATACCAGTCAAAAACAGTTTACCGAATTAAAACCTTTTTTATCAAAAATAGTTAAACTTTCGGCGGGACAACAAATTGATTATCTTGTTAAACCGTCTATAAGTCGAAAATATATTATGCAATCATTTGGTACCATGGATACGGTTATGGTGTTATTTGAAGATGATAATGGAACGCCTGTCTACCTTGAGGGTGACGATGATAGTGGCACAAATACGAATTCTAAAATTGAATATAGACTTATAAGTGGTCGAAGTTATTATTTGAGAATGCGACTATATTATTCAACCGGTACAGGTCAGGGTGGGATAATGCTTTGGTAGGTATTAAACTATAGTTAATTGCAGGTGTTTTAAATAGCACCTGCAGACAGAATTGATATTATTACCGTCAGTGATACTGTATATTTATGGTGCCATTCCCTTATCGGAAATAATTCGTAATACTCTGCCATTGTTAATGTTGAGTGTAGTTACATCAACAGTGTGCTGTTTTTTATCACCCATAATCATATTCATTGAATGGTGATGAGAGCCATTTTTCATGGCAATTTGACCGGAAATGTCACATAAGCTAACAGTTTCTTCAGACTGTAAACTTAATACGTATTGACATGCTTCCTTAGCATCTATGTTATCGGATGTTAAGTCCATCATTTGTGCAAATTTGTGATTCATTTTTTCGGCAGCGCCTTCTTTCATAATGACTGCACCATAATGATTAGAAGTCATTATTTCATCAATTAATGAAGGGGCATTAGTGTCGTTGCCCCATTTGAGCCAGTTTTCATGGTGTCCAAAATGCAGAGCTATTTTCTTTAAATCAGCATCTTGTATACTCGCTTCTAGCGAATACCAGCGACGTATCGTTCTAGGGTTTTTTGCAGTTACATTGGAGAGGGTTTTTTTAAATTCCTGATTACTCGCACTAATTTCATTTTGTAAAATATGTAATCTATCAATTACTTCGCTCTTATATCCCATCGCTTCTTATCTATTCAAAACATCAGTGTTTTAAATACCTTCATGATTAGAAAAATACATACAATGAGATTAGCATAGTTTTAACTCATTAATAATGTCTAATAACCTTGAACTATCGATAGGTTTGGGCAGGAAGTCTCTGATACCCAGGTCTAGAAGTTCCTGATCGGATGTTTCTGGGTGAAACCCGCTACACAGGACGATGGGAATTTCAGGTTTTACTTTTAACATTTCAACTGCAAGTTCATCACCATTCATATTTGGCATTGAAATATCAGAAAGCACAAAGTCATAGTTATTTAATTTAAATTGAAATTCAGTCAGCGCATCAATGCTGTTATTAAAAACGGTGGTTTTGCAGCCGTTTAATGTCAGTAGGTCACTATAGTATTCAGCCAGACTTACGTTATCATCAACGATTAAAACTCTTAAACTATCAGCAACCATTTTATTCGGCACTACCATGTGACCCCTTTTTCAATGTTATGGTCATTTATGAATAAACATTTGAATATTAGCCACGAATCCTACTTTATTAGAACGTATATACGTAAATTAGAATATACTAATTGGGACGAAAAGTGTCCGTATGTACGCGACATGTTGATTTTTAAGCGAATTTAACAATTATTTCTTGTTTTTTATAACAAAACAGTAATTACTGTCCGAATTGTGTCCGCATTAGGGTCATTAAAAAATAGATTATTTTTTCAGATTGTATTTAGAGGGGAATTAACAAAAATATCTTAATTATTGCGATTTTTAAAATTCAATAAACGCCTGGCCGGGTTCTGTTGATAAAACAGAACGAGTTCATCATAAACCCGGTGATAATTATGTTGTAAGTGATCAGGTGCTGTAAAAAAATACTCACTGACCACAGCGAAAAACTCAACGGGTGATTGAGCAGCATAGGTATTGATGCTGGTTTTATGGTGAGTGTGAACCTGTTTCAGCAGTCGCTCAAATGCATCATTAAATATATTGTTCCATTCTGTTTCACTGCTATTAGCCGGAATTGGAGGGGTGCCATTAGCGCCTCTATTTAACATATCAATTTTATGGCAGAATTCATGAATAATAACATTATGCCCATTGTTATCATGACGTATATCTCTCTCGATATCCTGCCATGACAGAATGACTGGCCCGCGCGTCCATGATTCACCCGATAGTAGAACTTTTTTGAGGTGTACCACACCAGCTTCATCAATTTCATTTCGCTTTACCCAGAAAGCGGAAGGATATACTGTAATTTGTATAAAACCTGAATAAAAGTTGAGGCCAAGTTTTAAAATGGGCACACATGCCTGAGCCGCAATAATTAGCTTCATGTCATTTGTAAGCGTGAGACCCTGTACACCTACAAACTCTTTCTGGTTTAATAACACGGATGTAAGCGTACGTAATCGGGCCTTTTCTACAGATGATAAATATCGAATGCAGGAGAATTTCCTTATTTTAACCCAGTCTGAGTAGTGCACAGGGTATTTTTTCAGTGACCGTAATATACGCCAGTTGTTAATTTTTCTTAGTAAAATCATGTATATGTAATATGTGTAATAAAAGTAAAATTTAATTTTATACAGTTTATTGAATTAAGTGTTAAAAAAATTTAATTGACAAAATAAAAAATGAAATGTAAATCTTTAGCAACGGTCTTTATTTTTGTGACGTATGTAACGTAGTTTATATTTTTTGGAGAGTAGGATATAAGCACGTTTTACATTCGTACAGAATTATAAGGTTGTTTTTTCAAACTAAATGATAATCCATTCAAAAGATAAATCAGTCTTAAACGTAGTTTTGATATCTAACTTTTTTTGGAGATTATCTTATGCATTTTAAATCTGAGCACGCCGAACAAGTTGTAAATATTCCCCTGGTTTTTCATGCAGAAAATCTAAGTGATAAGTCTAAATTGGTAAAATCTGAAAAGAAACCACAAACCACGCCTACTTCATTTAATGATACGCAGTATAAAGTTCGTTTGATTCGTTATACCGCTAATCTAAAAGACCTAATAGATAACCCTCCTGAGTTTGAACATGGAAATTCTGATGATGTTCATAATGACCAGATTGATAATTACCTGTGGGTGGTTGGAGAATTTATTAATGCTATGCATGAGTTAGGGCATAAACGTAAATAATTAAACTACTGTAAAAATGCTAATCAAGTGAATTTTAGCATTTTTATATGTTTTTTAATGCATCTAACTTATTCAATAAGTCTTAGTTTTCTGTTTCGCGTAACCCCAAGTCTTCCATAATGGCATAAGCCGCGGGTAATACCAGTAATAATAAAAGGGTAGACGACAACATACCAAATACAACGCTGGTAACAATGGGTACGAGTATTTGTGCCTGTAAACTGGTTTCAGATAGCAGGGGTAACATACCGGCAACAGTTGTTACAGATGTAAGTAATATGGCTCTAAACCTGTCACGCACAGCTTGACTTGCCGCATCATGTAATAACATTCCTTCACGACTTCGTTGTTTTACAAACTCGACTAATAAAATAGAATCGTTAACTACGATACCCGCGAGTGAAACAAAGCCAATCATACTCGGCATGGTGATATCCAGTCCCATTAGTTTGTGTCCCCAAACTACACCGATAAGGGCGAGGGGAATATTCATTAATACGACAAAGGGTTCACGATAGTTTCTGAATTGAAAGCTAAGTAAAAAATAAACACCGATGATGCCTAATATAAAACCGGTTAGTACGGAGCTGTTAGTTTCTTTACTGTTTTTTACTTCACCTTCCAGACTGATATACATGCCGGGGTAACGTTTTTTTAAATCTGATAAAAAGCGTTTTCGTGTATCATTAATAATTTCATTCGTATTGGAAACTACCGCATCTATGTCACCGGAGATGGTAACAGTGCGTTGGTGATTAATACGTGTGATGGTTGAAAACTCACGCTTTTCAGTTATATCGGCTATCGCATTGAGTGGAATATCTGTGCCCTGGTTATTAAATAAAGCCAATTGCTCAAAATCACGTAGTGCATGTTCTCTGTCGGTATCGAGTTTAACGTTTATTTCATATGCTTCACGGCCTTTAAAAACATCATTAATTTTTATGCCCTGATAGGCTGCGCGAAGTTGCAATGCGAGCTGTTGTGCATTTAGACCGGAGGTGAGAGAACCAGGGTGCAGGCTAACAGTAAACTGAGGTTTACCGGGGCGAAGATCATCCATTATATTTGATACGCCGGGATATCCCTTAAGCCAGGTTTGTAATTCCCAGGATGCTCTGGAAAGTTGTTGCAAGTCATTATCTTGCAAGCGAATAGAAATAGCCTGACCCGCAGGGCCTATAGTTGGTTCTTTAAATTGAATTGAAATAGCGTCAGTTATAGTTGGCGTTGATTTTAACCATAAACGGCGTAACTCATTAAGTGATGTATTACGTATTTCGGCATCGAGTAAGTCTAGGCTAATGGTAGCGAGATGAGCACCTTCTTCGCCGGCATCTGCATTAGTGCTATAAAATACCTGTATGTGTTTTATTAATCTCCCTGCGCTCTCATTACCATTTTTATCAATATTAATTTCTTCAGCAGGTAGTTGAGCAACTACGTTTTGTAAACTGTTTAGTAACTCGGCAACAACTTCTTCTGTTCTATCAAAAGGTGTACCTTGTGGCATGATGATGCGAGTTTCAAGCACATTGCCTTCAAGGTCGGGAAAAGCTTTGAATTTTATATAACCAGAAGGAAATAAACTGATGGTTAATACCAGTAAACCAATTGCACTACCAACAGTGAAATAGCGATACTGAATGGCTAATTTAGATAACCTCACTACACTGTCACGCAGTTGATCAAATTTATGTTCGAAATTTAATCGCCATTTACTGGTTTCTTTTTGATGGCGGGTTTCAAGTGAATGTTTCAGGTGATGCGGCAATATTAAAAAGGCTTCGATCAGGCTGATGGTAAGTACGGATAACAGAACAACGGGTAGTACACCCATTATTTGTCCCATATCACCTTTAAGAAATAACAGACTGCCAAATAACATGGCTGATGTAGCAAAAGAAGCGAATACGCCACGGGCGACCCTACTGATTCCATCTACGGTTGCGTCTAAAGGAGATTTGCCATTTCGGTATTCGTGTTCAATGCTTTCTGAGATAACGATGGCATCATCCATTAATATACCTATCGCCATTAAAAGCGCTACCATGGAAATCATATTGATGCTGATGCCAAATAAATTCATCACCATCAGACCACCAATAAAAGAGATCGGAAGTCCGAGTGCTACCCAGAAAGTGTAACGCCAGCTAAAAAATAGAAACAATGAGATGGTTGCTAACAATAACCCCTGCCAGCCATTAGTGAGTAATAAATTTAGACGGTCCTGAACAATTGAGGCAGAGTCCTGGGTTATTACTAGTCGGGTAGACTCAGGTAAAATTGCATTTTCACGTTCTACAAAATTGTGTACGGCGTTAAAAACACTTAGCGTATCATCAGTTGTGTTTTTACTTATTTTAAGCAGTGCTGCTGGTTTTCCATCTAGTTCTACGCGCATTTCTTCGTCAGTAAATTCATCGACAATAGTGGCTATATCTCCTAGTTTTATACGGCCACCTTTTTCATCATTCAAAATAACTAGATCAGATAATTCCTGAATACTACGGCGCTCATTTTCTACACGAATTTGGTATGAGCGTTGTTCTGCTTCTAGTATGCCCGCAGGTAAATCAATTGCCTGCTGTTGTATTAAGTTGGCAATATCCGTAATACTAAGATGATAGCGGCGTAAGGTTTCCGCTTTAATACGAACACTAAACTCATGCGTAGAAAAACCGCTGACTTCTACCATGGGGACATCGGGTAGAGCTAGTAAACGTAAGCGATAATATTCAGCTAACGATTTAAGTTCGGGCTGTGATAAATCTGCGTTGATGGCGATACTAACCACGGGTTTGGTGCGACCAAGCTCTCTATAAACTGGGTCTTCGGCGTCATCGGGGAAGTCATCTATTGAATCAACTTCGCTAATAACATCATCCATAAACTGTTTCAGGTCACCGGTTTCCTGCATGTCCAGTACCATAATGCCGACATTGTCTCTGGCTTCGCAACGACGTTCTTCTAAAAAACTAATACCGTCAGTGCTATCTTCCAGCCGGTTACAAATACCTTCCTCAACCTCACTGGCACTGGCCCCTGGATAAGCAATAGTAATTTGAACCTGATTAAAGGTGATTTCTGGAAATGTTTCTTTATTAAGGCTGGGCAGTGAAGCGGCGCCTAGCAATAATATTATGAACATAAGAATGTTAGCGGCGGTGGGGTGTGCCGCGAAGAAGCGTATCATTGACTAAGCCCCGGTTGTTCACCTGCGGCACGTTGCCTCATTTTATTTTCAAATTCTGTGGCAGTTGTTATGGATAAAGGCATGCCTTCAATAACAGGAATAATATCGGTAATTAAAACTCGCTCACCTTCCTTAATACCTTTTTTAATGATGGCTAGATCTGATTGTATTAACAGGATATCAACATTTCTAATGGCCAGTTTATTGTTTTCATCGGCAATATACACACGCCCCTGATGAACAGCATCTCTAGGAATGACTAAAGCAGAATGGCTGGGAGCAAAAATATCTACTGCTGTATACATGCCTTTAATCAGGGGAGGGCGAGTCCCGGGTATAATTTTTTCGTAGGGGTTATCTATACCAACGACTATGCCGAGTGTTTGTCGTGTAGGGTCAATCGAGTCACTTAAGCGAAGCACACGAGCGTCCCATACGGCTCCGGGCATACCGTTTACTAAACGAACAGTCGCGACTAAGCCCAGGCTGTCATTAATACGACCACCATGAGCAATTTGTTGACCCGCGTCGGGTGTGTCCTGTAGATGGATTACCAGTTTACGCATTGAGTCCATTGCAAGATGAGCATTAATTTCTACACCTTTAAGATCACTTGCTTCAAACATAATAGAACCGATTGAAACGAATTCGTTCTTCTCAATATTTACTGTGCCAATTCGGGCATCAAATGGTAGTGTGATCTCGGTGCGGCCTAATATAGTTTTGCTGTTTTTTACTTCCTGCTCAGCGCGAACGATTTGTGATTTAACGGATTGTTTTCGACTGTCGTAAGAATTAATTTTTCCCTGCAATTCTTCAACCTGTTGACGCAGTTGTAAAACTTTTTGTTCTTCTGCATCAAGAGTAGATTTTGATATGACCCGTTGTTCCCAGATTTGTTTTATGCGTGCGTATTCTGCTTCACCGACGGTGAGGTTTTTCTTCGCAAGCACTAATGAACGTTGTGTTGATTTTTCACTTTCGCTTAGTTCTTTTAATGAAGAGTGGCTTGCTCTTAGATCTGCTTCGGTTTTTTTCAGGCCAACGGTATAATCTTTAGCTTCTATTCTAACAACCAGTGTGCCGGCGGGTATGGTTTCACCCGGCTTTAAGTTAGGATGCAAATAACTTACTTTACCGCTGACTTCAGCCATTCCGTTTAGTGTGATAGCGGGTTCTACGTTTCCATAAGCGGTAATGCGGGTTCGAAAAGGTATATTTTTTGCTACTATTGTTTCAACTGCTCTATCAGGTATTTTAACAGCGTCATGCTGCATGGTGGTTTTAGACTTTATTAGAATAAAGGCAACAATAATTCCCACTCCAATGGCAAAAAATAACATAGGAGGTTTTTTAATATTCATTTTCATTGTTGATTTGCCTTTTTATCTTTTAGTTTTCTACTGAGATCATAGACAGCAGACAAGGTAAGAAGTTTTGCACGGTATTATGATTAATTTTCAAAAGATGAAATATGATTGACGTCATAAAATTAAGACTATATCTTCTCTTACATGATAGGCCGTATATTGATCTATCGCATGAATAACAGGATATCTGCTACTAACTTTATTTATCAAAATTATCCATTTTTTCTGGCAATGTTTGCCAGTTACAGTCACGCATTGCTTTTGCTACAGAATGTAATGCGCCCTGTTTGATTGCTTTTTTTCGTTCGCCCTTTTTTTTGATACCATAAAACGGCAGCATAGTATCAAATGCGTTATCAATATAGTGTTGTATAGGGATCATAACATCCTGCTTGCGTGTGTGATAAGCATCTTCACCAGCAGCACAGGGTGTATCTAAAACATTAAATTGCCGACAGGCTGCCGGGCGCATCGGGTGTATGCTGCAGTCGCCATCGAGTAGAAAAGGGCAGGTATTGATATTATCGATATTCTTTAACTGCTTATTAAGTTGTTCACGTATGGGAGATTGTAATTTCTCTATGACATACCAGCTCATACCCATGAGCTCTAAGGGGTATACAGGGATGTCCTGGTGAGTGGTGCAGCAGCTACTACAGCCTTTTGCGCAAGCGAGCTCTCGACCCAGTTTGTGCTCGCGGTTAATAGCAGCACTAACCCCCTCATCAATAATTGAATAAGCATCAAGTAACGTTGTAAGCCAGGCAAATCGCTTTTCATCATCAGAGAAAGTTAAACGTTTTGGCTTTCTGTAGTCAGATTCAGTTATTTCACTCATGATGTTCATCTTTAAATTTTTATGGTTATTTAATTAACAATCATTATAGGCGAATTCCAGTAAGGGTTGTAACTTGTTAACTGGCTGAAGTTGTATATGAGTGAGTTAATTTAATTGAATTAACTCAATACTATAACCATCAGGGTCTTCAATAAATGCGATTTCTTCTTTATGGCCAGTCTCATCAACTGCATAAGTCATTGGACCTGGTGCACGTATTATTTTCACGCCTTTTTTTTCAAGATATTTACAACTGGCATAAATATCTGACACGCCGAGTGCGATATGTCCAAAACCGGTTCCATGCTGATAATGGTCCTGATCCCAGTTATAGGTTAATTCAATTGTTGTCGAGAAAGTTTCTTCGTCATAACCCATAAAAACAAGCGTGAAGCGACCTTCAGTAAAATTTTCACGGCGTAGTTCTTTCATGCCTAATGCGTTGCTATAAAATGCGATTGACCGATCCAGATCGCCCACTCTAATCATGGTGTATAGAATCTTCCCGGCTGTTGAATGTTTATTGTTAGTTGTGATCATAACTTTTTCTCATCGATTTATTAATGTAGTGGTTGAGATTGAATTTTTAACTCAACCACTACTAAAGTTGCTACTTGCAGATTTCACCGCTGTATCTGATTAAACCATACAGATTTGCCAGATCGACCAGACCGAAACTATTAAATTTTCCGCTATAACCGGTTAAAACACCGGAAGTAGAGTCAGCTTGAACCTGATATGATATTTCAATCATGAAACGGTCTTTTTTACCGGGTACGGCTGTCAGGATGCCCAGATCCTTAGTGTGCATGAAGCCTCCTTTTTCAGTCATGAAGTAGTGCTCCATATCCATTTCTAATCCTGTAGATGTTTTTCTCTGGGCTGTTACCTTACCTGATGCATTTGCCACACTACCCGTTAAGGGCGCAACGATGGTAATAGTGCCATCTTCCTGAGGAACAAAATTTGGCATACCGACTCCGCCAATAGGCATGCAGTTTTGACCTGCCTGAGCTACTGATAAAAATGAAGCGCTTAACATGGTTGAAATAATCAATTTATGAGATAGTTTTTTTAACATGATGTCACCTTTTTAGTCGTGTTTGATTTTAAAAATTAAGCGGCTTTGATGTTCATGGCCTGTTGAATACCAGCAAGATTAAATATTTGACCTGCTCCAGCCCAGCTACCCTCATCTACTTCATACATATTGACCCAGTGATTAAGCCGATCGTCATACTTACCAATTAACTCATCAACAATATCGCTGATATCTTTAACAAGTGATTTTCGTGCTGATGCATTAAGGGCGCCTTGAGGTGTTGTTACGGCAATCACCAGAGGGGCTTTGCGGTGAGGTTGACCGGCTACATAACTGGTGCCGGGGGCTTGCTCTGAATAGTTTGCCCAAACTAGAGATTGGGCTCCGGCATCGTTGATATCGGCACCTTCAGATATTAAAACGGCATCAGATATGCGAGATATCAAAGTATGCTGCTGCTCTGTATTCAAAGTACCCTGTTGGGATGTTACGTTTATTAATGGCATGTTGTATTCCTCTTTTTATCGTTAATAATGTTGTTCAAAGCGTTGGTTTCTGCGGCTTTACGGTTCTCGCAATCTGCTTCGAGTGGCGCTATACTACAAATATAACGACCGTTATAAATATATAAACATAACGATCGTTATATTGTCAACAATAAAATAGCAATCGTTATATTATGGAGGGGTTTATGAGTGAAGCACTGACTAAGAAACAGCTGACTCACCGAAAAATGCTTGATGCAGCGAGTATGGGTTTTAGACGTAATGGTTATGCGGGCATTGGTGTCGATGGCATAGCAAAGGCTGCCGGAGTAACCTCCGGGGCCTTTTATGCGCATTTTGGTTCAAAAGACAAAGCGTTTAAAACAGCTCTTGATGTGGGTTTAGATGAAGTGATTGATACCTTACCCAAAATGCAAAATGAGTCGGGGGATAACTGGGTTGAGGTTTTTATCGATTATTATCTTGGTCAGACACACCGTGATGACCTTGCGTGTGGTTGTGCCATGACTACGCTATCCCCTGAGGTAGTGCGTGCAAGTGAAGAGTTACACGAAAATTATGAAAATAAAATGAAGGTTATTGCCGAGTTGATTGCTCATGGCTTAAAAGGTGGGGAGATAAAAGAGCGTATAGCAAAAGCCTGGGCATTGCTGGGTATTCTCACTGGTGGTCTTACAATGGCGCGTGCAGTGAAAACCCAGGAAGCTAGTGATGAAATAGCCAGATCGATTAGAGAGGCAGCAATGGTAGTTGCAGGTAGAGAGTAAAAATCTTATTAGATATTTAATTCTATTGTTATTTCATAATTATAATTATAATTTTATTTTTTGTGATTTGATAACCAGAACCAGCAGATAATACTGATGATTAAAATGATGCCGAGTAGATTGACGAGTAATATCATTTTTATCATTCCTGTGAATCGTTCATATAACGTAAACGATTTGCATTGGTAACAACAGTGAAAGACGACATGGCCATAGCTGCCCCTGCGATCATTGGGTTTAATAGTATGCCCAGTACCGGATATAATATACCTGCTGCAATTGGTATGCCCAAAATGTTATAAATAAAAGCACCGAATAAATTTTGTTTGATATTTCTTACTGCGGCTCGCGAAATGTAAATTGCACTGGCAATACCATGTAGAGAACCGCGCATTAATGTTATGTCAGCGCTTTCAATCGCAATATCCGTGCCCGTACCTATTGCAAAACCCACATCGGCAACTGCAAGTGCGGGCGCATCATTAATGCCATCTCCTACCATGCCAACCGTGTTTCCATTTTGCTGTAGTTGTTTTATGGTTTCGGCTTTCTGTTCGGGCATGACTTCAGATATAACCTCAGAAATACCAACTGATTTAGCGACTGCCTGTGCAGTAAGTTTGTTATCACCCGTTAACAACACAACTTTCAGGCCAGATTTTTTTAAACGTGAAATAGCTTTAGAGGAGTCCTGTTTTATAGAGTCTGCGATTGTAATAATACCTGCAGCTTTATTATTTATAGCGAGATAAACAGGTGTTTTAGCTTCTGATGATCGGCTTGCAGCTTCATCTTTTAGTTCGTCTATATTGATATCATATTGAAGCATTAATTTTTGGTTACCCAGTAAAATATGATGATTATCAATGTCTGCTTTTACGCCCTGTCCTGAGATAGACTGGAATTGTTCAACCTTCATGAGAGTAATGTTTTGATTGCGTGCTTTTTCAAGAATGGCTTCTGCTAATGGGTGCTCTGAACTGGATTCGATACTGGCGGCAAAAGCCAGGCATTGTTCGTCACTTGAATGAGTTAAAGATTTGATATTAGTTACGGAAGGTTTGCCTTCAGTAACCGTACCTGTTTTATCTAGAACTATGGTTGTTAATTTACCCGCCTGTTGTAATGCGTCACCATTACGAATCAGAATACCTGATTCAGCAGCTTTACCAACGGCAACCATAATGGAAATGGGTGTTGCCAGGCCTAGTGCACAAGGGCAGGCAATTATTAAAACAGTCATAGTTGCTACCAGAGCATATGTGATAACTGGTGAGGGGCCCAAGTTAAACCATATAAGAAACGTCAGCACGGCAATAATTAATACAGAGGGTACAAATACTGAGGCTACCTTATCTACCAGTCTCCCTATGGCAGGTTTACTAGCCTGAGCTTCACGCACCATATTAATTATTTGTGCAAGCACTGTATCTTTACCAATATGATTTGAAGTAAATAAAAATGAACCATTTTTATTTATAGTGCCAGCTGAAACTTTTGCACCTGTTGTTTTTGTAACAGGCATAGGTTCCCCGGTGAGCATAGATTCATCTACGGTAGAAGATCCTTCTATAATTAAACCATCAACAGGAATTTTTTCTCCAGGACGAACACGTAATGTTTCCTGTAGCCCCACATCTTCTATGGGTACATCTAATTCTTTACCATCTCGCACTACACGTGCTGTTTTTGCCTGTAAGCCAATAAGACGTTTAATGGCTTCAGATGTTTTTCCTTTAGCTTTACTTTCTAATGCCGAACCAAAATTTATTAAAGCAATAATAATGGCAGTTGCCTCAAAATATATATGTTGTGCATTAATCGGTAACAGGTTGGTAAAAATTAGTACAAATACGGAGTAAAGCCATGCTGTCCCCGTACCGAGTGCTATTAGGGTATCCATATTTGCACTATGCAAACGTAAAGACTTCCAGGCGCCAAGATAAAAGTGCTTGCCTGAGTAAACCATTACAAATAAGGTTAAAATACAGGTTATATACCAGAAAAGTTTATCGGTAAAACTGTCGAGTGCAGGGAGAATTCCAAACAGGCTTGCTAAAAATAAAGGAAGCCCAATTGAAGCAGCTGCAGCTGATTTTTTTATTAACTGTTTATAATGCAGGTTATCTTGTTTTTCTTTATCAATTAATTGTTGTGCATCGCCGGCAATAAGTAGTGCAGCGTCATAACCTGCATCTCTAACAGCAGTTATTAGTGAACTAGCAGGTGCCTCTCCAGAGATGAGAGCGGTATGTTCTGCAAAATTAACGGACGCAGTGATAACACCTTCAACATGGCTTAATGCATTTTCAACACTTGAAACACAACCCGCACACGACATGCCAGAAATAGTTAAGCGAAGTTTATTATCAGACACGACTAAGTCTCCAAAAGAATCACTTATTTAATGATACGCCTGAATGATGGTTATAGTGTTATATAATTAGCGTATATATTTGTAGAATTACTCTGTGAATATGAATTTAGTGTTAATGAATATTGTCTAGCGAGCGGCGTTGTTTGTTATCTTTAAGTTTTTTAAAGGCGCTGGGAGACATGCCGGTGACCTGCTTAAATTGTGAGCTTAAGTGTGCCAGACTGCTATACCCTAAACGATTGAATATTTCTGTTAAGGATAATTCATCATAAATAAGTAATTCTTTGATGCGTTCGATTTTTAACTGTATGAAGTATTTTTCAATGGTTAAGCATTCCACCGATGAGAATAGCTGGCTCAATGAGGGGTAATCATGATTAATTGCTTTGCTCAAATATTCTGATAATTTTATTTTTTCAAGATCAGAGTCATTATTAATAAGCTGTATTAAAGAAATCTTAACTTGTTCAATCTGTGCCTGTTTGTAATCACTAACGAGTTCAAAACCGAGTGTTTCGATGGAGGACTTTATCAGCGCTACCTCTTCATCCCGAAGATTGGTATTTCCGAAATCGACTTCACCCAATATGACAGAGTATGGCTTGAGCTCGAGTCCTTGCAGTATGTCTTTTATAACCAGAATACAGCGCTCACAAACCATATTTTTAATAAATAGTTTCATTTAGTTATCCTCTAACTAATATCTAATTCACAATAGAATATATACCTGGTAACTGCTTAGTGTATGCCTGTTTATGGTGAGTAGAATAGCAATCTTTATAAATAAGCATCTGTATTTGGTTTACTAATTGGATTTAACTACAATTGAAATAGACTATTGTGTCTTTTAATTACCTCAGTAGTTTTGCGTACAAAGCATAAACTGTCACTTTCTTCATATTATAATCAAAAGAAAGCATATCTAATCTCTGGTATCAGTAAAACAGGCTTTTAGTTGAGCACTGTAAAACAGCCTGAATTAAGGCCTTCAGACAGTATTTATATAAATAATAATGCAAGTATTTCTCATTCTTGAATTTCGTAATAAGAAATGGTCAGTAATTTAAGGGCTTTACTATTAACAATATATAAATATCACTTACAAAGTGTAAGGTTTTATGCTATCTAGTATATAAGTCAAATGAATAGCGATTATTATGGTTGAACTTGATGAGAAAGATTTTAAAGATATCCTGAATGGTATGGTTGATGGTGTTATAACCATAAATGGTCAAGGTATTATTTTAAGCTTTAATAAAACTGCTGGAACCATGTTCGGTTATCAAAGTGGTGAATTAATTGGTCAAAATGTCAGTTTGTTAATGCCCGAGCCTGAACACAGCGCCCACGATTCCTATTTGCACAGCCATCTTACAACGGGTATTGCTCATATCATTGGCATTGGTCGTGGTGTCACAGCCCTAAGGAAAAATGGTGAAACATTTCCTATGCATCTATCTGTTATTGAATACCCAGCCAAAATTGAAGGTGATAGATGGTTTATCGGAACATGCAGAGACATTACCTTGCAAAAACAACAGGAGGAACAACTAAGACGTAGTCTAAAAATGGATGCAATTGGGAAACTGACCAGTGGCATAGCACATGATTACAACAATATGCTTGGCGTTATTATGGGATATTCTGATCTATTAGCGGCAGAACCTGATGTTAAACCAAAGGCACTGGAATTTATAAGGGCTATTAAACATGCAACAAAACGCGCCACTAGTCTTACGCAGAATTTACTATCCATAACCCGTAAACGTATTGATGCCGCAGAAGCATGCTTTATTAATGAAATACTGTCATTAAATCAACAAATATTAGAAAAAACACTAACGCCACAAATTAAATTATCATTAAAGCTAACTGAAGATATATGGCCAATTTTTATTGAGAAAGGTTGTATTGAAGATGCCATACTGAATTTGAGCATTAATGCAATGCATGCTATGCCGGAGGGCGGCGAACTAAATATCACGACATCAAATGTTAAGGTAAATATAGTGGACGGACAAGTTCTCAATATAGCAGCAGGTGATTATGTCAAATTAACGGTAGAAGATAGTGGTGTTGGTATGACTGAAGAAGTGGTATCACATATTTTTGAGCCTTTTTATTCAACAAAAGGTGAGAAAGGAACTGGCCTGGGGTTAAGCCAGGTTTATAATTTTATAGAAGAATCTAAAGGTACTATCCGAGTTTATTCCGAACCAGGCCATGGCAGCCGATTTACAATCTATTTACCACGTTATCTGAAAGAGCAATCTATCAGTGAAGTAGATAGCTTAATCAAAGAAAACGAAGTTAGTCTCAGTGGTTCCGCAAACATTCTTGTTGTGGATGATGAACATTACAATAGAGAACTCGCCAAACATATATTATTGCCATATGGATATACGGTGTTTTGTGCAGCTAACGCAAAAGAGGCTTTGGCTTTACTTGAAAATAAAACAATAGATTTAGTGTTAAGTGATGTAATTATGCCTGAAACTGATGGGTTTGAACTGGCACATATAATCAGGCATACACACCCTGATGTAAAAATTCAATTATGCAGCGGCATGACAAATAACAGAGGTAAATCAGTTACTGATGAAATGCTTTCAAAAAACTTACTAGAAAAGCCTTATTCATCTAAACAACTTTTAATAAGAGTTCAGGAATTACTTAATAAATAAAGTTCAATAAGATATTTAAATAAAAAACGCTAAAGTATATGGAATAGTATAATTATTTAAATCGACATAAAAATTAATTTTTTTGTCTCGAAAACCTGAAATAAAAGATAGTAAGCTTTGAGGGTATTTGAAAAAATTATTGAAATCTGAAAATTTAAGTTGATATTTAATAAACTATATTATTAGAGTGAGCTATGATTTTTTTAATAATATAGACGCTTTTTGTTTAGCTACAGCATTCATTAAAGCCTGTTCTGGATACAGGTCGTCTGGTGCGTTAATAATTCCAAGTAAACGCTGGTTATATTTTTCTTTTCCGTGAAGCCTGCCATTAAGATACTTGGCCTGTAAAAAGTCTACCATTAGTAATCGATTTTTATTGAAACTTCGGGCACGTTCAAAATATTTCCTGGATAAATAATCGTTACCACCCAAAAAACCAGGGCGACCACCGTAATAGACAGCAAAAAACAGAAAAGCGCCACCAGAATGATAAGCTTTATCCAGTTTAATGACCTGGTCCATAAGAATGGCAGTTTTATGAAGTTGAGTGAATAAAAGTAACTCTGGTTGTTTGATTTCAATTAACTTGGCCCAGCTGGTAGCCGTCCAGTAGAGTGCATCAACCGCATCTTTCGATAGTTTTTTCACTTTGTGTTTTAATTCCGGAGATTTTCCCTTTAGGTCTTCAGGTGTGATGCCGTGATACGCTAATGCTGAAATAGCGTGATTATATGACTTGTAATAAAGGTCAATGGCCTGCTTTCTATTATTATCTTCAATAAAAGAGAATGAGTATCCATAATATGCCTGTGCTGCGTAAACATGTAGGTTTTTATTGTCATCGTCATTACGTAGCATGTTCTCAAGCTGCGCAATATTCTCTGGTAGTTGTTTTTTAACTTTTAAAAGGTTTTTTTCAGCATTTAACAGGGCAATACTATCTTCAATAAAAAATGATGAAACGCGCGCAGTAAAATTGCCTAGTGAACAGGCGTTTAATGAGATTAAACTTAAACTGACTAAAGATATCTGTAGATGAAGCTTTATTGTCATGTTAGCACCAAAACAATGCTGGTTTCATGGGGGCGCAACTATCACAATTTATCAGATATATTTCTGTGATTTGGATTCAAAACTGAGTAAATAATGCAAACGGAGTTATCAATTTGGCTAGAATAGAGCTTCAACTCTATGCACGTGTAGTAATCTAAAATAAGGAGTTTTTCCTGTTGTATATCGTGTGAATGTATTAAATCGTTGGTGTATGGTGGTTTTGCCTGGTGAAACCATTATTAATAGCGCGTATTTATAGTTCTTTATGGCCAGGTATTAAATTACGTTATCTATAATCGAGTTTTATCTTATTACCAATATAGTGGTATTGAGTATTTCAATACGTATATAGGGTATTGATCACATATGCTGGCTAATGAGTTATGGAAAAAAGGTAGAGTGACAAGTTTATAGATGGTCTATACCTCCCTGCCGCTCAAATTTGGGGAGGTATGCTTAACAGTTTTTAGATATTAGTCTTTTTCATCAAACGATAACGCGCCCACACCTGTTCCACGAAACCGGACTATTACTATTTTTCCCTCATCATCTTTTAACGAGATGACATTATTCTCTTCGCTCTCGTCACCAATGAAATTTGATTTTTCAAGAACTGGTTCTCTTTTCATTAGAGAAGCGGGGGCCTTTACATTTTTTGAGCCCCAGCCATCAGGTTGTTTTGATTTATTAAAAGCGACTAATGCCAATGCAAATTTCTTTTCTAACTCAATCATTTCATCTAACGAGTCCATGGAAAACCCATTTAGAAAGCTTTTAATAAAATCATTGCTAAAACTTTCCTTCATCTTTTTCACAAGAGTGTAGGGTTGTGCAGGTGTCGCACTTAAGCGAATGGGCGCTGCTGCAGGGGTTACCCGTGGTTTGGGTTTTACACGTTCTTTGCCTTCAACATAAGCAGCGGCTTTTTCAAGATAAATTTCTTCAGGGTTTTCCTGTATAGCACGTGCCAGACTGGCACCTTTGACATCATCAAACTCACGTTTAGCAAGGACATTGGGTGAAATACCCTCATCTTTGGCCATTTCAAATAGACAGTTAGCATGGCAATGCTGAAAATAGTCTTTTATGACAGGGCTTAAAGATAAATAAGCCTCAATTTTCTCCATGCCGCTTTTACCGGGATAACCTGCACCAAAGGGTGGTTCAGCTTCTATATAGTGACGTAATGTTTTAAAGGTGTTGCCACTCTCATCATTAAGTTTTTTCCAGCCTTCTGCTTTGCAAAACTGGGCCATGGCTTCGGCAAACTTTTCAATTTGCCCGCCCTGTTTAATCATTTCGTGTTGATTGTTTATTGAATTATCTTGCTGTGTCATATTAATGGCTATCTATAATTAAGTGAAAACTGGACTTTTCTGCATATTACATAATAAGTGGACTATATTCATCCATACCCGTCGTAAGCGGTGCATGCGCATGTTATTGTAAGTTAAATAACTTTTCCATTTATATAATAAATAATTAGAAGTATGTCATCATGTCAAAAGAGTCACACTGTAATATACCGACTGAAGCTGATTATACAGGTGTAACGATAGTTGAACTATCTCCTGAACAGCCTTTAGACGATTATATACAGGCGATGAAACTTGCAGATAGTGAGGTGCTCAAGACTTATGAAGACTCCATGTTAATTGCCTGGTATGACAGAGACAGGGATTTTGAGTCGCCTCAACACGCTAGTGAATGCCACGTGAACAGTGCTATTCCCGGATATATTGATTATGCTCTCTATCACGGGGCTACATTAAAAATAGATATAGAGCATGGGCGCTTTATATTCTTTTATATTTCGATAGATTTCTAAGCAATTTAAGACCTCCTTACAATATTTATCAGGTTTATTTGTACCCATGTTTATTGAGTCACTTGAGTTAAGCGCTCTTCAGATTGTTTTTTCTATATTAGTTATTTTTCTTGCTTACATTATTAAGGGTCTCTCGGGTTTTGGTTCGGGTTTAATCGCTATTCCGTTACTGGCGTTTATTTTTCCGATTACATTTATCGTTCCCGTTTTGGGGTTACTGAATTACAGCGGTACATTGATGCAAAGCTTTCATTTAAGAAAACAGGTTGTATGGAAAGATATACTGCCATTAATTCCTTTTACTTTATCCGGCATAGCAATTGCGATCTGGTTATTAGTTAATGTTGATGAAGAAATTCTTGTAAGGGTTTTAGGGAGTTTTGTTTTATGTTATTCAATTTACTCTCTTTTACCATTGCCTGACTTTAAAGGAGGACGGAAATGGGCGGTTTTCGGAGGCGGACTAGGAGGTATGGTCGGTGCTCTTTTTGGAACCGGTGGGCCATTTTATGTGGTCTATCTGAAAATGCGCCAATTAAATAAAACCCAGTTTAGAGCAAGTATTGCGATGATCTTTTTCTTCGATGGAGGGGTGAGAATTATTGGTTATGCTTTAAATGGTTTTTATACCTCTCAGGTTTTATGGATGTTGTTAATGTTATTTCCGGTGTTATTTATCGGAATGTATGTAGGTCATCATTTACATGTAAAATTTGATCAGAAAAAGTTTAATCAGGTAATCAGTGTTTTACTGATGGTGAGTGGCTTAATGCTTTTGTATAAATCGATGACATAAAGAATAGCGGTATAGATTAATATTCTGAGAAATGAAGCTTAAGCACATATTTTCGATCGCTTTCCCCGTGTAGAGAGTCATTTGCTTTGAGAATGACGGTGTCCACAGAAGGTGGGATTTTAATGTTTCTTATTGTACGGGTGAAAGGTTGTTCTTTAACATGTGGATGAGCGAGAGCTCGATGCCCAAGCAGTTCACCATTGGTAGTGAAAATCTGCCAGCCATTAGCAAAATGTGTCCAGCCTTCATCTGCGTGGCTCACAGTGACATCGAACTTACATAATCGCTTATGATTGCATTCAGCTTTTACTTTTTCAATTACAGCCTGACCGGCTAATAATGCGGGTGATAAACAGCATGATAGTATTGTTAATGTGGCGATTTTATAAAAAATATTCATTATAGTTTTCAGGCCTGATTTTCTGGTTAGTTTTTATGGGGTAGGAGGGTATTCGGAAAATACGGGTAAATCATCCTGACATGACCATTGTGCTCGTGAATCCCAGAAAATATGACCCTGTGGCGAAATAGGCGGTTCAGTATCAAGAGAGCCAGCGGGAATTAATACCGCATTTAACTCAGGTACAACGCGCGGCATTGGGCTGCCACAGTTCTGGCAGAAACAGTTATAAAACCTTTCTGCTTCGGGGACCTTATAACGAGAAAGGTTCCCTTCACCCTGTGTCCAGCTGATACTCGTGTCGGGAGAAATTAATAAATTACTGGCATGTCCGGTACCTGTCGCTTTACGACAGCGCTGACAGTGGCAGTGGTAAAAACGTCTGGTTTCTCCGCTAACTGTATATTTAACTGAACCGCATAAGCAAGAACCCGTTACTTTAACCTCTGTCATGTGATTAATATCCTTGCTTCTATAGTTTAGTTAATAATCTAAATTAAAAAAATAAATTTAATTATTATATACTAGGTAAGAATGCCGGTAAGGACAAGGTATTAAATCAGGTAATGGGTATACCTGATATTGAAAAAAATAATTTCCTCCAGGTTCTATTTCAAGGGTCTATTTCAATTGTTTGATAATATTACTTCATTTCTTAATACGAATATTCATGAGCTGCAGAGTAGTCAGCAGCGAATAGCAGTGGTTTTTCATGTTTCTGATAACGATGAAAAGTTAGGCCGCTTTTTAAATAATTTACCCTACAGTAGAAAACTGATTATTTCGACTGAAATAGAAGGCGCTTTAAATGCAACGAGATCAGCTGAAAAGTTGGGGGAAGAATATGATTTAGTTGTGTTTGATGCACGTGAAATATTTAACCCTGATTCATTAGGTGTGGTCTCAGGTGTACTTTGTGGTGGCGGTTGTCTGCTATTGCTACTGCCGGAAGAACAAAAATGGGTTGATAATGGCAGTCTTTTTTTAGATCATGTTAATAATTTATTGAGTAATCAGGCCGGTATTTATTATTTTAATATTGGTCATTCTATTGCAGATAAAATTCCAACTGTTAAAGAGATTATAGAACCAGAAAAGAATATATTACCTTATAGAACTCTTGATCAGAAAAATTCAGTTGAATTGATTGTTAATTCATTACAGAGAAATGAAAAGTATTGTGTTGTACTAACTTCAGGTCGAGGCAGGGGAAAGTCATCGGCGTTAGGTTTTGTTTCGTCCCTGTTATTAAAACACGATAACTATACAATATTAATAAGTGCGCCAAAATTATCAGTTGCAAATCCTGTGTTTGAGCATTTACAGGCGCAGTGTCCACAGGGAAGAATGAGTAGAAGTGAGTTTATATATAATAATTCTTCTTCTATCCATTTTATTGCTCCAGATCTGCTTTTGGAAAAAAAACCGCAAGCGGATGTTTTATTTATTGATGAAGCGGCAGCAATACCCCTTTCAATGTTACAGGCACTATTAAGTGCTTATAAACGAATTGTATTTTCTACAACAACCCATGGTTATGAAGGAACGGGGCGAGGATTTATACTTAAATTTTACCAGTTACTTAACGATGAAAAGCCGGGCTGGGATAAAGTTGAATTACACCAGCCTATTCGCTGGATAGAAAATGATCCATTGGAAAAGTGGATTGAAGATATCCTGTTCCTTAATATAAAGCTCGATGTTAAACCTGAAATACCACAGGATGTGTCAGCCTGTATTGTGCAGGAAGTTGATAGAACTACACTACTTAAAGATAAAGACAAAGTTGACGCTTTATTCTCATTACTGGTTTTTGCTCATTACCGTACAAGTCCTTCTGATTTTAAATATATATTAGATGATGAAAAAATCAGAATTTATAGTCTTGAATATAACGGCAGAATTTTAGGTGTAGCGGTTATAAATCAGGAAGGGAGTTTCGATGCTTCATTATCAACAGCCATATATCGAGGTAAACGAAGACCCAAAGGTCATTTGTTGGCGCAGACACTGTGTTTTCACGGGGGTAGCGAACAGGCCGCGACGTTAAAGTACAGCAGAGTAATGCGTATTGCTATTCATCCAGAAATACAGCAAAAGGGACTGGGTAGTTACTTATTGGAGCAGACTCTGAAAAGAGAAAAGAAGTTGGGAATGGATGTAATCGGTAGTAGTTTTTCTGCCACCGTTCCGTTGCTGGATTTTTGGAATCGGGCCGGTTTATCTTTGTTACGAATGGGTTTCAGCCGTGATCACGTTACAGCTTCTCACTCCGCTGTAGTAGCTAAGGCATTGACATCAAACGGTGAAAAAGTAATAGATGATTTATTGTTAAAGTTTACCCGGAATATTTTATTCTGGTTAAGAGGTCCGTTATCAGGTGTGTCTATTGAAATTAATGAGTATATTTCTGCGTTTGCTGTAGATGATGGCGTAGAGCATGTTAATGAATTTGATTTAGAAGATGTGCTGTCTTATGCACGCTTTAATCGAAACTATGATGCGTGCATGCCAGCGATAACCAGGTATGTTAATAGTATGCTGCCTTTCTCAGATGGTATTAAGGATAAACTAAGTGAGAGTGAGTTGTTAATAATCTGTCTAAGTGTTCAGCACATGAATGACTGGAAAATGATTGTTAATGAAACGGAGGCTAATGGTAAAGCGCAGGCAGATTCAATGTTGCGTTCAGCCCTGGATCATTTATTAGAATTAAATTGAGGTTAAGTTGGTGTTTTGGTAATTGCCCGTTATTAATTTGTGGCTGATATTAAGTTATTCTGCTATACAATGATCTGATTATAAAAATAATAAATACTATGGAGAGAAGTATGGCTAATGCATATGAAACACCTGAATCAAATCTAGTGAACGAAAATGTATCTACAGGTGATTATGGTTCGGTTGAAAAAGCGATTCGAGGTGAGTATGAGTTTTCAATTGGTAGTGTGTTAAGTGAGGCCTGGGAAAAAACTGGTGGTAGTAAATGGCCAATTCATCTTGGTTTCTTTTATTATTTTTTAGCCGTTATTGCCGTAATGTTTGGTTTGGGTCTCGTTATGGCGGGTTTAGTGGCTATTACTGAGGAGCCCGGTGTAATAGTGCTGGTTCAAATTGTGACGCAATTAGGTATAAACCTGATTGTTATGCCAATGATTATGGGTATTGTTATGATGGGCATAAAACGTTCAGTTGATGCGCCTATCAGTGCCAGTATGGTATTTAATAATTTTTCAAAAATGTTACCGTTATTTGCCACTATTATTCTTATGTATATCATGATGTTGATTGGTTTTCTATTGTTCGTTATTCCAGGCATATATTTGATGATTGCATATTATATGGCCATGCCGTTAGTTGTAGAAAAAGGCATGGGGCCCTGGCAGGCAATGGAAACTTCACGTAAGGCTATTACGCATCGCTGGTTTTCTGTATTCGGTTTGTTTATAGTTATGATCATAATATTAACAATTTCAATGATCCCGTTAGGTCTGGGTATGATCTGGACATTGCCAATGATGATGATTGCTTACGGTATTCTTTATCGAAATATGTTTGGTGTAGAAGCATCAACAGTCGCTGAGTAAAAGGAAATTTTATGAATAAATTGTCTCTAGTCCTACCCTTGATTACTTTGTTGGTGGTTGCCTGTGATTCGAATCAGGAGCCGCAAAAATCAGCCATCGAAACATCGACCATAGAAAAAACAGTAACACCAGTGGAGCCTACAACAGTTGTTGTGAAAAAGGATGTAGCCCCTGAAGTTGAAGTTAAAACTGAAACTACAGCTGAAGTTAAGGCGGTAAAGCCTGAAATTAAAGTTAGTATGAGTGGTGAGCAGGTTTATAAAAAATCCTGCCAGTCATGTCATGCTTCTGGTGCGGCAGGTGCACCAAAACTGGGGGATGCTGTAACCTGGAAAGCTAGAGTTGCTAAAGGTACTGATGCTTTGTATTTATCTGCACTGAAAGGTGTTCCTGGAACTGCCATGATGGCAAAAGGTACCTGTGGAGCGTGTAGTGAAGAAGAGTTAAACGCTGCAGTTGATTATATGGTGTCTAAAATTAACTAATAATTTATTAGTTAAGAAGTAACAATCTAATGCGCTAAATGCTAAAGGTGCACAAATTTTGTGTTCTATTAGTTTAGATCGCCCCTAAAGAAGTATCCTATATTACATGGCATTAATCTGGAGCAAACAAGTTTCTGGTGTCCGTTACGAAGTGCGCTCTGCCGGTAGTAGCAAACGCCTGTATACAGATGGTGTTTTTCATAGTCAGTATAATCCTAAGCAAATGTTAACAGGACATGTATGGGATTTATTAATGGTTCCAGCATTCTTTTACCCAAAAAATACAATTAAAAGAGTATTAGTTTTAGGTGTAGGGGGAGGCGCTGTTATGCATATGTTGCGTCACTTTATTTCACCTGAAAAAATATTGGGAATTGAGTTAAATCCAATACATATATCGGTAGCGCGTCGATTTTTTAATTTAAAACACCAGTCAATAGAGTTAATTGAGGGGGATGCCATTACCTGGCTGGAAAATTATCGAGGTGATAAGTTTGATATGATTATTGATGATTTATTCACTGAGGAAGACGGTGAACCCGTTGCGGTAGTTAATGCAAATGGCAAGTGGTTTTCATTTATGTTGAAACACCTGAATAAAAACGGCGTTATTGTCAGAAATTTTGTTAGTAAAGAAGAATTGCTAGATTCAGCGGGTATTAGCAATCAATACATTAGCAGCAAGTTTTCCTCAGTGTTTCAACTGAGTAATAATCTAAATGAGAATTTTGTGGGGGTTTATTCAAGAGCGGATGTAAACAGTAGTGTGTTACGTAAAAACTTGATAAAGACGCCTAAATTAAATCCGGTACTTAAAACAAGCCGCTTGAATTATAAAATTCGAAAGATAGTTTAACCGTTGGGAACCAGCTCTACCACCCTAGTGTTTAGAGTGTGGTTTTGTATTACAGATATAACTAGTGTTTGCGAGGTCTTCACTAACCCATTTCACATATTGTTTGAACAATTTGTATTCCTGTATATAACGGGGGTCTGATGCTTTATGTGGTTTACTGATTAGCTTTTTGAAATCAGCTATCTGATCTAATAGATCTTCCATTTCATCAATGCAGCAGTCTTCGTCACTGAAATTCTTTACCGACGACACGTGATTCTTCATGCTGCGATACTCTTAAGTGTTTGAAGTTGTGCGCAGAAATTGAGTAATTTCCCAGACCATTGATAGTCATCACTATTGTCTGAAGTAACAGGCGTAATTAACTCATTCAGCTCAAAAAGCTGAGCGGTAGTTTGTTGAGTCTCGGGGCGTATATCTTTCAGACATATATTTGCATGAATAGACTTAAGTTCATAACTGAGGTGCTGACTAAATAAATTACAGGCATTTTTAAAATCCATATCTGCAGGATTATCCGTATGACTTACAACGTCGCCAAAATTAAGAATTTCCTGCTGTAATTCTTGAAGTTTGTTTGTTATATCCATTTTCCCCTCACCATTTTGCATTTTTGTTTGAGGGTATTTTAAGGTTTTATTACAACTTTATGTGGTTATTCATGCTGAAACATTTGTCAGATAAATCCTACACACGTTTGGGGGATATAAAGGTGAAAATTGAGTTTCTCTATATAAAACAATAAGATAAGATGGGTTTAGTGTTTTTTTAGATATTTGTTTTTGTGTGAAGAATGAGAACTGCTGCACAGATAGTTTAAATTATTCGTGTTTAATCGTTGAATTGTGTACGAATTGTTAAACCCTGAGCCATCAGTGTTTCTGCCATGCGAGCGAGGTTGTCTTCATTCGCAAAGACAGTATCCCCATGACCTTCAGCCTGAAGGATGGTTTTAAGGGTTTTAGGGTTTACAACCGTGAGCTGCCAGGTATTGTTATCTAACTTATGTCTATTGATTTTTAACTTACTGCTACCAAAGCCCCATTGAGCACTGTTATTAAGGATGCCTGTGGTATATTTCTGTAAGTCGGATAAACCTGTCGAATTAGAAACCGGTGTATAGGTTTCAGGCTGAACTGAATGGGCATCCTGAGGTTTGTTGGCTTTTTTCATATTTATTTTCTTATTAGTATTCTTTAACTGGGTGGTATTTTAATGGCTATAAAAAATTAAAATACCAGAATTAAATAAATTTGTGAACAAATCTACAAATTAACTGCCGAACGGAATAGTTCTTTTACTGTTTTAGCAAATAATAATATTTTGTAAGATATTGAATTGTAATGATATATTGTCTTATAGGCGAATAACTAAGCAAAAAAATTAAAATTTTAAATAATGTTTGAAATATTTAATTAATGATCTGAAGGTTATATAGAAGAAAAATGCGAAATATTATAATTGTTCTAACTCTCATTATGTCAGTAATGCTTTTTATCGGTAATCCTATAGGTAGCTCTTTCCGCCTGTATCAGGGGCTCTGGAATACAGGACACCTGTTTTTCTTTGCTTTGTTAACCTGGATTTTTATTACCCAAACGCCTCTTATTAAACGAAGCTGGTTGAGAATGCTGGTGGTCAGTTTGTTATTTAGTTTCCTCTTGGGGGGCTTGATAGAGGTTCTACAGTTTATTATCGGTCGATATATGGAGTGGCAGGATCTGTTTACGGATATGTTAGGTGCACTTCTTGGTTTTCTAATGGTGCAGTTTTATGTGCCCGAAGAGCGTCGTCCATTTAATCGGCCGGTTATTGTGCTGTTATCAATGGCTGTATTGTTAGTTGCGTTTTATCCTGTGATCAGCATTATTCGAGATGAATTAAAGATTGAAGCGGATTTTCCTGTGATTGCTAACTTTGAATCAGAAGATGTATTGGCTCGTTGGGATAATGAGGATGTGGGAAGATTTGAGATAGATCGCCAGCTTTATGTAGAAGGGAAATCGTCTGCTTATATTGAATTTGAGTTAAGTGATAAATATGATGAATATTATCCCGGTGCTGCACTTGAGGTTATATACCCCGACTGGTCGGCTCATCAGTATTTAAATATCAGTATTCATAATGATCAGAATGAGAACCTGGACGTTGAAGTGAAAGTATATGATCGTTTGCATCGACAAACAGGTTACGAGTACAGTGATCGTTTTAATTATGAAGTAAGCCTTGTTCCAGGCTGGAATACTTTGAAAATTAATCTGCAGGATATTTCAAATGCGCCACAGGGCAGGCGCATGAATTTAGCCGATATAGCCGGGTTTAGTATATTTTTGCACAACCCGGAAACGGTTAAATCAATACATCTTGATAATATCCATCTATCAAAATAAGTGTTATAGGCTTCGACAAGACCGACAAACATCTATAAAATTGCCGGTTTTCTCCGTTTCAGCACCCGAAGGTGATGTATGAATAAGAAGGTTGGCGTGGTGATGGGCAGTAATAGTGACTGGCCTGTTATGCAACATGCTGTACAGCAATTAGAAGCGTTTGGTATAGATTACGAAGCGCGGGTCGTATCTGCTCACCGTACACCGGATTTATTATTTGAATACGCAGCTACAGCACGTGAAAGAGGGCTAGCCTGTATTATTGCAGGTGCCGGCGGTGCGGCGCACCTGCCAGGTATGTTAGCGTCTAAAACCACGCTGCCCATATTGGGTGTACCGGTTAATTCAAAGTATCTGAAAGGCATGGATTCTTTGTTATCCATTGTGCAAATGCCAAAAGGTATACCTGTTGCTACATTTGCTATTGGTGAAGCTGGTGCGGCGAATGCCGGATTATATGCGGTTTCTATACTGGCCATTCAGGATGAAGAATTAGCTGAAAAACTGGCTGATTTTCGTGCAAATCAGCAAGAAGCTGTTCTTGCTATGCAGCTCCCACCAGAAGAATAAATATGTCGTCCTCTACGAAATCTGCTCCATTATTGCCTGGCGCTACATTGGGTGTTTTAGGTGGCGGTCAACTAGGGCGTATGTTCTGCATGGCGGCTCGTAATATGGGTTATCGAACGGTTGTTTTAGACCCGGATGTTAATAGCCCTGCAGCTGAAGTCGCGGATCATCATTTACAGGCTGATTATACTGATGGAGACTCGTTGGCGAAGATGGCTTCGATGTGTGATTCCATTACCACTGAATTTGAAAATGTGCCTGCTGAGAGTCTGAAATTTCTGTCTTCTCACAAACCGGTTCATCCATCGGCTGAGGCGGTTGCAATTGCCCGTCACAGAATTCAGGAAAAAGATTACGCTAGAGACTCTGGTCTAAATCCAGCGCCTTACGCTTTAATCACAACAGTTGAGGATTTTGATGCGGCCATATCTGTAACCGGATTGCCTGGCATTATTAAAACCACGACAATGGGTTATGACGGTAAAGGTCAACAAATCATTAATGATAAAGCTCAACTTGAGTCTGCGTTTTATGACCTGGGTCAGGTTGAATGTGTTTTAGAGAAGAAAATGGATCTTGCGCTGGAAATATCAGTGTTACTGGCGCGTAATGTTGATGGTGAAGTAGCCTGTTATCCGCCGGGTGAAAATGAGCATGTTAATGGTATTTTGCATAAGAGCATTGTGCCGGCGAGGGTCGATGAGGTTATTGCTGAAAAAGCACGTCAGCAGGCCATTGGTCTTGCCAATAAAATTAATTATGTTGGCGTATTAGCTGTTGAGTTCTTTATTACTACGGATAATCAGCTTATCTTTAATGAAATGGCTCCTCGTCCACATAATAGTGGGCATTACACAATGGATGCCTCAGTTGTTTCTCAGTTCGAGCAACAGGTTCGTGTGATCTGTGGTTTAACACCAGGTGATGCCCGATTAACTAGCCCCGTTGTGATGATTAACCTGCTAGGGGATCTTTGGCCGGTTAACTGGTTAAACTGTCTTGCAGACCCGACGCTTAAACTTCACCTTTATGGTAAACATGAAGCAAGAGCGGGCCGTAAAATGGGTCACATTAATCTGTTATCAAGCGACATAGATCAGGCAGTACAGGCTGCCGACAAGGTTTTTAATAAGCTTAAAAGCTAGTGTTGCTGCTGAAGTGAGGTGCTCAGTTCCTGTTACGCGAGGCACTGACCGCTCTATTCATACCTTATATTTATCATAACAAGCTTGAACCAGCTCTCAATTCAATCAATAAATTATCTACCGGATTGATGTTTACTCCGGCTCTGTCATAATCAGACAAATATTATAATTAAAGCGCTTAAATCAAAAAAGAGCGAAACAGGTGTGTGTGATGAGTTTATCTGAACCGGTACAAGAGTTTCATGGAGAGCTGGGGCGTCCTGAAAATGAGCAGATGATTGATTTTCTTAAGCAATATCAGCCTTCTGCCCATTCGGATATAGTTCAACTGTTAGTTGAGTCAACCAGTGATTTAGACAGTATAAAATTCTATTGTCCCGATACTGATAATCATGCTTATTATTTAGCGCATACCCCAGATGGTGTAATCTTTGCCGCGGCAATTGGCATGAGTGCTTTGATGTATCGTTTGCCTAAGCAGTCTATGTCTGGAGCGTTGGTAAAGGGTGGTGAAATCTTCAAAGAAATTGGCGAGCCGTGGGTGAGCTTTAATCCTTTTTGGCCCGATGATGATGAAAAGAAAAACAAAGTAAATATGCCTGAGATGAAGCAGTGGGCCAAACTTGCTTATTTACACGCACTATCCTGAATTATGTCCTCTAATCAATCCTCAGCTATTCGTTTCTATAAAATATGCGCATTTTTGGGCACATTAATTATTCTTGCGGATATTGGTTTTTCCTGGTCACGCATACAGGCGTTTGAAAATACGGTAACTAATGTATTTGAAAGTATGGTAACTAACCAGATGGAACTTGATGGTTTACAACAGGAATTAACCCATATTGGTAAAGTGTTAACGCAGGCAAAAGATACTAGTGTGGATGCACCAGAGGTTGATGGTGTTGTATATACATCATATGAAATTGAACGATTGAAAAATGAGCAGGCGAGCATCAGGTTGCACATGCAGGAAAAACAGCTGGATCTAGTTAGTTCTAGCAGCGAAAAAAAATACATAATGAACGAAGTGCGTATTCTATTTTTAGGGTCGTTAGTGTTTCTAGTGTTGGGTACACTGTTATCCGCATTTGGTTATCTTGCCTGGTATTTCAAAATAGAGTTATTCGAAGATAGACGTAAAACTCCCAGATAAATAAATCTGGACAAATAATTTCGGGTAAAACTTAAAAATATTGACGCAGAGGCGCAGAGTTTTTTGTTTTGAGTCGTGGTGATTACACTTGTCAATTCTGGCAGTTTAAAAGTTAAAAAGTATTCAATAATTCTTATTAAGTAACTATATTTTCTCAGCGATTTTGTGTCTCTGCGTCAAAAAAACATGTGTTTTTTGAAAAAAACGATAAAAGTTATGGGAAAAAATAGAGGTAAGAAAGGGCGCTTTTTATTGACAGCGAATCCCCAAAATAGCACTACCAAAAAATGAAGTAAAGTTATTTGTTTTATTTTGTGAAGTTTTTATTAAAATGTTGTTTTTATTGGTTTTTTTCTTGACCTGTTAAACTCAATCCACTATAAATTTAGTTAATTGAAAGCACTTACACCTAAGGAGGTGATCTAGCTAAATCTGATATATAGACCTGGAAAATAGTTTTTTGACAAACAGTATTTCTGATTTGCATTGTTTAACTAAATCAAAAGGTGCCATATGCCAAGACGTTCAGCTTCACAGAAAAGAGCTGCGAAACAAGCAAGAAAACGTATCTCTGACTCATCGGTTGTTGTTGATATCAAATCACGCAACTCGTTTATCGAAACACAGACTATCACAGCAAAAGCTGCGCCGCCGCTTCAGGCAAAAACCTTATCTCAGGGTCACTACATTACCGCAATAAAATCTCATAAGTTAACTTTTGGAACGGGCCCAGCCGGAACCGGGAAAAGTTATGTAGCGGGTGCTATTGCAGCAGAAGAATTAGAAGCACGGCGAATTGAAAAAATAATCATTACTCGGCCAGCAGTAGAAGCAGGTGAGAATATGGGGTTCTTACCCGGTGATTTACATGAAAAGTTTGATCCTTATTTTGATGCGTTTCGTGATTGTTTAAATGAACGTTTAGGTAAAGGAGCCGTTGAATGTGGTTTAAAAAATGATCGCATAGTTGTTTCACCTTTAGCTTATTTAAGGGGTAAAACGTTTAATGATGCTTTTGTTGTTTTAGATGAGGCTCAAAACTGTACCAAGGCTCAGTTAAAAATGTTTTTAACGCGCATTGGTGAAAACTGTCGAGTAGTTGTGAATGGTGATATTCGTCAATCGGATATTGGTAATCAGTCGGGATTACAGGATGCGATAAACCGATTGGGACATCTGAACTCGGTTTATGTTCACACATTTGAGCATGATGATATTGTGCGTAGTGGTTTGGTGAAAGATATTATTGAGTGTTATGAAAAATAAGTAATATAGTATAATCATTAAGCTGTAATATAATTGTGGGGCGCATTTTGCGCCCCTTTTGTTTTTTTCCACAGAGGCACAGAGAGCACAGAGTTAGATGATTATCAGGTGCTACGCACCCGATAACAATAATACGCTTTTCTCTGCATCCTCTGCGTCTCCGTGGCAAAAGTAATTTAAGAAAAGTTAATCTCCATTATGGGCAGATATAGACCTCCCGCCAAAAAAGGCTCTCCTTATATCACTGTTGAAGGCATGGCAGCACTTGAGCAAGAGTTGGATTGCCTGTGGAACAAACGTCGACCTTTAGTGGTAAAGGCATTATCAACTGCGGCAGCAGAAGGTGATCGTTCTGAGAATGCAGAGTACATTTATAGAAAAAAAGAACTGGGTGAGATCGATCGTCGAGTTCGGTTTTTATCAAAACGGGTGGATGAAGTAAAAGTCGTGAGTGACACACCTAAAAAAACCAATCAGATATTTTTCGGTGCCTGGGTTGAGTTAGAAGATGATGACGGGGAGTTGATTCAATATAGAATTGTAGGCCCTGATGAGTTTGATTCTGAAAAGGGTTTTATTAGCATGGATTCACCGGTAGCTAAGGCATTAATGAAAAAACTTGAGGGTGATGATGTAACGATTAAAACCCCTGGTGGGGTGATTAATTATTATATTAATCGTGTGCAGTATCAGTCTTTTTGATGTGTATCTGTATCGGGTAAGACTCTATCGCGACTTTTTCAGATTGCTAAACTGGTGAAACCTTACCCTGTTTAGGCTCATCCCCATCGGGGAAAGGTCTCGCTTTTTGAGCCCTGTCCCCTTAACCCATACCACCAAGAGTTGTTAGTGTAGGGAGCCGACTCCGTAAAACTCTTGATGGCATCAAAACAGGGGACAGAGCGGGAAAGATGCTCTTTCCCCGATGGATATGTGCCTGAACAGTGCATACTCTTACCAGTTTATAACTCTGTAAAATACCTGTCTCTGACAAACGCCAGCCATAAAGCAATTCATTAAAGTTTTTCAGATATCTGACGATATTCCTAATATGCCCAATAACGATATATTTAAGTCTCGATTATTAATCACTCTGCTGTTTTTGATACTTTCATTCAGCCTGCACGCTGCACAGCGTTATCAGTCGTCTGTGGATGAAGCAAACTGGAAAGTCCACTCTAGTCCCATTCAGTGTGAAATGTTACATGATATTGATCACTACGGTCAGGGGCGTTTTATATATTCGTCAGGTGGTGAACTGGCTTTTCAGTTGCATTCAAGAGAAGCAGCAAGACGTAATAGCGTTGCTAGCCTGTATTCATTTGCACCTTTCTGGCGTGAACCTGAAGAAAAAGAGCTGGCTCAACTGACAATATCCAAAGGAAATATGCCGTTTTATATTGGCGGTGATCTTGCCTATAGAATGTTATATGAGTTACAGGCAGGTCGTCACCCGACTTTCCATTATAAGGATTGGGCAGGGTTTGAAGATGATGTTTATGTTTCTGTATCGTCTGTTAAATTTCACAAGCACCTTGATGATTTTACCCTGTGTATAAGTAATGCCCTTAAATATGGATCTGATCAGGTTAAAGATACAGCGTTATATTTTGCAACTGATCAATCGAAGTTAAGTAAGCAGGAGAAGGCCAAACTCTGGGAAATTGCCATGTTTGCTCGTTTTGATAAAGGCATGAAAATACAGTTAAAAGGCCATGCTGATGGGCGAGGTAGGCGTATTTATAATAAAAAACTATCTGCACGTCGGACGGCTTCTGTTGAAAAATATCTGATTTCAAAAGGCGTGCCTGAAATTCAAATAAGTCAACTGGCGCTTGGTGAAAGCCGGCCTTCAGCGAGTAATCGTAGTTCACGGGGGCGTAAGAATAATCGGCGGGTTGATGTGTATATCAAACACGATAGTGATTAGTCGATTAAAGATCTCTGCTTTAACTCAACTAGTTGCCTAAATTCTGTTGAAAAAAGCTTTAAAAGCCCCCACGAAAGTCTTTCCTACGGTATAATGCCTGCCCTTTTAAAGTGCGCGGAGCAGATATGTCCAAGGTAAATAAAGTCGTTTTAGCCTATTCAGGCGGTCTTGATACATCCATTATTCTTAAATGGCTGGAAGATACCTACGATTGTGAAGTAGTGACATTTACCGCTGATATCGGTCAGGGCGAAGAAGTAGAACCTGCGCGTGCTAAAGCAAAAGCGATGGGCATTAAGGAAATTTACATTGAAGATTTACGTGAAGAATTTGTACGTGATTACGTTTTTCCTATGTTCCGTGGTAATGCTATTTATGAAGGCGAATACCTGTTAGGTACATCTATCGCACGGCCTTTAATAGCTAAGCGTTTAATAGAGATTGCTAATGAGACCGGCGCGGATGCAATATCACATGGCGCTACGGGTAAAGGTAATGATCAGGTTCGTTTCGAATTGGGTGCATATGCATTGAAACCGGGCGTTCAGGTAATTGCTCCCTGGCGTGAATGGGACCTAAGCTCCCGTGAGTCTCTTATGAACTATGCGAAAGAGCATGGTATAGAAGTTGATTTTGCGAAAAACAAGAAAAAATCACCTTATTCTATGGATGCTAATCTTCTGCATATTTCATATGAGGGGGATATTCTTGAAGATCCGTGGGCTGAGGCTGAAGATGATATGTGGCGTTGGTCTGTATCACCTGAAAATGCACCAGACAAGCCAACCTACATTGAATTAACCTATGAAAAGGGTGATATCGTGGCAATTGATGGCAAAGAAATGTCACCGGCCACGGTGTTAGAAACCTTGAATAAACTAGGTGGAGATAACGGTGTAGGTCGTCTGGATATTGTTGAAAACCGTTATGTTGGCATGAAATCACGTGGTTGTTATGAAACACCAGGTGGCACCATAATGATGAAAGCACATCGTGCGATTGAGTCTCTCACACTGGACCGTGAAGTTGCTCACCTTAAAGATTCTTTAATGCCAAAATATGCCGAGTTAATTTATAACGGTTACTGGTGGAGTCCTGAGCGTGAAATGATGCAGAAAATGATCGATGAATCACAAACTCATGTTAATGGCGAAGTACGCCTGAAATTGTATAAAGGTACTGTTTCGGTTGTTGGTCGACGCTCAGAAAATGATTCGTTGTTTGATGAAAAAATTGCCACATTTGAAGAAGATGACGGCGCTTATGATCAAAAAGATGCTGCGGGTTTTATTAAGTTAAACTCACTACGTTTAAGAATTGCCGCTAAACGTAATAAATAAAGCCGTTATGGTAGCAGGTCATGGTTCCAGGTAGTGGTTTCATGGCTTAACAGCTTTGTAGTATAAAAGCCCCTGTAAATAATTTGCAGGGTTTTTTTTTAGCTATTTCAATATGATTTCATTTGTTTTAACCCTCTAAATCCTCTCATATCTGGCTCTCTGTCACTTAATACATGGTCTATAATAATTAAGGACGAATAATTATAGATATGGAGAGCAGGTTTGGCACCAAAACTACATTTGGTTAAAACGATTAATATATTAACGTTTCTGATTTTAGTTTTATTTAGTTCTAGTGTGCCTGCAAGTGAGGCAGGTGCTGTGCTGGTTGATGTTCAGTGGTTAGTAAAACATCAAAACGACCCAGATATGAAAATTGTAGATGCGCGTAGCGAAGAGGATTATATAAAGGGTCACATTAAAGGGGCTGTAAATATACCGGTGGGTGACACATTCAACCCTGAAAAGAATACTGACAGGGTAGGAAATTTAAAACATATTAGTGAGTTATTTAGTAATGCAGGAATCCAGAATGAGCAGGCCGTTGTTATATACGATGGTAATACCTATATTGATGCGGGTAGAGTGTTCTGGGTATTTGAGGTATACGGACATAAAAACGTAAAGTTACTAGATGGTGGGATTAAGGGCTGGGAGTTATATTCTAATCAACCACTAAGCCAGTTAAATGATAAACCTCAAAAAACAAATTATGTACCGACTATAGAACCTGAAAGGCATATCACTAAATTTAGTATGCGTCTTGCTCTTGAAGATAAAAACAAAGTTATTATAGATGCACGATCAAATAAAGAGTTTAAGGGAGACGAATCTATAGCAATACGTTCCGGGCATATACCGAATGCAATTAATATTCCCTGGGATGAAAACTTTTTAGAAATAAATGGTATTAAAATGCTTAAGCCCATTGAGGATCTAAAAAATATATATGATGTTAAAGTTAAAGGGAGACGGGTTTTGCTTTATTGTAACAAAGGTAAACAGTCTTCTCTGAGTTATACAATATTGCGACAATTGGGGCATGATGCTGCTCATTATGATGGTTCGTGGTATGAATGGGGTAATGATGAAAAATTACCAATTTCAAAATAAAAATTTATTGTTAATTAAAATAATACATGTCTTTTAATTTAAAAAATATGCCAATTAAATATAAACTGACTTTATCGGTTTATATCGTGTCGTTCATGGTTATCGTTGTGAGCTTTGGCATTATGATTTCTCAGGAAATTAGTCATAGGCAAAGTGAGTTAATTGTTGAAGCAAAAGCTTTTAATAATTTACTGGCTCAGGATTTGGTAGCTATTGTTGCATTAGGTGAGGTTGATAAAGTATCAGATGTAACTTCAAGGTTAAGAGCGTTAAATAAAGTTCAGACCTTAACGGTTTATAATAAGAATAAACAGGCAGTTTATTCTTATGGCCAGAAAGATACTAACGAGTCTTCAGTGTTGCCAGAAAATTGGCAGCGAGAATATGAACTGGTTAATGATTCGTTATTATATTATGAAAAATTAAAATATCATGGAAGTGAGTATGGTTATATTTTTATCAGGCTGTCAGCAGCGGAAATTAATGAAACAATAAATAATAAAATTCAACAGGCGATAATTGTTTTATTTATATTGTTAATCACATCATTCTCTCTTGCATGGTTAATACAGCGGTATTTTTCAAACCCGATTCAGCAGCTTGCGGGCGCATTACGAAAAACGGTGTTAGAGCATGATTATTCTTCAAGGTTACCGGTTAATCGTGAAGACGAAATTGGTGATCTCTTTAGTGGCTTCAACGAACTTCAAAATCAGATAGAAGAGGAAAAAAGAGCATTACAGGATCAGCAGTTTGCATTTGATCAACACAGCATAGTAGGTATTACTGATTCAAAAGGCACGATAACTTATGCAAACGATATGTTTGTTAAAATTAGTGGTTATAGTAAAGAAGAGTTAATCGGAGAAGATCATCGATTATTAAATTCGTCATATCACGACGAAAAGTTTTTTAAAAATATGTACAAAACAATATCTGCTGGAAAGGTGTGGCGTGGTGATATTTGTAATAAGGCAAAAGATGGCTTCGAGTACTGGGTGGCTACGACAATCGTTCCATTTATGGGGGCAAATAAAAAACCCATAAGTTATATGGCAATAAGAACGGACATAACGGAACAGAAAAGTGCAAAATCTAATTTAACCCGTGCTCAGAAAATGGTACATATTGGAAGCTGGGAGAATGATTTAATTAGGAATAAACTGCATTGGTCTGATGAGATTTTCAATATATTTGAAATTGATGATGAAGTTTTTTCGGCAACTTATGAAGCATTTGTGGAGGTTATACACCCGGATGATCGTGAAATGGTTGATAAAGCATATAAAGAATCTGTTAAAAACAGGCTGCCTTATGAAATTGAGCATCGCTTATTAATGAAAGACGGGCGAATTAAAATAGTTAATGAACAATGCGAGACATTTTATGATGAAAATGGAAAACCATTAAGATCAATAGGTGTAGTACACGATATTACAAGTAGTAAACATACGGAAGAAGCCTTGAGGCGCTCACAAAAAATGGATGCAGTCGGGCAGTTAACCGGTGGTATTGCGCATGATTTTAATAATATTATGGGCATTATTTTAGGTAATGTCGAACTGCTGGAATTACAGGATATTCAAGACGAAAAAATCACTAAACGGCTCGAACCCATTAAAAAATCTGCGCAACGTGCAGTTAATTTAACCAGACAGTTGTTATCTTTCTCTCGTCGAAAATCAGACCAGCTTAGCGCTACAAATATTAATGATCAACTTTCAGAAATGAAAAGTTTGATTGTTCATTCAATTACACCTGAAATTGAGGTGGCTTATCAGTTTGGTAAAGATCTCTGGATAACGAAAATTGATCCCGGCGACTTTCAGGATGCAGTATTAAATATTGTTATAAATGCCAGGGATGCAATGGATCGATGTGGGCACCTGACCATCGAGAGTACCAACTGTCATTTAGATGAAAAATACTGTTCACATAATCCTGAAGTTAAACAGGGAGATTATGTTCAGCTAGTTATTAGTGACAATGGTAAAGGCATGTCAGTTAAGCAACAGGAACGAATCTTTGAGCCGTTTTATACAACAAAAGCCGAAGGTAGTGGTACAGGACTGGGATTGGCAATGGTGTTTGGTTTTGTTGAACGTTCTGAAGGGCATATTAAAGTTTATTCAGAAATAGGTATAGGTACAACGTTTAGAATATATTTACCCAGAGCTTATAAAACAGTTGAATTAGAATCTGGGCTCAGTGAAGATAAAAGTGAGTCATTATCCCAGGGAAATGAAACGATATTAGTTGTAGATGATGAAGAGGGTTTACGTGATTTAGCTCGAGATACTCTTGAGTATTTAGGGTATAAGGTATTAACTAGCAGTAATGGCAAAAAAGCTTTGCAGGTGTTAGAAGAAAACCCTGATATAAATTTAGTATTTAGTGATGTTGTTATGCCTGGTGGGATTAATGGATATGAGCTTGCAGAGCAGGTAGCAGAAATGTACCCACAGTTAAAGATATTATTAACATCGGGTTATACTCAGAAGGCTGTTGCCAGAAACGGGCAGGCTCGATTTGCTAGTAATCTACTGAGTAAACCTTATAGTCGACAGGAACTCGCGAAAATAATAAGGGATATGCTTGGAGAGGCTGAATAATATTATGGCATTACAAAATACAGTGTATCTAATTGATGATGAGGCAGAGATGGTTGAGCTGCTATCTGAAGTAATTGGATTGATCGGGCTTGAAACAGAAGGTTTCACTCAGGCGAGTGTTTTTTTTGAGCAGATAAAAGTGTTTGCCACGGGATCTGTTTTGATTCTTGATTTGCATATGCCAGAAATGGACGGAATTGAAGTTATGCGTCGCTTAGCGGGTATGGATAATCCACCGGCATTAATACTGGTAAGTGGTCATGATGCCGGTGTATTACATTCAGCGGAAAAATTATGTGAAGCTCATAAGCTGGAGTTGATAGCATCTTTGGGTAAACCTTTACCTCTGGATACTGTTCGAGAGTTATTAAAAAAGCATATGAGTCGGTCTTTATCTGATGATAGTCAGGTTGCTAATTCAAATTTTGTTACTATCAGCCCTCAGGAGCTTGAGTCAGCAATAGAAAATAATGAGTTAGTAATGCACTATCAGCCGCAGATAGCAGTAGCAACGGGCATGCCTACTGGTGTAGAGGCGCTTGTTCGCTGGCAACATCCAGTGCATGGTTTAATTTTTCCAAATAGTTTTATTGGTATTGCAGAAAAAAATGGATTGATTGGCTTATTAACACAGTGGGTTATTAAAGCCGTTGTAAACCAGGAAAAAGAGTGGCTGTCAAAAGGTCTGACAATTACAGTATCTGTTAATATTTCGGCAGAAAATATTACAAGTTTGGCGTTACCGGAACAATTAAGTAAATTATTAGAAGACAACAAACTGGACCCTACGCGTTTGATTTTAGAAGTTACTGAAAGCGCTTTAATGGGTGAGCTGGTAACGTCTCTAGATATTCTAACGCGCCTTAGGCTTAAAGGGCTGCAGTTATCGATTGATGATTTTGGTACGGGTTATTCTTCTCTGTCGCAACTTCATAAAGTTCCGTTTACGGAACTAAAAGTAGACCAGAGTTTTGTTGGAAAAATATCTGTAGATGATGAAGCCAGAGCTATTGTAAAGACCTGTATTATGCTGGGACATGAGCTTAATATGAAAGTTGTGGCTGAGGGGGTAGAGGATGAAGAAACACTTGAACATTTACGGCTTATGGGATGTGATGTTGCACAGGGTTACTATATTAGTCGACCGGGACCAGAGGATGAGCTTCTAAACTGGCTGAGATCAAGGTCTTAATGAGTTTAGAAACAAACAAATCAATAAATTTCTTTTTAGAAAATGCAAGCCATGAAGTTAGGACTCAGTTAACAGCGGTTTTGGGTTATTCGGAATTATTACTACATAATAAACAAACTGACGCTGATCGTGATAATTCAATTCAAACTATCATTCGTAGCAGTCGTCACCTTCAAATACTTTTCAATAAAATTCTTGAAGTATCAAAAATACAGTCGGATCAGCTTTTGTTACAAGAGGTTGATGTTTCAGGGCTTGAGTTACAGGCAAATGAAAAATATGCAAAAAAAATAGATGAGTTGTTAATGGAAGAAAAAGAAAGTTATATGGATACTGTAAATACATATAGTAATGTTGTTACAGGGAAAGTGTTACTTGCAGAAGATAACATTGATAATGAGAAATTGATTTCTCTTTATATTAGAACCGCCGGTGCAGAAGTAGATGTTGCAGTAAATGGGAAACAGGCAGTAGAAATGGCATTACAGAATAATTATGATTTACTTTTAATGGATATTAATATGCCCGTAATGGGCGGTTTGGAAGCGATTAGAATTCTGAAAGATAAAGAATATAAAGTACCTATAGTTGCACTTACGGCTAATGCATTTCTAGATATATCTGAAAGCTTTCCAGGAAGTACAGGCAGTGATTTTTTGACTAAACCAATTGACAGGAAACGTTTTTATGAAATCTTACGTGAATATTTACAGTCATCATCAGATGAATTGATTCCTCTAAGATCAAGTCTCTTAGATAATGAACCCGAGTTGCATGACTTGATAAAAAAATATATTAATAAATATCCGGATATGATTAGAGAACTTAAAATAGCATTTAAAGAGACGGATCTTAGTTCATTTGAAATGTTATTACATGATATTAAGTCAACGGGCGGAAACTATGGGTTTATGTTAATTACTGATCTGGCTATCATGATAAAAACACACTTAAATAACCATAATGTTAAAGCAGTTAAGCCCTTGCTAGATGAGCTTGAGGCCCTGCATCAGAGAATGTTGCTGGCATTGTGATTTATATGAATATGATCCATCGTTTTTTTTAGTTTTCCTGCAATAAAAATATTCTATTTTAATTATCTGTAAGGTGATTAAAAAACATGGGCTAGTAATTAACCCATGTCTTTTAATTTAAAGAAAAGACAGAATTTCTGATTCTATATTTTCTTTATCAATAACAATTTTCTGTGTTATCTCTTTTTCGAATAATTCACTAATTACCTGTGGTATTTCGATATTTGCTTCTTTAGCAATTGAATTTAATGCGTCAAGATCATGAGTGTCTACTTCACCAGTTAAAGCGTTAGCAATTACAGGTGAAAATTTTGTCCATTCAGCAGTAGAATATACAATGGTTTTTAATTCTTTATCTCGACATGTGTCATATGCTTTGAAGCAGGTTGCTGTATGCGGGTCCATTAAATAACCTTTAGCAAATGCATCTTTGATATATTTTTTGCCTTCATCATCGTTACAATAATCAGCCATGAAAATATTTTGTATTGTCTTTAGCTCAATATCGGTTAGCTGGTAGTAGTTTTCGTCATCTAACTGTTGCATGAGTTCTTTTGTACGAGTTTCACCAAATAGATCAAATAAGATACGCTCAATATTAGATGATTTTAAAATATCCATTGCGGGTGACGTAGTTGCGATAACAGATTTATTGCGTAAGTCATAAGCACCCGTTTTAATTAGCTGTGTAAGTATGTTGTTATTATTGGACGCAATTAATATTTTTTCTACAGGCAGACCCATTTTCATTGCGTAGTAACCACCTAATGCATTGCCGAAGTTTCCACTAGGCACGTTAAGGTAAACTGCTTCACCTAATGTGATGGCTTTCTGGCGTACCAGTTCAAGATATGAATGAATATGGTATATAGTCTGAAAAATAATACGACCAAAATTAACTGAGTTTGCTGCAGACAGAAAAATATTTTTTTCCTGTAACTTTTGTTTAAAAGTTGCAGAGCCTAATAATTGCTTGAGTGCTCTCTGTGCATCGTCAAAATCACCGTGTATACCAATTACTTTAAGGTTTTTGGCGTCTTCGGTTACCATTTGTAATCGCTGTACATCAGACGTACCACCATCAGGGTATAAACAGGCAACCTGAACATTGTCACGATTTTTAAATGTTTCTAAAGCCGCAGGGCCGGTGTCACCCGATGTGGCAGCGAGTATCAGGTAATTCTCATTACGTTTCTGAGCTAAGGCTGATAAAACTAAGCCAAATGGTTGTAGAGCCATGTCTTTAAATGCACGGGTAGGGCCGTGATATAACTCACTCACATATAGGTCATCGTAAACTTTATTGACGGGAACCGGGTTGCTGCTGTCATCAAATTCATCGTATAAATTCAGCGCTTTTTCAATTACATCCTGATCAATATCAATTTCAAATGCAGCTAGTAAATCGCGGGCCAGGGTTTTGTAATCAGAGTTCAGGTGGTTTTGTAGAAAGTCCTGTCCCAGATCGGGTAACGATTCTGGTGAATATATGCCACCGAAGGATGAAATAGGTCCTAGAATTGCTTCAGAAAAATTAACATGGGTTGGACGTTGTCCATCGTTGCCGCGGGTTTCAATAAATTTCATAAGATCGAGAATGCATAATATAAGGAGCTGTGGATTATAACGAAAAAGATCTTCTATTTCATATTGTTTCGTATAAGCTTTTGCGAAGGAAGTGGCTGACTAAGGGTGCCAGCTAGTAATGCGTTAACTTCTTAGCGGTTCACTGGCTATTCTAGAGAAGAAAGATTGTGGCCAGCCCAAGAAATGCAAGTAAACCTACAATATCAGTGATAGTTGTTAAAATTACACTGCCTGCAATGGCTGGATCTATATGGAATTTCTTTAAAATTACGGGTATGGCAACCCCTGAGGCCGCTGCAAAGATTAAATTAATAATAAGCGCAGCAGCTATAACCAGGCCTATTGAGTAGTCGTTAAACCATAAACTGGCGATAAGTGCGACAACGATAGCCCAAATTACCCCGTTAAATAAACCGACCATGACCTCTTTATTGAAAACCCATAAGCGATTACTGCGGCTGAACTGCCCTAATGCCATACTGCGTATAACTAGTGTGATTGTCTGACTACCGGCAATTCCCCCCATACTCGCGACCACGTTCATTAATATAGCGACCGTGACGACCTTCTCCAGTGTTGTTTCAAAATTACTAACGACCCAGGATGCAAGAAATGCAGTTATCAGGTTAATGCCTAACCAGATTGTTCGGCGGCGTGAACTTGAAAAAACAGGCGCAAACAGGTCTTCTTCATCGTTTAAGCCTGCCATACTTAAAACTGAGTGATCTGCTTCATCACGAATAACGTCAACTACATCATCAACCGTAATGCGTCCTAACAACATATTATTACCATCAACAACAGGAGCAGAGATTAGATCAAGGTCTTCGAATAACATCGCAACATCGTTGTCTTCCATATCAGATGGAATGGCAGCAATCTTGTCATCCATAATATCCTCAACCGTATCCTCGGGTTGATTTATCAGTAACTGTGATAAAGGCAGGATGCCAAGGTAATGGTTCTCCCTGTCGACCACGATTAGATGATCGGTTGGTTTTGGAATGTCACCCAATAAACGTAAATAGCGTAATACTACATCCAGTGTCACCTCAGGGCGCACCGTGATGGTATCGGTGTTCATCATGCCGCCAGCGCTATCTTCCGGGAATGAGAGTACTGATTCGAGCAGCTTGCGGTGCTGGCTATCCAGGGAATGTAATACCTGATCGATTACTGTATCAGGCAGTGATTGTACAAAGTCAGCTGAGTCATCAACTTCAAGGTCTTCAGCAACCTCTACCAGTCGCTGTGGAGACATGCCTTTAATAAGACCGTTACGAATTTCATCGCCGACATTTATTAGAACTTCCGCTTCTAGTTCTTTAGAAACCAGTGGCCAGATAACGAGTCGTTCATGTGAAGGAAGAGATTCTAGTAGGTGAGCTATTTCAGCAGGGTGAAGGGCATTGAGCATGCCCTGAGCATGGTGAAATGTGCCTGATTCCAGAGCATCAGACAAAGCCTGTAGTTGCTGTTCAGTTTTTTCTGTGGTGTCTGTGCTATCTACCATGTTTATTCAGCCCGGTGCATGGTTTTATTTATAGTTGGCAGTTTAGCGAAGAATTGCTTATAAACATAGTCGTAAGTGATAAGTTAAAAACAAAATTAAACTCTTGTTGAGCCCAATTGTGAATACCTGGTTAGAGGCGTTCAATTATGGGTTTAGGTGAAGCGTCTATTTAATTCATCAACAGCAAGATTGATTTCAGTTGGGTCAGACAATTTCATTATTTCTTCTGTTAACGGCCGAAGTTTAGCTATTTCACTGTTGTTTATGATGTGTTTTATATCTAATAAACTATTCGCCTGCACACTGAAACATTGCAATCCCATACCTAATAACAAACGAGTGTATTGCGTATCAGAAGCCATTTCACCGCACATGGAAACACGAATGCCCTGAGTCTCACCGGCATTGAGTGTCATTTGAATAAGTTTTAACACAGCCGGATGTAAAGGGTTGTACAGATAACTAACCTCATCATCAATACGGTCAAAAGCCAGAGTGTATTGAATTAAATCATTGGTACCTATAGATAAAAAGTCCAGTTTACTTGCCAGGCTATCAGCTACGAGTGCTGCGGATGGAACTTCAATCATGGCACCAATTTTAATATTCTGATCAAACCTTACTCGACGTGACTTTAACTCTGACTTAGCTTGCTCAATTAGCTCAAGCGCCTGCTCTAATTCTGTAATGCAGCTAATCATGGGAATCATCATGCAGGCAGGCCCATAACCCGCAGTCCGTAATATGGCTTTAACCTGAGGTAAAAAAATTGACGGGTCTTTTAAACAGCGTCTGATGGCACGTAAACCTAAGGCGGGGTTATGCACTAGTGGGCCGTGCTGGGTTGTGTCAGCAAGCTCCTTGTCTGCACCCAGATCTGTTGTTCGTATTGTTAGGGGGTGTCCTTTAAGAGAACGTAATGCGCGACGATATGTTTCAAACTGTTCTTCTTCACCAGGCATATCATTATGCTCAATAAAGAGCATTTCTGTGCGATATAAACCGACACCTGTATGGTCAAACTGGCGTAAAGCACGTACATCAGCCGGACGGTCAATATTGCCATGTAAATTAACTTTTAAACCATCTTCTGTTTTCGCGGGTTTATTTTTTAAATCAAATAAAAGTTTGCGTCGCTTATGTTCATTACGAATTAAACCCTTGAAATGAGTAACATCTTTTTTCTCAGGAGCAATGTGAATTTTTCCGGTGTTACCATCCAGAACAATTCGTTCATTAGCCTGTATCAGATGTTTGGCGTTATGCACACCAACAATAGCCGGGATACCTAAGTTTCGTGCGAGTATTGCAGTATGTGATAATGGCCCGCCATATTCGGTTATAAAGCCGGCAATTTTCTGGTGTTGCATTAATAGTGTGTCAGCCGGCGTTAAATCATCGGCCACAATAATTCTGCCTTTTAAATGTGTGCCGAGTTTTTCTGAATCCAGTTTATCTTCACTGTGATTAAATTCGGGCTCATTCATTAGGCAGCGTTGTATGCGTTCTGTCACATGAATGATGTCATCCTTACGTGTTTTTAAATAAGGATCATCCATGTCGTCGAATATTTTAACTATTCTTTCAACCTGAACTTGAAGCGCCCACTCTGCGTTGCATAAACGTGCACGAATATGACTGACCGTATCTTCATATAAAACGGGGTCATCAAGCATAAGTAAATGGGTGTCTATAAATAACGTTATATCATGTGGTGTGTCATTAGAAATGGTGTTTTTAATATTGTTTAACTGACGTTGTGCCTCAACTCTGGCATCTTCAAAACGTTTGATTTCGTCGTCTGCTGCATATTTAGAAATTGAATATTCTAAAACTTCAGGTAGTTCACGGTAATATACATAAGCGGGGCCTATGCGTATTCCTTTTGAAACGCCGATACCTTGAAGCACAGAAGACATTTAACTATTCATCCTCATCGAAACGGTTGTTAATTAAATTTTCAAGAGCGCTGACACAGCCGTCAGAGTCATCACCATCAATGTGTAACGTTATAATACTGCCTTTACCGGCAGCTAACATCATAACACCCATAATGCTTTTACCATTAATACGTTGGCCATTTTTTTCCACATCAACATGGCTGTTAAAACCTGAAGCAATTTTAACGAACTTTGCAGCAGCTCTTGCGTGCATACCCAGCTTATTTATGATTTCAATATTTTTGCTTATCTGTTGCATGTTATTTTTCTGTATCCTGACATTCGCATAATAAAATTCCGTCGTGACCACCACTCACTGCTTTTAGCGCCATGCTTGACATATTAAGTTGTGGATAATTTAGTATGCGTACTAACATAGGCAGGTTAATTCCCGCAACAAGAGTGCAGTTAAAATCATCGCAAAGTTTTTTGCCTATATTAGAAGGTGTAGAGCCATAAATGTCTGTTAGGATTAGTACGCCATTTCCGGTATCGAGAGTATTTATATGTTCTTTGGCCTGTGCCAGAACATCTGCAATTGGAAAGTCCAGTGGTACCTCTAATGCTCTAGTTGCTAATGGACAGGTGTCGAGCATTTGTCTGGCCGTATCCAGTAGACTGGATGCAATATTATTGTGGGTGATAAGTAATAATCCAACGCTCATGATTTTTCTTTTATCTATTCCTGTTTGTCTTTCTAATTTTAGCCTGTATGTATGGGATTGGAGTAAAATTTAATATGACTAGTCAGTATTGTTTTGATTAGATAAATAATTAAATTTGACTCCGACCTGTCTCTATCTCGCGATCCTGTTTCGCGATTTCTATATCTACAACTCCATTTCTCTATGTCGTAATGAAACACCTGAATATTTTTTTCGGAAATAATCATTTAACTTTTCAGCAATATACACAGAGCGATGTTGGCCTCCAGTGCAGCCAATCGATATAGTTAAATAGTAGCGACTTTGTTCTGCGAACTTGGGTATCCAGTGCTCCATGAAGTCTCGAATATGGTTGTACATATCCAGAACATCATCCTGATTATTAAAAAATTCCTGGACCTCTGGATCCTGGCCTGTGAGAGGGCGAAGAGCAGGTTCCCAATGAGGATTTGGAAGGCAGCGCACATCAAATACAAAATCAGAATCTGAAGGTGTATTATGTTTAAAGCCAAATGATTGAATTAGAATTGATAATTCCTGATTAGGTCGGGAAACAATACGGTCTTTTACTAGCGCCCTGAGTTGATGTACGTTGGTGTGACTGGTATCCAGGCAAAGGTCTGCATCCTGAGAAACAGGCAGTAATAAATTACGCTCGATATCAATTGCTTCAGCTAAGGGTATGCCTTTTCGTGTTAATGGATGACGGCGGCGTGTATCGCTAAAACGTTTTATTAATTCGTTAATTTCAGCCTGAAAATAAATGACTTCAATTTCAATGTTTTTATCTTTAATTGATTGAACAATTTGCTTAAAGCGTTTTAGATCATTAGCGCCACTACGTGCATCTATACCTACAGCTATGTTTTCATAAATTTGTATTTGTTGATTATTAATATGATCAGTAAAGTTGGATAACAGACCTAGAGGGAAATTGTCGACACAATAAAACCCTTCATCTTCTAAAGTATGTAGGGCAACTGTTTTTCCAGATCCGGAGAGTCCGCTTATAATTATTAGTTTCATTTTTTAATAGGCTATTTTTATGTTTGTTTTTAAGTCTATTGTTAAGAAGTGAATTAGTTCAGTATTTCTACTAAAGTTCATCTTAATCAGCGACTAATCATTCATTAATGTTCATGTGTTGTTGCTGCCGTAAAATAAATTCGTCACTTGCATTGTGCCCATTTTCTAGCAATATATGGTTGCGTACAGCTGCTTCAACCATTACCGCCAGATTCCGCCCTGAGGCAACAGGCAGTTTCATTTCTGTGATAGGGACTTCTAATATGGTTTTGATTGAGCGTGAACCATATAGTCTATCTAACTGTTGTTGTTCATCGGGCGTCATACGCTCCAGATGAATAACCAGTCTCAGGTGTTTGTTTGGTTTGATAGCATTTTCACCATACATGGCTCGAATATCAAGTACGCCTAATCCCCTGACTTCCATAAAGTTTTTTAATACGGGAGGGCAGCTACCATCTAAAAGGTTAGGTCCAATACGAGTAAACATGGGAGCGTCATCAGCGATTAAACGATGTCCTCGGGTGATTAGCTCCAGGGCCAGTTCGCTTTTTCCGACGCTGCTTTCTCCAGTAATTAAAACGCCACTTCCCATTACTTCCATAAATACACCGTGCAGGGTGACTTTTTCTGCGAGTAAATCAGATAAGTAAAAGCGAATGGAATCAATAAAGTCACCACTATCTAAATCAGTTTGAAATAGAGGTGTCATTTTTTCATTAGCAAGTTGAATCAGTTCTTCTGGAACGGACTGTCCACTAGAAAAAACAATACCGGCGGTGCGTCGAGAAAAGATTTCATTTAATGAACGGTTTGATTGTTGTTTTAGTTTATTAAGGTAATGCCATTCTTTTCTACCAATAACCTGAATTCTGTTAGGGTGAATTAAATTAAGATGGCCTACCAGTGTAGATTGTTGATTAAGATGTAAGGCTCTTTTTATGGGGCGTGAGCCATGGGCTTTGCCTGCAAGCCATTTAAGGTCTATATTTTTTTGCAGGTAATGGAATACATCCAGAGGAGTCAATTGTTCAACCATGCTGGTTTAACCTGTGCTTAGGAAGCAGCCTGATGTGACTGTGACCAGCCGGACAGTTGTGTATAGAGTTCATCGCTTGTCTGGCAGTTACGAAGTTGCTCACAAAACTGAGTATCACTGAACATTTTTGCAAGTGTAGATAATACCTGCAGGTGCTCATCTGTGCAGTTTTCGGGAACCAGTAGCCCAAATATTAGATCTGCTGGTTTTGAATCGGGGCTATCAAAATCAACACCCTTCTCCAGTTTAATAAAACATCCCAGTGTCATTTCCGGTTTTACAGCCTGATCAAACTGGGCGTCACCGGAATCATCCTGTTGTATAGCCGATGTTAAACGACCGTGTGGTAGAGCTACGCCATGGCCTAATCCGGTAGAGCCAAGGCGTTCGCGCTCGATTAACTGATGAAAAATATCGGTAGGGTCAACGCCAGCTGCACCTGAGCCAAGAAGTTTGCTAATGGTTTCAAGCGCACGTTTCTTGCTGTTAATGCCGCTTAGGCATTGAACTCTATCAGGAGTTATGAGCTGACTGACTTCCATCGTTATTCTTCGTCCATATCCATAGGTTGAATCGTTTCTTTCTGGTGATGGTCAGTTATTTTTTCCTTATGTTTTTTAACTTGTCGGTCAAGTTTATCAGTCAGGCTATCAATAGCGGCATACATATTGTCTTCTGTGCTTTCAGCAAATATATTATTGCCGCGCATATTGATAGTTGCTTCAGCCTTGTGGCGTACACTTTCAACGCTAAGAATCACGTGGGTATTTGTGACCTTGTCAAAGTGACGCTCAATGCGTTCCATTTTTTCATCTACATAGCTGCGAAGTGAATCGGTAATTTCTATGTGGTGTCCAGTTAAGTTGAGTTGCATAAGGACTCCTTAGTGCATGCCTAAGCTAGGCGTTTACGTTCATTTGAGGGTGGTATCATCATGGCTTCTCTATATTTAGCCACGGTTCTACGCGCCACATTTATTCCCTGATCAACCAGTAAGTTAGCAATTTTATTGTCACTTAATGGTTTTCTGGGTTCTTCACCTTCTATCAGCTTTTTAATCATGGCTCGAATGGCCGTAGCTGAGCATTCCCCGCCATCTGAAGTACCCACATGGCTGGAAAAGAAGTATTTGAATTCAAATACACCCTTAGGTGTATGCATGTATTTTTGTGTGGTGACTCTGGAAATAGTGGATTCATGCAGTTCGAGTTCTTCTGCGATCTCACGTAGTACCAGTGGCTTCATGCCTTCTTCACCATAGTCGAGAAAGGTGCGTTGATGTTCAACAATAGATGTTGCAACACGCATTAATGTTTCGTTGCGACTTTGTAAGCTTTTAATAAACCAACGTGCTTCCTGCATGTTGTTCTTCATAAAAGCATTGTCATCACTTTGTTTGCCACGCTGGATGTAGGATGCATACGTTGGGTTAATGCGTAGTTTAGGCGCAGTCTCTCCGTTCAGTCTTACATTCCAACGACCTTCTGCTTTAGTGACAAACACATCAGGTACCACATATTGAGTTGATGAGAGACTAATATTGCCACCAGGCTTTGGGTTCAGGGTCTGAATAAACTTGATGATATCAGCTAACTCATCATCACTAATACGATTATATCGTTTAAGTTTTGCATAATCATGACTGCCTAATAAATCTAGATGATCTTTGATAATTTGACGGGCTTTTTTAAGAACCGGATACTCATTAGCGTCAAAAGGTTCCATTTGCAGTAACAGGCACTCTTTTAAATTACGTGCTGCTACGCCAATAGGGTCAAAATGCTGAATTAAGCGTAAAACTGCCTCAACTTCATCTAGTTCAATTTCAAGGTCATTAACCAGGCCTGAGTATATTTCTTCTACTGATTCCTGAAGATAGCCATCCTCATCAATGCCATCAATAATAGCCAGACCAATTGTTCTGTCGATATCACTCATGGTGGTGACCAGGAGTTGATCTAATAAATGATCAATGAGTGCGGCATCGGTGTTGCTTTGGTTCTCAAGAAATTCGCGAGCCTTATCATCATCACCTGATACGGCTGAGCTGGTTGTCATTGTTGGCTCGTAAATATCATCCCATTGGGAATCTACGGGAAGCTCATCAGGCATATCCTGAGAATTAAGATCTACGTCCTGAGCTGATGCATCATTTTGTATATCAGTAACATCAGATCCATCTTTATTGCTTTGCTCACTGGCAATAGTTTCATCAGATTTTTGTTTACTGTCTTCCAGGGGGTCTGAAGATGAGTGCTCTTCTTCAATTTCCAGCATGGGGTTGGATTCCAGAACTTCCTGAATTTCAGTCTGTAATTCCAATGTCGACAATTGCAGCAGACGGATAGCCTGTTGCAACTGAGGAGTCATGGTCAGTGATTGACCAATGCGTAGTTGTAGGGATTGCTTCATTCTTTTAAATTAAAACTTCTTATGTTTTCCTACGGTGTACATAAATTTTTAGCGATAAGCAGATATTGTGCCATATAATAATACCAATTAAAACTAATAGACTTTGCAGGCAGTCGGTATAAGTCACATATTTTTAACACTGTGATTTACTCCGCTATTTCCAGTTAACAACGTAACGTGGTAATCCGTTAATCATAACGACTGTTTACGCTTCCAAGTATAGCTTAATTTATAGACTAAAATTTTGACCTAGATAAACATCTTTCACTTGTTGGTCCTGTAAAACGACCTGAGGACTGCCTTCAGCGATAACCTCTCCTGAGCTTAAAATGTAGGCACGCTCACATATGCCGAGTGTTTCGCGTACATTATGGTCGGTAATGAGTACGCCAATGTTTTTTTCGGTTAATTGTTTAATAATACGCTGAATCTCCAGTACAGAGATAGGGTCTACACCGGCAAAGGGTTCATCAAGCAAGATAAACTCGGGTTCAGCTGATAGAGCTCGAGCAATTTCTACCCGACGACGCTCACCACCAGACAGGCTAATGCCCGTGTTATCGCGGATATGATCTATCTGTAGCTCGTCTAGCAAGTTTTGTAATAATAAATCACGTTGTTTATCATTTAGTTCAGAGCGAGTTTGTAATATCGCTAGAATATTTTCAGCTACCGTTAGCTTGCGAAACACAGATGCTTCCTGGGGTAAGTAGCCTATGCCCATTTTTGCACGGCTGTGCATGGGTAAATGCGTGATATCTTTGTCGTTCAAAGAAATATGCCCTTTATTAACAGGGATTAGCCCTACCATCATATAAAAGCTGGTGGTTTTACCCGCACCATTAGGGCCCAGTAGCCCAACGACTTCACCGCTTTTCACTGTTATTGATACATCGTTAACTACCGTGCGTTTATTAAAGCGTTTAACCATGTTGTCGGCGCGAAGAATATTCATAAATGTGGCTTATTTTAGTTTATCTTTTTGTTTTCAGGATATATGGTTATTTTTACCCTGGGAATTTCATCGGGCGTCTCTTTTGCAGTAGCTGAGTCCT
>Ga0316205_10000433_pt1 | contig 78914 bp, 65 predicted proteins | sample 3monthpyrite_MG_FD_204941 | JGI IMG/M metagenome (GOLD analysis project Ga0316205, IMG submission 204941) | Microbial mat bacterial communities from mineral coupon in-situ incubated in ocean water Damariscotta River, Maine, United States -... | ecosystem: Environmental > Aquatic > Marine >...
CTATTAAGACAGGCATTTGCCATAGCAATCAATAATACTGAATATTCAGTGAATTATGCTTAAAAATGTTTGACATTAAGCACAGTTCATTGCGAGCGAAGCGCGGCAATCTTCATAAGATATGCACAGTCGTTCAAATTTCGCACATACCCCATGGAGATTGCCGCGTCGTGCCTCCTCGCAATGACAAATATTAAGAATATCACCTGATACCTCCTCAAAGAAAAAACGGCTTACGAAAAATCGAAGTCAATTTCGACATCCTCCGATACAGGATGTGCTTGGCAAGTGAGTATCATACCCTCAGCTACTTCTTGATCCGTTAACGAATGATTCTGGTCCATTTCTACCTGACCTTTAGTTACTTTCGCCTTGCAAGTTGCACAAACACCCGCTTTACAAGAAAAGGGAAGATCCGCCCCCTGTTCGATGGCCGCATCAAGAATATTATCGCCACCCATTTCCAGTTCAACCAAGGTTTTTCTACCGGCGACCTTTACCGCCACATTGGCGATTTTCTTACCATATTTTTCTGCTCTTTTAGCCTGATTTTTCTCGGCTGCTTTTTCCGCCAAACCAGAAAAGAACAACTCGTAATGTATTCGAGATTTATCAAACCCCCAAAATTCGAATGCAGCTGCTATTTGCAAAGTCATCTCTTCTGGTCCGCATACAAACACATCACTAAAAGACTTAATTCGAATTAGTTGGCTTTGATCCAAGTCGATAATTTTTTGTGCGCTAATTCGTCCATTTAATATTGACGCTTCATTTTCTTCTTTAGTAAAAAAATTAATCCATTGCAGGCGACTAATATATTTATTTTTGAGGAAACAAAGTCTTTCTCGAAACATCATGGTTGGTGTTCTTTGATTTCCGTATAAGAGAGTAATAGTCGATTTGGGTTCGTTTTCAAAAATGGATTCAATATGTGAAAGTATCGGTGTAATTCCGCTGCCTACCGCGATCAAGAGATAGTTCTTTTTCGCTTGGGTAGAAAGCTCGGAGAAGAAATGACCTTGGGGCGGCATCACCTCCAACACCATACCTTTTTTTAGCTCCGTGTTGGCAAAGTTAGAAAAATCACCTGCCTCAATCGCTTTAATACCAACTTGTAAAGTTTGACTATTCACACCAGAACAAATTGAATAAGAACGCCTAATATCCTGTCCGTTAATTTCCGCACGCAGAGTTAAATGTTGACCCTGTTTGTAGGTGAATATTTGCTTCAATTCGTCAGGCACCGCAAAATTGATCGAAACGGAATCTTTTGTTTGACGCTCAACGTTACTAATTGTTAGAGGATAAAATTCTGTACTCATGCCACTTACCTTTTGTCTTTTTGTTCCCGACCTTTCCGCCAGAGGGCCAGAGAAAGGATTGTTTTATATTTTTCTTTTAGCTAAAAATGTTTAAAATAATCAAATGCTTCTGAACAATCAAAGCACTGATGAAGTGATTTGCAGGCAGTCGACCCGAACTGACTAATCAACTTGATATTTTCACTGCCACAGTTTGGACAAATCACTTTGTCATTTTCATCAGGTGGAGCAATGTTAATGCTTTTTAGATGCGCCTTTCCTGCTGGAGACATCATTTCAGTAGTCCAAGCTGGCGCCAAATTAATTTTAACGACGACTTCATTAAATCCAGCTTTGGCAAGCTCTGTTTTGATATCGGAATTAATCGTATCGACTGCCGGACAACCACTGTAAGTCGGCGTCACTACAATCGTATAAACCTCATCAACCAATCGGATATCTTGCAATATTCCTAAATCCCAAATGGTTAAGCCCGGCAATTCAGGGTCAAAAACCTTATCTAATACATTCCAGATGGCCTGATATTCAGACTCGTTTCTGTGCGCTCGACGTTTAGCGAATTCCGGCGATAGAGTTGGGATCTGAAGGTTTACCATTGCAAGCCCGGCATACTTCTTTGAATATATTGCATTTCGCTTAACATATGCCCTAAGTGTTCCGTGTGGATGCCATTTCTACCACCGCGAATTTGTAATGCGCTCTCCGGAAAAGTCATTTCTGATTCTGCTAAAAATGATTGAACTTGAGCGTCCCAGTTTTTTTGTAATTGACGACGGTCTACCGCAATACCCGATTCAACTAATGTTTTTTCCCAGTCTTCCATTAAAAACAATTCGCCAACAAAGTTTTCCAGTTCATCCAACGCCAATTGAATTCGCTGTTTACTCTCCTCGGTTCCCTCAGAAAGTTGTTTGATCCAGGGTTCACTTCTTTTCAGATGATAACGACTTTCTTTGATTGCTTTTGCTGAAATAGCGGCAATTCGTTCATCACTGGATTCACACAATTGCTGCAAATATTGACAATAATAGACATCTAGAAAATACTGGCGAACCATCGTAAAAGCAAAATCATTAATGGGTAATTCGTGAATTAGTAGATTGGTATATTCCCGTTCGTTTCGCAAATAGGCGATATCATCTTCCGTTCGCACATCGCCTTCTAGTTCAACTGCATATTGGTAAAACATTCTAGCCCTGCCGATATAATCTAATGCAATATTAGACAAAGCGATGTCTTCTTCCAAAAAAGGACCATTGCTGCACCATTCGGATAATCGATGACTCAGTACCACAGAATCATCCGCAAGACCGATCAAAAATCGAATAAGATTTTGTTTTTCATCATTCATTTTTATGTCTCTTTAAAATTGGCTACATATTGGTAACATTGTCAGGCAACACATAATGAGTCGCATGACGATAGGGTTTGTCATCCATTGGATCTACAAAATTCGCGATATCTTCTTCTTGTGACGCGGTGATATCAGTCGACTTTACAACCCAGACGCTAACGCCTTCGGACCGACGAAGGTAACAATCTCTGGCGTACATTAACGCATGTTCCGGACTTTCCGCATGCAGGCTACCTACATGTTTATGATCCAACCCACGATTTGAACGAATGAAAACTTCGTAAACCGACAAATGCTCTTGATTAATGTTTTTTTCTTGTTTCATAATTCTCTCTCTTATTCAGTCCGACTTTCAAAGGTTTGTCTTTCCTTAGAAGCAGCTACTTTTACCGGCAGGATTGGTGCTGCTCTTTAATGTTCTTCAGGCGACATTTTTGCCCTGCTTTGCTTGCTGTTTTTCCTGATAAGCTCTCACCGCCTCACGCACCCATTCGCCTTCTTTATGAGCTTTTTTATGGTGTTTAAGTCGCTGATAGTTACAGGGACCACTACCATTAATCACTTGATAGAATTCTTCCCAGTTAATTTCACCAGAATCATAGTGCCCCTTCTCTTCGTTCCATTTAAGTTCAGCATCTGGCATGTCCAGTCCAAGCGCTTCAATTTGTGGCACCGTTTGATCAATAAATTTTTGTCGAAGAGAATCATTAGATTGCCTTTTTATTTTCCATTGCATCGAACGGCCAGAATGAGCTGAATCACTATCGTGTGGACCAAACATCATTAATGATGGCCACCAATTTCGATTCATGGCATCTTGTGCCATTTCTTTTTGCTCTTTTGATCCGTGAGCAAGCTTGTACATAATTTCATAACCCTGTCGCTGGTGAAAACTTTCTTCTTTACAAATACGGACCATCGCTCTTGCGTAAGGTCCATATGAAGTCCGCTGCAAAGAAATTTGATTGACTATCGCAGCGCCATCAACCAACCAACCAATTGCGCCGATATCCGCCCAGGTTAGAGTCGGATAATTAAAAATAGAGGCATATTTAGCCACCCCAGTTTGCAACGCTTCAATCAGTTCACTACGAGTAATGCCTAACGATTCCGTTGCACTATAAAGGTATAAGCCGTGGCCGCCTTCATCTTGAACTTTAGACAACAAAACCGCTTTACGCCGCAAGCTAGGAGCGCGAGTAATCCAGTTTCCTTCTGGTTGCATACCAATGACTTCTGAGTGGGCATGTTGCGACATTTGCCGGATCAGGTTTTTACGATAATCATCCGGCATCCAATCCGTTGGTTCTATTTTTTGTTCGTCTGCTATTCGACGATCGAATTCAATTTGTGCCGCTGCGTCGTCTACTTTTTGCATGTGCGTTAATCTCCTGTTCTAAGGCATAAAAGACAAAACAATTTTTCACCACGGAGGCACGGAGTAACGGAGAAAAAAATTTTAATATTCAAGACTAATTAGAACGAATTTTTATACTTAATATTCGAGCTCTAGCGCAAGTCCGTTTTACTTTTATATTTTTAACTCCGTATCTCCGTGCCTCCGTGGTGAATAGGTTCTTTAATCTCTAAGCTCTTTCAATAATCATTGCTATACCTTGGCCCACACCTATACACATTGTACAAAGTGCATATTGGCCACCATTTCTTTGTAATTCATACGCGGCCGTTGTCATCAGTCGTGCGCCACTCATTCCTAGCGGGTGCCCGAGTGCGATAGCCCCTCCATTCGGATTAACTCGCTTATCATCATCGGCCAAACCCAACTCTCGCATTACCGCTAATCCTTGCGCTGCAAACGCCTCGTTTAATTCAATCACATCCATTTGCTCTAAACTAAGACCGGCATTTTTCAATACCTTACGCGAAGCTTCTACAGGCCCATAACCCATAATTCTTGGCTCCAACCCAGAGGTGGCCATTCCCACAATCCGGGCTAATGGTTTAAGTTTTTGTTTTTCCAATTGCTCTTCTGCAACAATTAATAATGCACAAGCGCCATCGTTAATTCCTGAAGCATTGCCGGCTGTGACCGTGCCATTTTCTTTAAATGGTGTACCTAATTTTGCTAAACCTTCTAAGGTACTTGGACGAGGATGTTCATCAACTGAAAATTCTTTGCTTTCTTTTCTATTAACTTTAACCGTTACCGGAATAATTTCATTTTCGAAAATACCTGCCTGCTGGGCTTTTTGTGTTTTTTGCTGAGTTCGACAAGCAAATTTATCCTGATCTTCACGGCTGATATTAAATTGCTCCGCAACATTTTCAGCGGTCTCTGGCATACTATCTACGCCAAATTGTCCTGCCATCTTCTTGTTAATAAAACGCCATCCCATGGTAGTATCAAAAATTTCAGCCTTACGTGAAAAAGCGCTTTCCGCTTTAGGCATCACTAAAGGCGCGCGAGACATTTGCTCGACGCCACCAGCGATCGCCATAGATTGTTCGCCACAGGCAATCGCGCGAGCTGCCGTGCCAACGGCGTCCATTCCCGAACCGCACAATCGATTGATAGTCACACCGGGAACCGATTGAGGTAATCCTGCCAGTAGCCCACTCATTCGAGCGACGTTTCTATTATCTTCGCCCGCTTGATTCGCACAGCCGTAATAAAGATCATCAATATCTTGCCACTCAACCTGAGGATTTCTATCCATTAACGCTTTGATAGGAATTGCGCCTAAGTCGTCGGCACGAACACCAGAAAGTGAGCCAGCAAAACGTCCAATAGGCGTTCTAATAGCATCACAAATATAAACTTTTTTCATTATTTAAAAACCTTAATACTTTCCCTCTCCCCAACCCTCTCCCAAAGGGAGAGGGCGCTAAGTCCCCTCCCCTTGGAAGGGGAGGGTTAGGGAGAGGTCGGAGATGTTAAAATTTAAATCTTAGCTATTTATTTTCCACTTACTTAAAGATGAGTTCTTAACTCAAATAATTCTGGAAAAAAGCTGATGTCCAAAGCTTTTTTCAAAAATCCAACACCTGATGAACCACCGGTACCCATTTTATTTCCGATAATCCGCTGAACTGTGTACATATGTTTGAATCGCCATTGCTGAAACGCATCTTCAATATCTAGTAGCTTTTCTGCCAGTTCGTATAACTCAAAATATTTATCCGAATTTCGGTAGATCTCAATCCAGGCATTTAGTACCGACTCCGACGCCTGATAAGGTTTACTAAAATCGCGATTAAGCGCCGAATCATCTATTGCTAACCCTTGTTTATGAAGTACTTTAATGACTTCATCGTATAGGCTCGGGTTATGCAAGATATCCTGAAGTTCTTTATGTATGGTCGGATTACTTTCGTGAACTTTGATCAAGGATTCATTTTTATTGCCCAACAAAAATTCAAGTTTTCGATAACCATAAGATTGAAATCCTGAAGAATGCCCGAGTGACTCTCTAAATTTCAAATAATCAACAGGCGTTAAAGTGGCTAAAATACTCCACGACTGAGTAAGTTGGCTAAGAATTTTTTTTACTCTTGAAATCACTTTGAACGCATGTCCAAAATTAGAGTCTTGAACATTTTTTATCGCTTCATTCAGCTCAAAACCTGCAAGTTTTAACCACAACTCACTCGCTTGATGTATGGTAATAAATAACATTTCATCATGCACTCCTGAACGAAGCTCTTGCGCAGACAAAATTTGCTCAAGATTCAAATAATCGCCATAAGACATATCATCGTTAAAATCGGTATGAATTGACTCCTCCATCTCTCTCACATTTTTTGTTTGGTCGCTAGCATTTTCGTTAGCGCTATAAGGACAATTCATAATTCTTACTCAATCATTATTTAAAAGATAAACTATTTTTTCACTTTGTTTTGATTTAAAACTACTTGCCTTTAAAGGATGGTTCTCTCTTTTCAATAAACGAAGCGACACCTTCTTTATAATCATGGCTTCGGCCCAAATGCTGCATCGCTTTTCTTTCTCTTTCAAGTTGTTCATTGAGACTGTAGTCGAACGAAGTGTGGACTAATTCTTTTATATTGGCTAAAGCTTCCGTCGGCTGAGTGGCCAAATAACCCGCTAGTTTTTGCCCTTCTTCCATCAAATTTTCATCATCAACTACCTGATAGATCAATCCCCATTGTTCTGCCTGTTCCGCTTTGAGTTTATTGCCTAACATTGCCAACGCTTTAGCGCGCGGCAAACCTAATGCGCGAGTAAAATGCCATGAACTACCGGAATCAGGCACCAATCCTACTTTAGCAAAGGACAGGATAAATGAAGACGAACGGGCCGCAATCACAATATCGCAAGCCATCACCAAACTTGCTCCCGCACCTGCGGCAACACCGTTTAGCGCGCAGATAACTGGCATCTTTAAATTGGTGATTCGTCGAATCAGCGGGTTGTAAAATTTCTCAACCGACTGACCTAAATCAGGTGCTTCACCATCGGCGCTAACAGCTCGATCGTTAAGATCCTGACCCGCGCAAAAGCCCCGTCCAGCACCAGTAATTAGCAAACAACGAGTCTCACCATCCGTCGCAATATCATCTAACGCTTTTTGCAATTCTTCATGCATTTGTACGGTAAAACTATTTAAGCTATCCGGTCGATTAAGAGTTAGGTTAGCAACCGCGTTATTTTTTTCTACTATGATTGTTTGGTACATATTTTTCTCTTTAAATTTAAACGTTTAAAGCTAAAAGCTAAAAGCTAAAAAGACTATTCACCACGGAGACACGGAGTAGCGGAGAAAAGACTTTGTTAGTTATTTAGTATTCTTTTTAGTCCGTGTTTTAGTACTGGTACATTAAAATTGATCAATAAACCCTTTCTTACGTTAGCTAATTTTAAATAAGTTTGTAATTGTGCTTCATGTATAGCTTCTAACTTCTTACACGACTTCAATTCTACAATTACTTCACCGTTTACAAAAAGATCGATCCTATATACAGATTCAAGTCTATTTCCTTTGTAAACTACCGGAATATCAACTTGCCTCTCAACTTTAATACCTCTCTCTTTCAGTTCAAAAAATAAACATTCTTCATAAGTACTTTCCAATAATCCTGGCCCAAGCTGTTTATGAACCTCTATAGCAGCGCCTATTATCTTCCCTGTTAAGTTTCCATCTATCAACATAATTCTTTTCTCCGTACCTCCGTGTCTCCGTGGTGAATAGTCTTTTAATATTTCTTTAAGTCTTTTTCAGCATTTCAACCAAAGTCAAAATATCATAAACAGCTACAGGTTCTCCATGCTGATTGGTCACTTCTACCGCCCATACAACAATCCCGGTATCGTATTTGTCATCCGTTTTTTTAAGCTTCTTTATTTTTCGTTTTGCCGTTAATTGCACTTGAATGGTATCGCCAATTCCCACTGGTTCAACAAATCGTAGATTATCAATTCCGTAGTTAGCTATGACAGGGCCCTGCCCCGGATCAACAAACATGCCTGCCGCTGCCGAAATCACAAAATAGCCGTGCGCGACCCGTTTTTCAAAAAAAGAATCTTTAGCGGCGATTTCATCAAAATGAGCGTAAAAGTGATCGCCGGATAAACAGCCAAAATTAACAATGTCCGCTTCAGTAACTGTTCTTCTGTGGGTGGTCAATGACTCACCTATTTCTAATTCTTCAAAATACTTTCTGAATGGATGTACGCGGTCAGTGGTGGTTTTGGCGCCTTTAGTATATTGATTAGTGATCGCCATAATCGAGGTAGGGGATCCTTGAATAGCGGTTCTTTGCATATAATGTTTGATCGCTCGGGAGCCACCCAATTCTTCGCCACCACCAGCTCGTCCGGGACCGCCATGAACAAGACTGGCAAGTGGTGAACCGTGCCCAGTTGATTCTCTGGCACAATCGGCGTCAAGTACTAACATTCGCCCATGATGCGATGCGCTGGATAAAATAATATCTCTGGCATATTCAGGACTTTTTGTGACCACTGAACCCGCCAAGCTCCCTTTCCCCATTTTGGCTAATTGGATGGCTTGTTCAATTCCATCATAGGGCATCAAAGTACTCACCGGCCCAAACGCTTCAACGTCATGTGCGATGGTGTTTTTAAAAGGGTTGATACAACGTAAAAGAGTGGGCGCCATAAATGCCCCTTTATCTTTATTTGCGCCAATTAGCTGGTATTCATCCATCCCGCTTAAAAGCGTTTCATTGTCCGTCATTAATTTTTCGACCGCCACCAATACATCGTCCCTTTGAGTTTTTCCGACCAACGATCCCATTCTTGTTTCTTTTTGAGCAGGGTCGCCAATCGCGGTGCCTTGTAATCGCTTAACAAGCGCTTCACTGACCGCTTCAGTCAAATTAGACGGTACAATGGCTCGCCGTATAGCGGTACATTTTTGTCCCGCCTTAGTGGTCATTTCTCTGGCGACTTCTTTGATATAAAGATCGAATTCTGGATCTTCAACTGTAATATCCGGGGCTAAAATACAGCAATTTAGCGAATCAGCCTCCATGGTGAAAGGAACACTTTTAGCGATAATATTGGGGTGGCTTTTTAGTTTTTGTCCAGTAGAGGCGGAACCGGTAAAGGTCACAATATCTTGCTCATTCACATGATCCAGAATATCACCAACACTACCACTGATCAGTTGCACCGTTCCCTTTGGCAGAATTTCAGATTCGACGATTGCTTTAACTACTGCTTCAGTCAAATAACAACTAACAGTTCCTGGCTTAACAATCACCGGTACTCCGGCAATAATGCTTGGAGTGATTTTCTCCAACATCCCCCAGACTGGAAAGTTAAATGCATTAATGTGCAGCGATACGCCTTCTTTAGAAGTTAGTATGTGCTGACCAACAAACGTGCCATTGGCTGAAAGGGGTTCAACCGGGCCTTCCACTACAAAAGTATCATTGTTTAATTCACGCCGAGCAATACCGGTATAGCTAAACATGGTGCCGATCCCGCCTTCAATATCCACCCAGGAATCCGCTTTAGTCGCTCCGGTCATAAAAGATATACGGTAGAAGTTTTCTTTTTGATCTAGCAAGTATTTGGCTAATAGTTTAATTTTTTCAGCGCGATCATGGATGGTCATTTTACGTAGTTCAGGACCGGCGACATTTCGACCATAATCCAAGATTTGGTCGAATCCAGAATTTAGCGAATGAACCTCACCAATAACCTCATCATTCACTGAGTTCAGTAAAGTATCCACACGACCATTGCCGCTGCACCATTCACCATTGACGTAACTTTGTATTTTCATGCTATGACCCAAGCCGCTAATCGTTTTTGTTTTACAGAAACTAGAAAATTTTATTTGATACATAATAATAACAAACTATTGATATTATGTAATGCTTTCTGTTGCAGAATGGATCCAATATAGGAGTATAATCGGGTTTTCAATTATGTCTCTAACGGAAAATTATTCATGCCTATTTATGCCCACGAAGACTTCATACCGGTTGTTAAAGCCAATACTTATATTCATCCTAGCGCCGAGATAATAGGTGATGTAATTATTGAAAAGCATTGTTTTATTGGTCCGGGAGCGGTTTTACGGGGCGATTTTGGCAGGATATTTATAGGTCACCACAGTAATATTCAAGATAACTGTGTATTGCATAGTTTTCCTGATAAAGACTGCCATTTAGAGCCTTATAGCCATATTGGACACGGGGCAATTTTGCATGGGTGCCGGATTGGTCAGCACGCTTTAGTGGGAATGAATGCGGTAGTGATGGATGATGCAAAAATTGGCGCAGAATCTTTTGTTGCCGCAAGCTCCTTTGTGCGCTCAGGATTCGAATGTGAACCTCGCTCCATGTTGATGGGGATTCCGGCCAAGGTTGTCCGAAAAGTCAGCGACCAGGAATTTGACTGGAAAAAAGTCGGCACTCAGCAGTATGTTGAATTAGGTGAAAGATTTTCCGCGAGTATTCGAGAGATTGAGCCTTTAACTGAAGTACAGCAAGATCGACCTCGCTATCAGGATTCACAACATAAACCTAAAACTTAAACAAATTTCGCTAAAAGTAAGAAGGAGATCAAAATGAAAAATGTAGCAGTTATTTTATCAGGATGCGGCGTTTTTGATGGCACTGAAATTCATGAAAGCGTTTTTACTTTGCTTGAGTTGGAAAAAAATGGTGCAAATTATCAATGTTTTGCGCCCGATATAGCCCAAGCGCAGGTGATTAACCATTTGACCGGTGAAATTGCTGAAGGCGAAAGCAGAAATGTGCTGGTTGAATCAGCAAGGATCACACGGGGTAATGTGAAAGACGTCAAACAGGCTAAAGCAGAAAATTTTGACGCTTTAATTTTTCCCGGAGGTTTTGGCGCGGCTAAAAATTTGTCTGATTTTGCGAGTAAAGGTGCTGATTGTCAGGTCAATAGTGATGTGCTCAACTTTGCCAAATCAATGGCAGAAAGCGACAAACCGATAGGTTTTATTTGTATTTCGCCAGCTATGATCCCACGGGTATACGGTTCAGGCATTAAAGGAACCATTGGCAATGATCCTGAAACGGCGCAAGCGATCGAAGCCATGGGCGGTATTCATATTGAATGTCCGGTTTCTGAATTTGTGGTTGATGAGGCTCGCAAAGTGGTGAGTACCCCAGCGTATATGTTGGCTGGGAATATGTTGGAAGCTTATGGCGGGATTCAAAAACTGGTGAGTAAAGTACTTGAACTTGCCTGAGGAGCCGCTGAATTCTTCAGAGGCTTATAAAAAAGTCTGAGTCCCAGTTTATCAAGTCAGAATAACTTATCAGTCTTACATTTCTTGTGCTCACCAAGTTTCTGGCAGAGCAACTGATGAAGATTTTTACCCGGCTGCTTAAAGCCGTTATTATTCAGCTGCTCGACGACGTTAAAAAATCTATCTGCAATGTTGGGGTCATTATTGAGGGCGTAATCTACCACTTCTTCCGCTTTCTTATCACCTTCTTCTGATTCCCATCGACTAAAAACGAAGCTCATTTGTAACCACTCCAATGGAGGTACTTCTATTTCAAATCCGAATCGAACTGCTAATTGTTGATAGTGCTTTTGTACACGACTTAATCCCATTTTCTTAATTTCCCAACTGGGCCGCCAACCTTCGAATAAAGTCCTAAGACTAAATAGTTGAGACACAAGGTAAGTACTCCCGTGGTTTTGTTCCGGATATTCTTTGTGATGGAAAAGCGAATTACTTCTGTCTGATTCACTAAAAAGACTCACAAGCTCTCTAAATGGCTTTTCCATGTGTTCACCCTCATTAGCCAGAGTGATTGTTAATCTTGTATTAGTGGTTACCAACTTCAGTTTTTCTTTTTTTACTCTATTGTTTATCAGGTTATCTTCAATTGACGGGCTAAACGCGAAGTAGGCGTTAAATTTACCGGGATCATCGAGTAAACTATTCAAGACAAATCGCCCCGAATTGGAATGTCCCGATAAAATGCTGAAACCTGCTACTCGATATTTTTGTTTGATATGAGGAACCAACTCATCCAAAAGAAAACTTCTGAAGGAAATACCATTGCTGTTGGTTTCGCCTCCTTCTAATATCACAGGCCTCATCTCCTTGCCTCCGCTTTGTACGCCAACTATGATCAATTCCGGTATATCGCTTGAAATTGCCTCAATAGATGCAACAGCCAGTAACGTATCCGATTGACCATGCAATACGTAAAGTACTGGGTATTTTCTATGATTGTTTAACAGATAGCTTTCTGGTAAATGAACAAAATATTCTCTTGGTGAATCGAAAGCCTTTGAGTTCAACGAATGCTTTTCCGCATAAACCATAGAATTAGAAGCGCTTACTTGATAGGTAAGACATAGCAAGATTGAACAAATCATTATTATTCGCATAGATTCCTCTTTGTTATTATTGACTGAAGTTGTTACAGTTGTCTGGCATCGACTATTAGATAGCAGTACCATTAATAGGCAATGGTGAGCGGCTTATCTTTTTCTTAAGAAAACCTTAGGCCTTGTTTTTAAAGGGATAGCGTAATTACTAGCAATGTCATTCCGGTAGTGTTTTAGCCGGAATCCATGATTTAAAACTGTAGATTCCGGCTAAAAAGACTACCGGAATGACAACTTGGACCATGGCAGTTAGCTTACAAGGGCGTAAGCAGTTACGGGATGACAATACTTTGGGGAGAATATTTGAGTCAGTTTAATTTAGGCGATTTTGTTGTTGATACTGATCGATGTCAGATCCAACGAGATGATGACAGCATTTCAATAGAACCCAAGGTCATGGATACACTAAGCTATCTATCGAAACATCCTGGGAAAGTCGTTAGTCAAAAAGAGCTATTTTCAGCAGTCTGGCCGGAAGCAATATACAACCCAAGTTCTATTCAGCGCTGCATCGCGTTATTGCGCAAAGCATTAAAGGAAGATGCCAAAGATCCCAAGGCCCTCATCACTCATCCAAAACGAGGATACAGTCTCGAACTACCAGTTGAATACCTGCCAATTAACAATTCATCGAGCAACAATTTTGTAGGAAGTAACAAGCTCAGCAATAAGGTTTTGTTGCTAGCAGGTATCGTGAGTTTTATATTAGTGGCTTACCTGCTATTCAACATGAACAAAGAAATTGTTATAAAAGAGCAATACTCCGAATTAATCCCTATTGTTTCTACCGGCAAAAATGAACTATTTCCTCGCTATTCACCGGACGGTCAATATCTTGCTTACATCGCTCATGTTGCGGATGAGAAATACCATATTTGGATCAAAAATCTAGAGAGCAGCAAAGTCAGGCGATTAAGCGCCAGCGCGTCCAACTTTGTGTCAATCAATTGGACCCATGACCAACACGCCGTTAGTTTTGTTGAGCGCTTAAGCTTTGGTGATCGAATGGGACGATTGCCGTTTAATCGTTACCAATCTGAACCCGTTGCTGCTCAGGTTCTACTGTCATTAAAAAATGAACACATAATTAGTCAGCTACAGTGGACAAAGAATGGGGAGGTGATTTTCGTAACTAAAGACAAAAACCAACTCACTCGTTTACTCCATTATGCGAATGAAATGAATCTCAAAACGGTATTGTTAGCGGAAGAACAAGCCACCGATATTTTTGACATAGCATTATCAAATGACAATAAGGTCTTGGCCTTAATCAGTGCGGCCAAACATAATCGCTATCCAATCACATTATTTAATTTAGATACCTCACAAATTCGACCATTAGCGCTATTTAACGGAAACGTCAATGGACTCAACTGGCATCCTACCGATACTAGTCTGTTAGTTAGCAATAGGGCAAAGCTTAAATTGGTCGATTTATCAGGAGAAATCAGCGATCTCAACTTTACAAACTATTTGAATGTCGCCAATGCCAGCTATAGTCCCGATGGCAATAAAATCACCATGACATTGGTCAGCATGGATTTCGATATTCTTGTTTCTTCAACCAATGATTCCAGTATAAATAGACGTGTGATTGATTCTAACTCAATCGATATGCAGCCACTATTTTCGCCCGATTCGAGCAAATTTTCATTTGTTAGCTTGCGTTCAGGAAGCCAGCAAGTTTTTATTTATAAGGATGGTACCGAACGATTATTATTTAAAAACAGTGAAAATAAAGAATTTTTTGGAATGGCCTGGTCGCCAGACGGTCAACATATTGCAATAACTATGGAAGATACTGTCTATATTGTTAATGTGGAGAATGATGTTGTAGAAAGAACTATTAAACATGGCTTACCTTCAATGTACCTACGAGGTTGGTACCATCATGACAATGCATTGCTAGTTAACCTGCCTGGGCCTGTTGCCGCTAAGTTTGATCTTGATAGTCTAACGCTCACTCAATTATCCGAGCGAACTTCGCACTGCACAGCATTAGATTTAGATGATAATGTTTATTTCAATCAAACATCCAGAATCGTAAAGTTAACGAGCGATGGCGTGAAATCTATATTCTGGCAGTCAGATGATGCTGATATTGATCATCTTTTTGTTAACGACGATGGGTTATTGCTTGAACTTGAAAAACCGCAAGAGAATCCTTTTTTAAAGATTAATTTCGATAAAACAACTTCAGCAAAACATTTAGCTTTGCAAGCCGGTAAAAATTGGCTGGCAGATGTATCTTCTGACGGAAATCAGCTACTTTTTATGACCAGATCAAATATTAATAAAACTATTTTTACGCTGCATTAAGCTTTGTAAGTCGACCTTTGTGTACATTATGCGACCACTCAACTTGACAACTTGACAACTTGACAACTTGACAACTTGACAACTTGACAACTATACTTGGCTTACTCATTTAATCTAACTCTAATTACTATGAAAAAAGTCCAGGTCGGTGAATTCAAAGCCAACTTCTCCGAAATTATCAAACAAGTTAAAGAAGAAGGTCAGGAGTATATTGTGAGCTATGGAAAGAAAAAAGAAGCAGCAGCGGTTTTAATTCCGGTCGAGCAATATAAGCAGTTAAAGGGAAAACGAAAGTTTGGTTTGCTAAAAGACAAAGGCTCGTTCCGACTGGCTGACGACTTTAAATTAGATGATGACAGTTTTTTGTCTGCATGAATTGTTTAATTGATACCCATATATTTCTTTGGCTTTTATTTGATCCCGGAAAAATATCAGCGTCTCAGATTAGTCTACTCGAACAACCTGAAAATACCGTTTATTTGAGCGACATTTCTCTTTGGGAGATATCCCTCAAGCATTCAATCGGTAAGCTTACGCTCGAAGGTACCACACCAGACAAACTGCCATCTATTGCAGAACAAATGGGTATTAGTTTCTTATCCCTCAATACGAAATCGGCTGCAGCTTTTCACCAATTACCAAAGCTTAAACACAAAGATCCTTTTGATAGAATGATTATTTGGCAGGCGATCGAAGGTAATTATTCTCTTGTATCCAATGACGCCAGTTTTGCAGAATATAGACAGCATGGTTTGATATTGGTTTAACTTTGAAAAAGGTTTTAAAAATAATTTATCCAAACTTTGTCCCAAATATAAAATTCGAAAAATTACAAATAAAAAATAAAAATATTCCTCTTTAATGTATGATTGCATCTAACTTTTAATAAATAGACATTTAACTTTTTGACCTCTTAATAGATGAATCAATCAAATAAAAAACTATCTAAATATTGGCTACTATTCTCGGCAATCATATCAATGCCTTTGCTGTTATCTTGCTCATCAACGCCACTAATTGATACCGTTAAAGCTTCGGCACATGTTTCGATTTATACCGCTGAAGCATTTGCAAGCGATGCAGCCGAAAAGGAGTTGAGCAAATTTCGTACTGGTGAACATGATGGTACACCTTCGATCTTTTCTGAAACTTCGATTGAGTCAAAAGAGCTTTTTGAGGGAAAGTATTATCAGGAGTTAACTGAGCACTTAGTCGAAGAAATGGCTAAATGGTATCAAGGAAAAATACCGAGTTCAGGAGGATTATTTTCACAAGCCAATACTTTTAGAGTGTTTTCACCCAATGATGCTTTATGGGAAATTACGGACGGTATTGACCTGGCGGATATTATTGGAACCTTTACCTATTACATCAGAGCAACAACTAACGATGGCACCATTTATTTTGCGGGCGTCAATAAACTGTCTTTAGAATCCTACTCTGGAGAAAATTATCTGGGTCATGGTCTGGTCAATAATCCAGAGTTAGGACCGCTTTCATCGACCGCGCAAGTTTTTGAATGGCAAATTGAGATCCCTGAGAAATATCAAGAATGAAAAATATTTTCAGAATGCCTTTATTAGTCCTTTTGACTCTAACTATCTTAGCTTGCAGCACAAAGTTACCGGTACGTTCGACAGTAATAAACTCGCCTTTGGGATTGTATAAAACAAACACAGATCAAAAATACTGGCTAGCTATTATGGCTGAGTCAAAATATTTGTTATGTTCGCCAATAGATTGTTCTCAGGGAAAATATCAGAAAGTACCGGCGAACTATGGCGTTATTTTACTTGATTTTTATAGTACGGAAATCGGTCTGGCCATCGAGCGGCTATCCCACGGCAAAGGTGAAACGGATGAATTTTATGTTGCCATCAATCAATTAAGGCAAAAGTCTCCTCGCGCCAATGATTTAGCATTTAACATAGGCGACTGTAATGGCACACCCTGTGTTGGCATTGGCCACACTAGAGCCGGTGTCAAATTTTATAAAGTTGAAGATTTCGATATGTTTTGGATTAGCAAGCCGGGAGTAGAATAACGAATCAAAATCCGCCTAAATTACAAGACCTACTCGCCCCAACTTTCAATTGTTCTCACAAACTCCGACAAGTAAAGGTTAGTCTGATGTGCATCCAACGCGCGATGGTCGATTGATAACGATACATAACATTTAGGCCGGATTACCATTGTATCTTCACCGTTAACTCGTTCAACGACTACTCGTTTTTCTAACTTACCAATTCCTAATATAGCTACTTGTGGTTGATTAATAATGATCGGCGTGGCGAACAAACTACCACTCACTCCATGATTAGAGATAGTCAGCGTTCCATTTTTCATATCCTTTGTGGATAATTTTCCACTGCGAGCTTTTTCGGTTTGTAAACTCAAGGCTTTGGCGATTTGAAATAGATTCATAGATTGAACTTGTTGCACTACAGGAACCACCAAACCGGCATCACCCAACGCGGTGCCAACCCCAATATTTACATCACTAAAAATCTCCAAGGCGTCCTGATGAAATTTAGCATTCACCTGAGGAACCGTAGCCACGGATCTAGCCATAGCAGCTAAGAAATAAGCGGTAAAAGTTAGCTTTACGCCATATTCCAAATATTCCTTTTTATGCCATTTACGGTGCTCAATGATATTACCCATATCCATTTCAAAAACACTGGTCACATGGGGTGATGTTTCCAACAAGCTGCTGACCATATGACTAGCGATGGATTTTCGCATATTACTGTGAGGATGCATTTTGCCCGTAAGAGTGCGAGCGGCTGGTTCAGACTTATCAAAGGGTGATGTGGTTTTTATTGCTGATTTTGATTGGCTCGTAGATTTTGCGGAGTAAATTTTTGCGAGCGGGATATTTGCACCACTTTCGATAAATTTAAGAACATCATTTCTAGTCACTCTGCCTCGCTTTCCGCTGCCAGGGATATTTTCTAATTTAAGATTATTTTCATGTAGCAATCTTCTAACGGCTGGACTGACCAAATCGCTGGCGTCCAGCAGTAAAGAGTTTGGCATAGCATTTTTTTGTTGTGACAATGATGGTTCAGCTATCGATGCAAAACCAGACATTTTATTCGCAACATTTGTATTACTCGTTTGACTGGCTGATACACCAGGCCTGATGGTACCCAGACTTTTTTCTGGTTCAATCTGATCGCCCTGTTTGGCGACTAAAGATTCAATCACTCCGCTTTCTTCGGCGCACACTTCCATTGCCACTTTATCAGTTTCCAGTTCCGCAATGGGTTGACCTTGTTTAACGCGATCACCCTCTTTAATTAACCAGCAGGAAAAAGTGGCTTTGGTGCCTTCTAGTTGATCGGCCGGTAGTATTATGTCGATTTGATTATTCATTGTTTAAATCTCGATCTGCTCTAACATCGCTTGTTTTATTTTAGCCTCAGTTGGCACTGCTGCATTCATCAAGTGAATATTGTGTGGATTTGGCGTATCGGGCATGGTCACTCTTTCAATCGGTGCATCTAAATCAAAGAATGCCTCTTTGGCTAACACCGCTGCAATTTCAGCGCCAAAACCTGCGGTCATATTATCTTCGTGCACAATTAAACAGCGACCGGTTTTCTTAACAGAAGCCAGTACCAAATCTTTATCCCACGGCTGAATGGTTCTTAAGTCTATCACTTCAACACCGTTAGCAATTTCCAGCGCCGCAGATTCACACCGCTCTACCATCGCCCCCCAGGTGACAACTGTCAGTTTATGACCTTTAGTCAGTACACGGCCTTTACCAAAGGGGATCACATAATCATTTCCCGGATAGGGACGTCTCGACCATCGACCATCTAGTAAAGATCGGTGTTCAAAAAAGATGGTGGGATTATTGTCTCGCAGTGCATAACGTAATAATCCTACGGCGTCTTCGGCGTTTGACGGCATGACGACTTGCCAGCCCGTTTTGTGAGCCCACTCCACCTCATCGCACATGGAATGCCAGGGATCACCACGCCCGGCAAAACCGCCGGGAATTCGAATAACCATAGGGGCCGCAAATTGATTGTTGGTGCGCCAGCGCATAATACCGGTATCGGTGATTTGCTCGGCGGCGGGTTCTGCGTATTTTCTAAATTGAATTTCTGGTACCGGCATTAGTCCGGAAAGTGCCATACCTACTGAGCGCCCGATTATCCCCTCTTCTGACAGACTGGTATCAAAGACTCTTAGGTCACCGTGCTTTTCATTTAGCCCCAATGTTGCTGCATGTACGCCGCCCTTTGGACCAACGTCTTCACCAAAAACCAACACTTTTGGATTAACACTGAGTTCATGATCTAATACATTTCTTATCGCGGTTAACATGTTGAGTCGCGGTCCATTGGGCCTGGCCTGTTCATCAACCTTTGGAAACTGAAAATCGTCAGCGTGTAACCCGCCGCGCAATTGAACTTCCGGATTATTATATTTATCTTTTTCCGCGAAGACATATCTGGTTAGTTTGTTAACGTCTGGTTCTGGTCGCTGCTTGGCTTTTTCTACCGCTTTATTCACATCATCGTAAGCTTGTGTTTTGAGATTTTGCCAGCCAGCATCATCTAATATATCCTGGTTTTTTAGATAGGCTCTAAGCTTTGGCAAAGGATCATTGGCTTTTTCTTCTACCAGCATTGTTTCTGGTTTGTAGGTCTGTGTATCCTGGAAAGTGTGCCCACATAAACGAGGGACTTTTAGGCGTAATAAGCAAGTGCCTAATCCGGCACGAACGTAGTCAATCGCCTGCTTGATCAATGCCGAAGCTTCTTCTGGATCAGTACCATCACCGTCGACAATTTTAAGGTTTTTATAGGCTGCCAGATTAGCCACCTGATCGCCACCGGGCGTTTGTACTTCTTGAGGGACAGAAATACCATAACCGTTATCTTCAATATAAAACAGGTGGGGCAAATTGTTGGTCGTTGAAATATTCAGCGCAGACCAAAAACCACTGGTGGACATAGAGGAATCACCCCCCATTGAGACGCCAATCGCGCCGCGATAATTTTCATCTTTAAGTTGATCGCGATTATAGAGGATTGACTGGGCCCAGCCGGAAATTGGCGTGTATTGTGCTCCTACACCGCCACACATAGGTAATAACATCGCTCCTTTACGTTCAACGTTCGGGTAGTTACATACCACGCCTATATCGCGACCATCACTGTAGCCGCCTGATTTAGCCATTGGTGAAGCAACCGCATCTTCGATGTCTAGTCCTAGCGATAAAACGAAAGGTCTTGAGCGGTAATAGCCCGTCGCGCCGTCATGGGGATGATTTAACAAAGAGCCTAGTAGAATTTGGGCTAAATCATGACCTCTGGCGGAAAATTGATTAAAAACAAGCTTGGCCGGTACCAGCTCTTGCTCTTCTATATCGTCCATTGCGCGTGAAAGAAGCATATAATAGGCGATTTGCTTCCAATCATACAGGGTGTTAAGCGCTGAATTGCTGCTCATGGGTTATCCAAATGACATTGTTATTTTGGAATTATAGGTCAGTAATTATTGTTTACGCAAGCTTATACTTGTATGTGCAAGTAGTTTTTATGATTCCAATTGTTTAACCCAGTTTCTCAGCCATACTTTTAATGCCGGAAAAAAGGATTTATCTCTAGAGCCGACCGCTTCTCTTAACATCAAAATATTGATTGGCCATATTAACCGCCAGATGTTTTGGCAAGCTATCGACGGCTATCACGCCGCTGTGGGCTAATGAGCTATGAAGTTGCTCACGCTGTTGCAGGTAACTAATCGTTTGACCGTAACGAAGTGTGTCGCGCATATCAACAATTTCATCTGCTAAACAATCTTCCAACGCTTGCTCTTTAAGGTTCAATAACAAAACCAGGTGGTGTTTTTTAAGCATTTTAACCGCGGTGGTTAATTCTGTTTGATCTTCTATACGCATATTTGAAACGATCACAATCAGAGAACGTTTCTTAAAGGACTTGTTGAGCTCTTCTGCGGCTTGAATAATGTCAGAGGCTCGATTGCTCGGTTGCAAATCGTAAACCTGATTTAACATCACGCTGATAGTTGACGGTCCTTTTTTGGGTGGGATAAATCGATTGGCCCCACCAAATACTTTTAGCCCTACAGCATCACCCTGTTTTAGCGCAATATGTGAAACTAAAAGAGTTGCATTGAGCGCTTGATCAAAATGAGAAAGCTCACCGTCTTTGGTTCTCATTCGCCTACCGGAATCAACTAAAAATATGATATTTTGATCGCGTTCCTGTTGGTACTCTTTGGAAATAATTTTTCTAAGTCTTGAAGTCGATCGCCAATCAATTTGGCGTAAACTATCTCCCATTCGATATTCGCGCAATTGATGAAAATCAAGCCCCTCACCCCGCTTTTGTCTTTGTCTTATCCCCAACTGCCTGGTTCTTTGTTCGGTGGCCAAAAGTACGTAGTTATGAATAGAGCGAAAATTTGGATAAACTCTTGAAACCGTTTTGCATTCAACTTCAATTCGCTTGATTAATAAACCAAGTAATGAAGTCACCCATAATTCACCCTTGTTTATCTCTAAATCACCGCGCTCAAATGATTTTATCTGATAGTTAACCTTTACTTGTTGATCCTCACCCAGTTGAATCGATGCAGGAAGTCCTAGCGCAGTACAACTATCTGGAAAGTGATCAAAAACTTCAATATTGAGTTTTCTGCTTTGTTGTTTTTTATGTTCATTCTTTTTGTCATTTGAATTTCCAGACGGACTAGCGACAGTGAGTTCCACATCACATAAACTGTTTACAGGAAGAGTGCCGGAAATCTTTCGTTTTAACTGAATATTCTTTAGTCCTGACAGAGAAATTCGATCAACAATTAACAAAGCTATCAATACTACTGCATACACCGTCCAGAGATCCGATAGCAAGCTTTGTTGTCCAGCGACAATATCATAACGACCTTCAACATGAATATAATCCCACAGACGCAATAGAGCATCACTGATTGCGATTGCTAACCAGAAGATAATGAGAGCGATACTTAGTCGAGTCAATTTCATATTTATTTGTATATTCGTTTTCACCCTCTCCCTAACCCTCCCCCGTCAAGGGGGAGGGACTTAACCCCCCTCTCCCTTTGGGAGAGGGCTGGGGAGAGGGTTCTTTTAATGAAGCATAGCGGTCACTGTCTTGGCGCAGCTATCTGAGCCAACAGATCGGCAATCACCTGCTCAACACTTATTCCTTCAATTTCCAGTTCTGCAGACAAGACAATTCTATGACGTAAAACCGCCAGCGCTACCGCCTTAATTTCATCTGGTGAAACAAAATCATTGCCTCGTACTAACGCCAGTGATTTGGCGGCTCTTACTATAGCGATTGAAGCTCGCGGACTAGCGCCCATTTGTACGCCCGACCATTCTCGGGTTGCAACCACTAATCGCACCGCATAATCAAAAATCGAATCATCAACTCGTACCGACGCAGCAACGACTTGCAATTGTTCGATAGTTTTAGCGGAAGTAACTGCTGTTAGATCTTTCATTAACACAGAATCATCAATAGTGCCGATGGTAATGGCTCGAACTAGTTTAATTTCATCTTCGACTGACGGATAGTCAATTAAAATATTCATTAAAAATCGATCAAGCTCGGCTTCAGGCAGTGGATAAGTTCCCTCTTGCTCCAAAGGGTTTTGAGTTGCCAACACCATAAATGGAGTACTGACCGGCAGGGATTTTCCTTCAATCGTAATATGCTTTTCCTGCATCACTTCTAACAGGGCAGACTGAGTTTTTGCCGGGGCTCGATTAATTTCGTCAGCCAATAATAAATTGGTAAAAGCCGGACCTTTGCGAATGCGAAATTTTTCCGACTTTTGATCAAACATGGCATGCCCGGTAACATCACTTGGCATTAGATCGGGAGTAAATTGAATACGAGAAAAATCTCCGGCGAAACTTTTTGCAATTGCTCGCACCAACAATGTTTTGCCTAACCCAGGAACTCCTTCGATCAATAAATGTCCGCCAGCGAAAAGGCAGGTTAGTGTCATCTCAACGATAGACGCCTGACCAATCAAAGTCGAATTAACATTATGACTCAGTTTCTGGATGGTTTGATGGGCTTGCTGAAAAGTCATCTCTAACGATTTTTTTGCCGCTCTATGGTCTAAAGTCGGAGACAGTTCATCAAACTTATCTTGTTCTGCGTTAGCCTGTACTGTTAGCTTGTCTTGAGTTTCAAGATTGTCCAAGTCTGTATTATCTTCATTCATATTCTTTTTCCATTTTTTTATAAACCTGTGGCTTTTCTTTACGATTTTAAATCTGTTTTCTTAAATCTTGTATTAGCAATACTTTTTTAATGAAACTGTCCTGATTTTGCTCATCATCTTGCCATAATACTGTTAGCTCATTTTCTTTCTTACCTGTTAATTGCGATAGCTTTTCTATTTTTTTATTCGTACTTATTTGGTCATACTGATGGATCGACTTTTTTAGTCGAGACTCCAACATGACCATTAAATGATTTAAAAGTACCTTGCCGAAATCATTTCTATAACTGAACTCACCAGCCGCCTCAATATGTTGCATGATTTCACGTTGGACTCTTAAGTCATCGTTTCTTGGTGGACCTTTACGCCAAATGGCAGAAAACAAAATAGCAGCCAACAGCAAGCCAAATGATATGATCACCATTGGAATTAAATCAGCCATTATGGATACCAAAGAGGGCTGAACCGTATTGTAAAGAAACCAGACATGTTCAGCACCGCCAACCAACTGATAAAGAAACATTGCGTGATCATAATTTGCAATCAAGTAGTTCTTCCAGATATTCATATCGGTAACAATAGTAATCATGCCCTTGTCATAATCGTATTGAACAAAGAGGTCGGAAGAGTCATTACCGCCAATAAAAGTCGCAGCACCGCTAGCGTCCTGCAAGTAATAATCGTTATCAAAAAATATCCTGGTTTGCACCTCAATATTTTTAAAGGTTACCTTGGTCAGGTATTCTTCTTTATCGCGGTCCCAACGGGTGTCAGGATTTTCATAGAGTCTTACTCCCAAATCATCCAAAAACACATCTCGACTGGTTCCAAGATCATCATCGTACAATTCCGTCGCAAGAAGAATTAAATGACCACCGCTGGATAGCCAGTCTTTTATTCTTTGACGTTTTTCTGCAGTAAGTCCAACTCGAGTACTTTCGATGATCAATGTGTCATACGGTTCCAGTTTTTCATCGAGAATAGAATAATTTTTCTGACTAGCTGCCGTTTTACCCACACTTTCAAGAAATTTCTCCGCGGCAAAAAATGGATTGGCCTTGGCCTCTTTGATTGCGCCTATATCTTTTTCAACAATAACCTTATCAAAATTAGTGTAAAACCAATAAAGATATCCGCCAACTACTATAACTACAATGCAAATAAACCAGGTGGCTGGTGAGATAATAATTTTTTTATTCATTACTCACCCGCTTCTCAATACCTCCTTGTGAGTGCAAATCTTCAGATTTTTTCATCACCACCGGCCACTGATCGCAGAGCTCATTTAACTCCGCAACTTCGGGGATCTGATGTGCATAGGCTAATCCTCGCCAGTTATTGGTAAGGGAGGTCATGTACAGTCGGCTTTTCTGATTTGCCTGAGAGGATATCTGTTTTAGGCACTCTAATTCCGTATATCCTTCCTTAATGACTGCATCACTATTGTCAATATACCAAATCAAGCTGGCGCGATACAACAAGCTTAGGCCCTCACGATATTGCTTATCCTGAATCATTTTTTTTGCGACAAGCCAAGGTTTGTCTGGAAGACTCTCGCTGTTTAAATCCAGTCCAAACAATTTAACTGGACGTTTGCGGGATACCTTTTTGTTACTTACCCCTCTAACCAGTAAATGTTTGTATTTGAGTATCAAAAAGATAAACAATACAGCTACAAAAATCCAAAGGGCGAATTCGATCAGCACCGCAAATATTTTTGCAAAAACGAGCCAGCCTGGTGCTATTTCTGAATCAGGATCATCGGGATCAACATCACTAGATGACCGATAACGATTAGTTTCCTCCGTTTTCATTTGATGAAAATCTTCGCCTTGTTTTATTTCCTCAATAATTTTTTTGGCGTTAGCATGAGAAAGATTGTCTAAATCGATTTCACTCTTCCAATCCGCTGTGGATTGTTGTTTTTGTTCAACTGGTTGCCGGTTAGATTGTTCAAACTCTTTATCGGTACCTGTTTCAGCTGCGCTCAAATGTTGTGGGTTTGAGATGTTTGCTAGCAGAATTATCAGGCCAATAGAAACCCAACTGGCCAAACGGATTTTCATATTTGATGAGCGCTCTGATAGGCGCGAAGCCAATCGTTTGAAAGCCAATTCAATATCCCATGCTTCCAGGTGAGTTCTTTGATTTAGATAGAGGGCAAAGCCGCAGGCTACGTAAAATGGAGCGATCAAGCTAATTGCCAAATAACTCAAGAAATTGAAAACAAAGGCGGCATAATTAGAATCAACATCTGCAATGACCCATTTCCACAAGTCAAAATTTTCAAGGTAGACATCGGGGATCATTAAGAAAATCAGAGCGAGTGTTGATAGGTATACAATAGATTCGACCAGGGAGAAAATAATATGTAACCAAACGGCGCTGCCGGAATCACCAGAATGGATCACTCGCAGCCTTTTTGTGCGGGCATGACCTTTTAAACCTTCCAATTGAATCAGTGGCAGGTCGAAAGAACGCGTAAAGCTAAAACGTCGCATAGTAAGACTTAAAAACCATTGAATTTTGGCGAGCGAGAAAAACGCCTTAATACACTGTTGTGCACTCAGACCTTCTCCGAATAGTTCGCGGCTTAAAAAATGTAAAAGTGGTCGTTCTAAAATAGGTTTTAACCACCACAGGATAATAATCATCCAATGCGGTGATTGCCATAAAACCAGACTGAGTATCAAAAATAGAGGAAAGCTAATCGCAAACCAGATTTTATAAAGCACCAGTGCATGTTTTTGTACTAGTGAAATGCCAAGGTCAATCGCTTCCCATCCACGGCGAGGTCTGATTTTCGCGGTGACTTTTTCAAGATCCATGAACGTGACCTTTTTTTCGACCTAAAAGGGTCATATAACTAATCACTAATAACCAAAATCCAAGCCCCGTCCAATATTTGGTATTAGCGGTCACCATGTGGGTTGATGACCAAAAAGCTTCAACAAAAGCGGCGATCAATAATAAAAATATTGCGCCATAAACCAGTTTGATGGCCGACTTGGCCGAATTAACTAAAGCCTGTTTTCTTGAATAGATGCCGGGAGACAAAATCGACCAACCCAGTTGCAAACCCGCTGCGCCAGAAATAACAATGCCGGTTAACTCAAATGCACCATGACCAATAACAAACGAGAAAAAGGTTTCAGAGTAGCCTATATTATAAATATGTCCGGCAATTGCGCCAAAAAAGAATCCGTTAAATAACAAGAAAAACTGGCTGCCAATAGTTAGTAGAATACCGCCTGCAAAAGTTTTAAAAGCAATTCCAATATTATTTTGGATGTAATGACCAAACATATAAAAATCGCTATCGGAATCTCTTTCCGTACCAAATCTTTCCGCGGCAGGATCATACATACTTTCCATTGTTACCACCGTATCGGCATCAACAATCATATAAATCATATCTGGAAAGACCAGCATCAAAAGAAAAATAACGATCATCGGTAAATAGAAAAGTGCCGTTGCAGTCCAGATAAACTTTGATTGTTCGCGCACCGCCTGAGGAAATCCATGTAAGATAAAGTGATAAATATTTTGAAGTATGCCCAGTCGTTTTTGGTAGAACGATTGATGTCCTCGAAAAACCAGAGCTTCTAAACGATGGATCAACATTGGACTGTAATGTCTTTCTCTGGCGAGTGCCAGGCAATAACAAAGTTGCCGATAATTTTCGGCAAAACCTTTCAAAGAGACATCACCTTTTTTTCGATTCAGTTTTAAAGCCTCAGCCAGACTGACCTGAACTTCAAAGGTTTTCCAGCTGTCTTTATATCTCTCTTCAAATTCTTCCTGTCTCATTGATGGCCCCTAAGCCACTTGGCAATTCTTTTTAATAATTTTGCCGCATCGAGTGGATCTTCGTTGGTTTTATCTTGATCTAACCATGGACTGAGATAACCTGCTAATTCATGAGTTCTACCTTCTGACATTCGCTGACTTCTTTCTGCAAAACTGATAATTGCGCTTTGTTCTTCCAAAGTCAGGGGGATTTTTGGAGCCAGTCCATCTTGCTCATAGGTCATTTTTTCTTCAATGACGGAGCGCCGATGAACCACCAAGGTTCCGGCGGCTAAGTCGCCTAGTCTTTTAAAATCTTTGTTAAGCAACATGGAAATGATGCCAAAACCAAAAAATATTGGTAAAAAATCAGCAAAACGTAATAAATTTCGTACGATGGAAGAGGACCAGTCAATTGGCGTGCCATCGTCATTAATGACCATGATCCCCATGGCTTTCTTGCCGATGGTTTGTCCTTGGTTGAACACTTCAAAAAGAACCGGATAAAACCATTCCACCAGGAAAATAAGAATTAAGAATAATCCCGCACCAAAATTACCTAAGTAACCTAACAGGCCTGATACAGCGGCAAGTCCCATCCAGCGAACCAGAAGGTCAATCATAAAAGCTAAAGAGCGGCTGACCAGACCGGCCACCGCGAGTGATAATTCGACACCCTCGGGGACTTCTATTTCCCGAGTTGTATCTAACATTCCTTGTTTATCCAATAATGCATTTTTTCCTTTTTATTATTATTTGATATTTCAAAAATATCATCCGTGTTAATTGATTTTTGCGTCCAATTTGCCACTCGCATATCGCTCAAACATGGTATCCAAAGAAACTGCTTTGATTTTACTGGCCTGCCCAGCCGTTCCGAAAGCTTCATAACGAGCGATACAAATATCTCTCATTGCTTCGGTGGACGCTTGTAAAAATTTTCGTGGATCAAAGTTTGATGGATTGTCGGACAAAAACTTTCGTACCGCTCCGGTTGATGCCAATCGTAAGTCCGTATCAATATTCACTTTACGAACTCCATGTTTAATTCCTTCACAAATTTCTTCTACTGGTACGCCGTATGTTTCTGGCATGTCACCACCGAATTCATTGATCACCTTTAGCCATTCTTGAGGAACCGAAGATGAGCCATGCATCACCAAATGAGTGTTAGGCAAACGTTTATGGATTTCTTTAACCCGACTAATCGCCAAAACATCACCAGTTGGTGGACGCGTAAATTTGTAAGCGCCATGAGACGTACCGATAGCAATTGCCAGCGCATCCACTTGAGTTTTAGCGACAAAATCGGCAGCTTCTTCTGGGTCCGTTAACATTTGGTCCATCGTTAAAATACCTTCTGCGCCAATGCCATCTTCTTCACCGGCTTCACCTGTTTCAAGCGAACCTAGACAACCAAGTTCACCTTCTACTGATACGCCGCAGGCATGGGCCATTTCAACGGTTCTTTTGGTAACTTCTACATTATATTCATAGCTGGCTGGCGTTTTACCATCTTCCATTAAGGAGCCATCCATCATTACCGATGAAAAACCGAGCTGAATGGAACGTTGGCAAACCGATGGGCTGGTTCCGTGATCTTGATGCATCACCACTGGAATATGAGGAAACTCCTCAATCGCCGCCAAAATTAAATGACGCAAAAAAGGAGCGCCGGCGTATTTTCTTGCGCCTGCCGATCCTTGAACAATAACAGGACTGTCGGTCTGATCGGCCGCTTCCATAATAGCGCGGATTTGCTCCATATTATTGACATTAAATGCAGGAACGCCGTATTGAAATTCTGCCGCATGATCAAGCATTTGTCTCATTGAAATTAATGCCATTTTGTTTTCTCCATTAAATTAATATATTACTTGTAACTTTAAACATAACTATTCAGCAAATCAAAAGAACCCTCTCCCCATCCCTCTCCCAAAGGGAGAGTGGGCTAAATCCCCTCCCCTTGGAAGGGGAGGGTTCCCTAGAGGGACCTACTTTTGGTAGGGAGAGGTCGAATGATCAACCAATTAATCTCGCTGAGTAGTTACCTTTAAACATTCTCACCACAGAGAAAACAGAGCCATATCTATATAAGGTATTTTTTATTTCTCTGTTCTCTCTATTACTCTGTGTTCTCTGTGCCTCTGTGGCAAATTCTTTTAATTTTTGTGTCTCTTATTTTTGTTAGTCCTTCATTGCCCGCTGTTCTAATATTTCAACTGCCGGTAATTTTTTGCCTTCCAAAAATTCTAAAAATGCACCGCCGCCGGTTGAGATATAGGATACCTTGTCGGTGATACCAAATTTGTTCACCGCCGCTAAAGTATCGCCGCCACCGGCAATTGAGAATGCTGAGCTGTCTGCGATCGCCCGAGCTATTTTTTCAGTACCTTTTGAGAATTGTTCAAATTCGAAAACACCAACTGGTCCGTTCCAAACAATTGTGCCAGCCTTGGCTAGAATATCACAAAGATAATCAGCGGTTTGAGGACCAATGTCAAAAATCATATCATCCTCACTGACTTCGCTGACTGATTTTAATGTCGCGGGGGTTGATTCAGAAAATTCTTTACCGACCACCACATCCATGGTTTTAGGTATTTCTCCGCCATTTTTGATGGCCGTTTCAGACAGCTTTTTAGCATCATCAACCAGATCCATTTCAACCAATGATTGACCAATAGAATGTCCTTCTGAGGCGATAAAAGTATTTGCGATACCGCCACCAACTATGAGTTGATCAACAATGTCCGATAAGGATTCTAACACCGTTAATTTAGTCGATACCTTAGATCCGCCAACGATTGCAACCATCGGTCTGGCAGGATGATCAAGGGCCTTTCCCAATGCATCTAATTCACCCGCTAATAAAGGTCCGGCACAGGCAATCGGCGCATACTTAGCCACACCATGAGTGGAAGCTTGCGCTCTATGCGCGGTACCAAATGCGTCCATAACAAATACATCGCAAAGTGAGGCGTATGCTTTTGATAATTCTTCATTATTGGCTTTTTCGCCTATATTACAACGCACATTTTCAAAGATGATGACTTCGCCCTGTTTAGCATCAACACCTTTTAGATAATCCGCTGCCAAGGACACCGGCACGCCGAGTAGCGGCTGAATATAATCAACGATAGCAGCCATCGAATCTTGCTCGGTAAGTTCACCTTCGGTCGGACGACCACGGTGAGACATCACCATCACTTTTGCGCCTTTTTTCAGGGCTAATTTGATTGTCGGTAGTGCCGCCTGAATGCGAACATCAGAAGTGATTTTTCCATCTTTAAAAGGCACATTCAGATCTTCGCGAATAAGAACTCGCTTGCCATCTAAATTCAGATCCGACATTCTTAAAACTGACATTGTTTAACCCTGAAAAAGTTTATTTCTAAAACAAAATTTAAAAGTTATCAAACTGTAGGAGCGAATTAATTCGCGATGAGATGTATGGGTGTTGGTAGCCCGTTCGCGAATAAATTCGCTCCTACATATATTCACTACTTTTTTATCTATTCCGCCGCCATCATTGCAAGCGCAACATCGATCATGCGGCAACTAAAGCCCCACTCATTATCGTACCAGGCCAAAACTTTGACTAAATTACCATTCACTCGAGTTTGAGTTGCATCAAACGTAGAAGACGCCGGGGTATGATTAAAATCGATGGAAACCAGTGGTTCATCGTTATAGTCTAAAACGATGCCATCTGCTGCCGCTTTAACAACAGCGTTAACTTCTTCTACCGTGGTTTCTCTTGAGGCATCAAAGGTCAAATCAACCACTGATACATTGGCAGTTGGCACTCTAAGAGCGAAGCCGTGCATACGTCCCAATAATTCTGGTAATACCAAACCGACTGCTTTAGCAGCGCCAGTTTTAGTCGGAATGATTGAAGTGGCAGCGCCACGCGAGCGATGTAAATCTTTATGCTGATTATCAATCAACATTTGATCATTAGTATAAGCATGAATTGTATTGATGAGGCCTTTTTTAATCCCGATCCCTTCATGCAGCGCCTTGGCAAGTGGTGCCAGACAGTTAGTTGTACAAGAGGCATTTGAGATAATTGTGTGTTCTGCCTTTATCACATCATGATTTACGCCATATACAACAGTGGCATCGATATCATCGCCACCGGGAGAAGAGATTAATACTTTTTTAGCACCGCCAACAAAGTGTTTTGACGCACCTTCTCGATCTTTAAAATGACCGGTACATTCCAAAACGATATCAACATCGTGATCGCTCCATTTTAGATTTTCAGGATTGCGATCGGCCAGCATGGCAATTTTGTCATCATTGACATACATATTTTCGTCGTCACAATGAACGTTTGCTTCAAAACGACCATGAGTTGAATCATATTTGGTTAAATGAACGTTAGTCGGGATCGGGTGCGATGAATTGATCGCAACAACTTTTATTTCATCTTCGCGGTTATATTCGTAGATGGCTCGTAAAACCATGCGTCCGATACGGCCATAGCCGTTAATTGCAACTTTAACTGTCATTTCCTGTAATCCTGCGTGCTTGTTTCTTGTGTTAGATAAAATTCCATACCTATGTATAGAAAAATTTTTTGTAACTATTCAGCTACAGCATATTTAATTACTAGCCTAAAAGAGCCGTCGCTTTTTCAACAACATTTTCTACAGTGAAGCCAAACTGCTTAAACAATAAATCAGCTGGTGCTGATTCGCCAAATTGATCCATTGAAATAACGACGCCATCAAGACCAACATATTTATACCAAAGGTCGCCCGTCGCGGCTTCAATTGCCATGCGCTTGCCACTGGATGGCAAAACTTGAGCTTTATATTCGGCCTCTTGAGCATCAAATAATTCACAACTTGGCATCGAAACTACGCGAACATTATATCCTTTTAATTGATTAGCCGCCTGCACCGCCAACTCAACTTCTGAACCAGTCGCAATAATGGTTAACTCTGGCGTATCACTAGCTTCGAGTAATACATAGCCACCTTTTTCGATCAGGCCTAGTTGAGCTTCTGAGCGCGATTGAGTGGGTAGACCCTGACGGGTTAAAATTAACGCGGTAGGTCCGCTTTGATTTTGAATTGCCATTTTCCAGGCGACGGCTGTTTCAGTTGCATCACAAGGACGCCAGTTAATCAAATTAGGCGTACTGCGCATCGATGCGATCTGCTCGACTGGCTGATGAGTTGGACCATCTTCACCTAAACCGATTGAATCATGGGTAAAAACATAAATCGCCTGTTGCTTCATTAACGCCGCCATACGGATGGCGTTGCGCGCATATTCCATAAACATTAAGAATGTGCCGCCAAATGGTACAAACCCACCGTGCAATTTGATCCCGTTCATAATCGCGCACATACCAAATTCGCGTACACCGTAGTTGATGTAATTACCGCTGGCATCATTGGTGTCGATCACTTTTGATTCTTTCCACTTAGTCAAATTTGAACCCGCTAAATCAGCGGACCCACCGATAAACTCTGGCATTTGACCAGCATAAGCCTGGATTGCATTTTGTGAGGCTTTACGGGTCGCGATTTTTTCGCTCGCCTCTTGAGTGGATTCGATATAGGATTTTGCAGTTGCAGCAAAGTCAGGACTCAAGCGCCCGTTAAGGCGACGACTTAGCTCCGATGCTAATTCAGGGAAACGCTCCGTGTATTGAACAAATTGTTCATTCCAATCGCTTTCTAATTTTTGCCCTTGCTCTCTGGCATCCCAGCCCTGCATGATGTCCTGAGGAATATCAAAAGCTTCATGTGGCCAGTCAAGTTCCTGACGGACCAAAGCGATTTCTTCATCGCCAAGAGGCGCGCCGTGACAAGACTCTTTGCCGCCTTTGTTAGGCGAGCCAAATCCGATAGTTGTTTTACAACAAATCAGAGTAGGACGTTTGGTTTCAGCCTGGGCTTTTTGCATCGCTTGCTCAATGGCCTCGCTATCGTGCCCATCAACACCGGCAATCACCTGCCAGCCATAAGCCTGAAACCTTTTTACCGTATCATCGGTAAACCAGCCTTCAACTTCTCCATCTATTGAAATACCGTTATCATCATAAAATACTGTCAACTTGCCCAGCCCCATAGTACCGGCCAACGAGCAGACTTCGTGCGAAATACCTTCCATCAAGCAACCATCTCCAACAAAGGTGTAGGTGCGATGATCAATAATGTCAAAATCCGGTTGATTAAACTGGGCCGCCAAAGTTTTTTCGGCGAGTGCCATACCAATGGCATTGGCGAGTCCCTGACCAAGAGGTCCGGTGGTGGTTTCTACCCCCGGGGTGTAACCTAGCTCAGGGTGTCCTGGCGTTTTAGAATGAAGCTGGCGGAAATCTTTAATGTCGTCGATGGATAGCGCATAACCGGTCAAATGCAATAATGAATAAATTAACATTGAACCGTGACCGTTAGATAATACAAATCGATCTCGATTCACCCATTCCGGGTTATTAGGGTTATGTTTGAGATGATCGCCCCAAACAACTTGAGCGATATCAGCCATTCCCATTGGGGCTCCGGGATGGCCGGAGTTAGCTTTTTGAACGGCGTCCATACTTAAGGCTCGAATGGCATTAGCCAACTGAAAACGAGACGACATAAATACTCCTACTGGTTAACAAGCTGTATAAAAAAAGGGGGTATTTTGAACGGGGCGTATTTTCTCAAACCCCGCCCAATGAAGCAATCTATTTATACTTATGGTTAGTATCAATGACTGTTATTATTCAAATAATCTAATTTGGCTGATCGCGTCAGTCTTGCTGGACTGGATTGGTTAATATCCATTCGCTCATTCCACCTTGTAGACTATGTCCATCAAAACCAAAACTGTTAAAAGTGCTAGTAGCCGGCTGGCTCGAATTACCATGATAGCAACAAACAATCAAGGGTCTGTTTTTGTCCGCTGTATCTATAAATGACTGGAAGTTTTCATTGTCTATTCTGACCGCATTTTCTATATGACCATTGGCAAAGCTGCCTGAATCTCGAATATCAACAATCAAGGGATTTTCCTTTTCGATCATCAGTGCTGCTTCAACCACGCTTATCTGTTTAATCATTTGCTTATCCCGCTTGTAGTCTTTTTGTTTGCAGCTATCTCAACTCTAGCAAACATCAGATCCCACATCCCATGGCCGAGTCCTTCGCCGCGCTTTTGAAATTTGGTCACCGGTCTGTTTTCTGGCTTAGGAATATAATCATTACTGGCGGAACAGTTTTTCCAACCATCGGCGTCCTGCATGACTTTTAGCATATGTTGAGCATAATTTTGCCAATCAGTGGCCATATGAAAATGTCCGTTAGTTTTTATTTTGCGGTGCAGGAGTTGGACGAACTCAGGATTAACGATGCGCCGTTTATGATGTTTTCTCTTATGCCAGGGGTCCGGGAAGAAAAGTTGCAATAACTCAATCGAATCATCAGCCACCATATCGTTTAGCACTTCAACCGCATCGTGGGAAATCAACCGAATATTGCTAACCCCCGCTTCTTTCATTTTAACCAGCAATGAACCAACCCCAGGCCGATGTACTTCTATACCAATATAATTACGCTCTGGATGACACTGCGCTTGCTCAACCAGAGACGCCCCCATACCAAAACCAATCTCGATGCTTACAGGACCATCATTGCCAAACAAGGCGGAAAAATCGAGTAATTGTTTTTCATAATCGAAACCATAAATTGGCATCATTGTTTCATAGGCAAGCGTTTGTCCGGGCGTCATACGGCCCTCTCGTTTTACAAAGCTTCTGATTTTTCGTTTTAGATGTTGCACAAACTGACCGATAGTTGAACTTTGGAGTCGGGATTATATCGACCTGACACAAAAAAATCTTGAATAATAGATTGACCAATCGCCAAAAACTGCTAGTTTTAGCGTTGTTGCCCTCAAATTACGGACTATCAACACTCGATGTTCCCATCTATACCCAATTATCACGCCTTAGCGGTCCTTTTGCTTACCGGTGTTGCGCTCTATTTATTTCGTCGGGAAGACATCCGACTGGAGTCGAGCTGCCTTGGGGTGCTGATCATTCTGGCGGTTGGTTTTGAAATTTTTCCTTATATTTCAGAAAACGGCGAACATTTGGAATCTATTGAATTTTTCTTTGGCTTTGGTCATGAAGCTTTAATAGCGGTGTGCGCTTTGATGATCGCAGGTCAAGGATTGGTTCGTACAGGCGCGCTAGAGCCAGTAGGGCGAATGTTAGGTAAGTTGTGGCGGATTAGTCCTACATTCTCTTTATTGATCACCTTGGTGGTTTCCGGGATCTTGTCGGCGTTTATGAATAACACACCGATCGTGGTGCTGATGTTACCAATTTTGATCAGTGTGGCGGTCAGAACCAATACCCCTTCTTCCGGCCTGTTGATGCCGATGGGATTTGCTACTTTGGTCGGCGGTATGTCTACCACCGTGGGAACATCCACAAATTTGCTGGTTGTTGCGGTGGCATCTGAGCAAGGTATGGCCCGCATGGGTTTATTTGATTTTGCGGTACCCGCGCTTGTTGCAGGCAGTGTTGCTATTATTTATTTGTGGCTGGTAGCCCCCAAAATGCTGCCACAACGTCAATCGGGCCTTGATAATGAAGCGCCAAGAATATTCACTGCCCACCTGACCATTGACGAAGAAGGTTATTCTGTCGGTAAAACATTGGCTGAAATTATCGACCATTCGGATGGTTTGCTAAAAGTTGAAAGAATCCAAAGGCCCGGGATCAGTTCCGATATTCGAATTATGCCCATGCCCGATGTGATTTTGCATGCCGGCGATAAAGTGAGAGTGTCTGATAACGCTGAGAATCTAAAAGATTATGAAAAGATCCTGGGGGCTAAATTATTTGTTGGTAAACAGCAAATCGATGAAGATCATCCGTTAACTGCCGATGATCAACAACTAGTCGAGGTTATTGTCGCTCCCGGTTCCCCACTTGCGGGCTCGACTTTAAAAAATATTCGATTTGTAGATCAGTATTCTCTGGTCGCGGTGGCGTTGCACCGCGAAGGTAAAGAAATCGACCTTTTTAATAAACTCGGTAGTATTTCCTTGCACGTGGGGGATATTTTGTTAGTTCAAGGTTCTCGCGACAAAATTGCTGAGATGAAGAAAAAGGGCGATTTTTTAATCTTAGATGCAACTACCGATCTGCCGCATACCTCCAAAGCTCCTCTGGCATTGATGATTATGCTCGGTATTGTTGGAGTGGCCGCGTTAGGTATTTTACCCATCGCCATTAGTGCGCTGGTCGGCGTATTGCTTTTATTGACCACCAAATGTTTAAATTGGGTAGATGCCGGACGAGCGCTAAGCACTCAGGTTATTTTAATTGTTGTTGCCAGTTTGGCGCTTGGCGATGCACTATTAAAAACCGGTGGCGCAGATTATCTGGCGGAAGTATTTTTATATTCCACCTCCGGCTGGCATCCGGCTTTTATTTTAAGCGGACTGATGTTATTGCTGGCTATTTTGACCAATATTGTATCAAACAATGCCGCTGCGGTTATCGGCACACCCATTGCGATTAGTGTGGCAACCCAATTAAACTTATCCCCCGAGCCATTTGTTATTGCCGTTTTATTCGGCGCAAATTTTAGTTATGCCACGCCAATGGCCTACAAAACTAATCTACTGGTGATGAATGCCGGTGGTTATCATTTTTCTGATTTTATTCGTATTGGGGTTCCACTAGTGGTTATCATGTGGATTACCTTGTCGTTATTTATTCCTTATTATTACGATATTATTTAGGTTCTAAAAAAAACGATAATTTTTAATGAATAACAATGTAGGTTGGGCTTCAGCCCAAAAATGTGTAACAGTCGGACTAAAGTCCGACCTACAGGCTAACTATCAGATTTAGCCGGCCCTCTAAGAAATGGTAGGAGCGCGCGTCCACGCCGCGAACAGATGTTTGAAGACAATTACAATCACCCAATTCAGTAAAAAAATCCTTAAGTTTTATGACCAACAGGGTCGTAAAGATTTGCCGTGGCAGCAGAATAAATCAGCCTACAGCGTGTGGGTGTCTGAAATTATGCTGCAGCAAACTCAAGTTAAAACCGTTATTCCCTATTATTTAAAGTTTATTGACTCTTTTACAACGGTCGAAACACTCGCAAAAGCGGATATTGACGATGTTTTACACCATTGGGCAGGGCTTGGTTATTATTCTCGCGCTAGAAATTTACATGCCTGTGCAAAAATGGTGGTTGAGCAATATGACGGGCAGTTTCCCTCAAATATTGAATCAATCGTTGCATTGCCTGGTATCGGCGAATCCACCGGAGGAGCGATATTATCACTCGCCTATGGACTACCCGAAGCGATTTTGGACGGCAATGTTAAGCGGGTACTGGCAAGGGCTTTTCTGGTCGATGGTTGGTACGGCAATAGTCAGGTAAGTAAGATTTTATGGCAACTGTCCCGACAATACACCCCTAAGACTCGCACCGGCGACTTTAATCAGGCGATGATGGATTTAGGGGCTGATATTTGTAATCGGGCCAAGCCACGATGTGAGGAATGTCCATTAGCAAAAAACTGTTTAGCCAATCTCCAAGGTAAAACAGCCGAATACCCTCATCGTAAACGCCGTAAAACCATACCAACAAAACAGGCAACAATGTTGTTATTACGCAATAATAAAGATCAGATCCAACTGGCAAAACGCCCGCCGTCTGGTATTTGGGGTGGATTGTGGAGTTTGCCGGAAGTTTTGAAGTCACCGGCTAAATCAGTTTTGATCGACAAATTCAAGCATACTTTTAGTCATTATCATCTTCATGTGGATGTGATAAAAGGCACTAAGAACAACCAAATTGAAGATAATAACGCACTGGCGTGGCATAATGTCCACGACTTAGCAAAACTGGCTTTGCCCACGCCAATAAAGAAATTCTTGTATCAACATTTTGAAATCAAAGAGATATAAATAATCTCAGCTCAGGATAAGAACAACCATCCAGCACAACTATTCTAGCAGCTCTCTTCGTTGAGTTTGCTTTCAATAGCCAGCTATTAATACGCAATCTCGCCTTGATATCCGCTAGAATAGCTGCACTGGCGCAAAGTAAAGTATTGAATTCATCGAACATTCTGGTATTTTTTTGGTAACTAGATAAAATGTAAAAGTTTCTGGATATTCTTATCCCAAGTTGAGGTTATAAATGGTTTACTGTCAAAAACTCCGAAAAGAAGGTCCGCCGATAGCGTTTGCACCGGTTCCAGGTGAATTGGGTCAGCGGATATTAGATAACATCTGCGCTGAAGGCTGGAAGTTATGGATCAAACATCAAACCATGTTGATCAATGAAAAACACCTGAGTTTGGCCGATGCCAAAAGCCGCGAGTATTTAAAAGGCGAAATGGAAAAGTTCCTGTTTGGCGGAGACTATGATGAAGTGGAAGGTTATGTGCCAGAAAAGAGATAATGGAGCGAGGTTCTGGGAGCGAAAACAGTAGGAGCAAAGCTTGATCGCACCTTAAACAAAAAATTATGATAAATATCCTATATCCCGCTTGACATTAAATCTCGATCCTAGTTTAATAGCGCGCTCTTGAAGAGACCGAGATTGCTCGGATTATTTAAGAATTTCAAAACCAGTGGCCTGGTAGCTCAGTTGGTAGAGCAGAGGACTGAAAATCCTTGTGTCAACAGTTCAATTCTGTTCCGGGCCACCATTATTTAAAGGGTTAGCACCGTAGTAGGCGCTAACCCTTTTTTGTTGGGGTAACGCTGGGGTAACAAATTAAATAAGCCAAAATGGTTTTTTATTTATTTTCTAACCTCGTGATATTTGTGCACCTCAGCAACGATTACACATTCCGTATCTAATTCCTTTTGATCTTCTATCTACGTCTTTGAGTTTTTCCTTGCTACTTTTATTTTGATCATTGACTCATTTGCCAGTTGTTTTCTAGTGTTCCGCAAAAATAAAGATCTTGTTATAATATATATTCAGTCAACTAATTAGAAATATCCACAAGATATTAACAATAACATGTTGTTTTAGAGCGTTGGTAGGATTAGAATACAAGCAAGTGGATTGGGGGTGCCCGGTCGGCGTCTAGGCCTCGGTGAGTTTCATCGGGGCTTTTCGCTTTCTGCGGGGGGATAAATCTTCATCCCAACACCTTCATAGTCATTTCCAACATTATCTCTACCACCATCACAGTAAAATTTACGTTTCAATACGTCAAATGCTCTGTTTTCTTGTCCAGGACGAAGGACGCTTAATCCGATAGGACGCGCGACTAAGTCAGCTAACTGTAATCCAGATGACATCGCTCTTTTATCAGAAAATATAACATCAAAAGGGAGTGACAGAGAAAATCGATTGTTTTCGTCACAAATTCGTCTGAATTCTAATTCCAGCTCTCTATCTTCTTTTTTACCTCGACACTCAACTACAATATGAGTTTTCTTGTTATGCTGTTGCTTCTCTTTCAAAAATTCATGTAAGGTTTCCAAGCAAAACCCAAGAGCAATATGATACGGGTTTGCATTGACACTAGTTTGTTTACGTAATGTACGTTTATCAATTACGCAACTAATTAAAATAAAATTACTATAATCTATTATACTAGTTAGTTCTCCAAGAAAATCATTCTTCTCTTTTCGGCTCCGAAAGATATTGAAACTACCTTTTTCCTTTCGAATTTCTGTTTCATGTAGAATAACTTGATCATGTCCAAAGTAATTGAACTTAAATTTTTCCAAAGCAGGAACAATCGCTTCACTATAGTGTCGTTTATGGAAGACGCAAAACGCCGTACAAAATATGAATGAGAGCAAAAAGATTTTCGAGCACGGCGTAGAAGATATCGTTGAAACCGGAAAGTCATTAGAGTCAATCGCCGGCCGAGTTCAGACTATAGCAGAATCAGCGATCACTATCGCAAGCGCCTCTGAAGAACAAAGTAACGTGGCGGAAGATATCAGTCGCAACATTACCAATATTAGCCAACAAGTCGATAAAACGGCCGATAACTCCAGACGAACGCTAGAGTTGTCTAATGACTTTACGAGCTTGGCATTAGAGCAGCAACGTCTTGTTGAGCAGTTTTTGAGGTGAGTTCAAATGGCATTTTGCTCCTTAAACTCCGCAAAAAAATCAAAGGGTTATTACTTGTCTTGCCATGCCAAACCGGACATCCACTTTGTTTAATATAAAACCTGTATTTGAAGAGCAAGTAGACATTGAACAAGTCGAAAATAAATCTAATACAAAAGTTAAAGATACTGCAGTTCACTTGGTGATCTGTTCGGAAAGCTAATGACAATAGCTGGTGGAATTTTTGGGTTCGCGTCTTGCTTCGTCATATTCAGTATACGACGATGGCAGACTCTGAAGCTTCCTCACTTCAATTTGATCTTTATGCCTTTAAAAATGAGCGTTACGATTACAAATAATCATGACAAGCTGCTTTAAGCTAGCCTTGCCCAAAAGCTTCTTTTTCTGCCATGTTGAGCTTGTAACTCTACCAGAAAATTATCATGCCCTTCCAAAACACCGTAACACTCTATTTCAATATCTAGCTGAGTTAGTCGTTTATAGTACCTAACCGCGTGTCCATAAGATTTACTTTTCGCTCTAGCTAATATATCCAATAACAGATGGCGATAACAAGCAATTTCTGCCAGTGAAAGTTTCTTTTTTTCAAACTGTTTGGCGAACTCTAGTAAGTCACTATAATAGCAATTAGAAGCATCAACAGGATTGTTCAATACTAAATTTTGGGCTCTCTCGGCTTCATCTAATGCGAATAACATTGCAACGTCCGTTGAAAAATTATCTGCTTGCTCGGCTTTTTTAATTGCCTTTTCTCGCGCAGGTTGTTTTTCAGTGTCGTCCAAAATATCAAGATAGCGTTTAAAATCATCATACTCAAAAAGTGTTTGATAAAGTTGATAACGCACCTGTTTCAGATTTTCATTATCACCATTTAAACAATAGGCTTTATCAAATAAACGTAATCGATCACCACTACGTTGAGAGTCCCAGGGTGAATCAAGCCATTCAAGTGCCTTATCAACTTGCTCGAATTGAAGGTACATTTTTACAATACCTTGCTTTTGTAAATCATTTGGTTTGGGCGAGCTAATTAAAGTCGCTTTTTCATATAATGCTGGATCCTTTAATGCCTCAGCAATTGAATGTAACGCAACAGAAGGGTTTAAGCTCAATAGATTAAATCGGCCATCCTCGGTTGGCATTTTCATTGCCAACTTCGGCAACACGCTTTACGCCATTTTTCGGATTGTTTCGACAATCTCAAGCAAGTTTTTGTACGATTGTATTGTTGGCCATTTTACTTCACTATTTACTGACTATTAAAGCTAGTCGCTATTTATTTACGATTATGTTTATTATCATCGAAACTTAGGGAGCAACAAACAACTCAAACAACTCAAACAACGGTTTGTTAATGTAAAAATTAACTCTACCCACTTTCTCTTTTGCTAGAAAATCGTGTTCAACCAACAACTCTAAATATTTAGTAGCAGTGATTCTGCTCACACTCAAATCTTTCATCACAAAATCAATTTTTGTATAGGGATGATTAAACAAGTTATTGAGCAGTTCCTGGCGATAAATCTTAGGTAATTCTGAACGCATTCTAGTTTTGTAGTTTTGCATTAGGGATTTAATTTTTCCAATTAGCGTAATCGTATTTTTAGCTGTTTTTTCGACGCCATCTAGCATGTATAACAACCAAGGTCGCCAATCATTAACCTTCCTCGCTTGTTGCAATTGGTTATAGTATTCAGTTTTATTTTGAATAATATAGCTACTCAAATAAAGCACCGGTAATTCAAGTAAATCTTGCGCGACTAAATACAAGATATTAATAATTCTTCCGGTACGACCATTTCCATCATAAAAGGGATGAATGCTTTCAAATTGATGATGAATAATGGCCATTTTGATTAAGGGATCTAAATCACATAACGAATCATCATTAATATACCCCACCAAATTATCCATTAATGCCACAATCTCATTGGCATCTTGGGGTTGCATGTAAATAATTTCCCCTATTCGAGTATTTTTTAGTCCTGTGCCAGGCACTTTTCGTAACCCGGCATTATTTCTTTCCATGGTTTGCTGAATTGCCAAAATATCAGCTAGCCGAATCAACTTGTTCTTACGAACTTGAATAAAGCTTTGCTTTAAGGCCGTTGCATAGCTTTGTACTTCTTTGGCGGCAGGATTAGTACTTGGCTCATCGAACAAACCTGCTTTATATAGTTCATCGTGCGTGGTAATAATATTTTCTATTTCTGAACTATGCTTTGCTTCTTGTAAGGTGAGTGTATTGATTAAAATGGCTTCATTAGGAATACTTGCTGAGATGCCTTTTAACTCAGCAAGATACCGGTGAGCAACCGCCACTTTTTTTAGGACTTCGACCGACTCAAATTGCTCTGGCGCATTTAATGGTAAATGATCCAATGTTCTTGAATGAGTATTCATTGTTAAGCCTTATTAAACTTATTCTTGTAACTTTTCAGCAGATCAAAAGGTCCCTCTCCCCAGCCCTCTCCCAAAGGGAGAGGGGGCTAAATCCCCTCCCCTTGGAAGGGGAGGGTTAGGGAGAGGTCGAATGGTTTGAATGCCACGTATTATCTACAAGCAGAATGATCAACCAATTAAACTTGCTGAATAGTTACATTATTCTTTTGACATAAATAAAAATAAGTCAATTTGATAGATTTTTGATAAATCTATACATCACCTCTTAAACATATATAGATTTTCTTATTATTTATATATAATAGCATTAATATGACTACTTTTGTGGATTATCTATCTATAATATTACGTCATGTTTATAGCATCGACATAACCTCATAACATGTCTGTATCTCGCATTTCTATCAACATGACGCTTCAAGCTTTACTGGCTGGTCGCCCACAAATGGCCTCTTAACTGATCAAGCACCATGTCCAATTAATGAATATAGCGTGCTGATAGCATCTAGTCGCACTAAAACTAACATGGCCTGATTAACGCGGCTCTGCAACTTATTGTTTAGCTCTAAAGGAGGATTAAGCGGAATTAGTTGACCACTACCGACCCTACTCTGTTCCAATTAAGTGAATAAAAAATGTTCGCGCTTCATCCCCTTTGTTAACGCCATAGCCGCCACCTACTTTTACTTCGAAACTGGTATTGGTCAGCTTATATAACTCGCCCGCCATTTTCAGGGCTTCTTTTTTCGAATTCTTATCATAATACATAACAGCAGACTTGCGAGACAACCAGCTAGGCGGACGCGACCCTTTTAGTAAACCACCATAGCCAACTTTGTTTCCTTCATTTTTGAAATAGCTTCTTACTTTCTGCACATCAGAATCAGAGACATTAAATGCCCAAACATCAATTATTTTTGGAATAGGCGCGGCAACCACCGGTGTGATAATACTACTTGATATTACATCGCCATCTTCAGCAGCCTCGCCTGTCGAATCCAGTTTCTCTTCGCTGGTTTTCATCTGTTCGCTTTTAACATCGCTTTTTTCATGGTCCGACATTAATTTCAGCTCAGCCAAGGCAATATCCTGTTCAGCCCGCTCAATGTTATCTTTTTTAGTACTTAATTTGTTTTCTTCTTCCTTATTCTTAATTTCATTATGCTCTGCTCGCTTTATTTTTTTGTCTGCCTGATAAGTTTTGATTTCAGACCGCATAAATTGCGAAACCGCAAAGACTAAACTAAATACGCTGACCAAAACGGTCGGTTTGAGATACCAGGGTTTTTTAAGTATTGTCAATTCCGCGTCAATTTTTTGCATTTCTTTAGCTAATTTTTGCTTTTCTAACTCTTCGATTGTTTCTATCATCATTGAATCTCCCTACCCTTTTTAGAGTTTTTTGTTTAGATTTTTTATTTGAATTTTTTAATTAATATAGTGAACCATATGTAGTCTGAACTGGTTAGCTAATGGCGCAGTTGTATAGGAGCTACTCAATTACATCCCGTAAGCGCGTTGATCCAGTTTCTGATCAATTCTGTTGCCCGGGTGTCTTGGCTTAAAGTGGCCAGTGGTGGCATTCGTTCTGATGCGAGTGTTTCCATTCGTAAAACGAGTACTGAGGCATCGGCATTGCCCGGGCTAATGATGCGCGCATCATCTACACCAAAATCACCCAACTCCGGTGGCACGTCGCAGGCAGCTGTATCGGCCAATAGTGTTGAGAATCTAAAGTCCATAAATCCTGCATTGGATCCCGGTCGATGGCAACCGGAGCAGTTACTGTGTAAATAACTTCTGGCCCTATCGGACAGCGAAGCCGTTTCATCTTCCAACGCCGATAGAGCTGGCTGGTTTTCGCCTGCAAGATTAGTATCGAGATAACCTGCCTGGCTTAGGAAATCCAGTTGGTTCATTCCCAATTCGGCGGTGGCTAGATTCAGTTGTGCGCTTTCGATGCCAAGACTAAAGTTGGCAGCGCTGGTATGGCAAATAGCGCATTGACTTGTGCTGGGGAAGGTATGCACAAAATCGCCAACATCTTTGGTTTTGCCTGCACTCAATAACACCGCGTCGGTTTGCTGGTCGTTCCATTCATAACTGTAACCAGTCCAACCACTGGCATGATTGATCAGTAGCCGAGTTTCCAGATAGGTATCGCCATTTAAGAAATGTTTGATCAAAATGCTATTAGTGGGAAACAGAAAATCACCGTCTTCCAAGATCTGGATCACTTCACCGTCCGGCAGAGCGAGCGCTCTTCGCTTAAAAGCGCCATCGGACCAAAGCCAGGCATTTATATCAAAATCAAAAACACCACTGGATGATTGTTGAGTTTGGGTATCGATACAGCCGACCTCACTGAGGTTATCCGGTAATACCACGTTGCCTGTACCATCATCGATTGCTACTACCTTGTATATACCATCACCGGCGCCACCATCTAAATTTAGCAAGTAGATGTCCCCATTGTTGCCCTCGGCCATGGCCGCAATGAGCCGGTTTGAATTAAAGATAGGTGTATAGGCAGCGCCTTGATTAGAGGATGCAGGAATGGATAGAAATTGTGAAGAAAAGGTATCTCCCCAAATATACAGACCCTGCATAGATTCATACTCGGTACCGCGGTAGACATAACCGCCGACCGTTGAAACACCGACGGTGCGCGGATACTGTGTGATGGGCAGTTCAAGACCGTTAGTATCGCAATTTTGCCCTGCAAAACAAATGTTTGCTTCCATGATCGGCCAACCATAATTTCCACCGGCAATCACTTTATCAACTTCTTCAAAAGTACTTTCGCCAACATCTGCTACCCAGAGATCGCCCGTCTGTCGATCAAAACTCCAACGCCAGGGATTTCTGAAACCATAAGCGTAGATCTCAGGGCAGGTGGTATTATCACCTTGTAACCTGCTGCCCGTTTCACAGGTTGCCTGCGAGTTATTAAAAGGGTTATCTACCGGGATCTGATAAGGCAACACAGAAACATCAATCCGGATCATGCTACCCCATAAATTGGTTAGTTGCTGGGCGGTATCGTTATTTTGGCCACCATCACCAAAGGCAACGTACAACATCTCATCGGGACCAAATGCGATGTCACCGCCATTGTGATTTCCGGCGGGCTGGTCCAGAGTGAGTAAAACCTGTTCACTATTGGGATCAATCAGACGACTGGTGGTATTGACAACAAAAGATGCAATGGTTGAGCGGCCACCATTAGTACTATCGCTATACACCACAAAAATTCTATTGTCCTGAGGATAATTGGGATGAATAGTAAGTCCGGTTAGTCCTTGCTCGGAGAAAGTGCTCACTTTGGCGGAAATATCTAGTCTGGTTTCAATCTGGCTGACTTGCGGCTGATTATCGAAGCTAACCACCTGACCTGCTCGTAGCGCGACAAACCAGAAACTACTGTCAGTGGCTGGCTGAACCATAGCCATCGGGGCGGACAGAACTGGCAAATTAGCGAAACTCGCCTGAATGGTTATTTCTCCGGTTTCTCCGCCAACGGGCTCCGGGGGTACACAGCTCATATTGGCCACTCTGGCCGGCACCACATTAACCGTTCGAGATCCGCTGGCGTTATTTCCGGCAGCGTCCGAGGCGCTGTATTCAATGGTGTAATTACCAATGGTATTGTTGTCTACAATTCCCGTTGCTATCACTGTCAGGTTGCCATCAATATCATCAATTGCTGTTGCGCCGGGATCAATGAAATCGGAACCAAAAGGCAAGGTAAGCGGGTTGTCACCGATAATGCTAATTATCGGCGGTGTATTATCATTGGCTGAAGGGGGAGGATTATTTCCGTCACCGCTGTTACCGCCACCACAGCCGATAAAAAGAGTGAAAGAAATTAAAACCAATAAATGAAAAGAAACATTTCTATCGATATTTTTCACAGTATTTCCTGCCTCAAAAAGTTTAAATAAAAACTTATTTGTGTATTGAGCAATACTGCTGGATTTTGAATTTGGGCTGAATTAAAGAGCCCAAAAGTGACAAGTGTGAAAATTCAATCGCTCACCAATTTTGAGCTATCAGTGTAGGCTCTTTTTCTTCGATTTGGAAGTCGTAGTGACTGTCGTAATAACAGCCGTAGTGATTGAATAAAATATTAAGCTGACATACGACTCTTTTTAAGTAGTGATAAATTAGTGAAGAGCCAGAGTTAGGCTCTGGTTGGCTCGATTGCTTTATTTGTATTCTAAATCAAATATCGCTTTATAGCGGGGTTTATTATTGCGCTGCAAATAATAAATAAATTGATTATTATCTTTATCAAACTCTAACGACCAGACATTAGTTGTTGCTGCTGGGATCAGAATTTGTGTATCCTCATCGGCAGGAAAAAACTGGATTAGATTAGTACCTGATTGATTTGCAAAGCCACCATAAAGAGTCACGGGATCGGCAGAGCCATCAGGCAAACGATGGTCATGTTTAAATAAGAGGCCTTTTACCTTTTTGGTCAAAATCCATGTCCGAGAAGTATCATCTCCCACTTGAAAAGGAATTTTAATTTCGCTTTCACTACAATTCTTCACTGTCATTTTTAGAGTTTTACCTACGAATGGATCTTCTTTATTAGTGGGGAAAACCGTTCTTCCAAAATAAATTTTTCCGCAATGGCTTTTCATCAATTTAAAAAAACTATCTTGAGAGTTATGCGCCGAAACGGGAGATAAGAAAAATACTGTGGCGAAACAAATGGCGAAACAAATGATTTTATTTTTCATAGGGGGGGGGTTCTCATTGAATAACTTCAATTTTATTCCGCTTTACTCTGTTGTAGTTTTAGAGTCAGTCAAACTGACTCTAATGATTGTTATATTATACGCCCACCCCTTCTCAAGATGCGAGATGGGTATTTACTATTTACTCGGATCAGCCAACAGCTCTTCCGTCATCATATTATCCCTTAATGCTCTAAATTCAGTTCCCTGATACCAGTTGGGCCACTGCTTACCGCTTGCTAAGATATAACCCGTTGCTAAATACAATTGCAGATCTTCTTTAGCGCCATCCCATCCCCAGTCTTCTGAATATTCGTCACACAGTTGGTGATAACATTTTGCGACCTGCGCGCCAACTCGGCTATCAATTTCAGCTTCAACTTCATTCAGTGGAACAGTGCCGCCACCCACGCTTAATCCTGGTACACCTTTTTTAGCCAAACTGAAATGATCGGAGCGATAATAATACCCTCTTTCAGGATGGGCTTCTGGAATAAGTGTTCTATTTTGAGATGCTGCGGCAACTTTTAGCACTTCTTCCAGTTCCGATTTTCCAAAACCTTTAACGCTAATGTCCTTCTTGCGTCCCACAATATTAATGCTATCCATATTGATTAAACCAACAATTTTTGACAAAGGCATGGTTGGGTTATCTGCGAAATATTTTGAACCGAGTGTACCTTGCTCTTCTGCCGCCGCGCCGACAAATGTAATCGAGCGTCTTGGTCTGTTTTTGAGGTTTGCATATGCTCTGGCGATTTCTAATATCCCGGCGCTACCGCTGGCATTATCATGCGCTCCGTTATAAATCTGATCCCCTTCTAGTGACGTGTCTTGACCTAAATGGTCGACGTGGGCCATATAAATAATATGCTCATCAGCTGCCTCGCTACCGGGCAAAGTCGCCACGATATTATTGGAGCCGGACTGCTTAAATTTGGAGCTGACTTGCACCGACGCTGTCAATCCTAAGTCTACTGCTTTAAAACCTTTTACTTGAGCCTTTGCTTTTTCTGCAGCAAAATCCAATCCCGCTTTACTGAATAATTCCTTAGTTTTTTCGATATCAATCCACATTTCCACATCAACCACAGGGCCACTATTTTCAGTTCTTGGCAAATGATATTGAGTGCCGGTCCAACCATTTTTTATCACGCTCCAACCATAACTGGCAGGAGCTGTTTCGTGAATAATGATTGCGGCTTTAGCGCCTTGCCGGGCGGCTTCTTCGTACTTATACGTCCAACGACCGTAGTAGGTTAAAGAGTTACCGGTAAACAAATTTGCATCGCCTGTGGCATAACCCGGATCATTGACTAATATCACCACTGTTTTTCCAGCTACATCCAATCCCTGATAATCATTCCAGCCATACTCTGGTGCGTTAATCCCATAACCAACAAAGATCAATTCTGAATCCGTTAACGTTCTCAGCGACTCTTTTTTTCTGGTATTGGCCACGTAGTTTTCTGTTACATCAAATTGAATGTCAGCTATTTTAAGGTTTTGACTGACTGTTGAGTTAATGGCTAACAATTCGACTTTTTGCAAAAAACTGTCACCGTTGCCAGGCTGGAGACCTAAATCTTTAAATGCTTTAATTAAATATTCAGCCGTCATTCGATCGCCTTTGGAAGCGGGTTCGCGACCTGCCATTTCATCAGAAGATAAATATTGAATGTGTTTTTTTAGGTTCGGGATAGATATTGCGTCATAAACGGTCTGAAAATCCTTATTTTGCAAAACCTCTTCCGCCGTTTTTTCGACTTTAATTATGGTTTGTTTTTCACTGACAGGGGTTGTTTTGCTTCTGGCATTTTCTTGAGTGGATTGCTCCGAGCAACCCCCTAGGCCAAACGTCAGCAGCGCAAGCCCCAATATTAAACGACTCCGCATTTGCCGTTTTCCTCTTGAATGAAAGGTTTTATTGTTAATTAGGTTATGAAAAGTCATATTGAAACACCTATAATTTATTTTGGTAGGATCGTCTATCGGAAGCGCTATTTTGCACTAACCGCAATAAAATAACTAGCCTTGCCGGGCGAAGGCTCACCGGGAGATCAATACTTTGCTGCTAACTTGTTTGAGGAAGATATTGTGCAGTATTTTGCAAATCCAAGCATAGGGTGAAGCCCCAATAAATATTTCCACCCGGAATTTGATTCGATAGTGTCTTAAATATCTCAAAATATTTTAGCCTATGCTTAAAACTACTCTATACTTTGATACAGAAATCTAAAAATTAAGAGGGAACTTACATGAATTTGAACGTCAATCTACTGGATTTAAAACGCGCAGCTAAAATAGACCGAGTGATGTTATTGGTAATAGCGCTACTATTGCTGATTTCATTGGCTATCGCGCCACTTTACGATACCTGGAGCGCCAGTCTTTTTATCGGATTGCCAATTCTGGCAATATCTTTATTGGTGACTAAACTTTACCCAGGAAGTCTATTGGCCCGATGTGTGCTTTCGGTCGCCTCAATGCTCATGGTAGCGCTTCAAATCCACCAGGCGCACGGCATGATAGAAATTCATTTTGGCGTGTTTGTAATGCTCGCACTGTTTTCCGCCTATCTGGATATCAAACCGTTACTTTTAGCCGCAGCGACAATCGCGGTTCATCACGTGGTTTTTGGATTAATGCAGGTTTCGGGAGGTGCGGTGTGGGTTTTTGCCAATACTGAAAGCGTATTAATGATGATTGCGATCCACGCGGTTTATGTCGTCGTGGAAACCGGGTTTTTAACTTATTTTGTAAGCCTTAGTCACAAAGAGCGATATACCGCCGATGAGCTATTGGTTATATCTGAGGCGCTGTCTGCCAACAAGCAGCAAATTAACCTTAAACTCAGGTGCGAAGACAGAAATATTGTGGCATTGGCGAATTTTAACACCGCTTTGTCAGCCCTCGATGAGACAATTGGCCAGGTCAAAAACGTTTCTCAAAAACTAACGCACGTCAGCAACCTCTCTGGCAGCGCTGATGACAGTTCTATTTCGGAGCAAAGCAAGCACGCAGAAGAAGTGATAAACACCTCGGAAACCTTGCTTGAGTCAATTAAGCATGTCGTCGAAGGCGCTAGAGAAACCGCCCAAAAGACAAGCGAAGTATTTAAAACGACAGAGTCGGGGCTGGAGTCGATGATTGTATTGCACCAGTCTAACGAAAGCCTGAATCGATTATTATCTTCGACCCGAACCGAAGTTGAAGGATTGGCCGACAATTGTAAAGATATTTCTACCGTCGTTGAAGTCATTAATAGTATCGCCGAGCAAACGAACCTATTGGCACTTAATGCAGCCATTGAAGCGGCGCGAGCAGGCGACCAAGGACGCGGCTTTGCGGTGGTAGCCGATGAAGTCAGGGCACTCGCGTCACGCACCCAGGAGTCAACAGAAGAGATCCGGACGATTATTACGCGGCTGCAAGATGGCAGTTCATCTTCGGTACAGGCGATGCGTTCATGCAATGAAAATATCAAAAAAAGTTTGCAACAAAGCCAGGGCGTCGAAACTTCACTACGGGAAGTTCACGGCGCCATTTCAACCATGAAAAACGACGCGCTAGATTTGTCTTCAACAATGCAGAATCAGGAAACTATGGGGCAGGCGCTTTCTGTAAACGTCAATAATATTAAAGTGATGTCTTCGACAATCGATTCCGTCTATCAAAATAGTTTACACGTTGTTGGCGAGTTAAAGGGGCTTTCTGCTCAGATGGATGATGTTGTCTGCCGGTTTGATGTGAGTGAGAATTTTGCATAGTGTTTATCCGATTGAGCAAGTGACCTAAGCAGGCTACTGCTCTTAGTCGGACTAAAGAGCTAAAGAACTAGAGAACTAAAGTTTGTTTGATGATCATGAAGTATTACGAAAAAACACTTAGTAGTTTTGTTTGAACAACAGATGCAGGTAGTCTCTCCTGCTCTAAACGACCATTAGTTGATTGGATTAAAATCTGATAAAGTTTTGCTTCTTCTGTGGTCAATCCTTGTGGTAGCCCCATTCCCGCATTGGTTGGCTCCGGAACGGCTAAATGCTCATGATTGCAATAGGACTCAATATCCATCAACATTGTTTGCAGTTGGGGATAATAATTTCTTGCTATTGCTAACATCTTCAGACCCCAGGTATCTATATCCCCCCAATAAACAATGGTTTTATTCTTAAAGTTTGGGTTTTTAAGCCAATTCAAATTTAATCCGCTGCCTAAAATCGCCAACGTGTTTTCTACGGTTGGTAACTGAAACAGACATTGTTCATTTTCAACGATGATCAGGTTTTTCACCGGCAAGTCAATTTGAGCGAGCTCAGATGCTCTGAGTCGCAGTTGCTCAAACGGTAATAGCCCTTGCGCCAAAGGCTTGAGTAATAACCAATGCTCGCCCTTTTCTGACGCCGCTAAGAACTCTTCCAGGGTTTGCCCGCCCAGAATACCTGCAAAGCGAATATTGATTAATAACGACAATAATCCCCGCTGTTTTTCTAGAAACTTAGTATCAAAACCTTCAATTGAAAGCGCCCTTAACGGTCGCCCCATCGCCATTCCGGGCTGTAACAATAACGCTAACTGACAACTGCGAATAATTAGCTTAATTTCACTGGCTTTTTTATTGACCCATAAGCTACGGCGACGAACGATCAGTTTATGAAAGATAGGGGCAATCTGCTGGACAATATCCTTGAGTTGTTTAAATTCTTTTATTACTTGATGAACGCCGACAGCGGCAGCAGCAATCCATTCATCAGGACTATCAATTAGCCAGGCAGTGGGGACTTCGACAGGCTCGCTGGCAGATTGATACCTCGTAGCCTGCCACTCAACCCGGCCAACTTTTTGTTTTCGCCAATCGGCAAGGTGCTGGCGGACTTGCAAAGACTGGCTAATAAATATTTTGGCACTCGGCTTTCCAATGGCTAACCGTAATGGCCAATCAAATGATTGTAACAACCGCTGCTCACGATAATCGGCCGAGTACCATTGTTTAGCTAATTGTTGGCTAAGTTGTTGAGAGCTTTTCATTGGGTTATCACTGATCGTTTATTATGTTATTTCTTTGCTGAATATGTTGGTCAATTTCCTGCCAACTTAAACTTAAGGCGAGCGACTGTTTATTACGCCGGTGTACCAAAACAGCGGAGGCAGTATGCGCTCGCAACAATCGCATTTCTTTATTCGGCGTTACAAATAACGGATTTAAACCAAATTGCCTGAGTGCAAATATAATTCTGGCTGCCACCGCTTGCGAGCTTTTAGAAAAGGCTTCGTCTAAAATTACCGAACCAAATAAGGGAACATTTCTGTCTTTAGGGCAAAGCGCATAGCTGAGGGATGCGGTTAAAATAAAGCTGGCAATAATTTCTTTTTCACCGCCGCTACCACCTTTAGAGCCAGTACGGGTTTCAATGACCACATTGGTTTCTCGTTCGATAATTGCGACCGAAAACTGCAGCCGATAACGTGGGTCAAGCAGCGCCAGTGCCGGACGAGTGCGTTTTCGTTCAACCGCTTCTTTTAACTGCTCAACAATGACAATTAGTGACTTAAAATGTGATTCACCTTGATCGTCCTGCATCGCCGCGCTACGTAAATCCCTTTGGGCCTTTTGTAAACTCTGCAATGACTGATGGGTGATTTTTTGTGGCACCAGTTGTAAAAAACGTTGCGGCTGAAAATCAACCCCTTGCAAGGTTGAATTCAGCTCTTCGATACGCTCTTCGATAACCGAAACCTCATTGTCGATCCGGGTAAGTAACTGGGTCACACCTTGATCAGATGACTGGTTAAGATATTCTAAAAAACGCTCTAGTTTAGTTGGTAGTGCTTCTTTGTTGAGGATCTCTAACTGCTTTAAATAGCTTTCAATATCTTCGAGTTCTACTCCAACCTCACTGAGTGAACCAGTATCTTTTGCTTTAGCAAATACCATTTTTTTGCCGAGAGAATTTTCAATATCCGCTAATTTTAATTGTTGTTTGTTAATTATTTGTTGCAGCGCCTGTATTGCTTCTCTCTCAAGACTTATTAGTTGTTCAATTTGATTGATTTTTACCGCCGGAAAATGGGTTTGAATGAATTCAACCTCGCTCTGATTCAAATCCTGATCAAAACGTTTTGCTGCCTCACTAATTTGTCTATTGGCCTGCTCTAACTCATTAAGCGCGATTTGATGTCTCACTTTACAATCATTAAGGTTTTGCTGCAGTTCATTCAAGCCATCTTTTGCGGAAAGCCATTGTTGCTCGGCTTTTCCGCTATCTGAATCAGGGTCTTGCAGCTGTGTTAACTGAGCTTGAAATTTTTCAAGAGAGGTTGTCACCGAAACAGTATCGAGCTCCACAAAGGAGAGGTTCTGCAAACTCTGCAAAAGACTTTGTTGTTGCTCAATGGTCTTAAACTTAGTTTTTAATTGGTGCAACTCATTACTTAAAACTTTCCATTGCTGATGGCTATTTTGATATGCCTGTTGCAGTTCAGCCAACCGACTTCGATTATCAAAACCGGTCATCCAACCTTGGGTCAGCGGTCTTTGGTCTTGCTTTTCAAACAATCCCCGTTTGCCCGACATTAAACCTTGTCTGGTCATACTGAAAGGTTTAACACTCAAATCTTCTACCGAGTGAACGCAGTGCCTGTCAATGCTGGCAATAAAATTTTTAATCACCGCCTGATGCTGATTATCCTTATAATTAAGCATTTGACTAAAACCATCTTCCATCGGTTTTTGCGGCTGTTGGTAATCTCGGTTATTGAGCAAACGAACATGTAGCTGATTATCCCGCTGATTGACCCAGTTAAGTGCTTTTTGGAACTGACTGGCATCAACTACTAACCTTAAGCGATGGCTGCCAATGGCTCGCTCAATCGCCCCTTGCCAACGCTTGTCTTTGACCTCTAATGATTGCCCCACAAAAGGGATCTGGGCTTCATTGCAGCTTAGCTCGATTGCCAGTTGTTTTTGAAATTGAAGGAAATTCGGTGGTATGTTACATTCCGGGGCCGCTCTGACCAATTGGATTTCTGTTTCAAGTGCTTGGGTTTGATCTTGCTGGTTGAGGGTTAGCTGGGTTTTATGATCTTTGCTCTTTTCCAGTTCGTTAAGAACGTTTTTGTTTTCTTGATAGTGCCGTGTTGCCAGTTGTTTATTTGCTGTTAGTTGCTCAAGTTTAACTGTCGCATCAAAAGACAATACAGCACATAGCTGTTGATAGTCGGTCACGTTTTGTTTAAGCAATGTTAATTGGTTTTGCCGTTCGTTTATCTGTCGTTTGAGCTCTTCGATATTGGTTCCGCCGAGCTTCTGATAGGTCTGATAATAATTATCCACCAGGGATTGTTGCTCGTTCAACTGCTGCTCGCCAAGCGCGATTTTATCAATCAATTGATCAATTTCCAGTTGTTTGTCTTGCGCTTGCTTTAACCATAATTTTTTCGTTTGAAATGCAAACCAGCGTGGCAATAATTGTTGCTGTTGGTTTAGACCTTGCAATTTACTTTGAACTTTAATTCGCCTTTTTTGCAGATCAAAAATAGGCAATAGCGACTGTTGTTGCTCTCTGGCAATTTGCAATTCTGAATGGATGCCTCTTAGCTCTTCAAATTCTTCGATGACCTGGGCCGCCCGGTCGAAAGCAGAGCGATCATCAAGCACCAGATTTCTGAATAGATCATCAATGCTGTTAAGTTGTTTGAGGCCTGCGGCCCGATTAAGCAAGGTAAAGGCATTTTCGCCCACTTCAAAAAATCGCCTGCACTGAGCCAGATAAGTTTTTTTGTTCTGGCTATATAAAAGTTCTGCTTGTTCTTTAAGTTGTAATTTTAAACCTCGAAGCCCCAGTGATTGCAATTGCTGTAAATAATCCGCTAAACCTTGCTCCGGTTTTTTATCGAAAATCCACAAACGTTTCATATCTGATTGACTGGTGCTTGAGCTGTCTAACCATAACAGGGCCGTTAAACAAACCGTGGAATCACCCGTAGTATAGTAGCCACTTAATCCGGTAATGGTTTGTCCTGGCCTGGCAATATGCAGCGACTCATCATCGCCACCGGTGCCGGTCACCCCGCGTACATAAGACATTAAGTCGCGATCACTTTCGTGACCGCCTGTCGAGGCAAGATTATATTTTGGCAGGGCACAAATCAACGTCATAATGGCATCAACCAGAGTTGTTTTGCCGCTACCAGTTTGACCAATCAGCGCACAACCACTGGGGTCAAATTCAATGCGATGTAGCCCCGCAAAAGGCCCCCAATTGAACACTTCAAGCTGGCTTAAGCAATAAGCAGGGCTATCCGTTGAGATTTCATTCAAGGGAGCGCTTTTGAACAAACCCGCCTGGAAGTTTTTGATACTTGATTGTTTCACGTGCGCTATTTTTCCTTTTGCTGTGATTTCAAATGTTTTTTGAGCGCTGCGATCAAATTTTGTAGATTTTCCGGATTAGCCATATGCGCAATCAACGGTTTGATAGTGATTTTTTCATTGTCATCAATTTCGGAAACCAGGCCGTAACCTTTTAATTGCTCTAACAATAGTCGCAATCGCTTATCCTCTTTCACTTCCGATCCGGTTGCGCCGAGAAATTGATTAAGCTGCGGTAATAATTCATCCAGATGAACGATCGCCCGATGATCGCCCACACCGGCATCCAGTTCATGAGCTACAAAATGCTGGCGCAAAATAGCGACCATTAAACTTTGTTCAAGATTCATCCTTTGGCGTCGAACCAGCGGATGCTGCCAGTCATCCGAATGTTCCATTTCAATCGGATTTTCCATGTCTTTCGAACTGTCAATATCGGTATTGCCTTCACTCTCACCTTTGGCAACCAACAAAAACACCAGCCCACGCACATCGTCAACTTGCATTTTAAGATCGAGAGGCGATAGGATTCGTGCAATTTCTTCGCTTCGCTGCACGCAACTTCGGTACAAATTTGGTTTAAAACTCGCTTCCAAAACACCGTATTTAATTAGCTCTTGCGCAGCTGCTTTTAACGGCTGATCATATAAAAAACTATCGCTTTGTCTATTTTCGCTTGTCGAATCTACTGGTTCAGTTATCATTTATATCTCAAAGTCTATTTTACTAATGGCTTTTTCTGTCAATTTGATTTTTGGTAGAGTAAATCGAACGGTTGTATTATCAGCCTGTTCAATATCCACTTGCTCTGTGATGAGGCCAATCGATTGCTGACTCATGTAATCAAGCAGCATCGGTTGCCCCTCTGAGGTATCCAGGGTTTCACTGGCCATTGCCATCGATAACCATAAAGCAATTGATTCTAAATCATGGCTTGGTGGGATCGCTTTACATAATTCACTGATTGACAAGTAAGGTTGCTCACAACTCGCTAGAACCTCCATGGTTTGTGAATAAAGCGCTGCCTGATTTAGACCTCCAAACCCTTGCCAAAAGTCGTCATCCAGAGAATCAATTTGACCATCTTTAGGTAGCAAGTCCAAATTATCTTCGATATCGCTCTTCCACTCTTTAAATCGAATACGCTCCACCAAAGGTAGTGCATAATTGTTAACTGCTACGGGCGGAAGCGGACCCGGGGACCGTCTAAATTTTTGGCTCGACCAGTCAATATTGATTGCCTGAGCAAATACATCGTTAAGTAATTGTCCAACTCGGTGGTGCTCGGCCGCAAGCCCGGTTTTCAAGAATCCGCGAACATCTTTTTCACTGCGCGAACGGGCCTGTATGACCCGCTCTGATTCTTTCACCAGACGCATGATCAACCATTTAAGATCCGACTGTTGTCTGGGACTAAGCGCTTTTTTCGAATGAGGATGTTTGCTAATAGTCCGTAATTGCAGCTTCATTTTATCCAATTCAATTTTTCGAGCCAACTGTTGATGAAAACCGTTAAAAACTTTGCCTTCACTGGTCTCCAGTAAGGCATCATGACTATCAAGTAATTTATCAACAATTTCGCCGCGATGGCTTTGCTCCGCAATGATCGATTGCCGTAGTCTTTGATCCGCTTCGCGGTAAGAATCTTCTACCCGCCTGAAATCATTGGAAAGGCTGGTGGATAAGGTGTAGATCTCTCGGATCGATTCGACAGCCTGATTTTCTGCTAGAATTTCAACATGGCCTTGTTCAACATCAGCCAGCTCAATTTCAAGCGCCGCGATTTTTTGCTTAATAAAATCTGCCCGCTCTGAGGGGTTAGGATTCAGATTGGATTCTAAATGCTCGATTTCACGTTGCACAATGGCAAGCCTTGATGCCGAACTGCTAATAAATCGTTGTTCCAGCGATTTTACAAAGCGAATAGCGGATTCTAAAGCATCGGTCGCAATAACAATGCCTTGCCTTTCCAGCAATAAGCCGCGTTTGATCCAAAGGCGAATTTCTCGACGGGCTTCCAAGGCATAGTCTATATTTGCGCCAAGTTCATGTGCATCAAGTTCGCCGCCGGACTGGGATACTTTTCTTGATTTAAAGTCATCTAAATCAAGTTCCCCATTTTCTCGCTGAGATTTGAGTACCTGAGATAGATCTAAAACCGCCGTGTCAAACTCAATCCCCTCCGGCGCATCTTTAAATAAATTTTGCAAAACCCCAATCAACACCGGGCCTTTGGTGGCAGCGAGTAGTTGCCAACCAGGGTGGTGTTTTCTGAGTTGCTGGGGGTTTAGCAAGGAAGTGACTCCAGGTTAGTCCATAATTCAAATAAATCTCGGCCAACGTCGCGACGAATGCAAAACTCGCAGAATTTCTATTTTGTTATCTCGTACACGATAGGGCAAAATAAAAGGAGTATGTTCGACGATCAATTCTCTGGTATTAGGTACTCGGCCTAGTCGTCCGATATCGGGTTGCTCATTCAATAACTCTATTTTTTTCCTGATCTGTGAAACTATTTGCTGGGCAGCTTGAGGATTTTCCAGGGTTATATATTCTTTCGCCTCAGCCAAATCCCAAATAGCTTGCTCAAACCAGATCACCGTCATCATTTCAATATTCTCAAACATCTATAAAGGCGGTTCGCTCTCATGCTCTGTCCCCCAACTTTCCACCCAGGCCATAACGGTTTCATTATCTGTAAATTGAGTTGGCTTGGCAGCATCTGCCGCTGTAACAGTAGATTGAATTTCACCTACCTGCCATTCATTATTATCCAGAAATAATTTTAACGCTCTAGAAGTCAGATAAGCTTTGGAGCGTTCTGTTGCGCCCGCTAATTTAGTAAGCCGTTCATTAGTTTCATCGTCAAGTCGCAATGTCATGGTTGTAGTCATATGTTTCTCCTGCATTCACTTGCTTTCAGTATAGCATATGAAACTCATCATTGATGACCGAAACGACTCGAACGCTATTTGTCAACGCCAACCCTTAACTGCAAATATTCACGATCGGACTTCTTCATCCCCTTCACCACTAAACTAAATGAATTATCAATCATCCTCTCGATCTCGCCGGATGGGATAGAGCCATCCAAAATAACCGTATTCCAAAGCCGTTTATTCATATGATATCCCGGTATCACCGCAGCAAATATATCCCTTAACGCAGATGCTTCATCAGGGTCACACTTTAGATTCATCCACCAATCCTGACTTTTTTCACTTTGATTGGTCCCTTTTCCAGCCCCCTTACCCATTTTGCCTAAGGCTAACGTCGCGAACATTTTACCTTTAACTTTGAATACTTTTACATCCATTCCAAAAGGATAATCAAGACTGGATTCGGGTTTGGATAATAAGTATTTTTCTGCTTTTTTATAATTCATGCTGATGAGTACTCAAACGCAGGGTTTTTGTCTGGTAAGCTTTTTTCAACTCGATTAAGCTAACTTCGAGTTGAAAATAGACGTATTTGTTATCATTGTATTCTGATTAAAACACAAAATTTACTACCTGTACAAGTAGCACAAAAAGCTATTTTAGGCTAAAATCATTATACCCCTGTTAAATAGACAAAAATCCAATGCTTTTATCCATCGATATCCGCAATTTTGCCATTATTAAATCCCTTCGGCTGGATTGGCAAACGGGCATGACCGTGATCACAGGTGAAACCGGTGCCGGTAAATCTATTGTCATTGATGCGCTTGGGCTTACCCTGGGTGATCGGGCTGATCCTTCTTTCATCACTGCGGGAGCCAAACAAGCTGAGATTAGTGCAATATTCGAAATTTGCCCCGATTCAGCCGCTCATAGATGGCTGGAAGAAAATGCCTTTAATGATCATGAAGAATATGAATCTCAAGATTCTGACGGCAGATCTGAGTGTATTTTGCGCAGAGTCATTGTTAAGCAAGGACGTTCTAAATGTTATATCAATGGACGCAGTGTGACTCAATCACAATTGAAGCAACTGGCTGGTTTTCTGGTGGATATTCACGGCCAACACGCCCATCAATCTCTATTAAAAAATAAAGAGCAACTAAGTCTGGTAGATCGCTACGCCAATCACGCAGACTTAATTGATAATGTGAAGCTGGCCTTTCAACAACTAAAAGCGATTGAAAACCGCAAGACAGATTTGCAACAACAAAAACAGGCGCGCGATGCTAAAAGGGAACTGCTCACTTATCAGGTTGAGGAATTACTTACCGCTAACCCTGAACAATCCGTTTTAGATAATCTGGAAAAAGAGCACAAACGGGCAGCCACTTCTCAAGATCGATTAGTTCATACTGAAAACGCGTTAAGGAGTTTGTCTGGAGATGAGTCCAACGCCGCAATCGTTTCACTTAATCTAACCATTTCACACCTAACAAAATTGGCATCTCTGGATACCGGCTTAAATAGTCTTCAGGAAACTTTAAGTGATGCAGAGTCTCTTTTGCAGGATGCCAGCGAAGAGTTGAATCATTATCATCAACAACTCAATTGCGATCCACAAAAACTGGAAGAACTCGATCAACAGCTTTCACAATTTCATGATCTGGCAAGAAAACATCATGTCAGCTTGCCTGAGCTACCCTCACATTCGGCCTGTCTACAACAAGAACTACAGCAACTTAATGCTGACGACAGCGAGCTGGATCAAATTCAGCAGGAGTATGATTTATCAGTGAAGGCTTATATGCAGCAAGCCAAACTGCTGACGGCTAGCCGCCTGAAAACGGCTAAGCAATTGGAAGAACTGGTCACAAACAAAATACAGCCACTCGCGATGGAAGGTGGACAATTTTCCATACAGCTGCAGGATAAAGGCGAGCACTTTTCACTCAATGGTCTTGAAGATATTGAATTTATGGTTTCTGCAAATCCCGGCCAACCACTACAACCTCTCAACAAAGTCGCCTCAGGCGGTGAGTTATCTCGAATTAGTTTGGCTATTTCAGTGATCACCTCTGAGCAACAGTTAGTTCCCTGCATCATTTTTGATGAAGTTGATGTGGGAATTGGCGGCGCGACTGCCGAAACCGTTGGTTTGTTATTAAAACAATTGGCAAACGGGAGACAAGTACTTTGTGTGACCCATCAACCGCAAGTAGCTGCCTGCGGAAATCAACACCTGGTAGCCAGTAAAACAAAATTATCTGACTCAACTTCAACCGAGGTTAATCAACTGGAAGAGAAGCAACGCGTCAATGAAATTGCGCGAATGTTAGGAGGAAAGGTGATTTCAGATAAAACTTTGTCACATGCAACTGAGATGTTAAATCTATCCTAACTTTCCAGCTTGGATTAACGAATTATTCATAGAGGTTAGATTCAGAAGATAACTATGCAGATAATCTTTAGATGCTTTTTTTTATTATTGCTACTCTCAAGTTGCAGCGATAAGAGACTTCAACCACTTCCCGCGGATAGCGTTATCTTAGCCTTTGGCGATAGTCTAACTTTTGGGGTTGGGACCAAACCTGAATTTAGTTATCCGAGTCAGCTTGCTCAATTAACAGGGTTGCAGGTTATTAATGCCGGCGTATCAGGTGAAATAACCGATGATGGATTAATCAGGTTAAGAAAAGAACTTGAAACTCTCCAACCTGATCTTATTATTTTGCTCGAAGGTGGTAATGATATTTTGAGAAACATACCTTTTGACGAAATAAAATCGAACCTGTCGGAAATGATCACCTTGGCAGAAAAAGATAATATCCCTGTCATTCTAATTGGCGTACCGAAGAAAAACTTATTCTCCGACAGCGCTTCATTCTATTTAGAACTAGCCCAACAACATCAAATTATTTTTGATGGAGAAATTATTGGTGATTTGATTCGAACGCGATCGATGAAGTCTGACTCGGTACACTTTAATCAAAAAGGATATCGAAAATTGGCGGAAAACATTTATCAACTACTGCTCGATAAAGGGGGACTTTGAACCTGAACTCTAGTCCGCACTATCATCGAGATATCTTTTTTGAATACTAGTTTATAGGAATTATAGATTAGTCGTAAATGCCGCTTCAATTCTTTGAGTAAAGATTTCAGCTTCTTCCAGTCCAACCGCTCTAAGTCGTTTGTCCTCGAAACCATTCTTGTCAAAAAATAGAATACTTGGCAATCCGACGACTTCAAAATGTTTCAATAGCGCTTTATCCACATCGTCATTGGCGGTTACATCCGCCTGGATCAAGACGGTGTTAGCTAGCGCTTTTACTACGCCAGGGTCTGGAAAAACCATTTCTTCAAACTCGTAACAGGCTGTACAGCTCACGGCAAAGAAATCGAGCATGACTGACTTGCCTTGAGCGTTGGCGTCAGCAACGTGGCGCTCCACATCAGCAATGGTTTTAACTCGAATAAAGCGATGCGCTTCTTCTGCCGCTTGCTTAGTTGAACCAGTTGAGGATGGTACCGAAAGACCTTTTAACGGTTTTAAAAGTTGCCCGTTACCCATGGCTGCGCCAACAAGTAAGAGCAAACCATAACAAAAAATCACCAGACCGATGCCTTTCCATAATTTTGCCGCATTTGATTCGACGCTTGAGAGAGCTCCCATATAGGTAGCCGTAACAATAAGCAAAACCGACCATAAAATCATGTTGAGTGTTTCAGGAATTAAATGTTTAGTGATATAAAGAGCCATCGCAATCATGCCAACACCAAATGCCGCCTTAACCGCATTCATCCAGCCACCGGCCTTAGGTAGTAATTTTCCGCCACCAACGCCAACCACTAACAGTGGAATTCCCATGCCAACGGCTAAGGAATATAAAGCAACACCGCCCACTACTGCATCGTTGGTTTGGGCGATATAAACTAATACGCCTGCTACCGGAACTGTGACACAAGGAGAGACAACCAGCGCAGACAAAAAACCCATCATACCGGCACCTACCAAAGTGCCGCTTTGCTGATTGTTGGAAACATTGGACAATTTATTACGCATTCCAGAGGGAAGTTGTAATTCGTAAAAACCGAACATCGATAATGATAAAAGAAGAAAAATAACCGCTGCAGGACCAACAAACCAAGGTGATTGCAGTGAATTAGGAGTGATATCTACGCCAAATATCTGGCCAAAACCGGCAACAAATAATCCGATGGCGGCAAATGGGATCGCCATCGCCTGAGTATAGGTTAGGGAAATTAAAAAAGATTTGCGGGTAGTAATATTTTCTCCCTGACCCACAATAATACTGGAAAGAATAGGCACCATCGGCAATACACAAGGCGTAAAAGCCAGCGCTATACCAAGCAAAATCATATAAAGCATGACTTCGATTAGACTTTTATCCGTCAGGAAATTAGATACTTTTTCCTGCTCGGGAACAAATTCATTGCCGGTTTTAATGGCTTTTACTAACTTATCTGCCGCTAGTTCTGCTGCTAAATTATCTGGAATACCATTTTCCAGAGTAGATGCGCTCTGAGTTTGTTTATCACCCTCAGCGCCGGTTGCTGCTGAAAGCGTGCTGGCAACCAAAGAGAATTTTTTCTCTTCCGGCGGATAACAAAGCCCCGCATCGGCGCAGCCCTGATATTCAATAATAAAAGTAAATTCTTTTTGTTGGGCAACAAACGGAACGCTGATTTCAAGATTGTGATAATAGACCTCAACTTTACCGAGATATTCATCGACTTTCTTTTTACCATCTGGAATGAAGGGTTTGCCTAACGTAGCGCCTTTAGCATCAAAAAAGAAGCGGCTGCGATACATATAATATTCATCGGCAATCTCAAATTTAACGATGATTTCTTCATCAACTATTTCGGCATTTACCTTAAATGCCTGATCAACATCCAGGAACTCTGATTTGCCACCAAACAGCTTGGACAAATCGATCTTTTCCTCTGCAAACGATGGTTGATTTATTAGGGCTAACCCTAAAAACAGGCCAACAATGCTGGTTATTATTTTTTTCATTAAAATTCTCTTAAACATTTCCGAGATAGAGGCTAAGGACTATTCTATCGACCGGATATTAATAAAGTTAAACTTGTACTAGATCTAAAAAACTGACTGCTTGTCTGGTTGTCATCCCGAAGAATGAGGGATCTTGCGATGCTGAACACATGTAAGATCCTTCGTACCTCAGTATGACAGGCTATAAAATTACAACGATGTTCTCTAGCTCTGCAATCAGCGGAGCATCATCATATGCCCTATTGACAAGCAATTATGAGAATTGTTGCACCGTTTATCTCAGCAAATGTTGTTTTTATCGAATATGGCATCATTTTTGATCCGATTGGTACCACTGCATACTAGAAGGCCCTTGATCCAGCGCGGATGTTAACGCCAGTCCGCTCCTCTCTAGCCATTGATGAGCGTTGTAATTTGAATCGAGTGAGGATAGGCCGATACTGACAGTCATCGATTTATCCTGATGCTGCAAATGAAAGGGTAAATTAGAAAATTGCTGTTGAACATCTTGCATCACGTCACTCCAGTCTTTCTGCTTACCGGAAATAAAAATCACCCCCAGGCGATCATCATCTAAATGTCCAATAATGTCAGTTTTACGCAGTCTTTTTCTTAACAATTGCGCCAGTTGCTGAATAGCACTATTGATAAAGGAAAAATTAGTCCTCGGCTCTAAATTAGCAAGATCATCGAGGTGAATTATCGCTAACGCCAAAGACGACGGGCTACGAGTCATTCTAGCCGTTTCAATGGCTATCATCTGTTTAAACTGAGGACAGTATAAAATGCCGGTATCCGGGTTGACATCAATTTGTGGATTCAAATCCCGATATCGCTGGGTATATAGATTGGCCATAAACATTAACTGTTCTTTTTGCACCGGTTTAACGATAAAGGCGGTACCGCCGGACATCAATGCTTGATTTTGTTTACGAATATTTTCTTCTGCGGACAAAAATATAATCGGTAGATGAGCATAACGAGGCATTTGGCGAATGATTTGAGTGAGCTCAACGCCAGAAGAACCGGGCATTTGCATATCCATCAAAACTGTTTCTGGGTCAAAACTGCGCAAGGCTTCTAAAAAAATAACCGGATCTGTCACTACCCGAATATTAAAATGCCCCTTGCTCAAAACCTTTTCATAATAGCGTGCTTGCGCTTTTGAATCTTCCATCACTAACACCCTTTTTGGGGTATCAGCGTGTAAGTCATGCAATCGTTCAATTTGCTCACAAAGAGATGAAATAGAAACCGGCTCTATGATAAAACCAGTACCACCATTTCTTACCGCCGCGGCTCGATTTTCCTGATTGTCTTCATCGGCCGTAAAAATAAGCGGAACACCCGGCGTTTCAACACTATCATCAGACAGAACTTTGACCGACTCAATCAGATGGAGTGATGCGACCACAATACTGCCAACATTTTCTTGAGCTAAGGTTTTTGCGTCCGCGAGATCTTCAACCAAACAGCTTTCCACTCCGAGCGAATCAAACTGACCACAAAGTAACTCATTTTGTCCCGCTTTATCCGCAACAAAAATAAGTTTACCTTTATCAATATAAACACCAAATTGATCGTAATTTAGCTCATTTTGAGATAATTCTTCTGTCTCGTCGGAGACCTCTTCAACTATAACTTCGTCGGTTACTGTTTCAACGGGCTTTTCTTTTTGCGGTTTAACGCCTAGTTCCAGTTTATCTGAGTGTTCAAGCAGTTTTCTGGATAGCCGTTTTAACAGAGGACGTTGCGATTCGATTGATTCGCCGCTCATTGAAAGTTGTTTAATCAACTGATTTAAAAGCCGTGCTGTGGATTCAAAATCTTGACTCAGGCAGGACTCTCTTGTTTTGGTCACTTGAGACAGAAGCGCCTTGACCCGCAAAGGATCAACGACCTGCTCCACCATATCATTTAATAAACGTGCAAACTGTTTTAGCTTTATTGGTGTACGTCGCAAAAATTGACGCTGCACTTCATGAGATACCTGACTGCTTGGCTGCTTTTCGACCATTATTTAGTTTTTACCCTTAACTCTGAAATAACTCAACGATTATCAACGATTTAACCATGAAATCAAATAAAGGATGCACAATTTGAGACCTTAATTTATAAAGATCAAGCAAATAGCTGGCAGATCATTGATTTTTGGCGGTTAACCGCAATAGTGTATACCCGTTCTACCTCAATATGCCTGTTTCAGTGTTCAGCCAGGAAGTTTGAACAAGGCGCAACTCGAAGGGAATGGCGAGTCCTTTCCAAGAGTTGTAACACGGTTCAAGCTTCCTGGCTGAGCACCCGTAGGGCAAGACTATAAGCAACCCTCTTCTTCGTTATGAAATTTTGAGCTAGAATGACTAGCCCTAAAATTCCATGCCTCAAATAGGATTGCTTATAGCCTTGCTGAAACAGGCATATTGAGGTAGAACGGGTATATAATAGTTCAAATTGACCAAACTCACCGCCAATTTGGTAGATAATCCTTTTTAGCAAACTTTGAGAGATCTGATGTTTCGTATATTGCTGGTACTTTTTATTTTAGTCCCTATTGTTGAAATTGCGTTGTTTATTCAGGTAGGCGAAGTTTTAGGGCTCGGCGTCACACTGTTTATTGTTGTCATTACCGCAATATTGGGGGTTAACTTACTCAAACAACAAGGGTTTAAAGCATGGCGAGATATCCAGCTGAGTATGGCTCAAGGAAAAATACCCGCGGTCGAAATGGCTGCCGGTGCTCAGTTATTATTTGCAGGCGGTCTATTATTAACACCGGGATTTGCCACCGATATCGTCGGTTTTAGTTTAATGATCCCCCCTGTGCGCCTGTATCTGGCAAGGCTAATGATTAAAAAAGGTATCATGTCAGCAAGTACTAGCAGTGTTAATTTCACTAGTCGGACAGATTTTCAATCCGGCCCTCCATTGGGTGAAGTTCAGGATAAAGATCAAGGTAGAACAATAGAAGGTGAGTTTGAGGAAAAAAAACGGTAACGGCTTTATTTAGACCTTCATCTATTTAGATCGCCGTCAAATTTAGATTCCAGTTAACCACTCGATAAGAGACTATCAAAGATGAAATATTTACATACCATGATTCGCACCAATGATCCCGATGCTTCCATTAAATTTTATACTCAAGGATTAGGATTAAAACTCATCAAAGAGCAACGGGTTGAATCTGGAAAATTTACCCTGTATTTCATCGGTGAAGATGAAAACGGACCTTTGCTGGAACTGACCCACAATTGGGGCGAACGAAATTACACCAGCGGCGACCAATTTGGCCATCTGGCCTATCAGGTCGACGATATTTACCAAACTTGTGAACATTTGATGTCAATAGGTATTATCATCAATCGACCGCCTAGAGATGGCCATATGGCCTTTGTTAAAGATCCCAACAACATTTCGATTGAATTACTGCAAGCGGGTGGACGACTGGCTGTTTGCGAACCTTGGTCCAGCATGGAAAATAGCGGTTCCTGGTAAGCGATTAACCGGCTAAAGCTTGAAAACTCAATCTCGGACAATATCCGTACAATTAAAATATTACCGGATATAATCCCATATCTATATATTTGTCGATATTTAACGCGGTATTTTTAAATATTTCCGTATTTAAATAACTCAAAATCATAATAATACTATTCTAATTTCTATCTGAGATCGGTATAATTCGCTCAATTCTTAATCAGTTAAAGCTGATCCCGCTTTCATAGGAAACAATCTAATGGGCCTACAAACACCTTTTTATCAGAATCACCTTGATTCAAATGCGAAAATTGTCGATTTTGGTGGTTGGGATATGCCGCTGCATTATGGTTCTCAGGTGGAAGAGCACCATTATGTTCGTCAAGACGCGGGAATGTTTGATGTCTCGCATATGACAGTCGTGGAAGTGACAGGCCAAAAAGCCAAACCCTATCTACAATATTTATTGGCCAATGATGTCGACAAGCTAAAAGAAAGTGGCAAAGCGCTTTATAGTGGAATGTTAAATGAAAAAGGCGGCGTGATTGATGATTTAATCGTCTATTATATTGATGAAACCCATTATCGAGTGGTGGTCAACGCGTCGACTCGCGAAAAAGATCTCGCCTGGATGACGCAACAAGCAGCAAGTTATGCTGTCAATGTTAAAGAAAATACCGACTTTGCTATGCTGGCGGTTCAGGGGCCGAATGCCATTGAAAAAACCAATCAGGTTTTATCGGCTAACCAACAACAAGCCGTTGATGGTATTGGGGTATTTTTTGCCGCCGATTGTGAAGGTTATTTTATCGCTCGCACCGGTTATACAGGCGAAGATGGATATGAAATCTTGGTACCAGCCGATCAAGCGGCGTCTTTTTGGAACAAACTATTGGCTGTAGGCGTTAAACCTTGTGGTCTGGGTGCCAGAGATACTTTGCGTCTGGAAGCCGGCATGAATTTGTATGGCAATGACATGGATGAAGGTATTTCTCCGTTGGAAGCCAATATGGGCTGGACAATCAGCTGGCAACCGGAGGAAAGAGATTTCATCGGCAAAGCGGCGTTATTAGCTGAAAAAGAAAGTGGCGTAAAAAATAAATTAGTCGGACTAGTACTAGAAGGGCGCGGCGTGATCCGCTCCCATATGAAAGTGGTTGTAGAGGGTGTCGGCGAAGGCGAGACTACCAGCGGCACTATGTCTCCGACCTTAAAGAAAAGTATCGGCATGGCCAGAGTGCCCAAAGCAACGAGTGATTCGGTGATGTTAGAAATTCGCCGCAAACTCGTCCCGGCAAAAGTGGTTAAAGCTTCTTTTGTTCGCAAGGGTAAAGCTTTAGTGTAAAATGCGGACAGTGTTTCACGAGTAGAATAATTTTGATTTTAAGAGGAAAATATAATGAGCAATATACCAAACGATTTAAAATATATCAGTTCTCATGAGTGGATCAGAGTAGAAGACGATGGCACAGTGACCATCGGTATTACCGATCACGCTCAAGAATTATTAGGCGATGTGGTTTATGTCGAACTTCCAGAAATGGATAGCGAAGTGGCATTAGAAGATGAAGTTGCCGTAGTTGAATCGGTTAAGGCAGCGTCAGATATTTACGCACCTCTTTCTGGCACTATTGTCGCCGTTAACGAAGCGCTTGAAGACGCACCGGAAACAGTCAACTCTTCACCCTACGACGATGGTTGGATGTTCAAAATGAAACCTTCTGAACCATCAGAAATCGATGGATTGATCGATGCAGAATCCTATCAAAATGAGATTGAAGACTAGTTTTTCTTTGACAAACTAAGAAGTCACTAAACCAAAAGTAAGCAGTAAGCCTCAACCAAGTTTTGAGGCTTTTCGTTTTTTATGAACCCGGTTAATCACATTTTAAGCGTGATTTTGGGCCATATTAATAGAGAAATATGATGAAACCTACCCTGAGTCAATTACAAAACAAATATGAATTTTCTGAACGCCATATCGGCCCGGATGAGCAAGAAACTCAAGTGATGTTAAAGGAGTTGGGGCTGTCTTCTCTCGATGAATTATTGATCCAGACGGTACCCAATAAAATTCGCTTAACCGAAGAGTTAAAAATTCCGTCGGCTCGCACCGAACAACAAGCACTCGAAGATATCGCCGCCATTGCCGCAGAAAACCAGGTCTGCCCCACCTACATAGGTATGGGTTATTACCCGACCATCACTCCTAAAGTCATTTTACGAAATGTTCTGGAAAATCCCGGCTGGTATACCGCTTATACCCCTTATCAACCAGAAATTGCCCAGGGCCGCTTAGAAGCGATCATCACTTATCAGCAAATGACCATGGATTTAACCGGTATGGAGTTAGCGAGCGCTTCCTTACTAGATGAAGCAACTGCCGCTGCAGAAGCAATGGCAATGGCCAAACGAGTTTCTAAAAATAAAAAATCCAACCAGTTTTTTGTCGACAAGAATGCTTTTGCACAAACCATTGACGTGATCAAAACCCGCGCTGAACACTATGGTTTTGAGTTAGTTTTTGGCAACGCTACCGAGGCAGCAGAGCATGATGTCTTTGGCGCTTTTGTTCAATACACAGATAAAACCGGTGAAGTGATTGACCTAGAACCAATCATCAAAGCACTTCATGAAAACAAAGCCATCGTTGCTGTAGCGGCAGATATAATGAGTTTGGTATTACTTAAATCGCCAGGTGAATCAGGCGCCGATATTGTATTGGGCTCATCACAACGATTTGGCGTTCCAATGGGGTTTGGTGGACCACACGCTGCGTTTTTTGCCACTCGTGAAAAATTCAAACGCTCACTCCCCGGTCGAATCATTGGTGTGTCAGTTGACACTAATGGAAGACCTGCTTTACGGATGGCAATGCAAACCCGTGAACAACATATAAGGAGAGAAAAAGCCACTTCCAATATTTGTACCGCGCAGGTATTGCTGGCTAATATTGCAGCCTTTTATGCGGTTTATCATGGACCTGTGGGATTACAACGAATTTCCAATCGCATTAATCGTTACACAGCAATATTGGCAAATGCGTTAAACGACAAAGGCGTGGTAATCAAAAATCAAAGCTTCTTCGATACACTAACTTTCGATTGTGGCGATCAATCTGACGAGATTATGGCCAGAAAAGCGGAAGCTTCCATAAATCTCAGAATTGATGGTAATGGTCAGTTAGGTGTCACGATTGATGAAACAGTGACCCCACAAGCGATACAACAATTGGTCACAGTAATCACTGGCGATCAGTCGGAACTGGATTTTAAAGCAATTGATACAATGGCAAGTAAGCAAATAACTTTTGCGGAAAACTTACAACGTGAATCGAAAATCTTAGAGCATGCTGTTTTTAACACTCATCATTCAGAAACAGAAATGCTGCGTTATCTGAAGTCACTTGAGAACAAAGATTTTTCATTAGCACACGGCATGATTGCTTTGGGCAGTTGTACCATGAAACTGAACGCCACCTCAGAAATGTTGCCCATCACCTGGCCGGAATTTGCCAATATTCATCCTTTTGCGCCAAGCTCACAAACCAAAGGTTATCAAAAACTCACCGATCAATTGGAAACCTGGCTGGCCGAAATTACCGGTTATGACGCGATTTCTCTGCAACCTAATTCTGGTGCACAAGGTGAATACGCGGGATTAATCGCCATCCACAAATACCATGAATCACGCGGTGAAGGTCATCGGAATATTTGTTTGATCCCAAGCTCCGCGCACGGTACTAATCCTGCCAGCGCACAAATGGCCAATATGAAAGTAATTATTGTTAAATGTGATGATAACGGCAACGTTGATTTTGATGATCTAAAAAACAAAGTCGAAACGGTTTCTGACAGCTTGGCTTGTTTAATGATTACCTACCCGTCAACCCATGGCGTGTTCGAAGAAAGCATTAAAGATATTTGCGCATTAATCCATGAGCACGGTGGTCAGGTTTACATGGACGGCGCAAACATGAATGCTCAAGTCGGGATCACCTCTCCAGGGCTCATGGGCTCCGATGTTTCACACTTAAATTTACACAAAACGTTTTCGATCCCTCATGGCGGCGGCGGACCGGGGGTTGGTCCTATCGGCGTTAAAGAACACCTGAAGGCCTTTTTGCCCAATCATGCTGTAGCAAAAATACCCAATATTAATGAAAATAATGGCGCAGTATCAGCGGCGCCTTTTGGTAGCGCTGGCGTATTACCCATCACCTGGATGTACCTGGCGATGTTGGGCAAAGAAGGTGCCACTCATTCCACCATGATGGCGCTGCTAAATGCTAATTATTTAACCAGTAAATTGAGCGAGCATTATCCGATTTTATATCGCGGAAGAAATGATAAAGTGGCCCATGAATGTATTGTCGATCTGCGTCCGATCAAAGCTGAAACAGGCATCACCGAAGTGGACTTTGCCAAACGACTAATAGACTACGGTTTTCACGCACCAACCATGTCTTTTCCGGTTGCTGGCACCTTTATGATTGAGCCGACTGAGAGCGAACCTTTGAGTGAAATTAATCGTTTTATTGAAGCAATGATCGCGATTAAAAAAGAAACCGACAAGGTCAAAAACGGTGAATGGCAGGCAGATAATAATCCATTGACTAATTCGCCGCATACTCAGGTTGATTTACTCGACTGGAATAAACCTTATTCAATTAAAGATGGATTATTTCCAGTGGCCGGACAGGAAAATCATAAATTCTGGCCTAGTGTGAATCGGATTGATGATGTTTATGGTGACCGGAATTTGATGTGTAGTTGTCCTTCTCCGGAAGAATATCAATAGATTAAATATCTATAGTCGGATATTTAAAATCCAGACATAGCTGTTACTTACCCACAACTGCGCGTCGTAATATTTGTATGGAGTGACAGAAAAATTCGATTAGCGGACCAAAAGAAATAAAAAACTAAAACAAATTTACCACAGAGGCACAGAGGACACAGAGAAGAGAAAAAACATTAAATGTATCTAAGTAACTAATTTTGTAGAGTTTTGTTTTCTGTCTTTTAACTCTGTGTTCTCTGTGGTGAAAAAGTCCTTAGTCCTTAGTCTGTTAATCGAACCAAAGATTAGCGCTTCATCAGCACTTTTAAATAGAATTCCTGTGACAGTAAACAACTTCTACTGCCGACCTTCATAAGCATCGCTGTAGCGGATGATTTTGCCGGTGTTGAGTTTGTCGCCATTATCAAATTCATGCCAACGTGCACTCACTTCGATCATCGCCTGACCGATCTGCTCTGCTCTTACCGCAGCACCAACCGGAGCAAAGAACCAATATAGAATTTCTTGACCGAGATGAGATTCTTCTTTAGTTGGCCCGATGTAATCCGGCCTATAGGCAATAACGCGCATATTTGACCCTTCAGCAAAAGCGAACAATGATTTTTCCGCACGTATTTTTTCGCGTGCCCACATTGAGGTGGAATCATCTGATATATCGCTGGAACTGATGTAGTGAAATGAAATATCGCTCTTTTGACTAACACCGGACCAGGCTGCAACAAATTGCATCGGAAAGTCGACGTGAATCATGCCGTATGTTTTTTCATCTACACCTATAGAATTGATACCGATTGCCCAATAAACCGCATTGACTTCGGCTAGTTGCCCAATTATTGCCTGGTAATCGAGATAGTCCTTGTGCAATGTCATCTGTATCTTCCCTGACTTAACGCCCTCTTCCATCCGAGGTGTGACTCGCCTAGTAACGACATGAATTTTTTCGATGTCAGGACTTACCAATGCCGTTTTTAATATGCCATCGCCTGCCGTACCACTCGCACCGAAAATCGCGATGACTTTAGATTCCGCTGGAGCTTCATCAAGGGGTGCAACTGACCTGTCGTCTCGCAGTATCATGACAACGCCCAAGATATAGAACAAAGTGAATAATATGATTGTTGTAAGCAAAACGGTTTTGAGTCGAGGTAGTTTCATTGATTTCATTACAATAATTTTCTGAGGATATAATCAAGTTATCAAAGTTAGGCCTATAATGGTAGTTGTTTAATATCCTATTCCAGATCATAGGCACATTGTGCGATGGTAGGTGATTGTGTATTCGTCACTGAGCATCACATTTCGGCTATTGGGTTTACTATGATTTAGGTCCTTTCTAACCCACCACAGTTGTTTGATATCGATAATTTTCATACCTTACTTCTTGATTTAGGAGGCGCTTTTTATGTCTGAAAATTTGGACAATATAATAAAGTGAATTTAATGGATATTAGTTGCTCTGCAAAACAAGCAATGGAGACATTCCAAATCTCGGTCTACTTTTTGCCCTAGCCTAGATACTAATATTCTTAGTCGCTACTTAATTTTATTTAAAAATCAGGCAGAATGATAAAAATATTAAAACAGATATTCGGACCTTAGCGTCTGCTGACCCCAAATGTTACGCACAGAGAGAGTAGACTACGGAATGAAGAATATATTTATAACAATTAGCAAGCCCTTTGTGAATGTGTGGCGATTTTTGACCGTGATGCCTGAAAAGCCTGAATACATTGTTGGCCAAAAAGCATATCGAGCAGATAGACTCTTGGCCGAAGGTATTGATTCATTTATTCAAAACCTTTTGATTATTCCTGTATTTATTTATCTCGGGGTTACTGAAATAAAGGATTATTCTTTCGTGACGGTTGATCATCTATACGGATTTGGCTATGTTGTTATTGTAGTTTTTCAGGGATATTTATTGTACCGTCATGCACAAATTATTGGAAAATATGTAACAGGTATCCGCATTGAAAACCTTGATGGAACTAGAGCAAACTTTCTAAAATAATATTTGCTAGAATTCTCCCTTGAGTGGACTTACATTTCTTCCTCTTTTAGGTATTCCATTAATTATAGTCCCATAAATTATTCTGATTGGCGTTCTCCTAATTTTCGGTAAAGAACGTAGATGATTACATTGCAAGGACCAAAGTATGCAATACGAATACGTAACCGGTGGGGCATAATATACAACTCCAAAATTGAGGCGAGTGTTAATTACCGGCCGCTCTTTGGAAAAACCGCCAATTAGAATGAAACTGCCTGACTGGCGGCTTTTGCGAACTTTAGTGACAAAATAATAAAATAGTAATTAGCCAACAGAAATCCTGACCAATCGATCATTATGGATTCGATTGAGTAAATCTTACTCTCATTTTCTATACCTCAAACTAAAAGTTTAGAGGCGATAACTATCTTGGCGCAGGGGGATCTCGAACGACAAGTTCTCTTCTTGGGATAGCCATTCTTCTTCCTTGTAAATACTGAGTCAGAACAATGTAATGCTCTCTGGCTCATTAACCAATCGAGTAATTCCTAAAGCTGATTGAGAGATTGGGGGGAAATGCTGTAAGATAATGGCTATTATTGGGGTGTCTGTTTTTAACCGCTTCATCGCAAACGCGTAGTTTGTCCACACCCGCTCGTAACACGTGCTATCGACCACTGGATTAGTTTGAACGAATGTACTGCTGCTGATAGAAAATAGCTGAAGTGCGAACTTCGAAAAGCCTCCCACCATTATAAAATCAAAGATCTGCTCGAGTATATTGCTATTAGTAGGCTATCTGATTAATTGCTCAGATTGATGTTATTCTATCTTTCCCTTTGAAGTCTTGATCTGATTTTCAATGGCATTCATAATCGACATGAGATTATTTGGTGTTATATTTCGTTATTAAGGGATTTTATGAAAATTTTATTTAATATTGGTGCTTCGGCTATTTTGATGCTTTCAATTTCCTTTCCTGTCTACGCCGAGGTCTATAAGTGGACCGACAAAAATGGAAAGGTCCATTATTCGGACAAAAAGAGTGATCAGGGCCTAAAGATTGAAACCATTAACTCAAGCGAGTCGTCACTTCAGTTTAAAATTCCTAGAAACGATACCTCTAAACAGAATCCGATAATTCGTCCTTATGAAAGAAATGCGCGTAAATTGCATTTGCTCGACATGAAATATAGTTGGAAAAAAGAAGAGCAATCCGGCACTGCCAGCGAAATAGGGGGGTATTTTACTGGGACAGGTTGTGCTTTTCGTGGAAAAATGAAAGTGCCAGATGTATTTATTCAGCGTCAAGGATTGCTGCCTAAAGAGTCAGACTTAGCTTATCGTATAAATAAGATTATTAAAGGCCTTGATTATGATTCAGAACGAACAAAGAAATATGATTTATTACGGCAATTGGAAAAATCTGGTGGATTAAGTCTTCATTCCGAAATTGTTGAATTTCAACTCAACGCATGTGCAAACTCTCGCTCATTTGACAACCGAAAACGTCAAATTCGCGATATTTCCAACTCGAATTTTAGACGGCATGACATAAAGTTAAAGGTTAATTGGTTGCTTAAATCCAATAGAGACCAACAAATTGTTTATGAAACCACCACTGATGGTTATTTTGACAATTTCCAAAGTTCAGCGTCCGCGTCACAAGCCGTTTTGTCGGCGATAGAGTCAGCTACGCTGAAACTATTCTCAAATCAAGATTTTGTTTCAAAAATAATAATTGTTGATGATAAAGTCGACCTTTCAGAGCTCCCCGTTTCTAAAATAAGTCCAATTAATGCAGATAGTGAAAAAGCCTATAAAATGCTTAATCTTTTGATTAGCGAAAGAAAGTGGAATCATCAACTAAAACCAACGAATACCGCCGGTAGCTTGTTGTTCGGTGATAAATGCTCAGCAAAAAAAGCTCTATTGGTTTCCGATGCTAAAAATAAAAACATTCAACTGCTACCGTCAGCAAATATTAGCTCAACTCTAATAAGAAAAACTATCAAAGAGTTCGGCTATTCTGTCGAAACGACTATTAATAAGCGATTTACCTCATTTGACGGCGACCAGCTGTACACGCTAACAGCTGGGCTGGTAAGTTTTAAGTTCGAAGGATGTGCACCGTCGCTATCGAGTGCGAGTAAATACGTCCCTATTGGTAGAATTGATTCAAGGAAAATAACCCGCAAAAGAGCTAAAATAGCTATTGATTGGCAATTAATAAAAAGTTCAGATCAGTCAGTCGCTTTTCAAACAACGACAGAAGGAGTGTCAGGGAGCCTGTTAGACGAATCGCTTGGCTCAAAGACTGTCGAAGATGCTATTGAAATTGCAACACGTCAACTGTTGTCAAACGAGAATTTTATTCAAAAAATAACCATTAATAACAATTTGGCAAAAAGTAAATCAATTTATGGTGATAATGCCGCCGCAAATCGGAAGTCCTTTTCTTTAAAAACACCTATCCAAAAAGGGATTTCAAATTCTCAACAGGGTGACCCACAAACTATTTTTTTGGTAACCCCAGAAAAACACATGAAGTCAAAAAATATAAAGGATGAGATTGGTATATATGCTTATGGAGAAGAATGTCGAGCCTATAAAGGTAAGCTATGGCCACAAGATTTGAACGAAAATCCAAGTTCCTTTGTCAATAATACTGCATTTATTGCGGCGCAAGCAAAAATCATAAACAGTCTTGCTTATAAATACCAAGTTACCGATAAATACAATGTTCTTAATTTGCAACGAAAAATTGGAGGTTTGAGTTTATCTTCTGAAATTGTCAGCTTAAGGTATGATTCCTGCGCGCCAGAAATCAACGCAAAACAAGCGCTTAGTGGTCAAAAAATATCGAGTAGAAAATTTAAACATAATCGTGCCATTGTCGCAATCAAATGGACACTGATTGGCGATGATGAAAGTGATGTTAGATATCAGGGTGTAACTGAAGGATTAGGCGATAGCTGGTTAAGAAATTCCAAAGGGAGCAAAATACTTTCATTAGCTATTGAAAGTGCTACAACTCAACTATTTGCCCAGCAAGAATTTATAGATAAATTAGTCGTCAGGAAACCTAAAGAAGAGAAAGGATTTTTTTCAAAACTTTTTTCGTCCTCTAATTCAAATGATGAAACAGTTGAACCTAGCTCTGGAAAGCTCGATACCTATGGGAGTTTCAAAATTAGGGCTTATACTGCAAATGTATTGTCTGAAATTACACCACTAAAAATAATGGTTACTGAATTCTATATGAGCAATGGAATGTGGCCATCGAGTTTATCCGATTTAGGTATTAGTGATTCAATGTTTAGTAACAGTACTATTTCCCATGTGGGCATACAGTCGGATGGTAGTATCTTAGCTGAATTAAAAGCAACAATGGGAAAAGACAAGATCATAAAACTGACTCCAAGTAATAGTGCTAGCTCAATACGGTGGCAATGCACCAGCAACATTGCTAAAAACATGCTGGTGTCTGCTTGCGAATCTTTTTAGGACGTATATACAGCATTTTTTGAAGGTTTAATTTTCCTCGCTGCCAAAATATAAGAGACAGTCAAAAATATAAGAGACAGTCATTATATGGACAATAACCCACACAATATTCAGTAATCTCTCAACCATCAAAATCATTTTCTGTTTTGTTTTTGACATTGCCAGCATTTGGTGGCCTTAAATGACAAAAACAGTTTTTTACCTTTCTTTCTCGCGTCAGTGATTCTCTCGAAGAACAAGATAATTTGCGTTTTGGCTTTAGTCGAATTATTGAGAGCATAATATAAGTGACAGTCACCATATGAACAATAACCCACACAACATTCAGTAATCTCTCAACCATCAGAACCATTTTCTACTTTGTTTTGATGATGCCACTGTTTAGTGGCCAAATGGCGGAAAAAGTTTTTTACTCCTCTTTAACGCGTCGGTGAATCTCTCAATGAACAAGATAATTCGCGTTTTGACTTCAGTCGAATTTATTGAGGGGGCGATTTGTACAGCGATTGGATGGGATGAATACCTTTAAGCCATTGACGTCCCAGTTGCTTCGTTTTTTCTTTGAGTTTGTCAAGATTTCCAACAAAACGATAATAATTGCCACCGAAGGATTGTACCTGGTTTAGCCAGTTTTCTTTTTGTAAATTAAGATGGTCAAAAGTCGTTGAAAGATGTGATGGTAGTTTAGATTTGTTGGGATAAACAATGGCATTGCCAGTCCATTCCACTAGCTCGATATAATCTTTCAGATTCAAAACCATGGTGCGGTTTTTGACTTTTCCAGCAATGGCTTTGATTGTTTGATTTAGCTCGTCAGGCGAAAGCGTTTTAAGGCGTCGTTTTATAGAGGTATGTTCACTTTCCGGTAGTGATTTCGCCATGTTAGCTCTAATCGGATTGAGATCTACATAGGCCATACAAGTCAGCGCTGCACCTTCATCGAGCAATGCTTGAGATTTAAATCGTGATTCCCAGAAGTGGCCTTTGCAAAAGTCTTCACTGTTGGCTGATTTGGCGAGTGGTTCATTTATGCGGCGCATTAACCAGGAGAGACTGCCTAGTCGCTCTCGATAGGTTGACAATAACTCTTTATCTTTGACAATGGCTTGAAGGCGTAGTTGACGTTGTGCGGCAAATTTCGGATTGTTGTATTTTCCCGGAAAGACCTTTAACCAGCGCTCAGCCACTTCTAAATCGCTCCATGATTGAGGTGCTTGTGGGTCTGAATATACGACTAAGTGATAGTGATTATGGAGCACGGCGTAGGAATAAACTTCAATTGCAAAATACTGAGCTAGTTCCAGAATGCGATTTTCAATCCATAGGCGGCGGTGATTATAGTTCTGGCCGCTTTCAGGATCTTCACCGCAAAGAAATGCTCGACGAACACAACGGCTAATTAAATGGTAATAGCCGGCATTTTCCGGGTCGATCTGTTCACTACGTTTGATTGCCATCCTTCAGCCTTGATTTGGGTCCATCCATTGGAGGTATTTTGCCTGACAAGTAACCCATTTTTAAGAGGCGTTGGATGGATTTATGTTGAGAGAAAGTCAGTTGTTTTTGTGAGAAATTGACTATATAGTGAGTGTCATTTAAATAGTTATTTAAATAGTTAGTCAATCGTGCCACGCCGAAAATGTTCGGTGAGTGTGAGTAACTTCATGCACACGATTTCAGCACCTTGTTAGACTTGAATAAAATGAGATCCGATTAGACCTAGTCATAAACTGCT
>Ga0316205_10000434_pt1 | contig 78901 bp, 72 predicted proteins | sample 3monthpyrite_MG_FD_204941 | JGI IMG/M metagenome (GOLD analysis project Ga0316205, IMG submission 204941) | Microbial mat bacterial communities from mineral coupon in-situ incubated in ocean water Damariscotta River, Maine, United States -... | ecosystem: Environmental > Aquatic > Marine >...
TTTTGACATCCTTCGGCATCGTATCGCTCGGAGGCACTCTGCCCGAAGACCCTGCCGATATGTTTCTGCTGACCAATGACGGCCCCTTTGCCGTTCTGACCATCGCGCTTGGACTGATTGGGCTGGTCGTGGCGATGTGGTTCGACATGAGCGACCCGCATCGTCTGACCCGGCGCGCGCAGAGCGGGTTCTGGCTGCATATCATTGCGGCCCCCGCCATCGTGAACACCGTGGCGCTGACTCTGTTCGAGATCGGAACCCTGCCGGCGCAACTGTCGCTGATCGGATTTGTCACCGCGATGGCGGTCTTTGCCGTGGTGATCGACCGCCGGTCATTCCTGGTCTCTGCCGTGGGCTACATCGTGGCCCTTTCGGTCACCGTGATCGAGGATCAGGCCTTTATCGCCATATTGCTTCTGGGTTTCGGCCTTGTCCTTTTGGGTGCGAAATGGGAAGCCATCCGACGCAGCCTGATGAATATTCTGCCCGCCTTTCCCGGCAAAACCCGCCTTCCCCCCTGGGAATTGCTGCCACTTGAGGAGCCCGCCCCATGACCGACCTGACCCCGCGCGAGATTGTCAGCGAGCTGGACCGTTTCGTCATCGGCCAGAAGGACGCCAAGCGCGCCGTCGCTGTCGCCCTGCGCAACCGCTGGCGGCGCAAACAACTGGCCGATGATCTGCGCGATGAGGTCTATCCCAAGAATATCCTGATGATCGGGCCAACCGGCGTCGGCAAAACCGAGATCAGCCGCCGCCTGGCCAAGCTGGCGCATGCGCCGTTTCTCAAGGTCGAGGCGACGAAATTTACCGAAGTCGGCTATGTCGGGCGCGATGTGGAACAGATCATCCGCGATCTGGTCGACAGCGCCATCCTGCAAACGCGCGCCACCATGCGCGAAGAGGTCAAGGCGCGCGCCGAAGCGGCGGCGGAAGACCGGGTGATCGAGGCCATCGCCGGCACCGATGCGCGCGAACAAACCCGCGAGATGTTCCGCAAAAAACTGCGCGACGGGCTGCTGAACGATCACGAGATCGAACTGGATGTGGCCGATAACGCCAACCCGATGAGCATGTTCGAGATCCCCGGCCAGCCCGGTCAGAACATGGGCATGATGAATTTGGGCGACATGTTCGGCAAGGCCTTTGGCGGGCGCACCACGCGGCGCAAGATGAAGGTGCGCGACAGCTATGAGGTGCTGATCGGAGAAGAGGCCGACAAGCTTCTGGATGATGAAACCGTGACCAAGGCGGCGCTTGAGGCGGTCGAGCAGAACGGCATCGTATTTCTGGATGAGATCGACAAGGTCTGCGCCCGGTCTGACGCGCGCGGGGCCGATGTCAGCCGCGAAGGCGTGCAGCGCGACCTGCTGCCGCTGATCGAGGGCACCACCGTTTCCACCAAGCACGGGCCCATTCAGACCGATCACATCCTTTTCATCGCCTCGGGCGCGTTTCACATTGCCAAGCCCTCCGATCTGTTGCCGGAACTGCAGGGCCGCCTGCCGATCCGGGTCGAGCTGCGCGCCCTGACGGAAGAGGATTTCGTGCGCATCCTGACCGAGACCGACAATGCCCTGACCCGGCAATACACCGCCCTGATGGCCACCGAGGAGGTCACCGTCAGCTTCACCGATGATGGCATCGCGGCACTGGCCAAGATCGCGGCAGAGGTCAATCAGAGCATCGAGAATATCGGCGCGCGCAGGCTTTATACCGTGATGGAACGCGTGTTCGAGGAGCTGAGTTTTAACGCCCCCGACCGGGGCGGCGATGCGGTCATCGTGGATGCCGGTTTTGTCGATGAAAACCTCGGTGAGCTGATGAAATCCGCGGATCTCGGGCGCTATGTGCTATAGCGGCCCTGTCGCCGCGTTTTTCCGGGTTCCGCCGTCATGATTCGCCCATTGCTGTTTGCATTGGCTTTGTTGCTTTCCGCCTGTGCCGGGCCGCCGCGCATTGCGATGGTGCCTGACAGCGCGCAGGTTGCCGCCACGCGCACCGTGTTCGTGGCCACCAACCGCGCCTTTGAAGATCAGCGCTATACCGCAGGCCGCAATGCGGCGGTGGATTACACCCGGTTCGAGGTTTCGATCCCGCCTGAGCGCGAGGTGGGCGAAATATCCTGGGCCGGAGCGCGGTTTGATGCCCGCACAGATTTCGGCGTCGTGCGGGCGGGTCGCTATGGCAGCGCCGCGGGCTTTCGCGCCGATATTGCACGCGAATTGCGCGCGCTTCCGGCCCCGGACCGCGAGGTTGTGGTCTTCGTCCACGGCTATAACAACAATTTCGCCTCGGGCCTTTTTCGTGTCGCGCAGCTGGCGCATGATTATGACACGCCGGGGATCGTCGCGCATTTTTCCTGGCCCAGTGCCGGGCAGCCCTTTGGCTATGTGTTCGACCGGGAAAGCGCCACCTTCTCGCGCGATGCGTTGGAAACGTTCCTGCGCGATCTTTCGGCGGCGGGGGCTGATCGCATTCTTGTCGTCGGCCATTCCGTCGGCGCGTTTCTGACCATGGAAACCCTGCGCCAGATCCGCATATCGGGCGATGACGCGATGTTGGACGATCTGTCCGGTGTTGTCCTGATTTCACCCGATATCGACATCGAGGTGTTTCAGAGCCAGGCCCGCGCGCTGGAACCTCTGCCGCAGCCCTTCGTCATCTTCACCTCGCGCCAGGATCGGGCGCTGCGCCTGGCGGCGGGAATCGCCGGGCGCGAAAACCGGTTGGGCACGCTTGGCACCGTCGAGGATGTCGCCGAGTTTGACATAACCATGATCGACCTGTCGGGATTTGACGGCGGCGCGGGCGATTGGGCGAACCATTCCACCTTTGCCACATCGCCATCGCTGATCACGTTGCTTGGCGGGCTACCTGAATTTGGCTCTGCACATGTGGAAAACCCCATGGGCCTTCTGCCTGGAACGGTTCTGACAATCCGAAACGCGACGCAGATCCTGCTGACGCCGGGCCTGCAGTGACGGGGTTCGCCACCTATCTGCGCGCCAATGCCGCCTTTTTATTCGCGGGCGCGCTGTTGGCGTTTGCCTCCAGTTTTGGACAGACCTTTTTCATTTCGATCTTTGCCGGCCAGATCATGGAGACGTTTTCGCTCAGCAATGGGCAATGGGGTCTGATCTATGCGACCGGAACGGCGGTTTCTGCCGCTGTCATGCTGTGGTCCGGGGCGCTGACCGACAGGTTTCGGGTCCGCAATCTTGGCCTTGTTGTCCTGTTGGGGTTATCGGCTGCGTCCCTGATCATGGCGATCAACCCCTGGGCCTGGTTCCTGCCGGTCGCGATCTTTCTGTTGCGACTAACCGGGCAGGGCATGACCAGCCATATCGCGACCGTCGCCATGGCGCGGTGGTTTGTAGCCACCCGGGGCCGGGCGTTGTCGATTGCGGGGGCGGGGTTCGCCATGGGCGAGGCGCTGTTGCCGCTCCTGTTTGTCTGGGCCATGGCTTTTGCCGGCTGGCGGACGCTGTGGCTGTTAGTGGCCGGGTTGGTTTTGCTGGTCGTGCCCGTCATGCACCGTTTGCTGCGCCGCGAGCGCACGCCGCAATCGCATGCCGAGGCCGACAACACCACCGGCATGGAAAACCGCCACTGGACCCGGGGCCAGATGCTGCGCCACCCGCTGTTCTGGTGCATGTTTCCCGCCATTCTCGGACCCGCCGCCTTTGTCACCGCGCTGTTTTTCCAACAGGTCTATCTGGCCGAGATCAAGGGTTGGAGCCACGTCGCACTGGTGGCGCTGTTTCCGCTCTATACAGGTATTTCAACGGTGTTCATGCTGATCGCGGGATGGGCGATTGATCGGATCGGCACCGCGCGCCTGATGCCGTTTTTTCAACTGCCCATCGCGGTTGGTTTTTTGGTGATGGCGCAGGCTGAGAGTCTTGGTGGGGCGGCGCTGGCCTTTGCCCTGATCGGTGTCACTTCCGGGGCCAATGCCACGCTGCCAGCCGCGTTTTGGGCCGAATTCTATGGCACGCAGAACATTGGTGGCATCAAGGCCATTGCCACCGCCACCATGGTTCTGGGTTCGGCCATCGGCCCCGCGATAACCGGGCTTTTGATTGACGCGGGCGTTGATTTTCCGGCCCAGATGACCGGCATCGCCATCTGGTTCGTGATCGCGTCCTTGCTGCTGTCCGTGGGCGTGATGCGGGCGCGCGGCAGCCTATCGCGCGCGGCGTAGATAGACGTAATAGGCTCCGGTGCCGCCATGGCGCAGATGCGCCTCGCGGATATCCATGACAATGCGCCCCAAAGGCGGGGCCTGCAGCCAGCCCGGCACCTGGTGTTTCAGCACCCCGCGCCGGATCGGGATCGGGCCGGGATCATCGCGGTGCTTGCCCTTGCCGGTGATGACCAGAACCAGCCGTTTGCCATCCCCATGCGCGGATTGAATAAACCGGATCAGCGCCGGATGCGCCTGGGCCAATGTCATACCGTGCAGGTCGATGCGCCCCTCGGGTTTCAGCTTGCCGCGCAGCATTTTCTTGTGCGTCCCGTGATCCATCTGCACCGGAGCCTGCGCCAACCGATCCGAGACCGACGGGGCCAGCTGACTGCCCGGTGCCGTGTCGGGCGCTGTTTCACCGATGCGGAAATCCTGAATGTCAAAGCTCTGTTTGCGTTTCGGCACAGGGCGGGTGGCCCCGGCAGCCTCGGCCAGGGCCGGTTTCTGCGGGCGCGCGGGCGCAACCGTCCGGGCCACGGCCGACCAAAGTTTACGCTCCTCCTGACTCAGGGTTCTGGGCGGGCGGCGGGCCATGATCAGGCCTCCGGCGCGGCCAGATTGGCAATCTCGATCGGCAATAGCACGATCATCCGCCCCGGATCGCGGATACGGCCCGCCTCGCGCCCCGCTGCATCGCCGGTGCCATAAAAGATATCGGCGCGCTGCGCCCCCCGGATGGCCGAGCCGGTATCCTGTGCGATCATCAGGCGACGCAAAGGGGTCTCGCCATCCTTTTCGATCCAGACCGGCGCGCCGAGCGGTGTGAATTCGGGATCCACGGCAATGGTGCGCATCGTGGTGATGGACCGGTTCATCGCACCCAGAGGCCCATCCTCGGGGCTGCGGGTGCTGATCTCACGGAAGAACACGTAGGACGGGTTGGTATAGAGCAGCTCACGGCCCTCATCGGGATTGCGGCGCACCCAATTGCCGATCACCTGTGCGGAGACCTGATGCGGCTGATAAATACCGCGCCGGACAAGCTCTTGACCGACCGAACGGTATTCCCGCCCGTTGCGCCCGCCATAACCCACCCGAATGACTGAGCCGTCGGCCAGACGGATCCGCCCCGAGCCCTGGATTTGCAGGAAAAACAGCTCGACTGCATCGTCGACCCAGGCGATCTCAAGCCCGCGCCCCTCCAGCACCCCGCTTTCCTCGATCTCGCGGCGCGTGCGCCAGAGCCCGGTCACCTCGGGCGGCATCCGGTAGACGGGAAACCGAAACCGGCCGGTGCGCATGCGCGATCCATCCAGTTCGGGCTCGAAATACCCCGTGAAGAGGGCAGGATCGGGGCCACCAAACATCACCGGGCGAAAGAACAGCTCGAAAAAGGTGCGGGCATTGGGGCCCTGAGCGGCAAGCGCGCAGAGGCGTGACCATTCGCCTTCGGGCATGTCGGGGCAGGTGTCGCGAAACACATCCAGCGCCGCCGCATGGTCATCGTCGGCCCACCCGTCTAGATCGTCAAAGCTGAGGATCTCGGCACTAACCTGGGCCATGGCCTCGGTCCCGAACGCCGAAAGGGCCGAGAACAGGAATGCAATCAGCCCGTCGCGCATGGATCATCCGCCGGTGGCCACCAGGACCCAGTTGGGATTGTTGCTGCCCATCTGGCGGGCAAAGGTCCAGACATCGCGCTGTCGCTTGATCGCGTTGGGGTCACCCTCGACCACTTCACCCGCCGCATTACGCACGGCCGAGGTCAGTTCGGCCACGAAGCGCACGGTAACCTGGGCCTCGCCGCTGTCGCGATCGAACTCGGCCTCTTGCAAAGCCAGTTCGCGCACCCCGACAAAATTGGCGTCAATGGTCAGACCCTGCGCCTCGCGGTCGGAAATCACCTGTTCGAACGACTCCATGACGTCACCGGCCAGGAAGGGCCGCAACCCTTCGACATCGCCGTTTTCGAACGCCATGAGGATCATTTCGTAGGCCCCACGCGCACCGCCCAGAAATTCGGAAACATTAAAGCCGCTCTCCGCCAGCTTCATCGCCGCGAGCGCCTTGGCCGAGGCGCTGTCGTCATCGACATGATCGGTGATATCGCGATCCGGACCGCCCTCGATCACCTCGAAATCGCGGCGACGGTCGGGGCGGCTCCGCTCCATGCGCTGCATGGGCTGCGATTCATGGCCATCCCGGGTTCCCAACACGCTGCGCAGCTTGAGTATCAGGAATATCGCGATCCCGACCAGCACCAGCAATTGCAAAAGGGATGGGTTCATCATCACGGCGACCTTCTCATGGGTTATGGGCTTACATATCGGCCCCGATGGCACATATGTAGGGATGGGGAACCGGCAAGTCCATGTGGCAACCGCCATGAAAGCCCGCGGTTTGACAAGAAAGGATGCGATATGTGGCTGTTTTTTCTTTTCATCGGTGTGCCGATCATCGAGATCGCCCTGTTTATCCAGGTTGGCGGTTGGCTGGGCCTGTGGCCAACCCTGGCCATCGTGGTGCTGACGGCGATTGCGGGAACGATGATGGTGCGATCGCAAGGCGCACGTGCATTGGCCAATTTGCAGCGCAGCTTCAACGAACTGAACGATCCGACCGAGCCGCTGGCCCATGGCGCGATGATCCTGTTTTCGGGTGCGTTGCTTTTGACGCCGGGGTTTTTCACCGACGCTTTGGGCTTTGCGCTGCTGATCCCTGCTTTTCGCAAGCTCGTGATGCGTGAGATCGGCAAGCGCATTCAGGTCAATTCTGTTGTCGCCGGGCAGACGCAGTGGACCTCAGATCCCGGTGAAACCGTCATCGATGGCGATTATGAGGTCGAGGAAGATCCAAACAGGCCACCATCGGGCTGGACCCGGCATTGAGGCCACCAGACGGGTCTGATAAACCGCGTCCAGTTCAATTTATTGGAGAGCCTCATGGCCGAAGAAAACGGGGCCGACGCCCCAGAAGAAGCCGCAGCCGCACCTGAAACACCGGTGATGCCCAGGATGCAGATCCTCGGGCAGTTCGTCCGCGACATGTCGTTCGAAAACATCGCCGCCCAAAAGGGTGTGCAGGGCAATGCGCAGCCCGAGGTTCAGTTGCAGATCGGTGTCGAAGGACGCAAACGGCCTGCCGACAATCAGTATGATGTGATCGTCAAACTGAAGATCGACAGCAAGACCAAGGAAGACAGCCAGCAGATTTTCCTGATCGAGATGGAATATGCCGGGATTTTCTCAATCGAGAACATCAAGCCCGACCAGCTGCACCCGTTCCTGCATATCGAATGCCCGCGGATGCTGTTCCCATATATCCGCCGCATTGTCTCGGATGTGACCCGCGATGGCGGTTTCCCGTCGCTGAACCTCGACAATGTGGATTTCGTGCAGGTTTATCGCACCGATCTGGCCCGCCGCGCGCAGGCCAAACCGCACGCGGACGCCTAAAGCGTCTTCCAGACCGCTCCGTCGCCCATCTCTGCTATGAAACTGTCATGGGCGGCGGCCTCTTTTTCCGTCAGACGGGTGGGCAAGGGGGCAGGGCGCGGGCGCGGGCGCCATGTGCCGGTGTCCTGACCCGAACCGGTGCTCTGTCGCTGCGTTTTCAGCGCGAAATCGGGTTGCCGACCGCCGATCAGCTCCAGATAGACCTCGGCCAAGATCTCGGAATCGAGCAGCGCGCCGTGTTTTTCGCGGGCTGAGTTGTCGATGCCAAAGCGACGGCACAAGGCATCCAGCGACGCCGGCGACCCTGGAAATTTCCGCCGGGCAATGGCCAGGGTATCCAGCGATTGAGACATGGCAAGGGTCGCTTTGCCGGCCCACCCAAGTTCCGCATTCAGGAATTTCATATCAAAGCTGGCATTGTGGATGACCAACTGCCCGTCACCGATGAAGTCCAGAAACCCCTGCGCGATGTCGCGAAAAACCGGATGGTCGCGCAGAAACTCATCGCCCAGGCCATGCACCGCAAAGGCCGCCTCGGGCATGGCCCGTTCGGGGTTGATATATTGGTGATAGACCCGTCCGGTCGGCAAATGGTTGAGAAGCTCGACGCAGCCGATCTCGACAATCCGGTCGCCTTCGGACGGCTCGAACCCGGTGGTTTCGGTATCCAGAACGATCTCGCGCATCACGGGCCTTTCGTCAAATTTTCAATCAGGGCGTTTACTTTGAAACGGGCAATTTCCATGTCGTAGGTTTCGATAACATAGTCTGCTCGTTGTCTTTTTTCGGCATCGGGCACTTGCCGCGCAAGGATCGTCTCTAATATTTTTCTGGTCATGCCAGGGCGTTCCATCACACGGCGGTGCTGTTCTTTGGCATCGACCGATACCACCAGAACAGCATCCATCCCCGTGGACGCACCGGTTTCAAAAAGCAGCGGAATGTCGAGCACAACCAGCGGTGCCGCGGCCTGATCGACCAAAAACGTGGCGCGGTCCTGTGCGACAAGCGGGTGCACGATGGCCTCGATCTGCGACAACGCCGTCGGATCGGCGTTGATCCATTTCTTCAGCACCGCGCGATCGACCGCCCCATCAATTACCGCATCGGGGCAGATCCGGGCAATTTTGGGCGCGGCAACGCCGCCTGCCGCATAAAGACGATGTACCGCGGCATCCGCGTCCCAAACCGGTACGCCCGCGTCACGAAAAAACCCGGCGGTGGTGGATTTGCCCATTCCGATGGACCCTGTCAGCCCAAGAACAAAGCTCATTCTGCCAACACCACGGCGCGCAATTCGTCATCGACCTCAGGTGTCTGGCCGAACCATCGGGCAAAGCCGGGGGCGGCCTGGTGCAACAGCATGCCAAGGCCATCGATAGTGTGGCACCCGATCTCGGCCGCGTCCCGCAAAAGATCGGTCTGCAGGGGTGTATAGACGATATCGGTGACCACGGTTTGCGGGTTTAAGCGATCCAGATTGATGTGCAGCGGCTGACCGCCCGCCATCCCCAGGGATGTCGAGTTAACCAGCAGAGCGATCTCATCCAGCAAGTCGGGAATATGGGTCCAATCCATCACCTGTACACGGGCCCCGAAATGGTGATGCAGCGCCTCGGCCCGGGCCCGGGTGCGGTTGACCAGATAGATCTTCGGGCAACCTTCGCCCAGCAATGTGCAGAGAATGGCGCGCGCAGCCCCACCCGCGCCCAGCACCAGCGCCGGGCCTGCGGCCGCAGTCCATCCAGGTGTGTATTGCTTTACGTTTTCAAGAAAGCCCGCACCATCGGTATTGTCGGCCTGAAGCCGCCCGCTGGCAGTAAAGGTTAGCGTGTTGGCCGCCCCGATCAATGCCGCGCGGTCGGTGACGCTGTCGGCGATCTGTAGAACCGTTTCCTTATGCGGGATCGTGACATTTACGCCGGAAAATCCGAGATCGGGCAACAAGCGCAGCGTATCATGCAGCGTTTCGCGCGTGACATGCAGCGGCACGTAATGTCCATCAATGTCATATCGCGCCAGCCAGTGGCCATGCAAACGCGGTGACCGGCTATGGGCAATCGGATCCCCGATCACGCCGGCAAGCAGCAGCTTTTCGGTCATCCTTCGATCACCCCCCTTTGGGTCAAAAAGCCGATCAACTCAAACAACGGCAACCCCAGAACCGTAAAATAGTCGCCCTCGACCCGGCTGAACAGCCGCGATCCTTCCTGTTCCAACTTGTAGCCACCGACCGAATCGGCGATTCCCGGCCAGTTTCGACTCATATATGTGGCGATGTAATCGTCGCTGAGATCGCGCATCAGCAACCGGACCTGGCCGACATGGCGCCAAACCGGTTCGCCGTTTTCATAGACGACAATCGCCGAGAGCAGCTTATGTTGCTGCCCGCGCAGCATGATCAGCTGCGAGATCGCGTCCTCCAACCCCGCCGGTTTCGACAGCAGCTTGCCGCGAAATTCCAAGACCTGGTCACACCCGATCACAATGGCACCGGCATGTTTGGCGGCGATCTTGCGGGCTTTGAATTCGGCCAGCGCATCGGCAATGTCGCGCGCGGTGCTGCCATCTCCGACCATCGAGGCCTTGATTGCCGCCTCGTCGATCCGCGCAGCATGGGCCTTGCACGCGATACCAGCCTGTCGAAGCAGGTTTTGCCGGAGCTCGGATGCGGAGGCCAGGATGAGGGTGGTCATTGGATAACCCTATGAACAAGTCACGGGACAACCCCGGGGCTGAGTTCTGTATAACGAGGGGTCTTGGTGAAATCCAAGCAAGATGGTCATCTTATCCGCGAAAGGCTCAAAAGTTACCCTTGGGGATCGATCGCACACAGGAGATGGTGGACACAAACCGTCGACGGTTCAGTTATCCAAGCGCCATACGTTGGTTATGCACAGGGAGAATTCCGTGCAACATATTGTAATCATTCATATTTCTGATTCCATGAAGAGAATCTTTTCAACACAGAGGAGTATCCGTCGGTCTGGGGATAGTTCTGTCTATGACTGCAGTCGAACCGACTTATCCCTGTTATCCAGAGGACCAACAACAACAACAACTTTTCTTTCTTAATTATATATTATTGAAGAGAGGCGGGCGAAGGAGCGAGACATGATCGGTGAATATCTGGCAATGGGCTATCCCTGGACGAAAAGCCTGCACGTCATCTCAGTGGTTGCCTGGATGGCCGGGCTTTTCTATCTGCCGCGGCTCTTTGTCTATCACGCGGAGCAGATAGAAGCCGGCAGCGACACGGATGCGTTGTTTCAGACGATGGAATATCGGCTGCTGCGCGCGATTATGAATCCGGCGATGATTGCGACATGGATCTTTGGTCTCGCCCTCGTGTTCACGCCGGGCGTGGTGTACTGGGCTGATTTCTGGCCCTGGGCCAAGGCCGGGGCGGTATTGGTCATGACCTGGTTCCATCATTGGCTGGCCTTGCGTCGCAAGGAGTTCGCCAAGGGTGCCAACACCCGCACGGGGCGCACCTATCGGATCATGAACGAGGTGCCGACGCTGTTGCTGATCATCATCGTCATCTCGGTCATTGCGCGCCCGTTTAGCTGAGCGGTTGACTCGACCGGCTGTGCGCCTTATTTCGCGGGTTAACGAGGCCGTCCGGCCTTTGCTGTTTCCCACTGAAAATGACACGGTCGGTTTGCCGCCTGAGGCGATGCTGTGCATGCGACGAGATTATCATCATGACAATTGAGCAACTGAATCTGGCCGACCTGAAGGCCAAATCTCCGAAAGACCTGCTGGCAATGGCCGAGGAACTGGAGATTGAGAACGCGTCGACCATGCGCAAGGGCGACATGATGTTCTCGATCCTCAAGGAACGGGCCGAGGATGGCTGGGAAATCTCTGGCGATGGAGTGCTGGAGGTTCTGCAGGACGGGTTCGGGTTCCTGCGCTCGCCTGAGGCCAACTACCTGCCCGGTCCCGATGATATCTATGTCTCACCCGAGATGATCCGCCAGCATTCGCTGCGCACCGGCGACACAGTCGATGGCGTTATCAACGCACCGCGCGAGAACGAGCGCTATTTTTGCTTGGTCAAGGCGACCAAGATCAATTTCGAGGAACCGGAGCGGGCCCGTCACAAGATCAACTTTGACAACCTGACGCCGCTTTATCCCGATGAGCGGCTGAATATGGAAACCGCCGACCCGACGACCAAGGACCGGTCGGCGCGGATCATTGATCTGGTGGCACCGATCGGCAAGGGCCAGCGGTGTCTGATCGTGGCGCCGCCGCGGACGGGTAAAACCGTGCTGCTGCAAAACATCGCCCACTCGATCGAGCAGAACCACCCCGAATGCTATCTGATCGTCCTTCTGATCGACGAACGCCCCGAGGAAGTGACTGACATGCAGCGCTCGGTGAAGGGGGAGGTTGTGTCCTCGACCTTTGACGAACCCGCCACCCGCCACGTTGCGGTCGCCGAAATGGTCATCGAAAAGGCCAAGCGGCTGGTCGAACACAAGCGCGATGTTGTCATCCTGCTGGATTCGATCACCCGCCTGGGCCGCGCCTTCAACACGGTCGTTCCGTCCTCGGGCAAGGTTCTGACCGGTGGTGTCGATGCCAACGCGTTGCAGCGGCCCAAGCGGTTCTTTGGTGCGGCGCGCAATATCGAAGAGGGCGGATCGCTGACCATCATCGCAACCGCCCTGATCGATACCGGCAGCCGGATGGACGAGGTCATCTTCGAAGAGTTCAAGGGCACCGGCAATTCCGAGATCGTGCTGGACCGCAAAGTGGCCGACAAACGCGTGTTCCCGGCGATGGACATCCTGAAATCCGGCACCCGGAAAGAGGATCTCCTGGTCGACAAGGGCGATCTGCAAAAGACCTTCCTGCTGCGGCGCATTCTGAACCCGATGGGAACCACGGATGCCATCGAGTTCCTGATCTCGAAACTGAAGCAGACCAAGACAAATTCCGATTTCTTCGATTCAATGAACAGCTGACCCTCTGGCCGGAGGCCGCTTGATGGAAACGATCTATGCACTGGCCACCGCGCCGGGCAAGGCGGGCGTTGCCGTGATCCGAATTTCGGGGCCGGACGCCAATCGGGTGGCCACGGTGCTGGCCGGCGATTTGCCCGGGGTCGGAACGGCACGGCTGCGTGTTTTGCGCGATGCGGCGGGTGTTCCGCTTGATAGCGGGCTGGTTTTGCGGTTTGCGGGCCCAAACAGCTTCACTGGCGAGGATGTGGTCGAATTGCAGACCCATGGCAGCCCGGCAAGCGTCAAGGCCGTCCTGACGGCGATTGAGGCGACCGGGCTGGCGCGCGTGGCGGAGCCGGGTGAATTCACCCGCCGTGCGCTTGAAAATGACCGGATGGATCTGGCGCAGGTCGAGGGGCTGGCCGATTTGATCGATGCAGAAACCGAAGCACAGCGCGCCCAGGCGATGCGCGTTCTGTCCGGTGCTTTGGGCGACCTGGTCGAGGGTTGGCGCGCCGATCTGTTGCGTGCGGCGGCATTGCTGGAAGTAACCATCGATTTTGCGGATGAAGATGTGCCAGTTGATGTCGCGCCCGAGGTACGCGATTTGCTGTCCGGTGTCATCCTTGCGCTGAGGGCGGAGGTCGCTGGCGTGGCCGTGGCCGAACGTATTCGCGATGGATTCGAGGTCGCTATCCTTGGCGCGCCGAATGTTGGAAAATCTACACTTCTCAATGCATTAGCGGGTCGTGAGGCGGCGATCACCTCTGATGTCGCGGGCACCACCCGTGATGTGATCGAGGTGCGTATGGATCTGCGCGGGCTGCCGGTGACATTGTTGGACACTGCCGGGTTGCGGGATGCTGGCGATGTGATCGAGCGGATCGGAATCGACCGCGCGGTGGCGCGGGCGGAGGCGGCCGATATCCGGGTGTTTCTGAAAACGGACCCGGGCGACCGGGCGTTGGTAGAGCTGCGGGATGGAGATGTGGTGTTGCAGGGCAAGGGGGATTTGTTTCCCGATGTGCAGGACGGCATCTCTGGCGCGACCGGGCGCGGGGTGCAGGAGCTGATCGATCGCTTGGCGGCCACGCTTGAGATGCGAACAGCGCGGCAGGCGACGGCGACGCATTTGCGGCACCAACACGCGATGGAAGCGGCCATCGGCTCTTTGGAAGCGGCGATTTCTGAGGTAGAAGCCGGTTCAGATCGGACAGAACTGGCCGCGGAACACCTGCGCCATGCCGTTCGGCGGTTGGATGCGTTGATCGGGCGACTGGATGTCGAGACGGTGCTGGGAGAAATATTTTCTCGGTTCTGCCTCGGGAAGTAGGAGTGTTTCACGTGAAACATCTTGATTTTGATGTTGTGGTGATCGGCGGCGGCCACGCCGGCGCAGATGCGGCGCATGTCGCGGCCCGCGCCGGTGCGCGCGTGGCCTTGCTGACATTGAAGGCCGACGGCATTGGCGTCATGTCCTGCAATCCGGCGATTGGCGGGTTGGGTAAGGGCCATCTGGTGCGCGAGATCGATGCGTTGGGCGGTGCCATGGGACGCGTGGCGGATGCTTCGGGCATTCAGTTTCGACTGCTCAACCGGCGCAAGGGTCCGGCGGTGCAGGGGCCGCGCACTCAGTCCGACCGAAAACTCTATCGCCGGGCGATGCAGGCTGAGTTGGCAAATTTGCCAGGTCTGCGTGTGATCGAAGGCGAGGCGGCCGATTTTCTGTTGCATCATGGGCGCGTTTGCGGCGTCCGTCTGGCCGACGGATCCGAGATAGCTTCGCGCGCGGTTGTTTTGACAACGGGCACATTTCTGCGGGGCATCATCCATATCGGCGATGTGCAGCGGCCGGGTGGCCGGATGGGCGACAAACCGTCTATATTGCTCGCCGAACGGATTGACGCGTTCGGCCTGCCTCTGGGGCGGTTGAAAACCGGCACACCGCCGCGTTTGAGCGGAGCATCCATCAATTGGGATATCCTGGAGCGCCAGCCCGCCGATGATGATCCGGTAATGTTTTCCTTCCTGTCAAAGGGCCCGCGGGTCCGACAGGTTTCCTGCGGCATCGCGCATACAAACGCCGAAACGCATGAGATTATCCGAGAAAACCTGGAGCGGTCGGCCATGTATGGCGGGCATATCGACGGGGTTGGCCCGCGCTACTGCCCTTCGATTGAAGACAAGATCGTTCGGTTTGCCGATAAGGAGTCGCATCAGATATTTCTTGAGCCCGAAGGGCTGGATGACGACACGATCTATCCCAACGGCATTTCGACGTCGCTGCCCCAGGATGTGCAAGAGCGATATGTGAACTCGATTCGAGGGTTGGAGCAGGCCGAGATTGTGCAGCCCGGATATGCCATCGAATATGACTACGTCGACCCGCGGGCTCTGACGCCCAACCTGGAGGTAAAGGATGTTCCGGGCTTGTATCTTGCGGGCCAGATCAACGGGACAACCGGGTATGAAGAGGCGGCCGCGCAGGGGCTGGTTGCTGGCTTGAACGCGGCCAATGCGGCATTGGGCAAGGATCCGGTTCAGTTTGGTCGCGATGAAAGCTATATCGGGGTCATGATTGACGACCTTGTAACCAGGGGCGTCAGCGAACCGTATCGGATGTTCACGTCGCGGGCCGAGTTTCGACTGACGCTGCGTGCTGATAACGCGGATCAGCGCCTGACGCCGCGCGCGATGGCGCTCGGTATTGTCGAGGGTGCGCGCGCCGCTGTTTTTGAGGACAAGATGGCGCGCTTGGCGCGGGGCTACGACGTGTTGCGCGAACACAGCCTGACCCCGACCGAGGCACGGCGGCATGGGTTGAACGTCAATCAGGACGGTCAGCGCCGTATCGCGCTGAATTTGCTTGGGTTTCCGGATATCACCATGTCCGATCTTGAGCGGATCTGGCCAGAGATCGAAGCCGTCGACCGCGAGACAAAGGATCAGCTATCGCGCGAAGCCCTCTATGCCAGCTATATTGAACGGCAAAAAACAGACGTCGCGGCGTTAAAGCGCGATGAGGCTCAAAAAATTCCCCCGGCATTCGCCTATGATGAGATCGACGGATTGTCGAATGAGCTGCGGGGTAAGCTCTCTGTGATCCGTCCGCAAACGTTGGGTCAGGCCGGCAGAATCGACGGGATGACCCCGGCAGCGCTGACTCTTCTCCTTGTAAAACTCCGTCAGTTCGACCGGAAACGGGCATGACAGAGGGGGACGCCAAGGCCTGGCTTCAACAAAATGTTTCACGTGAAACATTTGAACGGCTGGAAATCTTCGCCGCCGCGTTGGCCAAATGGCAACGGGCCATCAATCTTGTCTCTGGAGCAACACTGCCCGAGCTGTGGGCGCGCCATTTCCTCGATTCGGCGCAGATCTACCGCCACAGCCGCGAGACGGCCGGGCTGTGGCTCGATATCGGGACGGGCGGCGGCTTTCCGGGGCTGGTTTGTGCGGCATTGGCGGCGGATGATCGGCCGACGCAGCGGTTTACGTTTATCGAATCCGACTTGCGAAAATGCAGCTTTCTCAGAACCGTTGCTGTCGAAATGGGCCTGACGGTCAATATTTTGACGCGCAGGATCGAAGATGCGCCGCCGCAAAACGCAGATATCCTTAGCGCACGCGCGCTGGCCCCCCTGACCAAGCTATGCGACCATGCGGCGCGCCATCTCGCGCCGGATGGGGTGGCCCTGTTCCTGAAAGGTGCCACACATGCCAGGGAAATCCGAGAGGCCCTTGAGACCTGGAGCATGACGTTGGACATTATCCCAAGTCAGACAGCCCAAGGGGCTGTGATTCTGAAAATCGGAGACATCCGCCGTGCCTGAAGTCAGTAGACCGCGTTGTATCGCCATCGCAAATCAAAAAGGTGGCGTCGGCAAGACAACGACCGCCATAAATCTGGGCGCGGCCCTTGCCGATCTGGGACAACGTGTTCTGATCATTGACCTGGACCCTCAGGGCAATGCGTCGACGGGTCTGGGCATTGATGCCGACCAACGCATTTACACAACCTATGATCTGTTGATCGAGGGGATGGGCCTGCAGGAGATTGTGCTGCCCACGGGCGTCGACAACCTCTGGATCGCACCAGCAACCACCGATCTTAGCTCGGCGGACGTAGAGCTCGTTAGCAACGAAAACAGGGTTTTTCTGCTAAAAGACGCGCTGGTTCCCGAATTTCTGCGCGAATTTGACATCGTTCTGATGGATTGCCCGCCCTCGCTTAATCTTTTGACCGTGAATGCCATGGCCGCAGCGGACGCCGTTCTGGTGCCGCTGCAAACCGAATTTTTTGCGCTGGAGGGCCTGTCACAGCTGATGATGACCATTCGCGAAGTGCGCCAATCCGCCAATCCCCGCCTGCGGATCGAAGGCGTGGTTTTGACCATGTTCGACATCCGAAACAACCTGTGTCGGCAGGTCGAGGACGACGCCCGCGAAAACCTGGGTGAACTGGTTTATCAGACCCGCATTCCGCGCAATGTGCGATTGAGCGAAGCGCCATCCTATGCGATGCCCATACTGCAATATGACCCGACATCGCGCGGCAGCGCCGCCTACAGTGATCTGGCGCGTGAAGTTCTTGCGCGACACCTGCAACCCGCCTGACAGGAGAAACTCACATGGCAAATCGAGATCGACGTGGCCTGGGGCGGGGGTTGTCGGCGCTTATGGCCGATATCCCGCAGGCAGATGCGGAACCGCAAGGCGCGAGCGCCACAAGGCGCCCGGATATGAAGGTGCCGGTTGAGCGTGTGCGGCCGAACCCCGACCAACCCCGACGCGCTTTTACGCAAGAGGCGCTGCAGGAATTGGCGGCGTCGATTTCCGAAAAGGGTATCATCCAGCCCTTGATCGTGCGCCCGGACCCTGACACCCAGGAACTCTATCAGATCGTCGCGGGTGAACGCCGCTGGCGCGCGGCGCAGATCGCGCAACTGCATGAAATCCCGGTTATTATTCGCGAGTTTGACGATACCGAAGTTCTCGAAGTCGCGATCATCGAGAATATTCAGCGGGCTGATCTGAATCCCATCGAAGAGGCGACCGGCTACCGCCAATTGATGGACCGTTTCGACCAGACGCAGGAACATCTGGCCACCGCAATGGGTAAAAGCCGGTCGCATATCGCCAACCTGATGCGGTTGCTGACCTTGCCCGATGAGGTGCAGGGAATGCTGATGAACGGCAGCCTGTCGGCCGGTCACGCCCGCGCTCTGATTAATCGCGACGATGCGGTTCAGATCGCGCGCGATATCGTCCGCAACGGGCTTTCGGTGCGCGATGTCGAAAAGCGCACCCGGAAACCTGGGCAGGGCGGGCGAAAAGCCGACCGGAAGCTGACCGAAAAAGATGCCGATACGCAAGCGTTAGAGAGTGATTTGTCCGCAGCGTTGGGCCTGGCGGTGACGATCGATCACGATCCGGACAAGGGTGCCGGCAAGTTGACGATAGGCTACCGCGATCTGGGACAGTTGGATGATATCATCCAGATCCTGAACCGCGGCTAGGTCAGCAATTCCCGTAAGATAGCGTTCAGCACCGGGCGGCCCTTTTGCGTCGCGGCGATTCGGTCTCCGTCTTGCAGCAAAAACCCGTCATCGCAAAGCCAGGCCAGCGTTGCCACGGGCACGCTGGCACCATTCAAGCTGGCAAAACGCTGCAAAGAGCTTCCCTCCCGCAAACGCAGGCTCATCATCAGATACTCCACCGCCTGATCTGCCCGGCAAACCTGCTCTTCTCGGGAAGTGCCTGTGCCGGTTTTCTCGACTTGTTCCAACCACAAAGCGGGCGCGGCCAGAGTTTCGGTGGCGAAACGTCCGACCGGGGTTGTCAGACGGCCATGCGCTCCGGGTCCAATCCCGATATAGTCGCCGCCACGCCAATAAATCAGGTTGTGGCGGCTTTCGCACATATCGCGGGCGTGATTTGACACCTCATAGGCCGGCAGGCCGGCATCTTCGCAGATCTCTTGCGTCGCCAGATACATCTCGGCGGCACGATCATCGCTTGGCAGGCCCGTCAGCCCACCCTTGGCTAGCCGATCGCCGAATGCGGTGCCCTCCTCGATTGTCAGCTGATACAGAGAAAAGTGATCTATCGCCATATTCAGAGCCTGTTTCAGCTCTGCGCGCCAATCCTCAACAGACTGGTCCTGACGCGCATAGATGAGATCAAAACTGACGCGATCAAACAAGTCTCGGGCGGTTTGAAACGCGGCCTTTGCGTCCTGGGCGCTATGCAGCCGCCCCAGTCGCCGCAAATCGTGGTCATTGAGCGCCTGAACACCTAGCGAAACCCGATTGACGCCGGCCGCGCGATACTCGGCAAAGCGCCCGGCTTCCACCGAGCCTGGATTAGCCTCGAGCGTGACCTCAAAGCTGTTCGAGATCGGCCAGCTCTGCTTGATTTCATCGAGAATCGCATGAACCAGAGCCGGATCCATCAGCGAGGGCGTTCCGCCACCAAAGAATACGGTATCCAAATGTCGGCCAGCGGTTGCAGCTTTGTAGCGGCGGATCTCCGACAGATAGGCGCGCTTCCAGCGATCTTGGTCGATCGACGCCGAAACGTGTGAGTTAAAATCGCAATACGGGCATTTTGACTGGCAGTAAGGCCAATGCAGATAGAGGCCAAAGCCGCCTTGGGGTTGCTCCTCAGCGGCCAAGGGCGGCAACCAGTTTGCGGAACGCATCAGCGCGGTGGCTGATCTTGTTCTTTTCCCACCTGTCCATCTCACCAAAGGTGCTAACATAGCCTTCTGGTTGAAAAATCGGATCATACCCATGACCCTGCTCTCCGCGCATCGGCCAAACAACCTGACCTTCCATCACCCCGGGGAACACCTCGTCATGACCGTCCGGCCAGGCAAGGACCAAGGTGCAGCAAAAGCGCGCGGTATGGGGTGTGGGCAGACCGGTTTCCACCAGCTTTCTATGCGTGGTGTCCATCGCCTTCACGAAATCGCGCCCATCGGGCGATTCGGCCCAATCGGCGGTATATACGCCGGGGGCACCGCCAAGCGCGTCAATTTCGATCCCGGAATCGTCGGCAAGCGCGGGCAGTCCGGTGGCGGCTGCGGCGGCATGGGCCTTGATGCGCGCGTTCTCGACAAAGGTGGTGCCGGTTTCCTCCGGCTCGGGCAAACCATGCGCCTTGGCAGAGGTCACCGAGATACCCAGAGGCTGCAGAAGATGCGCGATCTCATCAAGCTTGCCCTGATTATGCGTTGCAATCAGAAGCGTATCACCGCCGAATTGCCGCATCAGGAGGTCGCCGCCTTTTGTGCCGCCACCAGCTCGGCCACGCCCTTATCGGCCAGCGCCATGAGCTGCGCGAACTGGTCCTTGCTGAAGGTCGCGCCCTCGGCGCTGGCCTGCAGCTCGATCATCTGGCCGCCGCCGGTCATTACGAAATTGCCATCGGTTCCGGCCTCGCTATCTTCATCATAGTCGAGATCAAGCACCGGCTGCCCGGCGAACACACCGCATGAGACCGCGGCGACATGATCGACAATCGGGTCCGAGACGACATCGCCCGCCTTCATCAGCTTGTTCACCGCCATCCTGAGCGCGACCCATCCGCCGGTGATGGCGGCGCATCTTGTGCCGCCATCGGCCTGGATGACATCGCAGTCAACCGTGATCTGCCGTTCGCCAAGCGCAACCCTGTCGATACCCGCGCGCAGGGAACGACCTATAAGACGTTGAATTTCCTGCGTTCTTCCGGATTGTTTACCGGCAGAAGATTCGCGGCGCATCCGGGTATGGGTCGCGCGCGGCAGCATCCCGTATTCCGCCGTGACCCAGCCAAGACCGGTATTGCGCAAAAAGGGCGGCACGCGCTCTTCCAGCGATGCGGTGCACAGAACATGGGTGTTGCCGCATTTGATCAGGCAGGAGCCTTCGGCATAGCGCGTCACATCGGTTTCAATCGAAATCGGGCGCATTTGGTCTAGGTTTCGGCCGGACGGGCGCATATCTGTCTCCTGGGCTATGGTCACGATTGGGATAGTCCGTCGATGCAGCCCGGTGCAACCCCGATTGACCTTGCCGCGCTCACGCCGCTTAATGTTTCGGACCTGAAAAGGCCCAACACGATGTCAGAGACCGCCAATATACTGGCCGAAATGAACGAACGCTCCCGCGAGGTGTTTCGCCGGGTCGTTCAGGGCTATCTGGATACCGGCGCACCGATGGGCTCGCGGACCTTGACGCGCAGCCTGTCGGAACAGGTTTCCGCCGCCACGATCCGCAACGTGATGCAGGATCTGGAATATCTGGGATTGCTCGACAGCCCCCATGTTTCGGCTGGCCGGGTGCCGACGCAGTTGGGGCTACGGATGTTTGTCGATGGTCTTCTGGAGGTTGGCGATCTGACCAGCGATGACCGCAAGCGGCTGGATTCCACGCTTGGTGGGAACGACGCGGATGTGGCGCTGAAGCTGGACCGGCTCGGCTCGGCCCTATCCGGTGTCACGCATGGCGCAAGCCTGGTTCTGACGCCCAAACACGAGGCACCGATCCGTCACGTCGAATTTGTCTCATTGGCCCCGGACCGGGCGCTTGTCGTTCTGGTCTTTGCCGATGGCCATGTCGAAAACCGTGTCTTTACACCGCCACCCGGGCAAACGCCGGGCTCGATGCGCGAGGCGGCGAATTTCCTGAATTCCCTGGTCGAGGGTAAAACGGTCTCCGAATTGCGGCATGTGATGGACACCGAAATGCGCGCGCGCCGTCAGGAAATCGACGCCCTTGCGCGCGAGCTGGTCGAAAGCGGCACGGTCCTGTGGGAAAACGAGGGCGACCGTACCGAGCGGCTGATTGTCCGTGGCCGGTCTCATCTGTTGGATTCCGGGCCCGAATCCGAAGAGCTGGACCGCATTCGCAAGCTGTTTGACGATCTCGAACGCAAGCGCGATATCGCCGAATTTCTGGAATTGACCGATCAGGGCGACGGCGTGCGCATTTTTATCGGCTCGGAGAACAAACTTTTCTCACTTTCGGGTTCCTCTCTGGTGGTTTCCCCATATATGAACGCAGATCGAAAGATCATCGGCGCGGTCGGGGTCATCGGGCCCACGCGGCTGAACTATGGCCGCATCGTCCCGATCGTAGATTACACGGCACAACTGGTCGGCAAGCTGATCGCCGATCAGGGATAAGAGGTTTGAGAATGGCTGAGCCCAAGGAAGAGATGTTTCTGGACGATCCGGAATCCATCGAGGCAGAGATCGAGGCGGCGCTGGCCGATGAAGATCCGATCGACATCACGTCGGATCTGGGCGGGTCCGAGCTGGCGGCGCTGCAGGCCGAACGCGATGAGCTGAAGGATCGCTTGCTGCGAACGCTGGCGGAATCCGAGAATGTGCGCAAACGGGCCGACCGCGACCGGCGCGAGGCCGAACATTACGGCAGCACCCGCCTGGCCCGCGATCTGTTGCCTGTCTATGACAACCTCTATCGCGCGCTTGAGGCCGCCAATAAGGAGGAAAACCAGGTCGAGGCCGGTGTGATCGAGGGTGTCGAGTTGACGTTGCGCGAGTTCTTGAACGTGTTTTCCAAACATGGCGTATCGCCGGTTGTTCCCGAAATTGGCGACGCGTTTGATCCGCAACAGCACGAGGCCATGTTCGAGGCCCCGTTGCCCAACACCAAAAAAGGCGAGATCATTCAGGTGATGGCCGTGGGTTTCATGCTGCATGAGCGTTTGCTCAGGCCGGCACAGGTTGGCGTATCGTCGAATCCGGGGGCCTAATCCTCGGCCAGGTCGATCAACTCATAGATCAGATCCAGAGCATCCCGGGGCGATAACGTGTCGGGATGCATGTCTTTCAGGCGGTCGTTGAGTTTCGAGGCCTGCCTAGGCTGTGCTGCCGGTGCCGGATTTGCGGAGAAGAGCGGCAAGTCGTCGATCAGCGCCTTTTGCCTGTCGCCACCTTCACGCTCACCTTTTTCCAGCGCCTCCAGCACCGATTGCGCGCGTGAAACAACCGCCGCAGGCAGCCCGGCCAGCTTGGCCACTTGCACGCCATAGGACCGATCCGCGCCGCCGGGGCGGACCTCGTGCAGGAAAATCACCTCTCCGTCCCATTCGCGCACGGCGACGGTGGCGTTTTCCACGCCCGCCATACGATCCGCCAGCGATGTCATCTCATGGTAATGCGTGGCGAAAAGCGCCCGGGCCTTGTTGACATCGTGCAGATGTTCGAGCGTCGCCCAGGCGATGGAAAGCCCGTCATAGGTGGCTGTTCCGCGCCCGATCTCATCGAGAATAACCAGCGCCCGGTCATCGGCCTGATTGAGGATCGCGGCGGTTTCGACCATCTCCACCATGAAGGTGGATCGCCCCTGCGCCAGATCATCGGATGCGCCGACGCGGCTGAAAACCTGTGAAACAAGACCGATCGTCGCGGCCGTTGCGGGCACATAGCTGCCCATCTGGGCCAGGATCGCAATCAACGCGTTTTGCCGCAGATAGGTCGACTTACCGGCCATGTTGGGGCCGGTCAGCAGAATCAGCGCGGCCTGATCGGGATCTGCCGACAGGGTGCAGTCATTGGTGATAAATGGCGCACCGGTCTTTTGCAGGGCGCGTTCCACCACCGGGTGCCGGCCGCCTGTGATCACAAAATCGCGGCTATCATTGATAATCGGGCGGATCCAATTCTCCTGCTGTGCCAAAGTGGCAAGCGCGGTGGCAAGATCAATTTCCGCAAGCCCCCCCGAGGTTGCGCTGATCGCCTCGTGAGCGTCCAAAATCGCCTGTTTTAGAGACTGAAACAGGGTCTTTTCGATCTCCAGCGCCCGGTTTCCCGCATTCAGGATCCGGGTTTCAAGTTCAGATAGCTCAACAGTCGTGAACCGAACCTGATTGGCGGTGGTCTGACGGTGGATGAAGCGCTCGGAGAGCGGCGGCGACAGCATCTTCTGGGCGTGGGTCGCCGTGGTTTCGATGAAGTAGCCCAGGACATTGTTGTGTTTGATTTTCAGCGATGCGACACCCGTCGCCTTGGCATAATCGGCTTGCATCCCGGCAATCACCGCGCGCCCTTCGTCGCGCAATTGGCGGGTCTCATCCAGTTCGGCGTGATAGCCGCTCGCGACAAAGCCGCCGTCGCGCGTCAAAAGCGGCGGCTCGGCGATCAGAGCGCGTTCCAGAAGGTCGATCAGAACATCATGCCCCGAGAGCGCATCAGCAGCACCGCGCAACAGCGGCGGCAGGTCGGACGCGTTCATCGCGGCGTGAATGGCGCGGCCCTGCACCAATCCGTTTCGAATTGCCGCCAGATCGCGCGGGCCCGCCCGATCGAGCGACAAGCGCGACAGCGCCCGGTCCATATCCGGGGTCTGGCGCAGGGTGCGGCGCAGATCCTCGGCCGTTGCCATGTCATCGATGAAACAGGCAATGGCGGCGTGGCGGGGATCGATCACATCGACCACGGTCGAGGGGCTGGACAGACGACGCTCCAAAAGGCGCGCCCCGGCGGACGTGACCGTTCGGTCAATCGTCGCCAAAAGCGATCCGGCCCGCCCACCCGAAAGCGCCGCAGTCAGCTCCAGGTTTTTCCGGGTGGCTGCATCAATCTGCATCATCCGCTGCGCTGCTTGGGCAACAGGCGGGCGCAACAGTGGCAATTTCCCCTTCTGCGTGATCTCCAGATAATCGATCACAGCCCCCATCGCAGACAGATCGGCCCGGGAAAACTGCCCAAAGGCATCCAGCGATTTCACCTGAAACAGAGCCTGCAATCGCCCCTCTGCCGACCGGCTGTCGAAACTCGCGGGCGACAGGGGCGTGATCGCGGCACCGTTTTGTTCGATCACCTCGATTGCATCGGCATCCAGCCCGTCAGCGACCAGAACCTCGCGCGGGGCAAGCCGGGCAAGCTCTGGCCCCAGGCGCACCAGAGGGCAGGCCATCACATGAAACGCCCCGGTCGAGATATCGGCCCAGGCCAGCGCACCCGCCCCCCTGATATCGGAATATGCGGCCAGGAAATTATGGCTGCGGGCCTCAAGCAGGCTGTCCTCGGTCAGGGTGCCCGGCGTGACAAGGCGCACAACCTCGCGCCGCACGACGGCCTTGTAGCCGCGTTTCTTGGCCTCGGACGGGTCTTCCATCTGTTCGCAAACCGCAACCCGGAAACCTTTGCGGATCAGGGTCTGAAAATAGCCCGTGGCGGAATGGGCGGGCACGCCGCACATCGGGATATCCTCGCCCTGATGCTTGCCGCGCTTCGTCAATGCGATATCCAGGGCCTCGGCGGCGGCCACCGCATCGTCGAAAAACATCTCGTAGAAATCGCCCATCCGGTAAAACAACAGCGCATCGCGATGCTGCGCCTTGATTTCCAGAAATTGCGCCATCATCGGCGTCACTTGCGCGCTCATCCATACCCCCGTGGTCGTGCTGCAGACCCTACCCATTGCCGCAGCGGTGTAAAAGGCCGCATTAGCCTTTGGTTGAGGTCACGAGCGCGGGTCGCTAAGACTTTGGGGCTGAAGCCCAACGAAAGCACCGGACCCATGGCAAACAAGACCAAGATCACCCGCGAAGAGGCCCTGTCATTTCACCTCGATCCGCGCCCGGGCAAGATCGACATCCAGGCCTCGGTACCGATGACAACACAGCGTGACCTGAGCCTGGCCTATTCGCCCGGTGTCGCGGTCCCCTGTGAGGCCATCGCCGAGAACCCGGAAACCGCCTATGATTACACCTCCAAGGGCAACATGGTCGCGGTGATTTCCAACGGAACGGCGGTTCTGGGCCTCGGCAATCTGGGCGCGCTGGCCTCGAAACCGGTGATGGAGGGCAAGGCGGTCCTGTTCAAGCGTTTCGCCGATGTGAATTCCATCGATATCGAGCTGGATACCGAGGACCCCGATGAATTCGTCAATGCCGTGCGCCTGATGGGCCCGACATTCGGCGGCATCAATCTGGAGGATATCAAGGCCCCCGAATGTTTCATCATCGAGCAACGCCTCAAGGAAGAGATGGATATCCCCGTCTTTCACGACGATCAGCATGGCACGGCGGTGATCTGTGCCGCCGGTCTGATCAACGCGCTGCATATCTCTGGCAAGCAGATCGAGGATGTGAAGATCGTTCTGAACGGGGCAGGAGCCGCAGGGATCGCCTGTCTGGAACTTTTGAAAGCGATGGGCGCGCGGCACGAGAATTGCATCATGTGCGACACCAAGGGCGTGATCTATCAGGGCCGAACCGAGGGCATGAACCAATGGAAATCGGCCCATGCGGTCAAGACCGACCTGCGCAGCCTGGAAGAGGCGATGCAGGGCGCGGATGTGTTTTTGGGCGTGTCTGCAAAGGGGGCGGTGACGCAGAACATGGTCAAATCCATGGCCGACAATCCGGTGATCTTCGCGATGGCGAACCCGGATCCCGAGATTACGCCCGAGGAGGCGCATGAGGTGCGTGTCGATGCCATCGTGGCGACCGGGCGCTCGGATTACCCCAATCAGGTGAACAACGTTCTGGGCTTTCCCTATCTCTTTCGCGGGGCGCTGGACATCCATGCCCGCGCCATCAATGACGAGATGAAAATCGCCTGCGCCGAGGCGCTGGCCGAATTGGCGCGCGATGATGTGCCTGATGAGGTGGCGATGGCCTATGGCCGCAAGCTCAGCTTTGGCCGCGATTACATCATCCCGACACCATTCGATCCGCGCCTGATACACACCATCCCGACGGCCGTGGCGCGCGCGGGCATGGATACCGGCGTGGCGCGGCGTCCGATCCTGGATCTTGACGCCTATTCCCAGACTCTCAAGGCGCGGATGGATCCGACCGCGTCGATCCTGCGTGGCATCAATACACGGGCGCGGGCCGCCCAGGCGCGGATGATCTTTGCCGAGGGCGACGATATCCGGGTGTTGCGCGCCGCCGTCTCCTATCAACGCAACGGGATGGGCAAGGCCGTGGTTGTCGGGCGTGAGACGGACGTGAAAACCAAGCTGGAGAGCGTCGGGCTGGGCGATGCCGTGCCAGAGCTGGAGGTCGTCAATGCGGCCAATACCAGCCATTTGGACAGCTACAAATCCTTTCTTTATCAGCGGTTGCAGCGCAAGGGGTTCGACCGGCAGGATATTCATCGCCTCGCCTCACGCGACAGGCATGTCTTTGCCTCCCTGATGCTGGCGCATGGCCATGGCGACGGGTTGGTAACCGGGGCCACGCGAAAATCGGCGCATGTTCTGGGATTGATCGGGCATGTATTCGACAGCAAGGCCGAAGATGGGGCCGTGGGGGTCACGGCGCTGTTTCACAAGGGCCGCATCGTGCTGATCAGCGACACGCTGGTGCATGAATGGCCCGAGGCCGAGGATCTGGCCCTGATCGCGCGCCGTGGGGCCGCGGTTGCGCGTGGTCTGGGGATTGAGCCGCGCGTCGCTTTTGTCAGCTTTTCAACCTATGGCTACCCCGTGTCCGAACGCGCTGAAAAGATGCATCAGGCCCCCGCCGTGCTGGACCGGATCGGCGTCGATTTCGAATATGACGGCGAGATGGCCGTCGATGTGGCTCTGAACATGGATGTGATGGAGCAGTATCCCTTTACGCGCCTGTCGGGCCCGGCCAATGTTCTGGTGGTTCCGGCGCGCCATTCGGCCTCGATCTCGGTCAAGCTGATGCAGGAGATGGCCGGGGCCACGGTGATCGGTCCGATCCTGACCGGGCTGGGGCATCCGGTGCAGATCTGCTCGACCGTCGCCACCGCGAACGATATTCTCAATATGGCCGTGATGGCGGCATGTGAGATCGGGCGTTAAATAAGCCCGCCGGGATGACCTGGCGGGCAATTATTCGGGTGATGGGACCGCAAGGACAACCTTCCGGGGCTCCGCCCGTGAAACACTCAAACGCTCCACTGGAGCGTTTGCCGCGCCTTTGGGCGCGGACCCGTGTTTCACCCCTTCATGTCATCCCAGAAGCTTTTGACCTTGTCGAAAAAGCCGTGCGCATTTGGGTTGTTTGAATGGGCGCAGCTGTCCTCGAATTCGCGCAGCAGCTCTTTCTGCTTGCTGGTCAGCTTGACGGGCGTTTCCACCGCCAGCTCGATATACATCTCACCCTGACCGGGGCCGCGCAGGGCGGGCATGCCCTTTGACCGCAGGCGCATCTGACGCCCCGATTGCGACCCTTCAGGCACTTTCACCCGGCTGCGGCCGCCGTCGATGGTGGGCACTTCGATCTCTCCGCCAAGAGAGGCCGTGACCATCGAGACCGGAACCCGGCAGAAAAGATCCAGCCCGTCGCGCTGGAAAATCGCGTGTTCGGCCACTTCGATGAAGATATAGAGATCACCGGACGGTCCGCCGCGCAAGCCGGCCTCACCTTCGCCCGACAGGCGGATGCGGGTGCCGGTTTCGACGCCGGCCGGAATATTGACCGACAGCACTTTTTCCTTTTGCACCCGGCCCGCGCCACCGCAGCCGTTGCAGGGGTTCTTGACGATCTGGCCAGCACCCGAACAGGTGGGGCAGGTGCGTTCGACAGTGAAAAACCCCTGTTGCGCGCGCACTTTACCCATGCCCGAACAAGTCGGGCAGGTCTGCGGTTCGGCCCCGCCTTCGGCACCCGATCCGCTGCAGTCATCGCAGGTTGCGGATGTCGTCACGGTGATGGATTTTTGCAGGCCCGAATAGGCATCTTCCAACGAAATCCGTAGGTTATAGCGCAGGTCAGACCCGCGCGCGGCGCGCTGACGCCCGCCGCCGCCACGCTGGCCACCCATGAAATCGCCGAAGAGATCCTCGAACACATCCGAGAAGGCCGATGCGAAATCGCCCTGACCGTGGCCACCGCCACGCGGTCCGCCACCCATGCCGCCGTCAAAGGCCGCATGGCCATAGCGATCATAGGCGGCCTTCTTGTTGTCGTCCTTCAGGATCTCATAGGCCTCGTTGGCCTCCTTGAACTGCGATTCCGCCTCCGGGTTGTCGGAATTGCGGTCGGGGTGCAGTTCTTTGGCCTTTTTGCGATAGCCCTTTTTGATCTCGTCGGCGGTCGCCCCTTTCGAGACTCCGAGCACATCATAAAAATCGCGCTTTGCCATTTGTGGTATAGCCTCCTGAAACGCGGGTGACCGGCCAAAGTTTCCTTCAGCCGGTCACGGACGCGGGTCAATTCACGCGATTAGTCCCGGCGTTCGTCATTCAGATCTTCGAAATCGGCATCGACGATGTCATCATCCACGCCCGACGGCTCTTCGGCCCCTTCCGGTGCCTCTTCGCCCTCGGCTTCGGCCTGCGCCTTGTAGATCGCTTCGCCCAGTTTCATGGCCGCTTCTGTCACGTTCTGGATGCCGCCCTTGATCTTGCCGGCGTCCTCGGACTCCATGTTTTCTTCCAGCGCCTTGATCGCCAGCTCGATCGCCTCGACGGTGGTCGGATCGACCTTGTCGGAATGCTCTTCCAGCGATTTCTGGGTCGAATGGATCAGGCTTTCGGCCTGGTTCTTTGCTTCGACCAGATCCTTGCGTTCCTTGTCGGCCTCGGCGTTTTCCTCGGCATCGCGCACCATTTGCTCGATATCGTCATCGCTGAGACCACCCGACGCCTGGATCGTGATGTTTTGCTCCTTGCCAGTGCCCTTGTCCTTGGCACTGACCGACACGATGCCGTTTGCGTCGATGTCAAAGGTCACCTCGATCTGCGGCAGGCCGCGCGGAGCGGGCGGGATATCCTCAAGGTTGAACTGGCCCAACATCTTGTTATCGGCGGCCATTTCGCGTTCGCCCTGGAATACCCGGATCGTCACCGCGTTCTGGTTGTCCTCGGCGGTCGAGAAGATCTGGCTCTTCTTGGTCGGGATCGTGGTGTTGCGGTCGATCAGACGGGTAAAGACACCGCCCAGGGTCTCGATACCCAGGGAAAGCGGGGTCACATCCAGCAGCACCACGTCCTTGACGTCGCCCTGCAGAACACCGGCCTGAATGGCGGCCCCCATGGCAACAACCTCATCGGGGTTCACGCCCTTGTTGGGTTCCTTGCCGAAGAAATTCGACACTTCCTCGATCACCTTGGGCATCCGGGTCATGCCGCCAACCAGCACGATCTCATCAATGTCGCCCTTGCTGAGGCCCGCGTCTTTCAGGGCCGCCTGGCAGGGCTTCATCGACTTCTTGATCAGGTCGCTGACCAGGCTCTCCAGCTTGGCACGGGTCAGCTTCATGACCATGTGCAGCGGCTGGCCGCCATTGGGGTCCATCGAGATGAAGGGCTGGTTGATCTCGGTCTGCGTGGCCGAGCTGAGCTCGATCTTGGCTTTTTCGGCGGCCTCTTTCAGGCGTTGCAGCGCCATCTTGTCCTTGGTCAGGTCAACGCCGTTTTCCTTTTTGAACTCACCGGCGAGGTATTCGACGATGCGCATGTCGAAATCTTCGCCGCCCAGGAAGGTGTCGCCATTGGTCGATTTGACCTCGAAAAGGCCGTCGTCAATCTCGAGAATGGTCACGTCGAAGGTGCCGCCGCCAAGGTCGTAGACGGCGATTGTCTTGGTTTCTTTCCGGTCCAGGCCATAGGCAAGTGCTGCCGCGGTCGGCTCGTTGATGATGCGCAGCACCTCAAGGCCCGCGATCTTGCCGGCGTCTTTCGTGGCCTGACGCTGAGCGTCGTTGAAATAGGCCGGAACGGTGATCACCGCCTGGGTCACTTCCTCACCCAGATAGCTTTCGGCCGTTTCCTTCATCTTGCCAAGGATCAGAGCCGATACCTGCGCCGGGGAATATTTTTCGCCGCGCACTTCGACCCAGGCATCGCCATTGCCGCCATCGACGATGGCGTAGGGCACCAGTTTCTTGTCTTTTTCAACGGCGGCATCGCCAATCCGGCGCCCGATCAGGCGTTTCACGGCAAAAATGGTGTTGTCGGGGTTGGTCACGGCCTGGCGTTTGGCGGCCTGGCCAACCAGACGTTCATCATCCGTGTAGCCCACGATCGAGGGCGTGGTGCGCGCGCCTTCGGCATTTTCGATAACGCGCGGTTGCGCGCCATCCATGATGGCAACGCAGGAGTTGGTGGTTCCCAGGTCGATACCAATGACTTTGGCCATATTTTCAGATCCCTTCTTAAAGGCGATGTTGCAGAGGGCAGGTCCGAATGCGGCCCCCGGCCCCTATACTTGTTGGCCGGGAATGGCCCCGACCGTGCTTCGCAGGGTATATAAGTGGGGGTTGAGGCGGCTGCAAGCATGCGTAAGCCGGGAAGGTTTATGAATCTGCACCAAGGCGCATAAAGGAGGTTTCATGCACCCGATTACCACTCGCGGGTTCCTGATATTCAAGCATTTCCTGAAACCGGAGGCGCAGCGGGACATCCTCGCCGACATCCGCGGGGTGGTGCAGGCCGCGCCATTGACGGTGCCGGTCACGCCAAGCGGGCGCGAAATGTCGGTCCGGATGACATCGGCCGGGCGCTATGGCTGGGTCACGGACCGGGCCGGGTATCGGTATGAAAGCCGCCATCCTTCGGGGGTCGCCTGGCCGGCGATCCCGGGTCGCGCGCTGGATCTGTGGCGGATGGTGGCGGAGGTGGACCGGCCCCCGGATAGCTGTCTGATCAATTTCTATGGTGAAGGCGCGCGGATGGGGATGCATCAGGATAAGGATGAGGCGGATTTCACCATGCCGGTGGTGTCGGTCTCGCTTGGCGATGATGGGCTCTTTCGCATGGGCAACCGGGCGCGTGGCGGAAAAACCGCCTCGATCTGGCTTACGTCGGGCGACGTGGTGGTGATGGGCGGCGATGCGCGGCTGGCCTATCATGGCGTCGATCGCATCAGATTTGGCTCATCCGCATTGCTGCCCAAGGGCGGGCGGATCAATCTGACGCTTCGGGTGGTGGATTAGCGCCTGTCGCGTGTGACATGATCCACGCCTTCACGCCAAGCGGGGCCGAGGCAGCGTCTGCGCCGCATAACGCGTTCGGCCCCTTGGTGTGAATTCAATTCACCACGAGACCCTCTAGCGCGACAGCGAACAACACCCGTCCAGCAACACGGTTTGCCCGCTTGCCCGGCGAACGAATTGGGCGACCAGGCCGTAATCCCTGTCGCTCATTCCGTCCGAACAGATGCCCCGCCGGACAAAGGCCGTCATGGTCGATGTGCCGCTATCCAGGTCCATGGCGAACAGTGACGGTCCCCGTCCAGCCGCAGATCCGGACCATAGCTCGGCATAGGGTTCGTCTCGAACCTCAAAATCGCTCCAGTTGCCGCCACCGCTCAGGCGCTCATAGCTCCAGAAGGGCTCGGTCCCGCCGCAATAGAGCGGGGTTGGCAGACCCTGATCCCAGTCGGGCCCGGCACGGGTCAGAAACCGGGTTGATGCCCACCCCGATATTTCACCCATGGCAACGCGCGCCCAACGGCCGGTTTCATTGGTGCCCACGGCTTCGACGCCGGTGGCGTCGCGCGCCAGCGTGGCGATGATCGGATGGCTGACCCCCGGGCCGGCGCGCAGGTTCAGCACATCGCCATGCGGCACGCCGGTGACATTGAATAACGCGGGGTATTGCGGGGATTGTGCCGACACAGCGGTGCCAAGGATCAAGAAAATAAAGGAAAGAAAGATGTTCTTCATCGATTTGCCGACCAACTCACTGAGGCGCGTTTGCGCGTATAGAAATCCCCCATCAGGCCCAACAGGACAAAGAAAAGGGTGAAATAAATTGGATATTGCCAGTTGGTATAATGCGGGAAATAGTTGTTGAACGCAAATCCGCGCGACTGATCGATCAGATGGAACAAGGGATTCCAGTCGAACCAGGGGATCATAAAGCCGGGCAAGCTATTGGCGGTCATCATCTTGCCCGAGGCGATGATGTTGGCCCTGTTATAGACGAGTTGGATGATCGAGATCACGTCCGGCATCCAGGGCTTGAGCGCCAGCAGCACCAAGCCAACCGCGCAGCCTGAGGCCCAGGCCAGCAGATACATAAGCCCCACCCCGCCCCAGTCGAGAATATCGAGAGGGTTATAGAGCGTGTGGATGCCAAACAGGATTACAAGCAGGGAAAGCGTCTGAATATAGAGAGCCGCCAGCGCCGAGGACACAATGGCGACCAAAGTATTCATCGGCGCGTGCTGCATCATTGCCGAGGCCGGACCTTCCGCGCCCAAAACAGCGCCCAACGCCTTGATATGGGTGAGATAGAGGAAAATCCCGGTCAGCAGATAGACCATGAAATCGCCCCGGATCGCCATCCCGCGCGTGCCCAACACCGTGAACATGAAATAAAATGCCAGCACGAAAAGGATCGCTTGCAGCATGTTGATCCCCAACGCCACCAGGGCGTTGCCATGGGCCTCACGCACTTTTCGCACGGTCGAGACATAGGTCAGTTCGGCCAGATTCAGGATCATGCCGAAAGTGGTGCGATTATAGTCTTGCCGAAATTGCATCTTAAACCTGCTTGCCTGACCGAATCGCCGCTGCCCCCGTCTTTTTTCGCAGGGAATTCTTGCTCAATCCTTGGGAGCGGACGATAAACGCAAAACTCGAATTTTTCAATCTGCGCTTTGGAAAGGCGATCGATGGATTTCAACAAGATGAACGGCGTGTTTCGCACCCTGGCTTTGCAGGCCGGCGCGCGGATCATGCAGATTTACGACGCGGATGATTTCGAGGTGAAGGCCAAGTCCGATGACAGCCCCGTCACCGAGGCCGATGAAGCTGCCGACGCGCTGATTTCGGCAGGCCTTCGTGCGGCCTTTCCGGACGTGACCCTGGTGACCGAGGAGCAGGCGGCAAGCCATGGGCAAACCGCCGACAGCTTCATCATCGTCGACCCGCTGGACGGCACCAAGGAATTCATCAAGCGGCGCGGCGATTTCACGGTCAATATCGCCTATGTCGAAAATGGCGTGCCGCTGCGCGGCGTCGTTTATGCGCCTGCCAAGGGGCGGCTCTTTTACACGGATGCATCGGGGCGGTCGGTCGAGGAAACCGGGCCCTTCGATGAGGTGAAAACAGGCACGGTCAAAGGGATTTCTGTGTCGAAACCGAATAACGCGGCGCTGTTGGTCGTCGCCTCGAAATCGCATCGCGATGCGGCGACCGACGACTACATCAACAAATACGCCGTGCAGGATATGAAAAGCGCCGGATCATCGCTGAAATTCTGTCTGGTGGCCACGGGCGAGGCCGATATCTACCCCCGGCTTGGCCGCACCATGGAATGGGATACCGCCGCCGGTGATGCGGTTCTGCGGGGCGCGGGTGGCCATGTCATCCGTTTCGACGATCACACGAGTTTCACTTATGGCAAGGCGGGCTACGAGAATCCGTTTTTCATCGCCCATGCCCCCGGCGTCGAAGTGAAGGCAGGTTGAAATGCGCACCGTTTGTATCATCCCGGCGCGCTACGCCTCGTCGCGCTATCCCGGCAAACCATTGGCCGAGCTGCGCGGGGCCACCGGCATTTCGCGCAGCCTGATTGAACGCAGTTGGCTGGCGGCGCAGGAGGTGCAGGGCATCGATGCGGTCTATGTCGCCACGGATGATGATCGGATCAGGCATGCGGCCGAAGGGTTCGGGGCCGAGGTCTTGATGACATCCGACACCTGCGGCAACGGCACCGAACGCTGCGCCGAGGCGCTGGAGCAGCTTGGCGATGTCGAGATGGTGGTCAATCTGCAAGGCGACGCGCCGCTGACGCCCGCCTGGTTTCTGGAGGATCTGATCGCAGGGCTGCGCGCCGCGCCGGATGCGACGCTGGCCACGCCGGTTCTGCGCTGCGACGGCGAGACCCATTCGGCGTTGATGGCCGATCGCCATGCCGGGCGCGTCGGCGGCACCACGGCCGTGTTCGACGCCGATCATCACGCGCTCTATTTCTCCAAGGAGGTCATCCCCTATACCGGCCGCATCTATCAGCGTGACGAGGAGACACCGGTTTTTCACCATGTCGGCGTCTATGCCTATCGCCCCGACGCGCTGGCGGCTTATCCGTCCTGGCCGGTCGGGGTGCTTGAGACTCTGGAAGGGCTGGAGCAGCTGCGGTTCCTGGAGGCCGGGCACAAAGTGCTCTGCGTCGAGGTCGAGGCGCGCGGGCGCAAGTTCTGGGAGCTGAACAACCCCGAGGACGTGCCCCGGATCGAGACCATGCTGGCAGAGATGGGGGCCCCTTGACCCGAAACCCCACGGTCAGCGTCGTTATCGTCAGCCATGGGCGGCCCGCCTTGCTGCGGCGCGCGTTGATCGGGGTGAGCCAGCTGTTTTTCCGTCCGTTCGAGGCCGTGGTGATCGCCGATCAGGCGGGGCTCGATGCCATTGCAGATCTGCCGTTCTTCGGGCGGCTGAAAACCGGGCTTCAGGCGGTGGCCAACATCTCTGCGGCCCGCAATCAGGGGGTCGATCTGGCGGCGGGTGAGGTTGTCGCTTTCCTTGATGATGATGCGGTGCCCGAACCCACATGGCTTGATCATCTGAGCGCGGCTTTTGCAGATCCTGACCTGATGGCCGTCACCGGCACCGTCCTAGGCCGCAACGGGATCAGCGTGCAATGGGGCGGGCGTAGCGTCGATGCCCAAGGGGTGGCCTATCCTGTAGCGGGCGCAGTTCCGGCGGGTCATGCGGTCAAGCTGGAAGGCACCAATATGGCGATCCGGCGATCCGCGCTGGCCACGCTTGGCGGCTTCGATTCCGGGTACAGCTTTTTCCTCGACGAAACCGATCTGGCCTGGCGCTTGAAATCGCATGGTATGCAGGCCGGATTCGCGCCGATGGCCACGGTTCACCACGGCTATGCCGAAAGCCTGCGCCGCAGCGCCACCCGCGTGCCCAAGAGCCTGTTTCAGATCGGCGCAAGCAGCGCGATCTACCTGCGCAAACATAGCAACCCGGAAGCGATGGAGGCGCGGCTGAGCGACCTCATGCGCGAGCAATCGGACCGGGTGCAGGGTTTCGTGCGCAGGGGCGACATCGCTATCGATGACATGCAGCGCCTCTTGCAGGACTTGCAGGCGGGCATCGCGGAAGGCCGTGCCGCCGCGCCCGCGCCGGCCCATGTGGTTGCGCCCACACCCGATTTCCGCCCCTTTGCCGAGACGATGCCGCCTGAACCCCTCACTCTTGCGGGGCGGTGGTTTCAACGCGGATCGTTGTTGCAGCAGGCCGAGGCCGCCGCCGCCAAGGGGCGACCCAGCAGCCTGTTTTTGCTGGCCCCGACGACACGCGCGCATCGGGTTTTCTTTTCGGCATCGGGTGTCTGGGTGCAATCGGGCGGGCTGTTCGGACCATCGCTACGCAGCCAGCGCCGATTTACCTGCCACCGCTTTGCTGCGCGTATCGGCGCAGAACAGGCACGACTGGCCGGAATTCGCTGGATTTAGACGGCCGAACGGGTTCATATCAAAGACAAGAACGGTCTGAGGGCCTAGCCTGACGCAAGAACAGCGGCGGTCATGTGTTGGGAAGAGCAGGCCAGGCCTGGACCGACAGATAAGGCCGTGACAAAAAATTGGGAATAATCATGAAGAAAGTATCGAAAGCGATCTTTCCCGTTGCGGGCCTTGGAACGCGGTTTTTACCGGCCACGAAATCCATCCCCAAGGAGATCATGACGCTGGTTGACCGGCCGCTCATCCAATACGCGATCGACGAGGCCCGCGCCGCCGGGATCAGGGAGTTCATCTTTGTTACCGCGCGCGGAAAAAGCGCGTTGGAGGATTATTTTGACGTGGCCCCCGAACTGGAGAGCTCGCTGCGCAAGAAGGGCAAGCTGGATATTCTGGAGATGCTGAAATCCACCAATATGGATTCGGGCGAGATCGCCTATATGCGCCAGAACAAGGCCCTGGGCCTGGGGCATGCGGTCTGGTGCGCGCGGCGTTTGTTGGGCAATGAGCCCTTTGCCGTGATCCTGCCCGATGACGTGATCGCCGCCGACACGCCCTGCCTGCAACAGATGATGGAGGCGCATGCCGAGATCGGCGGAAACATGGTCGCCGCAATGGAGGTCCCGCCGGAAAAGGCCTCGGCCTATGGTGTTCTGGACGTCAAGGAAGATATGGGATCGGTCGTATCCGTGCAGGGCATGGTGGAAAAACCCGCGGTTGAGGACGCGCCGTCGAACCTTGCCGTTATCGGCCGCTATATCCTGACGCCCAATGTCATGCGCAACCTCAACCGCGCCAAGGCCGGTAGCGGCGGCGAGATCCAGTTGACCGACGCCATTGCGAAGGAGATCGCGGCCTCGGACAATGTCTATGGGTTCCGGTTCCGCGGCCAGCGCTACGATTGCGGATCCAAGGCCGGGTTCCTGCAGGCGACCGTGGCCTTTGGCATGGCGCGTGACGATCTGCGGGATGAGTTTTCGCAGTTTCTGGACGGGTTGGTTGCCATGAAGAACGCAGCCCAGTGATCTGATGTCGGGCCCGGTATGCCTTGATCTGACACGCCTATTATCGCGCGTCGGTCGTGGCCCGCTGACCGGTGTCGATCGTGTTGAACGCGCCTATGCCGATTGGGCCCTGGCGACCGATCCAGACCCGCGGTTTCTGGTGCGCACATCGCGGGGATATGCCGTGTTTGGCCGCGCCGGGGCGCAGGCATTCCTGGCGGCGCTTGACAATGACGGCGCCTGGGGGCGACCGGATCTTTTTTCACGCCTGACCGGCAGGGCAGCAAATCCGCGTCATGCCGCAGAGGCCCTGTTGCGCCGCCACGCGCTGGCGCGGTGTTTGCCGGGCCGCCTGCTCCCCTGCCTGTCCGATCACTTGCGTGAAAACACGACCTATCTGAATGTCGGGCACAGCAACCTGACCGACCAGACCCTGTTGGCGGTCCGGGCGCTGCCGGATGTGCGCCTGGCTGTCTTTGTCCATGACCTGATCCCGCTGGAGTACCCGCACTATTCCAGCCCTGGGTTTCCGGAACATTTCGCGGCGATGATGGCGCGCGTCGTCGCCTGCGCCGATATGATACTGTGCAATTCCGCCGACACCGCAACGCGGCTTGGATCGCGTTTTGAGGCCCTGCCGCCGGTAACCGCCGCCCATCTGGGGTTGGTCGATCTTGCCTTGGCTGCGCCGCTGCCCGTGCCGGTTGCCACCGACATCCCGCGTTTTGTGACCCTCGGCACCATTGAGCCGCGCAAGAACCACGCGTTGCTGCTGGATGTATGGGAGGCGCTGCCAGGGGAAAACCGCCCGCATCTGCATATCGTCGGACAGCGCGGTTGGGCCGATGCCGATTTGCTGGCGCGGCTGGACAATCACCCGCTGCGCGACGTCGCCATATTCGAACATACGGGCCTGACCGACGGTCAGGTGACCAGCCTCATGACCGGGGCGCATGGTCTGCTTTTTCCCACCCTGGCCGAGGGCTTCGGCTATCCGGCCGTTGAGGCGGCGCGGCTGAACGTGCTGCCGATCTGCGCGGATCTGCCCGTCTTGCGCGAAATCCTTGGCAATTGCGGCGTTTACCTCGATCCATTGAATGCGTATTCTTGGTTGGAAACGATAAAGAAACGGTCGGCGGTTAGTATCGCGGCGGAGCGCCTGCCCGAGTTTGACGCACCGACCTGGCAGGCGCATTTTGAAACGGTTGCAGCGGCGCTTTGGCCGCAAGGGCATGAAGGTGAGGCATGAGGGCGGTCCGGCGATACAAGCTGCGCCTTGAGCGGAAGCGGTTCCTTGTCAGGGCCTGGCGCAAGGCGCGCGACCTGATACTTGTTGCCGACCGCACCGATGATATCCGCCCCAGTGACGTGCTGTGCTTTGTTACCCTGCGCAACGAACGTGTCAGGCTGCCCTATTTCCTGAATTACTACCGCGACCGCGGCGTGTCGCATTTCATCTTTGTCGATAATGACAGCACCGATGGCACCCGCGAATATCTGGCGGCCCAGGGCGATTGTTCGGTCTGGATGAGCCAGGGCAGCTATAAACGATCCCGCTTCGGGATGGATTGGATCAACGCGCTGCTGCGTCAGTTCGGCCATGGGCATTGGTGCGTCGTGGTCGACCCCGATGAATTCCTGGTCTACCCGTTCTGTGACACCAGGCCGATCCCGGCGCTGACCGATTGGCTCGAATCCTCGTCGATCAAGTCCTTCGGCGCGATGCTGCTGGACATGTATCCCAAGGGCGCGATCACGACCCAACCCTATAGTGAGGGCCAGAATCCGTTTGATATCGCCTGCTGGTTCGATAGCGGCAATTACATGATCGACCGGAATTGGGATTACGGGAATCTCTGGATACAAGGCGGGCCACGGGCGCGTCTGTTCTTTGACGAAAAACCCGAACGCGCCCCGGCTCTGAACAAGATCCCGTTGATAAAGTGGGATAAAAGCTTTGCCTATGCCAGCTCGACCCATATGCTCTTGCCGCGCGGGCTGAATCTCGTTTTCGATGAATGGGGCGGTGAAAAAGCGTCTGGCGTGTTGATGCATGCCAAGTTTCTGGACACATTCACGACCAAGGCGCGCGAGGAATTGCAGCGCAAGCAGCACTACGCCAACAGCCATGAATACAAAGCCTATCACGCAGGCCTGAACGAGGATCCGAACCTGTGGTGCAAATGGTCAGAACGCTACATCAACTGGCGCCAGCTTGAGATATTGGGCCTCATGTCCAAGGGGAACTGGGCATGAGCGTCGGATTTGTCATGATGTGTCACACGGCGCTGGATCGGGCCGCGCAAGTGGCGCGCCACTGGGCCGAACGCGACTGCCCGGTTGTGATCCATGTCGACAAACGGGTGCCCAAAGCTTCATTCGACGGGCTGCGCGAGGCGGTCAAGGATCTGCACAACATCCGTTTTTGCGGGCGTCACAAATGCGAATGGGGCACCTGGTCGCTGGTGCAGGCCTCGCAAACCGGGGCCGAGGTTATGCTGGCGGAGTTTCCCAAGGTCCGGCATGTGTTTCTGGCCAGCGGCTCGTGCCTGCCTCTGCGCCCGGTCGATGAATTGCGCGCCTATCTGGCGGCGCGCCCGCGCACCGACTTCATCGAAAGCGTCACCACCGAGGATGTGGAATGGACGGTGGACGGGCTGCATTCGGAACGCTTCCAGTTGCGGTTTCCGTTTTCTTGGAAACGGCACCGGTTTTTGTTTGACCGCTATGTCGAATTGCAGCGCAAGGCGGGCTTTAAGCGCACGATGCCCGATAAACTGGTGCCGCATCTGGGGTCACAATGGTGGTGCCTGACACGCCAGACACTGTCGGCGATTTTGCAGGATCCCTCGCGCAAGACCTATGACCGGTTCTTTCATCGGGTCTGGATCCCCGACGAAAGCTATTACCAGACGCTGGTGCGCAAATACTCGACCCGGATCGAAAGCCGGTCCCTGACACTGTCCAAGTTCGACTTTCAGGGCAAACCGCATGTGTTTTATGACGATCACCTGCATCTGTTGCGCCGGTCGGATTGTTTCGTCGCGCGCAAGATCTGGGCCAAGGCCGACAGGCTCTATGACACCTTTCTGGATGAACAGGATCGCGGGCCCGTGATGTCGGAACCGGCACCCGGCAAGATCGACCGGGTGTTTGCCAAGGCGCTGGAACGCCGGACGCGCGGGCGTGCCGGGATGTATATGCACAGCCGGTTTCCGAATCCCGATTGGGAAAACGGCAAATCCTGCGCGCCTTATTCTGTGTTTCAGGGCTTCAACGACCTGTTTGAAAACTTCGAGCCATGGCTGTCGCGCAGGTTGGGCACGCGGGTGCATGGCAATCTGTTTGATCCGTCCCGGGTTCGATTCGCCGGTGACGGTGACATCTATGCCGGTTGTCTGTCGGCGAGCGCCGATCTGCGCGACTATAATCCTGAACGGTTCCTGACCAGCCTGGTATGGAATACGCGCGGCGAACGGCAAGTGTTCCAGTTCTCTCCGCGCGACAAGCAGCGCGTCGCCTGGTTCATGGCGTCGGATGGCAACGCGCAGATTTCGGTCATCACCGGGGCCTGGGCAGTGCCGCTGTTCACCGCCAACAAGGATTTTCAGTCGATCCGCAAACAGGCCGCGCATCTGCAGAAACAGGAGGTGGACTTCGTCGATGTCCTGCGCCGGGTGCAAACCCGGGCCGAGGTGCGGATATGGACCCTGGCAGAGTTCATCGAAGAGCCCATGGAACATCTGCAATCCATTCTCGATGCCATGGGTGGCCCGTCCGTCGCACGGTTGACCGAGGCCCCGCGCATGGTCGATCTGACCGGTTTTGGCCAGTTCCTGCAGAACCTGAAAAACCAGGGAATGAACCCGCATGTCATGGGTGATTTTCCCGTTGAGATGCCGGAGATGCAGGCAAAATCCGGCGGCACCCGCCCGTATCTGGTAAGGTAGTCGATGGATCGCAAATTTGACGCTTTCGTGATTTTCGCCGAGATGCGGACCGGGTCGAACTATATCGAGGCGACGCTCAATGACCTGCCCGATATCGATTGTCTGGGCGAGGTTTATAATCCGACATTCATCGCCCATCACAACACGTTCGAGATGCACGGCATCGACATGGACCGGCGCGAGAGAAAGCCGCTCGACCTGCTCGAGGCTATCATCGACAACGCCGAAGATGCGCTGCCGGGGTTCCGGTTTTTCCACGATCACGACCCGCGCGTTTTGGACCGTATCCTGCCCGATCCGCGTATCGCCAAGGTGATCCTGACGCGCAATCCGCTGGACAGCTATGTCAGCCGCCGCATCGCCTCTGAGACGGGCCAGTGGCGCCTGACAGATATGAAACATGCCCGCAGCGCCAAGATCGAATTCCGGCTTTGGGAATTTGAAAACATGCTGACCGATCTGCAGGATTTCCAGGTCAAGCTGCAACGCGGGCTGCAGGTTACCGGGCAATCGGCATTCTATATCCGCTATGACGACATCAACGATGTCGATGTGATCAATGGGATGGCGAGATTTCTGGGCTCGGAGCATGAACTTGACGGAACGAATTCCAAGCTGAAGAAACAAAACCCAAGCGATCTGTCGCAGAAGGTCGAAAACTACGACCATATGGTGCGCATGATGGCGAAACTGGACCGGTTCGAACTGGACCGCACGCCGAATTTCGAACCGCCACGTCATGCCGGGGTGCCGAATTTCTACGCGACGCCCGATACCGGGCTGTTGTTCATGCCGATCAAGGGGGCTGCGGTCGAGCCGATAAAATCATGGATGGCCGGGCTGGGCGCGATTGAGGTCGATGGTCTGCTGACAGCGATGAACCAAAAGGATCTGCGGCGGTGGATGCGCAAACATCCGGGCTATCGCGGTTTTTCGGTTCTGCGGCACCCGCTGGAGCGGGCCTATCATGTGTTCAACACCTGCATTCTGCCAGATGATCGCCCGGCTTTTTCCAGCATTCGCCGGGTTCTGCGCAAACGTTATGGCCTGCCGATCCCCGAAAAGGGCCTGATCAAGGGCTATTATGCCGATCAGCACCAGGAGGCGTTCATCGCCTTTCTGAATTTCCTGAAGGGCAATCTGGCCGGGCAGACAAGCGTCAAGATCGAGCCTGTATTTGCCTCGCAAACCGCGATTTTACAGGGCATGGCAAATGTGACATTGCCCGATATTCTGTTCCGCGAAGAAGATCTGATCGCCGGGCTGCCGCGGCTGGCAGCTGAGCAGACGGGCATATCGGTCGATTTCGACATGGCCATAGACGACGGCCCGTTTCCGCTGGCGGAGATCAACAATTATGAGGTCGCGGCCCTGATCGAGGATATCTACCGCAAGGATTTCCTGAATTTCGGATTTGCCCCCTGGGAGGCGTGAGTTACGCCGCCTGGGGTGAGCGCGCCTCGATCAACAACGAATAGAGCGCACCGACATCCGAATTGGCGCGCAGCTTTTCGCAGAGATTTGGGTTGCGCAATGTGCGCGAAACAAGCGCCAGCGCCTTCAGATGCTCGGTGCCGGCCTCTTCCGGGGCAAAGAGCGCAAAGACAAGATCGACCGGTTGCCGGTCGACCGAGTCGAATTCGATCGGCTTTTCCAGTTTCAGAAATACACCCTCTACGCCGGTCAGCTCCTCGAGCCGGGCATGCGGCAGGGCGACGCCATGGCCGAACCCGGTCGGCCCCAGATTCTCACGATCCAGAAGTGCCGCCGAAATATCGGATGCTGTCAGGCCGGTCAGGTCGGATGCGATTTCGGCCACCGCCTGCATCAGGCGCTTCTTGCTGCTGATATCGGACACATGCTTGACGGCCTGCGGCCGCAGAATCGTTGTCAGATCCATGGAAAGTCCCTGTTTGCGGGGCCGGCCCAGATCCGGCCCCTCATTTGATGTCCCTTACCGGGGGTCGATCCAGCCGACATTCCCGTCTTCGCGGCGATAGACCACGTTCAGCCCGTCATGCCCTTCATTGCGGAACACAAGAACCGGCGCACCCGCGATCTCCATCTGCATCACCGCTTCACCGACGGACAAAGAGGGGATCTTTGCTTCCATTTCGGCCACGATGATGGGCTGCAGCGATTCGGGTTCATCGGTATCCGCATCTTCCGAGCCCGCGAGGATATAGGAGGATCCCATGAAATGTTCAACGGGTTCTGAACGCTCGCGGTGATGATCCTTGAGCCGGCGCTTGTAACGGCGCAGCTGCTTTTCCATCTTGTCGCAGCATTTGTCGAACGAGGCATAGATCTCATGCTCCGAGGCCTTGGCCGATGCGGTCAGCCCGGTGGAAAGATGAACGGTGGCCTCGCAGGTGAACTCACTGCCGTTGCGCGAAAAAATGATCGAAGCATCCGTCGGCCGCTCGGCATATTTTGCCACTGCAGCTCCCAACCCATCTTTCACATGGGTTTGAAGAGCATCTCCAATGTCGATCTGTTTTCCGCTGATCTGGTAACGCATTTGGCCTCCAATTATCTGGTCAGTCCCGTCGGGATAATCCCACGGGCTGCGTGTCAGTGCCATGATGTAGGGAAAAAACCGGGCCGGATTTTGCGCATTTGGCGGGCCAGAGCGGGCCCGGTCTGAAAAACGCAAGGATCAGACGCGATTTTGAACATCGGGTGTATTTGGCGATGAAATCGGCCCGACTGTCAATGCGGCCTGATCGCATTTTCCACGAAACGCTCTGTTCAACTGATGCGGAAGGAATGCCCCAGATAAACCCGGCGCACGTTTTCATCCTGCACGACCTCATCGGCAGTTCCGCTCATCAAGACGGTGCCGTCATGCAGGATATAGGCGCGGTCCACGATCTCCAGCGTTTCGCGGACATTGTGATCTGTGATCAATACCCCAAGCCCGCGTTTCTTGAGATCCGCGACAAGGCCGCGGATCTCGGCCACGGCAATGGGATCGACGCCGGCAAAGGGCTCGTCCAGCAAAAGATAGCGCGGGTTCGAGGCCAGGCAGCGGGCAATCTCGGCGCGCCTGCGTTCACCCCCGGATAATGACAGCGCCGGGGCCGCGCGCAGGTGGCTGATGGAAAAATCCGACAGCAGCTCTTCCAGGCGCTCATGGCGTTTGTGGCGGTCTTTTTCGGTGATTTCAAGAATGGCGGCGATATTGGCCTCGACCGTCAATCCGCGAAAGATCGACATTTCCTGCGGCAGGTATCCGATGCCGGCCTTGGCGCGGCGATACATTGGCAGATGGGTCACATCCTGCCCATCGAGCATCACGGCACCGCCTTCGGGTGTCACCAGCCCGGCGATGGCATAAAAACAGGTGGTCTTGCCCGATCCGTTGGGGCCAAGCAGGGCCACAACCTCACCCCGGTTCAGAGACAGTGTCACGTCGCGGATCACGGGGCGGCGGCGGTAGCTTTTTCGCAGGTTGGTGACGTGCAGCCCCTGCTGCCCGTCCGCCATGACAAGATCGGGTTTTTCAGCCACCTGTGCCTACTCCGCCGGTTGCAGGACGGTGCGCACGCGCCCCTCAACCGTGCCGTTGCCCGTGTTCAGATCAATCGACAACCGGTCGCCCGCAATAGCCGTGCGGCCCTGCGTCACCAGAACTGCGCCGCTCAGAAACATCGCCCCGGTGCCGACGGTGTATTCGGCGCGATTGCCCTCGGCGGCATCCTGGCCGCGCGTCAACAGCACGCCGCCCGTCGCGATGACGCGGTCAACCTGCTGGGCACCGTCAGCGGCCCCGTAAAACACCGAAACCTCCTCGGCGGCCATGCGCAGATCACCCTGTATGACGACCACATTGCCGGAAAACACTGCATTCCCGGTGGCCTGATCGACGCTCAGACTGTCAGATGTGACCTCGATCTGCTGACTGGCATCATGGGCCACGCCGCCAAATCCGATGGCCGTCTGGGCCAGGGCGGGCAGGGAAAACAACAGTGTCGAAACAAGGGCGGCTACAATGATCCGCATGAAATCTCCGTTAACTTTGCGGATCGTATAGCACCCGAACCCCGCCGTTGAAAACGACAAGATTATTTCCTTGGCTGCCGCTCATCTCCATCGCGCCGGCCTGCAGCGCAATACCGGGCCCGGTAACGTCGACAGGGCCGGGCGAAGAGGCCATGAAATCACCGAGGCTGAAGCGTAACAGGTCGGTGGTCAGCCGGTAACCGTTCGACGTGGTCAGGCCAACGGATGTGCTGAGATCCGCCAGTTCCGCCGCGAGATCGAACAGGCCCGTTTCGGCCACGATCAGCAGGATCGAGGTTTCGTCCAGATCGACCCGCGCCTCGATATTGGTGGCTTCAATTTGATCGGGTTCATCTGCCACCGGAGTGGCCCGGTTGGCGGTAAAGATCACCTCGCGCCCGTCGCTCAGCGTGCCTGCAAACCGGGGCCGGCCCAGGCTCTGTTCGCGCGCCAGTTCCTCGACGTCGACATTGGCAAAGGGAATCGCACGGTTCGGATCGGGTGCGCGCGAGAACAGAAACAGCGTTGACAGCAGCGCCAGGGCGAGCAGCGGCAGGATGATCTTTACCCAGGCGACAACGCGGGAATAGGTGTTGGATGGGGCCATATCAGCCGCCCTAATGGGCAAAGATGTCGATCTCGGGCCAACCGGCAAGATCAAGTTTTGCGCGCGCGGGCAGGAAATCGAAACAGGCCTGCGCGATCTCGGCGCGGCCTTCGCGATCCAGCCGCTCGATGAACAAGTCGCGCAATTGATGCAGGTACATCACGTCGGATGCGGCATAGGATTTCTGCGCCTCGCTCAACTCGGGCGCGCCCCAATCCGAGCTTTGCTGCTGTTTCGAGATGTCGATATTCAGCATTTCCTGGCACAGGTTTTTCAGCCCGTGCCGGTCGGTATAGGTGCGCACCAGTTTCGATGCGATCTTGGTGCAGAAAACCGGGGCCGCCAGCGCGCCGAAGGCATGATACATCGCGGCAATATCGAAGCGCCCGAAATGAAACAGCTTCAGCGTGTCGGGATCCTGCAAAAGGCGGGCCAGGTTGGGCGCGGCGCGCTGGCCCTTTTCGATCTGCACCAGATGCGCGTTGCCGTCGCCATCTGACATTTGCACCAGACACAGCCGGTCGCGATGCGGGTTCAACCCCATGGTTTCGCAGTCAATCGCAACGATGCGCCCAAGCGTCAGCTCGTCGGGAAGATCGTTTTTGTAAAGGTGGATTGTCACGGGTATCTCTTCCATTATGCGTATGCCGCCGGAGGAGAGTGGTGCCCAGGAGAGGACTCGAACCTCCACATCCTTGCGAATACTAGCACCTGAAGCTAGCGCGTCTACCAATTCCGCCACCTGGGCAGGTGTCGTGAAGCCGCGATGTAAGGCGCACTGCGGGCGGTGTCAACGCCCCCTTGTGCGAAAAATGGCCTGCGTCGGGAAATGGCCCATTCGGTCACAGGGGGGTGGGCGAATTGCGCCTTGTCGTGCAGGGCCCCGGCGCGTATCAACCTGGGCAACATAGGACCGGAGGGACAGGACATGTCGAAACTGGTGACAATCTTTGGCGGGTCGGGCTTTGTCGGCCGTTACATCGCGCGCCGGATGGCGAAACAGGGCTGGCGCGTGCGCGTCGCCGTGCGCCGCCCGAATGAGGCGCTGTTTGTCCGCCCTTACGGCGTTGTCGGTCAGGTCGAGCCGGTTTTGGCAAATATCCGCGATGATGCCTCAGTTGCTGCCGCCATGGCCGGGGCCGATGCGGTGATCAATTGCGTCGGCGTGTTGTCCGAGCGTGGGCGCAACGGGTTTGAGGCGGTTCAGGCCGAGGGTGCGGGACGTATCGCCCGGCTTGCGGCTGCGGCCGGTATCATGCAGCTGGTACACCTGTCTGCCATCGGGGCCGATGCGGAATCGGATAGCGATTATGCCCGCACCAAAGCCGAGGGCGAAGCCGCTGTGCTGGAGCATTTCCCGGCTGCCGTCATCCTTCGGCCATCGGTGATTTTTGGTGTCGAGGACGGGTTCTTCAACCGCTTCGCGCAAATGACGAAACTTGGGCCGGTGCTGCCTCTGGTTGGTGGAAACACCCGGTTCCAGCCGGTCTATGTCGATGATGTGGCCGCCGCTGCCGAAGCGGCGGTTCTGGGCGACGCTGCCCCCGGTATCTACGAGCTTGGCGGTCCCGACACCGATACGCTGCATGGGTTCGTCGATCTGATGCTGACGGTGATCCGGCGCCGACGTCTTGTGGTGAACCTGCCGTTTTGGGTTGGGTCACTCATGGGGTTTGGCTTTGGCGCGGCGCAGACCATGACGCTTGGCCTTGTCCATAATTCCGTTCTGACCCGCGACCAGGTGCGCCTGCTGCGTCATGACAATGTGGTGTCGGATGGGGCTGAGGGGCTGGCCGATCTTGGCGTGACCGCAACGGATATGGAGGCCGTTTTGGACGAGTACCTTTGGGTCTATCGTCCCGGCGGGCAGTATTCTGATCTTCAGGCCAGTGGCCGGAATCTGCGCACCTAGGGTTCTGGCTCTAGCTGTAGGCGATCGCAAGCAGCACGATGCCAAGGAAGATCCGGTAGATCACGTAAGGCGTGAAGCTGACGCTATGCAAAAGCCGCATCATAAGGCTGAGCGCGCCAAGAGCTGCCAGGAACGAAAAGAAGGCGGCAATCGCGCCGTCGCGGGCGGCTTGCGCATCTGCCGTGGAAATGACCTCTGCACCCAGTAGCACACCCGACGCGATGATGGTCGGGATCGACATGAGCATCGATATGCGCGCGGCATCCGTTCGGTTGTATCCCAGGGCGCGCGCGCCGGTAATGGTGATGCCCGACCGCGATGTGCCAGGGATCAGCGCGACCGCCTGCCAAAGCCCCATGATCAACGCGTGGCGCAGGCCCCAATGCTTGGTGTCAAGTTGCTCTTGCCCGCGTTGGTCGGCCCAGTAAAGCACGATGCCAAAGATCAGCATGGCCCAGCCGATCACGGTGATGGATCGCAGCGCCTCGTCATATCCCGTCAGGCTCAGCACCAGGCCGACCAGAACCACCGGGATCGTGGCAATGACAAGCCCGAGCGCCAGCCTTGCGCCCGGTGTTTCGCGGTTGCCGCGCCGCAGATCGCGAAATCCGAGCAGCGCCATCAGCACGTCTTTTCTGAAATAGAGGATAACCGCCCCAAGCGTGCCTACGTGAACCGCAACATCGACGACTTGGCCCTGATCGGCCAGCCCGGTCAGAATTGGCAGCAGAATCAGGTGGCCCGAAGACGAGACGGGCAGAAATTCGGTGGTGCCCTGAATGATCGCGACCAAGAGAAGGTTAAACAGGCTCATGATATTGTTCCGGAACGAGGGGTCTGTGATGAAGGCAGCGGGTTGAAAAATATCTGTTTTCTACAATTAAGGACAATATTGCTTACCTAAAAAATATAAAACGGGCAGACGCGCACATGGCGTGAATGAGTTTTCCTGAATAAGGGTCAGCATTGCTGTCTTTTCATGTCAAATGAGGGGCGGTATAGGGGCGGTCTGGTGATCTTATGCCGAAAACCCGAGGGGCGCGCCATGGCTGAACAGAAAATGCTCAAATTTGTGACCGTCGGCAAGGGCATGCCGCAAAAACGTGCCGCCGATACAAGGCGCATGGATTTCAAGGAAATCTATGGCGAATATGCCGACGCGAAAGCTGCCGAACAGGCCAGCCGCTGTTCGCAATGCGGTGTGCCCTATTGTCAGAGCCATTGCCCGCTGCATAACAATATCCCCGATTGGCTGCGCCTGACGGCCGAGGGCCGGTTGCAGGAAGCCTATGAGATCAGCCAGGCCACCAATACCTTCCCCGAGATCTGCGGCCGGATCTGCCCGCAGGATCGCCTCTGCGAAGGTAATTGCGTGATCGAACAATCCGGTCATGGCACCGTCACCATCGGCGCGGTCGAGAAATACATCACCGATACCGCCTGGGAAGAAGGCTGGGTCAAACCCATCGCACCCGCCACCGAGCGCCCCGAAAGCGTTGGCATCATCGGCGCGGGGCCTGGCGGGCTGGCGGCGGCCGATGTGCTGCGGCGGCAGGGCTTGCAGGTCACGATCTATGACCGCTACGACCGCGCGGGCGGTTTGCTGACCTATGGCATCCCCGGCTTCAAGCTGGAGAAAGACATCGTCCTGCGCCGCAATGAGCAGTTGGAGCAGGGTGGCGTCACCTTCAGGCTGAACTGCAATATCGGCGAGGATATCAGCTTTGCCGAGATCCGGGCGGCACATGATTTCGTGGTGATCGCCACCGGCGTCTACAAGACCCGCGATCTGGCCGGGCCGGGGGCGGGGGCGGCGGGGCTGGTCCGCGCCATCGATTTCCTGACCGCGTCGAACCGCGAGAACTTTGGCGATGAGGTGCCCGAGTTTGACAGCGGTGAGCTGGATGCCTCCGGCAAGCGCGTGGTTGTCATCGGCGGCGGCGACACCGCGATGGATTGTGTGCGCACCGCCGTGCGCCAGGGCGCGACATCCGTAAAATGCCTTTATCGCCGCGACCGGGCCAATATGCCCGGCAGCCAGCGCGAGGTTCAGAACGCCGAGGAAGAGGGTGTCGAATTTGTCTGGCTGACCGCGCCCAAGGGCTTTGCGGGCGATCCCGTCACCGGCGTGATGGTGCAGAAAATGCGGCTGGGGCAGCCGGATGCGACCGGGCGCCAAAGCCCCGAACTCATCGAAGGGGCCGATTACGTGGAGGAGGCCGATCTGGTCATCAAGGCGCTGGGCTTCGAGCCCGAGGATCTGCCCGCGCTTTGGGATGTGCCGGAACTTGAGGTGACCCGCTGGGGCACTGTCACCACCAGTTTCCAGACCCATGAGACCAACCTGCCGGGCGTCTATGCGGTGGGCGATATCGCGCGCGGGGCCAGTCTTGTGGTCTGGGCCATTCGTGACGGGCGTGAGGCGGCCGAGGCGATCCTGGCGCAGCTTGCGACGGGGGCAAGCGTGGCGGCGGAGTAGGGATTAACGGGGACAGGCCCCCGAAAAGCGCGAGTCACACCGCGTACACACCCTGTACACAGGCTGTACATACACCTGGTGCAGCGGTGGTGAGCGGCGGGGCTGTGAGGAAAGGTTAAAGGTCATGGAGGCTGACATGAACACAGGAGTTTCATCGTTTTTGGCATCGGTTGCGCTGTTCATCGGCGCGACAGTCGCGCCCGTATCCGCGTTGGCGCAAACTGCGGGCGTTGTAACGCCGCCGCCCGGATGCACGGCCTTTCTGACGGTTCAATCGCGCAACTGCGTGGTGTCGCATATGTGGCGCTGCGAAGGCGATCCCGCGGGCACGAGCTGGCGTCTGTCGATGGATGGCGACGGGCCGTTTGCGTTGTCGTTCACCGATGCCGAATTCCGCTGGCTGCGGTCCTATGACCTGCGCGGCAATGCGCAGACCACGTTGATCGAACCCGAGGAAGATCCGGCATCCCTGACCGAGCTGTTTGAAACCGGCAGCGATTCGATGGTGTTCAGCACGATCTATGAAAACGAAGCCGGGCTGCGCATCCGGCGCGATTATACCGGGTTCGACCGTCTGACCGGAGAGATGGCCGAGATCGACGGGCGTATCCTGAACCGCACCGAGTTTTCCTATGAATACGACCTGGGCGAAGGGCCGCGCCGGGTGCAGGGGTCGCAATATGTGCATGAGGGCTGGCGCATGTTCTTTGGCGGGCTGGAAGTGACCGAATTGCCGAACGGCGAGCGCTTCGAGAGCGACAATTCCCCGATGGAATTTGCCGAACCGGGCGAGCGCGGGTTCCTGACCGATCAGCCGCTCTACGACTGCGGAGACATAACATCATGACCCCGCTGAACGGACAGTGCATGTGCGGCGCGGTGACGGTTACCGCGACGCCGGCGCGACCCTCGCTATCGGCCTGTCACTGCGACATGTGCCGCCGGTGGAGCAGTTCGGCATTCATGGCGATGGATGCCGAAACGGGCTCGGTTGAGGTGACCGGGCCGGTGCAGCGGTTTCAATCCTCGGACTGGGCCGAGCGCGCATTCTGCAAGACCTGCGGATCCAACCTTTGGTACCGGATCACCGCCGAGGGGCCGGGCCATGGCCAGTATCAGATGGCGGCGGGCTTGTTCGATGTGAACGGCATGCGTCTGGGGCTGGAGGTTTTCATCGACGCCAAGCCCGATGCCTACGCGTTCGAGGGCGAGCGCAGACAAATGACCGCGCAGGAGTGCTACGACATGTACGCGCCGAAAGATGAGGGAGAGGCCCAATGACGAAATACGATGCAGACTGGGTTGCGGCGGAAGAAGCCAAGCGCAAGTGGATGGCGGAAAACGGTCTCTATTGTGAGACTGAGGAGCATTCCTCCTGCGGGGTGGGGCTGGTTGTGTCGCTGGATGGCAAGCCGCGCCGGCAGGTTGTCGAGGCCGGGATTTCGGCGCTGAAGGCGATCTGGCATCGCGGCGCGGTCGATGCCGATGGCAAGACAGGCGATGGCGCGGGCATCCATGTGCAGATCCCGGCCTCGTTCTTCTACGACCAGATCCGGCGCACCGGGCACGAGCCCGATATGAACGCGCTGATGGCGGTGGGGCAGGTGTTTCTGCCGCGCAGCGATTTCGGCGCGCAGGAGACCTGCCGCACCATCGTGGAATCGGAAGTTCTGCGGATGGGCTATTACATCTATGGCTGGCGCCATGTGCCGGTGAATATTTCCTGCCTGGGCGAAAAGGCCAACGCCACCCGGCCCGAGATTGAACAGATCCTGATCTCCAATTCCAAGGGGGTGGATGAGGAGACCTTTGAGCGCGAGCTTTATGTGATCCGCCGGCGGATCGAAAAGGCGGCATCGGCGGCGGGGATTTCGGGGCTGTATCTGGCCTCGCTCAGCTGCCGGTCGATCATTTACAAGGGTATGATGCTGGCCGAGCAGGTGGCCGATTTCTATCCCGACCTGACCGATGAGCGGTTCGAGAGCGCGTTTGCCATCTATCATCAGCGCTATTCGACCAACACTTTCCCGCAATGGTGGCTGGCGCAGCCGTTCCGGATGTTGGCCCATAATGGCGAGATCAATACGCTCAAGGGCAACCTGAACTGGATGAAAAGCCACGAGATCCGCATGGCGCATGGCTATTTCGGGGAGTTGGCCGAGGATATCAAACCCATCGTGGCGGGCGGGTCGTCGGATTCGGCGGCGTTGGATGCGGTGTTCGAGGTGCTGGTGCGGGCGGGCCGAAACGCACCGATGGCCAAGACGATGCTGGTGCCCGAGGCGTGGTCGAAATCCTCGACCGAACTGCCGCAGGCGTGGCGGGATATGTATGGCTATTGCAATTCGGTGATCGAACCCTGGGACGGCCCCGCCGCATTGGCGATGACCGATGGCCGCTGGGTCTGTGCCGGGCTGGACCGGAACGGGCTGCGCCCGATGCGCTATGTCGTGACCGGTGACGGGCTGCTGATCGCGGGCTCCGAGGCGGGCATGGTGCCGGTCGATGAGGCGCGCGTGGTTGAAAAGGGTGCGCTGGGGCCGGGGCAGATGATTGCCGTCGATATGGTCGAGGCGAAACTGTTCCACGATACCGAGATCAAGGATGCGCTTTCGGCATCGCGGCCGTTTGACGACTGGGTGGGCCGGATCACCGATCTGGGCGAAGAAACCGAAGGCCTGACCGAGGTCGGAGACTACGGCGGGGCCGAGCTGCGCAAACGCCAGATCGCGGCGGGCTATTCGATTGAGGAGCTGGAGGCTGTGCTGGCCCCGATGGCCGAGGATGGCAAGGAGGCGCTGGCCAGCATGGGCGATGACACGCCAAGCGCGGTCCTGTCATCGCAATACCGGCCGCTTTCGCATTATTTCCGGCAGAATTTCAGCCAGGTGACGAACCCGCCCATCGACAGTCTGCGCGAATTTCGGGTGATGAGCCTGAAAACCCGGTTCGGGAACCTGAAAAACGTGCTGGATGAGGACAGCAGCCAGACCGAGATCCTGGTGCTGGAAAGCCCGTTCGTGACCAATGCGCAGTATGACGCCATGCTGAGCCATTTCGGCGACAGCGTGGTGACGATTGACTGCACCTTCCCGGCGGGCGGGACGCAAGGCGGCTTGCGCGCCGCACTTGACCGGATCCGGGCCGAGGCCGAGGATGCCGTGCGCTCGGGCGCGGGCCATATCGTGTTGAGCGACCGGGCGCAGGATGCGGACAAGGCGGCGATGCCGATGATATTGGCGACCAGCGCGGTTCATAGCTGGTTGACGCGGAAAGGGCTGCGCACCTTCTGTTCGATGAATGTGCGGTCCGCCGAATGTATCGACCCGCATTATTTCGCCGTGTTGATCGGGGCCGGTGCCACCACGGTCAACGCCTATCTGGCGCAGGACAGCCTGGCCGACCGGATCGGCCGGGGATTGCTGGATTGCGACCTGACCACCGCGATGGCGCGCTATCGCAATGCGATTGATCAGGGGCTCTTGAAGATCATGGCCAAGATGGGGATCAGCGTGATTTCCTCCTATCGCGGCGGCCTCAATTTCGAGGCCGTGGGCCTGAGCCGGGCCATGGTGGCCGAGTTCTTCCCCGGCATGACCAGCCGCATCAGCGGCATCGGCGTGAACGGCGTGCAGCGCAAGGCCGAGGAGGTTCATGGCCTGGGCTGGACAACAAGCCCCGATATCCTGCCCATCGGTGGGTTCTACAAGGCGCGGCGGTCGGGCGAAAAACACGCCTGGGAAGCGCAGACCATGCATATGCTGCAAATGGCCTGCAACACCGCGTCCTATGAGATGTGGAAGCAATATTCGGCCAAGATGAAGGCCAATCCGCCGATCCATCTGCGCGATCTGCTGGATATCAAGCCGCTGGGCCAGCCGGTTCCGATCGAAGAGGTGGAAAGCATCACCTCGATCCGCAAACGCTTTGTCACGCCGGGCATGAGCCTGGGCGCGCTCAGCCCCGAGGCGCACCGGACGCTGTCGATTGCGATGAACCGGATCGGCGCGAAATCCGATAGCGGCGAGGGCGGCGAAAGCCCCGATGATTTCACGCCCGAGCCCAATGGCGACAATGCCAGCGCCAAGATCAAACAGGTCGCGTCAGGCCGGTTCGGGGTGACGGCGGAATATCTGCTGGCCTGCGAAGAGCTTGAGATCAAGGTGGCGCAGGGGGCCAAGCCCGGCGAGGGCGGGCAATTGCCCGGCATGAAGGTCACCGATCTGATTGCCAAGCTCAGGCATTCGACCAAGGGGGTGACGCTGATTTCACCGCCGCCGCATCACGATATTTACTCCATCGAGGATCTGGCGCAGCTGATTTACGACCTCAAGCAGATCAACCCGCGCGCCAAGGTGACGGTCAAGCTGGTGGCCTCCTCCGGTGTCGGCACGATTGCCGCCGGTGTGGCCAAGGCCAAGGCCGATATCATCCTGATCTCGGGCCATAATGGCGGCACCGGGGCCAGCCCCGCGACCTCGATCAAATTTGCCGGGCTGCCCTGGGAAATGGGTCTGACCGAGGCGCATCAGGTTCTGGCGATGAACAATCTGCGGGGCCGGGTGACGCTGCGCACCGATGGCGGATTGCGCACCGGGCGCGACATCGTGATGGCGGCGATGATGGGGGCCGAGGAATATGGCATCGGCACCGCGGCGTTGATTGCCATGGGCTGTATCATGGTGCGCCAGTGCCAGAGCAATACCTGCCCGGTGGGCGTCTGCACCCAGGATGAGGCGCTGCGCGACAAGTTCACCGGCACCGCCGACAAGGTGGTGAACCTGATCACCTTCTATGCCCAGGAAGTGCGCGAGATCCTGGCCCGGATCGGGGCGCGGAGCCTCGATGAGGTGATTGGCCGGGCCGATCTGCTCAGCCAGGTCAGCCGGGGCAATGCGCATCTGGACGATCTGGATCTCAACCCGCTTTTGATCACTGTCGATGGCGCGGACCGGATCGTTTACGACCGCAACAAGCCGCGCAACGAGGTGCCGGACACGCTGGATGCCAAGATCGTGCGCGATGCCGACCGGTTCCTGCGCGATGGTGAAAAAATGCAGCTGTCCTATGCGGTGCAGAACACGCTGCGCACCATCGGCACGCGCACCAGCAGCCATATCGTCGAGAATTTCGGGATGCGCAACAGCCTGCAGCCCGACCATCTGACGGTGAAGCTGGAAGGCTCTGCCGGGCAGGCGCTGGGGGCTTTTGCGGCACCGGGGCTGAAGCTGGAGATCTCGGGCGATGCCAATGATTATGTCGGCAAGGGCTTGTCGGGCGGCACCATCGTGGTGCGGCAGGCGCAGGTCAGCCCGCTGAAGGCCGATGAGAACACCATTATCGGCAATACGGTGCTGTATGGTGCGACCGATGGCTATCTCTTTGCCGCTGGCCGGGCAGGTGAACGCTTTGGCGTGCGCAATTCGGGCGCGCATGTGGTGATCGAGGGCTGCGGATCGAATGGCTGCGAATACATGACCGGCGGGGTTGCCGTGATCCTGGGCTCGATCGGGGCCAATTTCGGGGCCGGCATGACCGGCGGTATGGCCTATCTTTATGATCCCGACGGCGAAGCGCAGGTCAATATGAACCCTGAAACGCTGGTGACGGGACCCGTGGACGGAGGCCATTGGGAGGCCGAGTTGAAAGGGTTGATTGAGCGCCATGCGCAGGAGACCCGGTCGCGCAAGGCGGCCGATATCCTGCAGCATTGGGATACCGAACGTGGCAATTTCATCCAGATCTGCCCCAAGGAGATGCTGGACAAACTGCCCCACCCTCTGGCGGTCGAACCCCGAGCGGTGCCCGCCGAATAGAAGGCCCGGGTTTCACGGCAAGAGGCGCGCCCCGTCATCCCGGGGCGCGCGCCTTATTTTGGGCGCGGCGCTGCCACATCGCTGCTAATTTTAACAAGAATTTGCCCGGCCAGTTTCCCAGAAATTCACGTTTTGCGCCGTAGCAAGGGGCAAACCGCGTGAATTTTGGAGCTTTCGCTCGTGCCCACAACCTATACCGATCAGTTCTATGTCATCGATCCGGGCAGCCCGCCTGGCCCAGGTACCAACCTGACCGCGCAGAATTTCGACTTTGTCGATGCCGACGATAACGGGTTTATCCAACCCAATGTCGGAGACACCGCCAACGGGGCCGAGGTCACCAGCGTGTGGGTCGATGACACCATCACCGTGACCATGAACGGCACCACGCAGACGATCACCGGGGTGACGTTCTATCTGGATGGGCAACCGGCGATATTCACGCCGACCGATGGCACGATCCTGTCGGACGCGGTGTTTCAGAGCTCGACCTATGTTGTCCAGAGCACCGAGATCGACGTGGGCGATTTCGGACCGCCCTGTTTCACGCCCGGAACGCTGATCGAAACCGACCAGGGTCTCCGCGCCATTGAAACGCTGAAGCCCGGCGATCTGGTCATGACCCGCGACAACGGGTTTCAACCGCTTTTGTGGATGAGCAGCCGGACGGTGCCGGGCCGCGGCCAGTTTGCGCCGGTCGTGTTCGCGCCCGGGGCGATCGGAAACCCCGAGGAACTGACCGTTTCACCGCAACACCGCATGTTGATCATCGGCTGGCAGGCCGAGCTTTTCTTTGGCGTGGATGAGGTGTTGGTGCCGGCCAAGCATCTGGTGAACGGTAATACGATCCGCCAGGTTGAAACGTCTGAGGTGACGTATATCCACCTGCTCCTGGCCGATCATGAGATTGTCATGGCGGGCGGCGTGCCATCGGAAAGCTATTTCCTCGGTCACGCGCTGCGCGCCGATCATGGCGGCACGCGCGCCGAATTGCAGGCCCTGTTTCCCGAGCTGGAGGGCATGGCCGCTGCGCTGTTGCCTGCGCGTCAGGTCATTCGCCGCCATGAAGGCGCTTTGCTGGCGGCCTAGTCGGCGAACTCGTCCCGCCCATAGCCTTGCAGATAAAGCAGCGCCGTCAGGTCACCGTGGTTGATGCGGATATCGCATTGCGCCTGAACCGACGGCTTGGCATGCAGCGCGACGCCCTGACCTGCCAGTCCAAGCATGCCCAGATCATTGGCCCCGTCGCCCACCGCGATCACATCGTCATGCGGGATGCCGAGCCGCGCGGCGATCTCTCTTAGAGCCGCGATCTTGGCGTCGCGCCCCAGAATCGGTCTGCCGACATCGCCCGTCAGGTGCCCGTCTATTTGGATCAGAGTGTTGGCGCGGTTTTCGTCAAAGCCCAGATCGGCGGCGACTTGCGCTGTAAAGGCGGTGAACCCGCCCGAGACCAGCGCGGCATAGGCCCCATGCGCCTTCATCGTTGCCAGCAGGACCTTGCCGCCGGGCATATGCGTGATGCGGGTGGCCAGCACATGGTCAATGACCGATACGGGCAGGTCCTTCAGCAGGCCCACCCGTTCGATCAGCGCCGCCTCGAAGTTCAGTTCACCATTCATCGCGCGCGCGGTGATATCAGCCACATGCGCGCCAACGCCTGCCTCGGCGGCCAGTTCGTCGATGCATTCCTGCTGGATCATGGTGCTGTCCATATCGGCCAGCAGCATCTTTTTGCGGCGGTTCGCGGCGGGCTGGATCACCAGATCGACACCCTGCATTTGCAGGCTGTCCCAGACATCCCACTGGTTGGCCGGCAGGCGGGGCACGGAAAACTCGGCGGCCTCATCGGGGGCCAGCCAAAAGATATCGCCGCCGCCCCAGGCATTGCGCAGACTGTCGACCAGCGCAGGGTCAAGTTGGCGGTCGGGCGCGGTCAGAGCCGTGACGATGAACATGGGGGCTTGGTTTCCGATCGTGAACAAGGAGCTGCCGCGCTGCGGCATTTCCGACCGCATAGCCGCATTTTCCGACTTGTGCCAGACCGGGCTTGGCCATATCCCCGCTGGTGGGACACCCCTCCCCAACGAGGGGCGCTTATCTGTAAGGATACCAGCAATGGTTATGACCACCCCGGCTACGCGGCCGGCCAACCCGCGTTTTTCTTCCGGCCCCTGTGCCAAACCCCCCACCTGGACCCTGAATGCGCTGGCAGATGCCCCGCTGGGCCGCAGCCACCGTGCCGCGATCGGCAAGGAGAAGCTGCGCGCCGCGATTGACGGCACCCGCGAGGTTCTGGGCATCCCCGACGATTACCGGATCGGGATCGTTCCGGCCTCCGATACCGGCGCGTTTGAAATGGCGATGTGGTCGCTGCTGGGCGAACGCCCGGTGCAGATGGTGGCGTGGGAAAGTTTCGGTGCGGGCTGGGTCACGGATGTGGTCAAACAGCTGAAGATCGAGGCCAGCACCCATGTGGCCGAGTATGGCCAGATCGTCGATATGGCGGCGCTCGATTACGATCAGGACGTGTGTTTCACCTGGAACGGCACCACGTCAGGCGTGCGCGTGGCCTCGGGCGATGTGATCCCGGCGGACCGCGAGGGGCTGACGCTTTGCGATGCGACCAGCGCGGCCTTTGCGCAGGATCTGCCCTGGGGCAAGCTGGATGTCACCACGTTCAGCTGGCAAAAGGTGATGGGCGGCGAGGCGGCGCATGGCGTTCTGGTGCTCAGCCCCCGCGCGGTCGAGCGGCTGGAAAGCTACACCCCGGCATGGCCGCTGCCCAAGATCTTTCGCCTGACCAAGGGCGGCAAGCTGATCGAGGGGATTTTCACCGGTGCCACGATCAACACGCCGTCAATGCTGTGTGTCGAGGATTACCTCTTTGCGCTGGATTGGGCGCGGTCGGTCGGCGGCCTGACCGGGTTGATCGCACGCGCCAATGCCAACACCAAGGCGGTGGCCGATTTCGTCGAGCTGCATGACTGGATCGATTTCCTGGCGCAGGATCCGGCGACGCTGTCGAATACATCCGTTTGCCTGAAATTCACCGATGATCGGATTGCCGATGGGGCCGGGTTTGCCAAGGCGGTGGCGAAGCGGCTGGAAACCGAGGCTGTCGCCTATGACATCGGGGCCTATCGCGATGCGCCGGCGGGCCTGCGCATCTGGTGCGGTGCGACGGTGCAGACATCCGACATCGCCGCGTTGCTGCCGTGGATCGAATGGGCCTTTGAGGCCGAGATTGCGGCATTGGCCCCGACCGCCTGAACGATTTGCCGTCCGCGAGGCAGAATTTTCTGGAAAATTCTGCGCCGGGAAAAATCTTGGGAAGATTTTTCGGTTGCGCGGGCGGCGCAGACATTACCTTCATCAAAGGACCACAGACATGGCCCCCAAAGTTCTCGTATCCGACAGCCTCAGCGAAACCGCTGTGCAGATTTTCCGCGACCGTGGCATCGACGTTGATTTCGAGCCGAAACTTGGCAAGGACAAGGATGCGCTTTTGGCGCGTATCGGCGATTATGACGGTCTGGCCATCCGGTCGGCCACCAAGGTCACCGAAAAGATGCTCGGTGCCGCGCCGAACCTGAAAGTGATCGGCCGGGCCGGGATCGGCACCGACAATATCGACAAGGTCGCGGCGTCGAAGAAGGGGGTGATCGTTATGAACACGCCCTTTGGCAACATGATCACCACCGCCGAACATGCCATCGCGATGATGTTTGCCGTCGCGCGCCAGATCCCCGAGGCCAGCGCCTCGACCCATGCCGGGAAATGGGAGAAGTCCAAATTCATGGGGGTCGAGCTGACCGGCAAGACACTGGGCGTGATCGGGGCCGGCAATATCGGCGGTATCGTCTGTGACCGCGCGCGCGGTCTGAAGATGAAGGTGGTGGCCTATGACCCCTATCTGGGCGAGGACAAGGCCGAGAAGATGGGGGTGCAGAAGGTCGAGCTGGAGGAGCTTTTCGAGCGCGCCGATTTCATCACGCTGCATGTGCCCTTTACCGAGCATACGGCCGACATCCTGAGCCGCGAGAACATCGCCAAGCTGAAGCCCGGTGTGCGCATCATCAATTGCGCGCGCGGCGGGTTGGTTGACGAAGAAGCGCTGGCCGAGGCGCTGAAATCGGGCCACGTCGCGGGGGCGGCGTTTGACGTCTTTAAGACCGAGCCCGCCACCGACAGCCCGCTGTTCAACCTGCCCAATGTCGTCTGCACGCCGCATCTGGGGGCCGCCACGACCGAGGCGCAGGAAAACGTGGCCTTGCAGGTGGCCGAGCAGATGGCCGATTACCTGCTGACGGGGGCGGTGCAGAACGCGCTCAACATGCCATCGGTGACGGCGGAAGAGGCCAAGATCATGGGCCCTTGGCTGAAATTGGCCGAGCATCTGGGCAGTTTCGTGGGCCAATTGACCGAAGAAGCCATCGAAGAGATCCACATCACCTATAACGGTGTCGCGGGCACGATGAACCTGGATGCGCTGAACTGTGGCGCGATTGCGGGCATCATGAAAGCGGTGAGCCCGGATGTGAACATGGTCTCGGCCCCGGTTATCGCGCGCGAGCGCGGCATCGAGATCTCGACCACCACACAGGATAAATCGGGCGCGTTCGAGGGCTATATAAGGCTGGAGGTCAAGACGCCGCTGCGTAAGCGGTCGATCGCGGGCACGGTGTTTTCCGATGACAAGCCGCGCTTCATCCAGATCAAGGGCATCAATATCGACGCCGAGATCGGCGAGCATATGCTCTATACCACCAATGAGGATATCCCGGGGATCATCGGCACATTGGGCCAGACCATGGGCGAGAACGGCGTCAATATCGCCAACTTCACGCTTGGCCGGTCGGGGGCCGGGAAAGAGGCGATTGCGCTGCTGTATCTCGATGAACAGCCGCCCGCCGAGGTGCTGGAGAAGCTGCGCGCCACGGGCCTGTTCCAGCAGGTGGCACCCATGGAGTTCTCCGGGGCCTGACGTCACGACAAATCCTCGCCGCGCGTCGTTTCAGCCAGTGGCCGCGCGCGGCGAATCCTCTTAGGTTCCGGTTCGGGGAATGGTTTTGGGCCCTGTCAGGTGACGGGGCCGATACCTGAATTGGAGAAGAAATGACCGATATCGTAATTCTGTCCGGGGCGCGGACGGCGATTGGCACTTTTGGCGGTGCGCTGGCCGGCACCACGCCGATCGATCTGGCGACCGTTGCGACGAGGGCCGCGCTGGAACGGGCCGGGGTCGAGGGCGGCCAGATCGGCCATGTGGCCTTTGGCCATGTCATCAACACCGAACCGCGCGACATGTATCTAAGCCGGGTCGCCGCGATGCAGGCGGGTATCCCCGAGGGCACGCCCGCGATGAACGTCAACCGGCTTTGCGGATCGGGCGCGCAGGCGGTTGTCTCGGTGGTGCAGAACCTGATGCTGGGCGATGCCGATTTCGGCCTGGCGGGCGGGGCCGAGAACATGAGCCGGTCGCCCTATATCCTGCCCGCCGCGCGCTGGGGCCAGAAAATGGGCGATGCCGGGGCCAATGACATGATGCTGGGCGCGCTCAGCTGCCCGTTCGGCACCGGGCATATGGGTGTGACGGCGGAGAACGTGGCCGCGGAACATGACATCAGCCGCGCGGCGCAGGATGCCTTTGCGATGGAAAGCCAGGAGCGCGCCGCCAGAGCGATTGCCGAGGGGCGCTTTGCCGATCAGATCACGCCGGTGCAGGTCAGGGTCAAACGCGATATGGTCGATTTCGACACCGACGAGCATCCCAAGGCCACCAGCCTTGAGAAACTGGGCGGGTTGCGTCCGGTTTTCCAGAAAGACGGCTCGGTCACCGCAGGCAATGCGTCGGGCATCAATGACGGGGCGGCGGCCATTGTCATGGCGCGCGCCGAGGCGGCCGAGGCGGCGGGCCTCAAACCGCGTGCGCGGGTTCTGGGCTATGCGCATGCGGGGGTGCGGCCCGAGGTGATGGGCATCGGCCCGGTGCCTGCGGTTGAAAACCTGCTGCAACGCACCGGCCTGTCCATCGGCGATTTCGACGTTATCGAATCGAACGAGGCCTTTGCCGCGCAGGCGCTGGCGGTGAACAAGGGGCTGGGGCTGGACGCCGCGAAGGTGAACCCCAATGGCGGTGCCATCGCGCTGGGCCACCCGGTCGGCGCGACGGGGGCGATCATCACCATCAAGGCGCTCCATGAGCTTGAGCGCATCGGTGGATCCAGGGCGTTGATCACCATGTGTATCGGCGGCGGTCAGGGGATTGCCCTGGCCATTGAACGGATCTGAAAAAAGCCCCCCGCGCCAGTGGCGCGGGGGGACAGGGCCGTCAGGGTGGGGGGAACGGCCCCGCCGGGTTTTACCCCTGCGTTACTCGTCCTCCTGGCCAGAAGCGTTTTCAGCGGCGATGATGCGCGCGGCGGCGGCGTTGGCCCCAAAGCTCTGGGTCGAGATGACTTCTGCACTGACTGCGCGGGGGGCGAAGCTGCGTTCGTCGTCGGAGCGCGCCTCGGCCAGCAGAATTGCCACGGCATCGGGCCCGCCGATGCTGGAGCCTGTCAGAAACAGCTCGTCGTCAGAGGCGGCTTCGGCGGCAAAAATGGCCTGGGAGACGGGGTTGGCATTGGCCAGAACCGGAGCGGCAAAGGCGGCGATCAGGGCGGTGGTGAGGGTCAGGGTTTTCATTGTGTTGGTCCTTTATGTGCGGTGTGTCGCGATATGTGGTGAAGGGCGGTGCCTTTCATGACCAACAAGTTAGGCGCTCTCAGTCTGTGTTTCACCCAACGAAGTCGAGAAATTTGCGTGATATTGGTGCAAAAATGCACAGCGTCATCTGCGGGAAAAATGACACCACCGCCCTTGATTTCGCGCTGCGCATTCCGCAAACGGCGCGCCGTGGTTTTCAGCCGCGCCGGCCGGACCTGAAGCGTTAATCCAATATCAACTACAGTGGCGGCATCTTGGCACCTGATCGAATGCCAAGGACGAGACTCGCCGATGAACCCAGCCGGATTAGACGACCGCTTGGCACGGGAACGTCGTGCGCGCTTGGCCGCCGAGCGGTTGCTGGCGCAGAAATCGCAGGAGCTGCTTTCGGCCAATGAGCGTTTGGCGCAGCATGCCGATGCGATGTCGGACCAGGTGATCGAGCAGCGCCAGGAAAACGCCGAACTTGCGGGGCAGACCAGCAAGGCGCGCGCCGATCTGGAGGTCGCTACCGAAAAAGCGCAGCGTGCCGAACGGCGGCTGTGGGATTCGCTGGGTATCATCGAGGACGGGTTTGCGATCTATGATCGCGACTGGCGGCTGGTTGCGGCGAATGCGGCGTTTATTCGGTTGTTCGACGGCATCGCCGAAGTCGGCCCCGGCGCAAGCTACGAATCCATTATGCGCATCGCTGTCGATGAGGGCATCATCGATATCGAGGGTGCGCATCCCGATGATTGGCTCGATGCCATGATCGCGCGCTGGGAACAGGACCCGATCCCGCAGAAAACCATCAAGCTGTGGAATGGCGGCTACGTAAAAATGGACGATATCCGATCGCCCGAGGGCGATATGGTCAGTTTGGCGTTGAATATCACCGACAATATCCAGCGTGAAAAGGAATTGCGCGAAGCGCGAGATCTGGCCGAATCGGCAAATCGGGCCAAATCGGCGTTTCTTGCCAATATGAGTCACGAGATCAGGACGCCGATGAATGGCGTGGTCGGTATGGCCGATCTGCTGCGCGATACCGACCTGGACGAAGAACAGCGGATGTATGCCGACACGATCAAGAACTCTGGCGAGGCGTTGCTGGTGATCATCAATGACGTGCTGGACTACTCCAAAATCGAGGCTGACAAGCTGACCCTGCACAGCGAAGCCTTTGACCTGGAGAGCATGATTTATGAGATCTTCCGCCTGCTGAAACCCACGATACAGGGCCGCGATCTGGATCTGGTGATCGATTACGATATTTTTCTGCCGGAAACCCTGGTGGGTGATCGCGGCCGTATACGGCAGGTGCTGACCAATCTGATCGGTAACGCGGTCAAGTTTACCCAGGCCGGCCATGTCATTGTGCATGTGCTGGGTGAACAGGATGAGCCCGATAGCGTGTCCCTCCGCATCGCGGTCGAAGATTCAGGTATCGGTATTGCCGAGGAAATGCAGGCGCATGTGTTTGGCGACTTCAACCAGGTCGAGGACCAGGCCAGCCGCAAATACGAGGGCACGGGGCTGGGCCTGGCGATTTCGGCCAAACTGATCACGTTGATGGGCGGTCAGATGTGGCTCGACTCCACCCCCGGCAAGGGATCGACCTTTGGATTTCTGCTGAGGATGGGCAAGGTCGAGGGCGATGAAGCGCAACCCGTGCCGCCGTTGCCCTGCCGCCTGCATCGCATCGCCCTGGTCGGCTCGGATCTGCCGGGGCGGGCGCATCTGGAACGCAAATTGCAGAAACTGCGTTCTAAGGTGCAAACAGCGGTTGACCCTTCTCGGCTAACGGGCCCGTTTGATCTGGTTGTGCTTTGCGCCGCGGATGCGCCCATGATCGCTGCATTGCGTGCGACCGGGTATGAGGGGCCGGTCGCCCATTGCTGCGCAGAGGGCGATGACGGCCCGGGCCTGATGCCGGATATGGCGCTGGCGGACCTGAGAGCCGCGCTTATATCCGCGGCCCAGGATCTGCGAATGGCCGACCCGGTCGACGTGGTGTCGGCGATCGAGTCCGGCAGCCCCCGACGTAAATTGCGGTTGCTCGCGGCCGAAGACAACAAGACCAACCAGATGGTGTTTCGCAAGATGATCAAGGTGCTGGATCTGGACCTGAACATGGTTGAAAACGGAGCCGAAGCGCTGGCGGCCTATATTGCGGAGACGCCCGACCTGATATTCACCGACATCTCGATGCCCGAGATGGACGGGCTGGAAGCCGCCCGCCGCATCCGCGCCCATGAGGCGCAAGAGGGGCTGCCACGGGTGCCGATTGTGGCGATGACCGCGCACGCGATGGACGGAGACGAAAACCGGATATTCGCGGCTGGTATCGACCACTATCTGACCAAGCCGCTGAAGAAGTCCCTGACCATCGAGAAGATCGTCGATCTCGCCCCCGATGCGGTCAAGCCACTGCTGCCGCAGAACTAAAGCCGCCAGCCGGAAAGGCCCGGGTCGGATTGCAGATACCCGGTTTCGACCCCGCGGCGGTTGCGGATCGGGCCGTGGGTATAACGACGCGCCACCGGGTGGCCGGCCGCCAGCACGCCCATGCCGATCAGGATTTGGGTGATCGTGGCCTCTGCGGCCCGGGTGCCGCCATCCTCGATCTTGACCGCCACGCCCATTGCGGCTTCGGGAACGATGGCCACGAATACCGCCTCGGCCCCGGTTTTGACCGCCACCCTGCCGTTCATCGCACGCATCAAATTGGTGCAGGCGCGGCCTTCGCCCGCCACCAGATGCGGATGGCTTGCCATTGCGGCGGTCAGGCGCGCCATGGCCTTGTCGCGGGCACCGCCCGATCCGGTTGCGGTGGCGAATTTCGCCATGGCGCGGGCCAGGCCGGTGATGGATGTGGCGTGATTTGGGGCCGAGCAGCCATCGATGGCGCATCCGGCGCTGGGCGCGCCGGTTATCTCCTCAAACGCGGCCAGAACCGCTTTTTGCACCGGGTGATCGAGGTCGATATAGTCCGGGCCGCCGCCCAGATGGCTGGCCAGGGTCAGAAACCCGGAATGCTTGCCGGAACAGTTGTTGTGGATCTGGCCGGGGCTCTGATGGGCCCGGATCAACCGGTCCCGCGCGGTCCGGTCATCTGGCTCCTGCGGGCCACAGCGCAGGGCGGCCTCGGGGTCCAAATCCAAGGCACTCAACCATGCGGAAACCATATCGGTGTGAACGGCCGCGCCCTGATGCGAGGCGCAGGACAGAGCCAGTTGCGCGTCGCTAAGGCCATATTCCCGGGCCGCACCGCTTTCGACCAGGGGAACCCCTGGATCATCTTGCAGGCCGACCGGGGCAGGATCACAGCTTCGGGGTCGCCCCATGCGGCCACGATGTCGCCGCGACCGTCCCAGATCACCGCGTGGCCCAGATGGCGGCTTTCGCGAATGGGCCCGCGCCAGATTTCAATCAACGGCTGTGCCTGTCCCATTTTCGGCCTCTCCGGTTCGGGTTGCCCGGCAATTTTCCGCTACCGGGGCTTTTCCACCCAAGGACTTTCAGGTTAATCTCTGCCCCGCAGTTAAGGATTGGACGAGACCCAAGCGCAAGACCTGATCAACGGGCATGGGTTTGACCAGAGGCAGAGACGGCTGGAGGCTGGATCACTATGAAGAAATTGGTTGCGGGATCGGTTATTGCACTGATGCTATCGACGCCGCTATTTGCGCAGCAGGCCGGCGAATCGTCGAATCGCGTGAATGCGGAAACGGATTGGAGCGTGTTCGTCGAAGACGATCCGACGCAATGCTGGGTGGTGTCGGCACCGACCGAGACGGTGAACACCCGCGAGGGCCGCGTTGTCGCGGTGCGCCGGTCCGATATTTTGCTCTTTGTCAGTTACTGGCCATCCGAAAGCCGGATGGGCGAGGTCTCGTTCACCGGTGGTTACCCGTTCGCCGATGGGTCGACCGTGTCGCTTGAGATCGGAGATTCGACCTATGAGCTGTTTTCGCAGGGCGAAATGGCCTGGGCGGCGTCGGAGCAGGACGACCAGCGGATCATCACCGCGATGAAGCGCGGGGCCGAGGCGGTTTTGACCGCGCGGTCGCGGCGGGGCACGCAGACGGTCGATACCTTCTCTCTGCTCGGCTTTACCGCCGCGGTGGAAGATGCCGAGGCTCGCTGCGGCGCCTGATTTCCGTCATTGAACGGGGTTTGCCTTGCGATGCGGATGCCTATATGTGTCCGCATCCCTTAATGGAGGCATTCCATGTCCGCCAACGCCCCGATCACGCAGGATGTTCTGACCATTCCGCGCAAGTTACCCGACGGCCCCACCAATATCGTGGGGCTGACGCGTGAGGCATTGCGCGTAGCGCTGATTGCCGCCGGCACGCCGGAAAAGCAGGCGAAAATGCGGGTCGGGCAGATCTGGCAATGGGTCTATGAAAAGGGCGTGCGTGATTTCTCGGTGATGACGAATCTTGCCAAGGCCTATCGCGCGGACCTGGCGGAGCATTTCGTTATCGAAGTGCCCGAGGTTGTCAGCCGCCATATCTCGGCCGATGGCACCCGCAAATATCTGGTGCGGATAGCGGGCGGGCACGAGGTCGAGGTGGTCTATATCCCCGAAACCGATCGCGGCACGCTGTGTATTTCCAGCCAGGTCGGGTGCATGCTGACCTGCTCGTTTTGCCACACCGGCACGCAGAAGCTGGTGCGCAATCTGACGGCGGGCGAGATCGTCGGCCAGATCATGGTCGCGCGCGACGATCTGGGTGAATGGCCGGAACTGGGCCGTGCGCCCAAAAACGAGACCCGATTGCTCAGCAATGTCGTTCTGATGGGCATGGGCGAGCCGCTCTATAATTTCGAGAACGTCCGCGATGCGATGAAGATCGCGATGGATAATGAAGGCATCAGCCTCAGCCGCCGGCGAATCACGCTGAGCACTTCTGGCGTGGTGCCCGAGATCGCACGCACGGCCCGTGAGATTGGCTGCATGCTGGCAATTTCGTTTCACGCCACCACCGACGAGGTGCGCAACGCACTGGTTCCGATCAACAAACGCTGGCCTCTGGCCGAGCTGCTGGACTCGTTGCGGGCCTATCCGAAAGCATCGAATTCCGAACGCATCACGTTTGAATATGTCATGCTGAAGGGTGTCAACGATACAGATGAGGATGCCCGGCGGCTGGTCAAACTGATCAAGGGCATTCCGGCCAAGATCAACCTGATCCCGTTCAATGAATGGCCCGGCGCGCCCTATGAGCGGTCAGATTGGGACCGTATCGAACGCTTTGCCGATATTGTCTACAAGGCCGGGTATGCCAGCCCGATCCGCACCCCGCGCGGCGAGGATATCATGGCCGCATGCGGTCAGTTGAAATCGGCCACCGAACGGGGCCGAAAGACCCGGGCGCAGATTGCATCCGAGGCGGGGTTGACCGAATAACAGTAAAAAACTGCCGTCGGAACGTGAAAAAGGCGGCCCCAAAAAGGGCCGCCTTTTCCTATTCAATAACCAGATCTGCGATCAGTTGGACGCGATAGCGGCTGCGATCAGGACCAGGGCCAGAAGCGGAACCAGGACGCCGCCAGCCGAGGAACCAGTTTCCTCCACGATGACAACGGGTTCCAGAACGGGCTCAACCGCGTAGCCACCCGCAAATGCGGAGGTGGCGGCGACGGACAGAGCGGCTGCAAGTGCGAGTTTTTTCATAGTATCCTCCAAGATACGCCCCTAAGAATTCGCGCGGTATTACGCATAGTGGGGCACCCAAGACTGTACCTCGTGAGACGGTTTAATCAGCAATATCCTAGGATTGCAATGCTAGGAAAGGCTCGCGTCCCGCAAGATCGGCTTTTTGTCGTCAAATAAGCAACACCTGCCTAGCATTATGCATCGAGCCGCACAAATCGGCAAATCGGCCGGTTTTCGACTGATCCCGTCAGGGGCCGTCGGGACGTGGTCAAGCGCCCCGGAAAGGGCGCGGATCCCGGCAATGTGATCGCGTAAGAAAGCACCACCTCACACGGGCGAAAGCAAGGCTCACCCATCTCGGGCCATGCTGCGCCACCGAACATGATGAAACCTCTGATTTTCAGACAGCGTTCCCGGCCCGCAGCCTGTCCAAAGCGGTGGACCATGCGGTGCCGGGCGGCTTTTCGGCAGGCCCGTTTGATCAGTGGCGGGGGCGCGGTTCAGCCGCTTGCCGCAAGGCGCGAGATATGTCGCACCTCTTAACACGTTGAAATCGTTCATTTTAGCAGCGTTAAGCGATGTAGGCCTTCGCGATACTGCGATAATGTTCTACACAGGACATCACGTATCAGGCAGGTCCGGCATGTTGCGACGCTCTTTTTTGATGACAGGCTTACTGACGCTACTGGCGGCCTGCGCCCGAGGGGCGCAACCTCGTGCTGGTGCCGATGGTCGGCCGCTGGCCACGATCTATCGGATCAACCCCGACGATGTGGGCGACATCCAGTTTCGGGTGCTCGACAATGTGAACGCGCTGCGCCGGGCCGCTGGCGCGCCCGAGCTGCGGCTGAACGCGGCGCTGACGGCCGCGGCGGCCACCCAATCGCGCGATATGTCAGTGCAGAACAGGCCCTGGCATTTCGGCTCGGACGGGTCGTCACCCATCGATCGGGCCGCGCGTGCCGGGTATTCGGGCCGGGTTCTGGGTGAAAACATTTCGGAAACCTACGAATCGGAGCTGGAGACCGTCGCTGCATGGATGGAACGGGCCGATACGCGCGAAGTCATCACCGACCCGGCAGCCCGCGACCTGGGTATCGCCTATTTTCAGGAGCCGAACGGCAAGATCTGGTGGACCATGGTTACCGGCAATGGCATCGGCGCGGAGTAGCGGCCCCCGCGATGTCCGGGCATCTCAGCCCTGTCCGCCCCCGCGCGGGCCGCAGTCTTGCGCCCCATCACCGGATTGTTCGGCGGCCAACAGCGCATCCAGACCGGCGCGATAGGTCGGGTATTTCAGAACGACCCCAAGCTCATCCTTGATCCGCGCATTGCTGACCTTCTTGCTCTCGGCATAGAAGCTGCGGGCCATCGGCGTCATCTCTGCCTGCTCGAATGGGGTCGCCGGGGGCAGGGGCATGTTCAGGATCCGGGCGGCATAGGCGATGACATCCTCGGGCGCGGCGGGATCATCATCGCAGACATTGTAGATCGCACCGGGGTTGGGCGCGGCCATCGAGGCGGTCAGCGTCTGCGCGATATCCTCGACATGGATGCGCGAGAACACCTGGCCCGGCTTGATGATCCGGCGCGCGGTGCCGTTTCGGACCTTGGCGAACGGCCCGCGACCGGGGCCATAGATGCCGGGCAGCCGAAAGATATGCAGCGGCAACCCGTGATCGCGCGCCAGCGCCTGCCATTGGCCCTCGGTCACTACCCGCGCCTGCCCGCGCGACGTGGCCGGATTCAATGGCGCGGTTTCATCGACCCAATCGCCGCCGTGATGGCCGTAAACCCCGGTGGTGGAAAGATACCCGACCCATGTCAGGCGCGGTGCGACAGCCGCGAAATCCTCGGCCAGATGTTTCAGGACCGGATCCCGGCCATCCTCTGGCCCGGCGCTGATCAATATATGGGTGGCCCGGGCGAAATCGGCGCGCATGTCGGTGCCGGGAAAGACGCGTGCCCCGACCCCCAGATCCCGTAGCCGTGCGGTGTTTTCCGGTGACCGCGTGGTGCCGATCACGGGGGCGGGCAGGTCGTCGCGATGCAGGCGCACCAGCGCGCGGCCGCTATAGCCCATGCCGAAAATGATCAGAGACATGATAACCTCTCCACCGCCCATCTGGCCGCATCCGCGACCGTTTCATCGGGGTCGTCCAGCAAAGATCGCGCCACATCGCGCAGGCCTAAATCGGCGCTGTTTCCAATCGCATAGAGCACATTGCGGACAAACCTGTTGCGCCCGATCCGCTTGACCGGATTGCCCGAAAACAGGGCACGAAACGCGGCGTCATCCAGCCGGGCGAGATCCGCCAGTTTCGGGCTCTGCAACTCGGCCCGCCCGGCATAGCGCGCCTCATGCGCGGCACGTGCGAATTTATTCCAGGGGCAGACGGCCAGGCAATCGTCACAGCCATAGATCCGGTTGCCCATCAGCGGGCGCAATTCCGGGTCAACGGGGCCGTGATGTTCGATGGTCAGATAAGAAATGCAGCGCCGGGCATCCAGTTGGAAGGGGGCCGGGAAGGCACCGGTTGGGCAGATATCCAGACAGGCGGTGCAATTGCCGCAATGATCGGTTTCGGACGGGTCCGGCTCCAGTTTGACGGTGGTAAAGATGCTGCCCAGAAAGAACCAGCTGCCCAGATCGCGCGACAGGAGGTTGGTATGCTTGCCCTGCCAGCCGAGCCCCGAGGCTTGACCCAGAGGTTTCTCCATCACCGGCGCGGTATCGACGAACACCTTGATTTCCGCCTCGGGGGCCTGTTCCAGCAACCAGCGCCCGACCCGTTTCAGGCGTTTCTTGACCAGATCGTGGTAATCCCGGTTCTGCGCATAGACGCTGATCGTGGCGCAATTGCGCCGCGTGAGCGGCTCCAGCGGGTCGATTGCGGGCGTATAGGGCTCGGCCAGCATGATCACCGATCGCGCGGCGGGCCATAACTCGGCCGGGTTGCCGCGCCATCCCATCCGTTCGGCCATCCACCCCATCTGTCCGTGATGCCCCGCCGCGACAAAGGCCTGCAGGCGTTCGGCCGCCTGCGGTATCGCATCGGGGCGGCAGATGCGCATCGCGGCAAAGCCCTCGGACAGGGCGGTTTTATTCAGTGCGGCCTTGAGGACGGTCAAAAGTCCAGATTGGAGTAATGCGGTGGCTGGATAAAGCCCGGAACCTGATCAGCCAGGACAGACCGGAACGCAGGCCGCGATTTGATCTTGGCATACCAGTCCTTGACGATGGGGGCCCGGTTCCAGTCCACATCCGAGATGTAATCGAGACAGGACAGATGCGCGGCCGCCGAAAAATCGGCCAGCGTCATGGCGTCGCCCGCCAGCCAGCGGCGATGATCCAGCAGCCAGGCCATGTAATCGAGGTGGAACTTGATCTTCTGCGCCCCGGTTTTCACCGATTTCCCATCCGGATAGCCGCCGCGCATGATCTTTTTATTGACCCGCTCATAGACCAGTTTCGAGGTCACTTCGTGATGGAACTTGTCATCGAACCAGGAACAGAGCCGGCGCACCTCGGCCCGCGCTTTCGCATCGGCGGGCATCAGGGGCGGCGTTGGCACGGTTTCCTCAAGATATTCGCAGATCGCCTGGCTCTCGCTCATATGCAGCCCGTCGATCTTGAGGATCGGCACTTTCGCGGCCGGGTTGCGGCGCATGAATTCGTTGGATGGTTCCCAGTATTTTTCTTCGATCAGCTCAACGTCGATCTTCTTTTCCGCCAGAACCAGGCGGACTTTGCGGCAAAACGGGGAAAGGGCGAAATGGTAAAGACGGGTCATGGCCTGCTCTGATTGACCTTATGGTTCCTCTTCTTTGCCCGGAAGCCGCGCCAATATCAACGCGCAAAGCACGCGTCGCGCCCATCCGCGCCAATCGTCGCCGCCCCCGCGGCGATGCTGCGCGCACGATTGAGCGTGGCCGTTGATGGGCTGGCGGCGGAACGGCCCCGTGGATTTGGCAGCACAGCCGCCAGCCGGGCGGCCTGTGCCGGGTTCAGATCGGCCGCCGGAATGCCGAAATAGTGCTGCGCGGCGGCCTCGGCCCCGAAAATGCCTTCGCCAAATTCGACAATGTTGAGATAAACCTCCAGAACGCGGCGCTTGGACCAGATCGCTTCCATCACCGGTGTCATCGCCGCCTCCATCGCCTTGCGCAGCCAGGACCGGCCCTGCCACAGGAACGCATTCTTGACGGTCTGCTGGCTGATGGTGGATCCACCCCGCGCGGCCCCCGCCGCGATGGCAAGCCGGATCGCTTCCATGTCAAATCCCCAATGCAGGCAGAAATTCGCGTCCTCCGCCGCCACCACGGCGCGGGCCAGATGCGGCGAGATCTCCTCCATCGGGCGCCAGACCTGCGTCACCGCCCCCAGCCTGCGGCTCTCGCTGATCATGTAGGGCGTCACCGGTGGGGCCACCACGCCGTAAAGCGCGATCCACCCCACGACCAGCACCAAAACCAGCAAAACACCGCGCATCGCAAGCTTTGCCGCGCGCCGCAAAAGCGGTCGCCGCTTCGCCCGCCTCTTTTTTCTGCCAGCCCGGGCCAAGCGCCCCTCCTTGCTCTTCTTCTTTGCAAAAAATACTCCCGCCGGAGGCGAATCCGAAAGCCCTAAACCGCCCGCGCGCCGCAATTCAGTATCACCGTCATAAACGTCCCTGAATACCCCGCCCTCAATTTGCCGCTTGAAGCCGCAAAAATCCGGTGACAGGCTTGGGCATGGAAAAAACGACATCTTTCACGACATGGGGGCAAAGTGCCGCCGATCTGGTTGCCGTGGCTGCGGGCCGCGCGGCGGCCGATCTGGTGATCAAAAACACCCGTCTTGCCAATGTGCAAAGCCGCGAGCTGCTGGAGGGCTGGGACGTGGCCGTGATCGCCGGGCGGTTTGCCTATGTCGGCCCGGATGCCAGTCACTGTATCGGCGACGCAACGCAGGTGGTTGACGCCAGGGGCCGCTACCTGATCCCCGGCCTTTGCGACGCCCATATGCATATCGAAAGCGGCATGCTGACGCCTGCCGAATTTGCCCGCGCGGTCATCCCGCATGGCACCACCACGATGTTCACCGATCCGCATGAGATCGCCAATGTGCTGGGCCTGCGCGGCGTGCGGCTGATGCATGACGAGGCGGCGTTGCAGCCGATCAACATCTACACCCAGATGCCCTCCTGCGCGCCATCGGCACCGGGGCTTGAGACGACGGGCTTTGAAATCAGCGCCGAGGATGTGGCCGAGGCGATGACCTGGCCCGGCATTATCGGTCTGGGCGAGATGATGAATTTCCCCGGTGTCATCAACGGCGATCCCCAGATGCTGGCGGAAATGGCTGCCACCATGGCGGCGGGCAAGACCGTGGGCGGGCATTACGCCAGCCCCGATCGCGGCCCCGCCTTTCATGCCTATGCCGCCGGTGGCCCCGCCGATGATCACGAGGGCACGCGGGAAAGCGATTCCATTGATCGCGCCCGTCAGGGGATGCGGTCGATGATGCGGTTGGGTTCGGCCTGGTATGATGTCGAGAGCCAGATCACGGCGGTGACGGAAAAGGGGCTCGACCCGCGCAATTTCATCCTCTGCACCGATGATTGCCATTCCGGCACGCTGGTGAATGACGGCCATATGAATCGGGTGCTGCGCCATGCAATCGATTGCGGCTGCGACCCGATGGTGGCGTTGCAGATGTGCACCATCAACACGGCCACCCATTTCGGGTTGGAGCGTGAGCTCGGCTCGATCGCGCCGGGGCGCCGGGCCGATATGATCCTGACCTCGGATCTGCGCGCCCTGCCCATCGAGGCCGTCTATGCGCGCGGTGTGCTGGTCGCGGAGGAGGGCCGGATGCGGGTCGATTGCCCGCATCTGGGCTGGCCCGACGACGCGCGCCAGACGGTGCATCTGGGCAAGGATCTGGCAGCCGCCGATTTCGAAATCAAAGCGCCCAAAGGGGCCAATTCGGCCCGTGTCAAAGTAATCGGGGTGGTGGAAAATCAGGCCCCGACCGAAGCACTCACCGCCGAATTGCCGGTGGTTGACGGGCTGGTCGAGGGGCAGGGTGATGTCTGTCAGATCGCTCTGGTCGAACGCCACCGCGCCACCGGCGGCGTGGTCAATGCCTTTGTTTCGGGTTTCGGCTACACCGGGCCGATGGCCATGGCCTCGACCGTGGCCCATGACAGTCACCACATGATCGTGGTTGGCACCGACCGCGACAACATGGCCAGGGCCGCGATGCGGCTGGGGCAGGTCGGCGGCGGCATCACGATTTTCAAGGATGGCGCGGAACTGGCGCTGGTGGAACTGCCCATCGCCGGATTGATGAGCGACGCGCATGCCGAAGAGGTCGCCGCCAAGGCCGATCAGATGGTCCGGGCGATGGCGGCCTGCGGCTGCACATTGAACAATGCCTATATGCAGCATTCGCTGCTGGCCCTCGTGGTGATCCCCGCGCTCAGGATTTCCGACAAAGGGCTGGTCGATGTCACAACATTCGAGCTTACATCGCTGTTCGCAGAGGAGCCTTCATGACAAGGGCCACACGACACATGCCGGTTCATAGCCCGCCCGCGGCCGAGCCACGTATCTTTTCCGACGCCGACAAGGCGGTGGCCTATCTGAACGAGATCTACGCCGACAGCACCGCGTTTCTGCGCGAGAAATTCGGCCAGGTCGTCAGCAGCGAAATGCCCGACAGCCGGTTTCGCGCCTTCTACCCCGAGATCCGCATCACCACGACCAGTTTCGGCCAGGTCGACAGCCGCCTGTCCTTTGGCCATGTCGCCGAGCCGGGCACGTTTTCGACCACGATCACCCGGCCGGATCTGTTCAAGCACTACCTGACGCAGCAGATCGGTCTCTTGCTGGAAAATCACGGTGTGCCGGTGGGTGTCGGCCTGTCGCGCACGCCCATTCCGGTGCATTTCGCGGTGCTGGGCGATGACGATATCCAGATCCCGCATGATGGCGCGCTGGCCTTTCCGCTGCGCGATGTCTTTGACGTGCCGGACCTGACCACCACCAATGACGATATCGTCAACGGGTTCGGCTTTCATGACGAGGACGGGTCGGGCCCGCTGGCCCCTTTCACGGCGCAGCGGGTGGATTATTCGCTGGCGCGGCTGTCGCACTACACCGCCACCGCGCCCGAGCATTTTCAGAACCACGTTCTGTTCACCAACTACCAATTCTATGTCGATGAGTTCCTGGCCTATGGCCGCCAGATGTTGCGCGACCCGGGTAGCGGCTACACCGCCATTATCGGCCCCGGCAATCAGGTGATCACCGATCCCGATGCGCCGATGGATGTGCCCGCGAAGCTGCCGCAGATGCCCACCTATCACCTGGCGCGCGCGGGCAATGGCGGCATCACGCTGGTCAATATCGGGGTGGGGCCCTCCAACGCCAAGACCGCGACCGATCATATCGCCGTGCTGCGGCCGCATGTCTGGCTGATGGTGGGCCATTGCGCGGGCCTTAGGAATACGCAGAACCTGGGCGATTACGTGCTGGCCCATGCCTATCTGCGCGAGGATCACGTGCTGGATGACGATTTGCCGGTCTGGGTGCCGATCCCGGCGCTGGCCGAGGTGCAGATCGCGCTGGAACGTGCCGTGGCCGATGTCAGCGAGGTCGAAGGCTTCGAGCTGAAACGCATCATGCGGACCGGCACGGTTGCCACCATCGACAACCGCAACTGGGAGCTGCGCGATCAATCCGGCCCGGTGCAGCGCCTCAGCCAGAGCCGCGCCATCGCGCTGGATATGGAAAGTGCGACCATCGCCGCCAACGGGTTCCGGTTCCGGGTGCCATATGGCACGCTTCTGTGCGTTTCGGACAAGCCGCTGCATGGCGAATTGAAACTGCCGGGCATGGCCAGCTCCTTTTATCAAACGCAGGTTTCACGGCATTTATTGATCGGAATTCGTGCAATGGAGGCGCTGCGCGAGATGCCTCTGGAGCGGCTCCATAGCCGGAAATTGCGCAGTTTTGAGGAGACGGCCTTCCTCTGAACCGACAAAAAAACGCGAAAAACGCTGTTTTCTTGAGATTTTGGCACACTAATCGTTGTGTGCCCCCACAATATTCGGTTACCGTCACGCCAACGAGCCCCATGGGTTCGGGCAGTTAAGGAGAACAGGAAAATGGCACAGAAACCCATGACCAAGACCCAACTCGTCGCCGCATTGGCCGATGAAATGGGCAGCGACAAAAAAGCGGCATCTGCCGCGCTCGACGCCGTGACTGCGGTTGTCAGCAAAGAAGTTGCCGGTGGCGGCGCGGTCACCCTGCCGGGTATCGGCAAGGTCTATTGCCGTGAACGCCCCGAGCGTATGGTCCGCAACCCGGCCACCGGTGAGCAGATCCGCAAGGATGCCGACAAGGTGGTGAAAGTGACGATCGCCAAGGCGCTGAAGGACAGCGTGAACGGCTGATTGCCCTCGAGCCAAGCACTATGCGAAGGGTCGCTCTTGTGCGGCCCTTTTGCTTTTTGGAGACCGGAACATGGATCTGCGCGCCATTGCCATGGGCCTGATTTTCGCGCTGATCTGGTCCTCCGCCTTTACTTCGGCCCGGATCATCGTCGAGGCCGCGCCGCCAATGGCCTCGCTCGCGGTCCGCTTCGCGATTTCGGGGATCATCGGCATCGGTCTGGCGCGCATTCTGGGCCATAGCTGGAGCCTGACACGGGCGCAGTGGCGGTTGGTGGTGGTTTTCGGGATTTGCCAGAACGCGCTCTATCTGGGGCTGAACTTTATCGCGATGCAATGGATCGAGGCGGGGCTGGCCGCGATTATCGCATCCACCATGCCGCTGATCGTGGCGGCCGCAAATTGGGGCGTGTTTCGCGAACGCCTGCCGGCGCTCGGCATCCTTGGCCTGATTGCCGGGTTCGGCGGCGTCGCGCTGATCATGGTGCAGCGCCTGTCGGGCGGGGTCGATCTGCTGGGTGTGACGCTCGGCCTGATCGCGGCGCTGGCGCTGGCGGTGGCCACGATGACGGTGCGCGGCGCATCCTCGGGGGGGGGAAGCGTTTTGATGGTTGTGGGTTTGCAGATGCTGGTCGGCAGCGTGGCGCTGTTGCCCTTTGCAGTGATGTTCGAGACCTGGGCCGTGATCTGGTCATGGCAACTGGTGGCGGCCTTCACCTACACGGTCTTTGCGCCCGGGCTTCTGGCGACCTGGATCTGGTTCCTGCTGGTGCGCCGCATCGGGGCCACGCGGGCCGCGACCTTTCATTTCCTGAACCCGTTTTTTGGTGTCACCATTGCCGCGATGATCCTGGGAGAGGCCTTGACCGGCATCGACATTCTGGGCGTAGCGATCATTGCGGGCGGCATTCTGGCGGTGCAGCTGGCACGGGCCGGTGCCGCCCCCCGCAGATGACGGCGATGGCCTGTCGACACGGCGGCAAGCCGGCGTAATCAGAGGGTGTTGGTCGAGGTGACCTGCAGGTTGTCGACACCCCAGCTTTCGTCACCAATGCCTTGGTTCAAGGTTGATCCGAAGCCCACGCTCATCGACGGGCCGGGATTGGCCACCTGGACGCTGACCGAAAAACCCTGATCTGACCAGGTGTCGCTATAGCCTTGTTGGCTGCGGCTGCCATTGGGCGTGATCGAGATGTTGTAATCGGCATCGTTGGTCGTCCAGGCCCCGGTCACGCCGTCCTGCTGCCAGTTGAAATTATAGGCGCTGACGGGATTGCCATCGACGAAGATGATGAATTCCTCGTTGTCCCAGCTGTCGATCGCGTACATGTCAAATTCGACCACGGCATATTCATACCCGGACAGCAGATCAAAGGTGCGGGTCACGACCTCGTCGCCGTTTGACCCGCCATAGGGACCCAGAATGCCACCAAAGGCGTCCTGGCTGCTATCGGTGCTGCCGCCGATCCAAAAGCCCGCGCCGTTTTCGAAATCGTCGAAATAGCTCTGCCGGGCAAAGGTCGTGTTCACAATTTGGCCACGCAGCGCGGCGTCGATATCGCCGGCGATGTTCTCCACGCCCACGGCGGTCGAATTGATGGCGGCAAATCCTGATCCGACCATGGCAGCCGATAGCACGACGTAATCGGTTGTGACCGCGCCGGATTCACAACGGAGGAATTCTTGTAACAGCATGCTCATGGCCCCGTTCGGTGTTCTCCGGGCGATTCCTAGCTGGACATGATGTTAATTTTAGGAAGGAAATTTAGCCGATTTGCCCACGATTTGCCCCAATCTGGCCACGATGCAGCAAGAGGTGATCCAGCAGGCTGCAGGCCATCATCGCCTCGCCCACCGGCACCGCGCGGATCCCAACGCATGGATCGTGGCGGCCCTTGGTAATGATCTCGGCCGGAGTGCCCGATTTCGTGATCGTCTTGCGCGGCGTCAGGATCGACGAGGTTGGTTTCACCGCGAACCGCACCACGACATCCTGCCCGGTGGAAATGCCGCCCAGAATGCCGCCGGCGTGGTTCGAGTTGTAGACAGGGCCATCGGGGCCCATCGCAATCTCATCGGCATTGGCCGATCCGGTCAGGGTTGCCGCGCCCATGCCCTCGCCGATTTCCACGCCCTTGACGGCGTTGATGCTCATCATCGCGGCGGCCAGGTCGGTATCGAGCTTGGCATAAACCGGCGCGCCCAGACCGGCGGGAACACCGCGCGCCGTGACCTCGACAATGGCCCCGACGCTGTCACCGGACTTGCGCAGCCCGTCGAGATAGGCGGCCCAGGTTTCGGCGGCGGCGGCATCAGGTGTCCAGAACGGGTTGGCTTCGATCTGATCCCAAT